>OIXU01000439.1_pt1 | contig 14689 bp, 15 predicted proteins | sample 1587921 | NCBI WGS metagenome assembly OIXU01 (sample SAMN03283238) | human gut metagenome | biome: human-associated habitat; material: feces | host: Homo sapiens | place: Peru | collected 2012
TGATATTGCAACACAGGTTATTGACTGCATACACACAACAGCTACTTCTCACAGCCGTGTGTTTATAGTTGAGCTTATGGGACACAAGGCGGGTTGGCTTACACTTCACGCAGGTATTGCAGGTGGTGCTGATGTCATTTTGATTCCTGAAATTCCATATGATATAAATAAGGTTATTAAGTGTATCAAACAAAGAACTAAGTCTGGAAAGAATTTTTCGATTCTTGCTGTTGCTGAGGGTGCTAATATGCCGACTACTCTTGAAGCAACAAAGTATTTGCAGGAACACGGTATAATGTTTGCTCCGGGTAAGGCTGCAAATGCAGGCGGTGTAGCAACTTCTGCTCTTGAAATGAGCCAGAACAGCGAACGTATCAGCTGGACTTTTGAAAAGGTTGACGCCAAACTTAAAGAAATTATGGTTAATATTTATCATAACGTTGACAATGCTGCTAAAAAATACGGTCTTGACGGTGACTATGTTGCAGGTGCAAATATTGCCGGTTTTGAAAAAGTTGCAGATGCTATGATGGCACAGGGTATTGTTTGATTTACAATAACATATATTTTGAGAGGACGATTCGTTTCGTCCTCTTTTATTATATTTTAATAATATATTTATTATTGCAAGAATGATGTTTATGTGTTATAATATCAAAAATATTATGTGAAAGAGCGTTTTTTTGATGGTTATTTTGGGAATTGACCCCGGTTATGCCATAGTCGGATGGGGTGTAATTGAATATTCTCATTCTCATTTCAGAGTGCTGGGATACGGTGCAATTACAACTCCTGCCGATTCTCCGTTTCCTCAACGACTTCAAACAATATACAACGATATGTGCTACATTTTTGAAAAGTATAAGCCTGAAGTGATGAGTATGGAAAAATTGTTTTATAATTCCAACCAAAAAACCGTTATTGATGTTGCACAGGCGAGGGGAGTAATTACTCTTGCCGCTCAAATGAATATGAAAGACATTTATGAATACACGCCTCTTCAGGTAAAGCAATCGGTTACGGGATACGGTAGAGCTGAAAAAAAGCAGGTTATGGAAATGACAAAAAGTATTCTTAATCTTCCGTCTATTCCAAAGCCCGATGATACAGCCGATGCTTTGGCTATGGCTATTTGTCATGCACATTGTAGTGGCTCTGCCATGAATAAAATTAACAATATGATTAATTTTGGAGAAAAACAATGATTTACAGTTTAAAGGGTACGCTTACATATATTGAACCGACATTTGCAGTTGTAGAATGCGGCGGAGTCGGCTTTAAATGCTTTGCAAGCACTACAACAATCACTTCGCTTACATCAATCGGAACAGAAGTAAAACTTTTAACTTATATGAGCATCAGAGAAGATGCTATGGACTTGTACGGATTTGCAACACAAAACGAACTTGAAGCGTTTAAACTCTTAATTTCGGTTAGCGGAGTAGGCCCTAAAGCCGCAATTTCTATTTTGTCTGCTTTGGCTCCCGACAGACTTGTGGTTGCAGTTTCGTGCGGTGATGTCAAATCTATTCAGGCGGCACAGGGTGTCGGTAAAAAAACTGCCGAACGCATTGTGCTTGAACTTAAAGATAAAATGAATGTTGTAGCCGGAGGCGAAACTGCCGCCGTGGTTGATAATATTCAATCTGCCGTTGTTGGCAGCAATTCATCGGAAGCTATTGAAGTTCTTGTTTCTCTTGGATTTAATCAATCCGATGCGGCTCTTGTTGTCGGCAAGCTTGACCCAAATATGTCTGTTGACGATATGATAAGAAAAGGACTTCAAAGTCTTTCGGCTAATTTATAACAGGTGAAATTATGATAGAAAACGAATTTGAATATGATTTTGAAAATCGTATGTCGGCTCCGGAATATACACCTGCCGATGAGGATATAGAAAATTCTTTAAGACCTAAACAGCTTACCGACTATGTCGGACAGGAAAAGGCAAAGGAAAATCTTTCGATATATATAAAAGCCGCAAAGCAGCGTGGTGAATCACTTGACCATGTACTCTTTTACGGCCCTCCGGGACTCGGTAAAACAACTCTTGCGGGTATTGTTGCAAATGAGATGGGCGTTAACATTCGTGTCACTTCAGGTCCTGCAATTGAAAAACAGGGAGATTTGGTTGCAATTCTTTCAAATCTTGAACAGGGCGATGTCCTTTTTATAGATGAAATTCATCGACTTAACAGAACGGTTGAGGAAATTCTCTATCCTGCAATGGAAGACGGCAAGATTGACATTATTATAGGCAAAGGACCGAGCGCAAGAAGCTATCAGTTGAGTTTGCCTAAATTTACACTTATCGGTGCCACAACAAGAGCAGGTCAGCTTTCTGCTCCGCTTCGTGACAGATTCGGCGTTATACTTCGCCTTGAAATGTACTCTCCGGAGGAACTTTCACAAATTGTTAAAAGGTCGTCAAAAATCCTCAATATTCCTGTTGATGATGAGGGTGCATATCAAATTGCAAGCCGCTCAAGAGGAACTCCTCGTATTGCAAACCGCTTGTTAAAACGAAGCAGAGATTTTGCCGAAGTAAAATACGACGGCGTAATTACTGCCAAAGCGGCGGCTTCCGCACTCAACAGTATGGAAATTGACGAACTCGGACTTGATTCAATCGACCGCAGATTGTTAACAACAATGGTTAAGAATTACAACGGCGGTCCTGTCGGACTTGAAACGATTTCTGCCGCTATCGGTGAGGAATCGGTTACAATCGAGGATGTTTATGAGCCTTATCTTATGCAAATCGGATTTTTGGCAAGAACACCGAGGGGCAGAATTGTTACCCCGGCAGGTTATAAACATCTCGGAATAGAACAGAATAATACAGAAAATCCACAACAATCATTTGATTTATAAGGAGTTATGTTATGGGCAGATTATTCGGTACAGACGGTGTAAGAGGAATTGCAAACAAAGATTTAACCAATGAACTTGCAATGCAGATTGGCTCGGCGGCAGCAGCAGTTTTGCTTAAAGAGTCAAAAAGTGCAAAACCGACAGTTCTTATCGGTAAAGACACAAGAGCGTCCGGTGATATGCTTGAAGCCGCACTTACTGCCGGTCTTTGCAGTGTTGGATGTAATGTTCTTTCAGTCGGAATTGTTCCTACACCTGCAGTTGCATATCTTGTTGGATTGTATGAATGTGAAGCAGGTATTATGATTTCCGCTTCACACAATCCTTGTGAATATAACGGAATAAAGATTTTTCAAAAATCAGGTTACAAGCTTGATGATTCTCTTGAAGAAGAGATTGAAGCAATAATTCTTGATAAATCCGAAAAAATTGATTATAAAATCGGCGGTGAAGTCGGTAATGCGACAAAATGCAAATCCGCTGTTAAAGACTATATCGAACATGTTGTAGGCACAACAGATGTAAAATTTGACGGACTTAAAATTGCACTTGATTGTGCAAACGGTTCTGCAAGCGTGTGTGCAAAGGAAATTTTCACTTCACTCGGTGCAAAATGTTTTATGCTTTCGGACACTCCTGACGGAGTAAATATTAACGATAAATGCGGTTCAACTCATCCTGAGGAACTTATGAAGTTTGTCAAAGATACAGGTCTTGATTTAGGCCTTGCCTTTGACGGCGATGCCGATAGAATGCTTGCTGTTGACGAAAACGGAGAACTTGTTGACGGCGATAAGGTAATTGCCGTTTGTGCTTCTAAAATGAAAGAAGAAGGCAAACTTAAAAAAAATACAGCCGTTGTAACTGTAATGAGTAATATGGGATTTTTCAAGTTCTGCGAAGCTAATAACATTAATTGTGAAAAAACAGCCGTAGGTGACAGATATGTTCTTGAAAAAATGCTTAAAGAAGGCTATAATATCGGCGGCGAACAATCAGGACATGTAATTTTTCTTGATTATGCAACAACCGGTGACGGTGAATTATCCGGTGTTCAGCTTCTTGAAACCGTTGTAAAAAGCGGTAAAAAGCTGTCGGAACTTGCTTCGGTAATGCAGGTTTATCCTCAGGTACTTATCAATGTTAAAGTTTCGGCAGAGGGTAAGAAAAAATATAATAACGACGAATATATTATTGCCGCAACTCAAAAGGCAGAAATGGAACTGATGGGTGACGGTCGTGTGCTTGTCAGAGTAAGCGGAACAGAGCCTTTAGTCAGAGTTATGCTTGAAGGCAAGGATATTAATCATATACAAAAGCTCGGTGAACAAATTGCCGAGGTAGTTAAGGAAAGACTTTCGTAATGAGATATTCAAAAGATTGGAAAGACTATGAATTAATCGATTGCTCATGCGGTGAAAAGCTTGAGCGTTGGACAAGAGAAATTCTTATACGACCTGACCCGCAGGTTATTTGGAAAAGCGAAAAAAATCATAAATTGTGGTATCAACCCAATGCAAGATATGTCCGTTCAAAAACAGGCGGCGGCAAATGGCAGGTATTTTCACATATGCCGTCCGCATGGCAGGTAAGATATAAAGATTTAACATTTAACATCAAAACAATGGGCTTTAAGCACACAGGTTTGTTCCCGGAACAAGCTGTTAATTGGGATTATGTAAGAGAACTTATTAAAAATTCCGATAAAGAACAAGTTAAAGTTCTCAATTTGTTTGCTTATACCGGAGCGGCAACCGTTGCCTGCCTTAAAGAAGGGGCAAGCGTTGTGCATGTTGACGCTTCAAAGGGTATGACAAATTGGGCAAAGGAAAATGCACAAGCTTCGGGTGTTGCCGACGGCGATGTCAGATGGATTGTTGACGATTGCATTAAATTTGTAAAAAGAGAACAACGACGCGAGAATAAATATGACATCATAATTCTTGACCCTCCGTCATATGGCAGAGGTCCAAAAGGCGAAATTTGGCACCTTGAAGAATGTTTGTACGACTTTATGCTTGAGGTTGAAAAGGTTCTTTCAGACAAACCTATTGCAGTTATTCTTAATTCTTACACAACAGGACTTTCGGCTTCAGTTATGAAATACATACTTGATGATGTTATTACTTCAAAACACGGCGGAAGCGTTGAAGCAGACGAAATCGGTTTGCCGGTTACAGCAAACGGCGGTGTACTTCCGTGCGGAACAACAGCTATTTGGAAGGCTTGATATATGGAATTAATAAAATTTGATAATGTTTCGTTCTCATATCAAACTACTGATGAAAAAGATAATCCTGTAAGTATTCTTGTACTTAAGGATTTTAACCTTTCAATTGAGCAGGGTTCGTTTGTTGCAATTCTCGGACATAACGGTTCGGGCAAATCAACGGTTGCAAAACTTACAAACGGTATTTTATTTGCCGACAGCGGAACAGTTACCGTTAACGGCAAAGTTGCAAAAAATGACGATAGCATTTACGATATAAGACGGGATGCCGGTATGGTTTTTCAAAATCCCGACAATCAGATTGTTTCTTCGATTGTAGAAGAAGATGTTGCATTCGGCGTTGAAAATCTCGGTGTTCCTGCCGACGAGTGCAGAAAAAGAGTTGACGATGCGTTAAAAACGGTCGGTATGTATGAATACAGGCTTAAAACACCGTCAAAACTTTCGGGCGGTCAAAAACAAAGAGTTGCCGTTGCCGGCATTATTGCAATGAAGCCGAAGTGTATTATACTTGACGAGCCTACGGCAATGCTTGACCCGAACGGTAGAAAAGAAGTTATTGACACGGTTATGAAACTTAACAAAGAAGAGGGCATAACAATAGTTCTGATAACACACTATATGGATGAAGCCGTTAAAGCAGACAGGGTTGTTGTTATGGATAACGGCAAAATTATGCTTGACGGTACACCAAGAGAGGTTTTTGCCGATGTTGACAAAATGAATTCATTGTCGCTTGAGGTACCCCAATCCACAGAACTTGTATATGAATTAGGTTTAAAGGCGGAACAAACTGTTTTGAATTCGGACGAATGTGCCGAAGTATTATATAATTATTTAATGAGAGAAAACTAATGGCAATTTTAGAGTGCAAAAACTTAAAATTTATATATGGCATAGGTACTCCGTTTGAGTTTTGTGCCGTTGACGGCGTTGATTTTTGCGCTCAGGAAAACGAGATTATCGGTATAATCGGTCATACAGGTTCAGGCAAGTCAACATTCATTCAGCATTTAAACGGACTTTTAAAGCCGACTGAGGGCGTTGTAACGGTCAACGGAAAAGATATTTGGTCAAAGGAAAACAAGGACAATATTCGTCAGGTTCGTTTTGCTGTCGGTCTTTGCTTTCAGTATCCTGAGCATCAAATATTTGAAGAAACTATTTTTAAAGAAATCGCTTTTGGTCCAAAACAAATGGGACTTGACGATGAAGAAATCAAGAGCCGTGTGTACGAAAGTATGCAATATGTCGGTCTTGACAAAAATACGGAAAACAAATCACCGTTTGACTTATCGGGCGGTCAAAAGCGTAGAGTTGCTATTGCTTCAATTATTGCTATGAAGCCGCAGGTGCTTATTTTAGATGAGCCTTGCGCAGGACTTGACCCAAATGGCAGAAATGTTATTTTAGACCTTGTAAAGAACTATCAGAGCAAATCGGGTAATACAGTTCTTTTTGTTTCACATTCTATGGAGGATGTTGCCAAAATAGCCGATAAGGTTCTGGTTTTTAACGACAGCAAGGTTGCTATGTTCGGCACAGTTGATGAGGTTTACTCAAGAGGCAATGAACTCAAGACGATGGGTTTGAATGTTCCGGAAGTTACCGATGTGTTCTTAAAACTTCATGATATGGGTATTGATTGCAAAACCGATATTTATACAGTTGAGCAAGGCGTTGAAGAGTTTAAAAGGCTCAAGAATAATAAGGAGGTACTGCTGTGATTGATGTAACAATAGGTCAGTATCTGCCCGGAGATTCCTTAATTCATAAAACCGATGCAAGAGTTAAAATAATTGTTACTCTGTTGCTTATGGTATCTGTTTTTTTATGCAGGAACTATTATACTATGGGTTTTGCACTTTTGCTTTCGATTGTTATCGGTGTTATATCAAAAATCAAACCTAAAGTTATGCTAAAGGGTTTAAAACCGATTATAGTTATCGTTTTGTTTACAACCGTACTTAATCTTTTTTATGGTTCAGGTGAACCTCTTGTGAAATTTGGATTTTTAAAGATTACGGAAAACGGAATTAATAATTCGATTTTTATGGCACTCAGAATTATAATTCTTGTGGTATTCGGTTTGATTTTAACATATACAACTACACCTACGGCTTTAACCGACGCAATGGAATCGCTTATGAAACCGCTGAAGTTATTTAAGGTTGATGTTCATTCGATTGCAATGACAATGACTATTGCACTTCGTTTTATTCCTACTCTTGTTGAAGAGGTGGACAAGATTATGTCAGCTCAGAAGAGCAGGGGTGCAGATATGGAAAGCGGAGGAATATTAAAAAGAGTTAAGGCTGTTGTGCCTGTTATGATTCCGCTTTTTGTGTCATCTTTCAGGCGTGCAAACGAGCTTGAATATGCTATGGAGTGCCGTTGTTATCGAGGCGGTAACGGTAGAACCAAAATGAAAGTAATGAAAATGTCCGCAATGGATTATGTTTTGCTTATTTTGTCAATTATTTATTTTGTGGGTATAATTCTTGCAAGAATATTTATGTTTAAGGTTATATGAGAAGATTACTTGTTACAATCCGATATGACGGTTCCGCTTATCACGGCTATCAGGTTCAAAGCAATGCCTTGACAGTTCAGGAAGTCTTTCAAAACGCTGTTCAAAAGGTGTTTGGGAAGCGACTTGATGTAAAGGGTTGCAGCCGAACAGACAGCGGCGTTCATGCAAATATGTATTGTATATCATTTGATACAGATATGAATATATCAAACGAAAGCGTTATATTGGCACTTAATACTTATCTTCCCGAAGATGTGGCAGCGTATGATTGCAAGGAAGTCGATATGGATTTCCACCCACGATATAATTGCAAATCAAAAGAATATATTTACAAAATTTACAACGGCAAATACCGCAATCCTTTTTATGCAAAATATGCATTGTGGTATAGGTGGAATATTAATGCCGAATACTTAAATAACGAGGCTCAGGCATTTGTAGGCAAATATGATTATTCCGGCTTTTGCAGTATTAAATCCGATGTTGAAGATACTGTCAGAGAGATATATTCCTGCAAAGTCTGGCGTGAAGATGATTTTGTATTCTTCAAAGTATGCGGTGACGGATTTTTATATAATATGGTTCGAATTATGGTCGGTACTTTGCTTTTCGTTTCCGAAGGGAAAATTAAGAGCGGAGAGCTGAAAAGTATTATTCTTTCAAAAGACAGAAAAAAGGCGGGCAAAACCGCACCGCCTCAAGGCCTTTATTTAAACAATGTAAGTTATTAGGAGTTATTATGCCAAGTAACGAAAGAGAAAATCAAAGAATAGAAAGAAAAAAATTAAAAGAGAATAAAGCTAAAAAGATTGTTTGGATTATTCTAGGAATTGTCGTTTTGCTCCTTATCGTTATGAAAGTGTGCGAAATAGATTTTGCCGATATAAAAAACAAGGTGAGTGCAACTAATCTGTCAAGCTCGGTAGTAAACAATGATTTTCCGTATACTATTGACATTAGAAAGGATGCTAATCTTCAGCTTATAAACGGCAAATTTTATGTCCTCAGCGATACCGGTGTTGTATCTTTAGACCCTTCAACCGCAAAAGAATCATATTCGTTTGATCACGGATATGCTTCTCCCGTATTAAAGTCAAACGGCAATTATACTTGTTTGTTTGATCGAGGCGGTACGAGAGTAAGACTTGATTCCACATCTGAAAACTTGTATGAAAAAACACTTGACCGTAATATCATTACGGCAGAGGTTGCAAAAAACGGCACAATAGTTTATTCTTCTTTTTGTGATGATTCAAAATCTAAAATTGTTGTTATAAACAAAAATGAGAACAAAAAACTTGAGTATGATGTTAATGACGGATATGTTACATCTTTGGCAGTTAATTCAAACGCTACAAAAATTGCATATACAAGCGTAAATTCTCAAAATGCTTTTTTGTCTTCAACAGTTCATATATTAAGCGTTTCGGATAAAGAAGAATTGTTTAAAATCGAATATAATAAAGCCAATATCCTTGATTTGCATTTTACAGATTCGGATAATTTATATGTTGTCGGCGACACATTTTTATCTTTGGTAAAATCATCAAAAAACGCCGAATATATATTTAAACAGGGTACAATTTCAACCATCAACTATTGCTATACTTCTTCAAACGAACTTGTTATAAATTATGGAGATTTTTCAAATTCTTCAAAATCAAAACTTGATTATGTAAAATCAAACGGCAAAATTAAAACAAGTATAACACTAAAAGAAAACTCAAAGTTTATCAGTTCAAATTCAAACGAAATAACTGTTTTGTTCCATAATCGGATTGATGTATATTCACTTACAAAGGGTGATAAAAAGCGATCTGTAAAGTGTGACGGCTCGGTTAACAGCGCATATACAATATCTTCAAAAATATATATTCAGTACGGTCAATGTATTGATACAGCCGATAAGAAGGATAAATAATATGACAATATTTAATTATACGGTTAACTATGTTGACTTAATTATTGTCGGAATACTTTTGATTTTCGGAATAGTGGGTCAACAAAGAGGAATATTTATCACTCTTGTTAACTTTATCAGGTATGTATTGGGATTTTCTCTTTGTATGTTTTCAACAGACAGATTTTCCCAACCTATATATGATAATTTTTTACAAGAAAGGGTTCAAAATACTGTAAATGAAAAAATAGTAACATCGTCAAATATTGATGAAATTATGGCAAATATCAATAATGCTGTTGATTCGCTTCCGAATTATATTAAAAACAGCATCGATGTTTCTTCGTTAAAACTTTCTTCAAACAATATTTCACAAAACATAACAAATGAACTCTTTGAACCTGTTATAATAGGTATTCTTAAAGCTTTGATTTTTATAGTTGTTTTTGTACTTTTCTTTGGAATTACGGGTGCAATTATTCATCATATAAGAAGAAAAAATAAAGACAAAAGAAAAGAAAACAAGAAAAAGAGCTTTACTGTTTTTACAGACAGACTTTTGGGATTGATTTTCGGTATACTGAAAGGTGCTCTTGTGGTTTTTGTGTTTGTTAGCGTTATTACTTATCTTTTAGGTGTTCCGAACTTTGCAAACAATCAATTTTTAAAAACAGCTGCCGACAGTCAGCTTTATCAACTGTTACTCAACTATAATCCATTTAATGTGATTACGGAGGGAATAATATGAGCAAATTTAAAGAGAATGTAAATGAACTTTTTGATAATTGGAATACCATTCCAAACTGGTTGAGCTTTCTGAGAATTGTGCTTATTCCTGTTTTTTCAATTCTTTTTATCAAAGAAAAATACATACCTGCTTTTGTACTTATGATAATTGCTGCTTTAACCGATTTGATTGACGGTAAAATTGCAAGAAAGTACAATATGGTATCTAATCTCGGCAAAATCCTTGACCCAATTGCAGACAAACTCTCACAGGTTGCAATTGTTATCATTTTGATTGTTAAGTTTTGGTCGTTTGACGGTCCGCTTAAGTATTTGCTTTTCTTGTTTATTGCAAAAGAACTTATTATGGTTATCGGAGGCGGCTTGCTTCTTGCAAAGGGCTTGCGTCCTGTTGCGGCTGAAATGTGGGGCAAGGTTGCCACAACTGTTTTTTATATATTTATGATTGCTATTATTGCTATTGGTCCAAACGGTGCTTTGGTGGGTCACTGGTTCTTCAAGGCTTTGCCAACACCTGTCATTTACGGAATGGTAATTATATCTGTTATCCTTGCATTTGTATCATTGTTCGGCTATGCTCCGGGCTTTATTAAGCAAATCAAGGAGAATAAATCAAACAAATAACTTTAGGAGATTATATATCGAATGAAACAACCAATGTGTACACGATGCGGCGAAAGACCCGCTATTGTGTTTATTCAAAAAATGGAAGACGGCGTTATGAAGCCCGAGGGACTTTGCTATAAGTGTGCCAAGGAGCTGAATGTTGATATGGGACCTATTCAGGGTCTTATGGAAAAAATGGGCATCAGTGAAGACGAACTTGAGCAGGCAAGTGAGCAAATGGGTATGTTTATGGAAAATATGGACGACTTTGACTTCGGCGACCTCGGAGCAATGTTTAATCCTGAAAATTCCGATGGTGCTCAAACCATGCCTTTTGCCGAAATGATGAACAGCCTTACAGATGAAGAAGCGTCGGGTAATTCTTCATCGAAACAAAAGGGAAGAAAAAATCACAAGAAGTCACAGGACGAAGCAAGAAAGTTTTTAAATAACTACTGCAACAATCTTACCGCTAAAGCTAAAAAAGGCGAAATAGACAATATTATCGGCAGGGAAAGCGAAATTGAGCGTGCCGTTCAAATTCTTTGCAGAAGAACTAAAAATAACCCTTGTCTTATCGGTGAACCGGGTGTTGGTAAAACCGCTATCGCAGAGGGCTTGGCTATTAAAATTGCAAAGGGTGAAGTTCCTGCAAGACTTATGGATAAAGAAATTTATCTTCTTGACCTTACAGCACTTGTTGCCGGAACTCAATTCAGAGGTCAGTTTGAAGGCAGGATCAAAGGTCTTGTTGATGAAGTAAAGCACGAGGGCAATATTATTCTCTTTATTGATGAGGTCCACAATCTTGTTGGTACGGGCGACAGCGAAGGCACAATGAATGCCGCAAATATTCTCAAGCCCGCACTTTCACGAGGTGAAATTCAGGTTATCGGTGCCACAACATTTAACGAATACAGAAAATATATCGAAAAAGATGCCGCACTTGAAAGAAGATTTCAGCCGATTAAGGTTGAAGAGCCATCAATTGATGACGCTTACAGAATGCTTCTCGGTATCAAAGGATATTATGAGGATTACCATAAAGTAAAAATTAATGATTCCTTGTTATATAAGGCTGTTACTATGAGTGAAAGATTTGTAACTGACCGTTATTTGCCTGATAAAGCTATTGACCTTTTGGACGAATCGTGCACATGTGCAAATCTTCGCAATCCTGCAATAAGCAGATACCAAATGCTTCTTGAAAAGAAAAACAATCTTATGGATAATATTGATAAGCTGTCAGAACCTGAAGAAGGCGAGCAAATTGATTATGAGCTTATTTCCAAGCTTAAATCACAACTTATTAATATTGATAACGAGATACCGGAAGTTGAAGAAAAAGCAAAGGATAATCAGGTTCTTGAAGCCGATCTTGCAAAAGTAATTTCTCTTTGGACAGGAATACCTGCTTCAAAGGTTGAACAAGGTGATATAAACAAACTTGCCGCACTTGATGATGAACTTAAATCTCATATTATCGGTCAAGATGAAGCAATTAAAAAAGTTGCAAATGCCGTTCGCAGAGGCAGAATTCAAATCAGTCCTAAAAAAAGACCGCAATCATTTATTTTTGTCGGTCCGACAGGTGTCGGCAAAACCGAGCTTGTAAAGCAGCTTGCCAATGCTCTTTTTGATTCACCTGATAATCTCATTCGTCTTGATATGAGTGAGTTTATGGAAAAATTCAGCGTATCTAGAATTATCGGTTCGCCTCCGGGATATGTCGGCTATGACGATGCCGGTCAGCTTACAGAAAAAGTACGCAGAAAGCCGTATAGCGTTATCCTTTTTGATGAGATAGAAAAAGCTCATAAGGATGTTCTTAATATCTTACTTCAGATTCTTGACGAGGGAAGAATTACAGACGCACAGGGCAGGGTAGTTAACTTTGAAAATACTGTTATCATTATGACTTCAAATGCCGGTTCAACCGACCAAAACACTATGGGCTTTGCTAAATCAGCAGAAGACATTAACCGTGAGGTCACAATGAAAGCTCTTGAAAGATTTTTGCGTCCTGAATTTCTTGGCAGAGTTGATGAAATTGTAATTTTCAACAAACTTACTTTTGATAATTTCGAAAAGATTGCAAAAATTATGCTTGATGAACTTGTTCCGAGTTTAAAAGACAAGGGTATTGACTTGGTTTATGAAGACAGTGTTCCTGTATATCTTGCAAAGAAAGCATACGGCTCAAAGAAAAATGCAAGAGGACTTCGTGATGCCGTAAGACGAGATATCGAAGAAAAGCTTGCAAACACTATTGTTTTTAATCAACAAACCGATATAAAAAAGATAACTCTTACCGGTACAGATGAAATTTCTGTAAAAATAAATTAAGAATTTATCAAAAAAGTATTGACATTTCAGCGGTCATTAGATATAATAATGACCGTTGTGACACGCGGGTGTAGTTCAATGGTAGAATCCCAGCCTTCCAAGCTGGTCGCGTGGGTTCGATTCCCATCACCCGCTCCAACAACTTATATGCGCTGTTAGCTCAGCTGGATAGAGCAACTGCCTTCTAAGCAGTAGGCCGGAGGTTCGAGTCCCCCACAGCGCGCCACTTTTATGTCACAACATATATGGTGGGATTGGCCTAGTTGGTTAGGGCGCCAGTTTGTGGCACTGGAGGTCATCAGTTCGACTCTGATATCCCACCCCATTTTATTTATTGGGGAGTAGCCAAGCGGTAAGGCAACGGACTTTGACTCCGTCATGCGTGGGTTCAAATCCCGCCTCCCCAGCCAGTTTAATATGATCCATTAGCTCAGTAGGTAGAGCACTTGACTTTTAATCAAGGTGTCCGGGGTTCGAATCCCCGATGGGTCACCAAAGAAAAAAGCCTTGAAACCCTTTATTTTAGCGGGTTTCGAGGTTTTTTCTTTTAGTATTTTCTATAATACAAATGTTTTAATTTTACTGTTTTTTATCAAATTTTACGGTAATTTGTATACGGATTTGTATACGTAAACTTCTTATAAAATATTTGAAATGAAAAAAATACATTTAATAATTACATTTTTGTTGATATTTTGTTTTTGTTGTTGTATTATTTAATTGAAAGAACAAATAATTTAGTGAGGTGTTGTATATGCCTGTCTTGGCAAGATTTTACGGACTTGTTATAAAAATGTATTTTCAACAGAGTGAACACAATCCACCACATATACATTGTGTTTATGGCGAATATATGGGAGCTATTGATATTCAAACATTACAAATGCTTGAGGGTGATTTGCCACCTAAAGCCCTTGCAATGGTTCAAGAATGGGTAGAAAAGCATAAAGCTGAATTGCTTAATATGTGGAACACACAAGAATTTAAACAGCTTCCTCCACTTGAATAAGAAAGAGGTGTTACTATGTTTAACAAAGTAATTGCAGTTAAACCGCTTGATAATTTTGTGTTATCTGTAACCTTTGAAAACGGTCAACACAAATATTACGATATAAAGCCTTTGTTTGATAAGTACAAGGAATTTACAGCCTTGCAAACAATAAACGGCTTATATGGGCTTGTAACGGTTGATATGGGCGGTTACGGTATTAGTTGGAATGATGAAATAGATATATCTTGTAATGAGCTTTACAATAATGGTATGGTAGCTTAAATAAATACAGCAGGTTTTTTATATTCCTGCTGTGTTTTTTATTAATATTCTATTTGCTTTATTAGAGTGGGCGGGGGATATATCAAACTTAATAGTGTTTGCGGTTACAGGTTTGAGCCGTTTACCTTTAAAAAAGGCTTTGTTTTTTATTAAGAATAGTTTTTATTTGAAAAAAATTCT
>OIXU01000442.1_pt1 | contig 14626 bp, 10 predicted proteins | sample 1587921 | NCBI WGS metagenome assembly OIXU01 (sample SAMN03283238) | human gut metagenome | biome: human-associated habitat; material: feces | host: Homo sapiens | place: Peru | collected 2012
TATTCTTTCAACTCATTCAGCAACTCTTTTTCTGCTTCTGGATCTAAAGCTGAAGTAGGTTCACCTAGGAGTATTATTTGAGCATTTTTAAAAAAGGTTCTAGCCAATGCCAATCTTTGATTCTCGCCACCTGATAATTCCACACCATTAGGCTCAAATAATCGTGTAACATATGTATTTTCTTTCAAATCTAATTTAGAAATAAACTCTTTACAGCCTGCTTTATTAAATAGGCTTTCATTATTATTTTGTTGCAAATCACTAAATGTTATATTATTTCTAATAGTAAAAGCATAGTTGATCTCTTGATAATTAACATACTCAATATATCACAAAATTCTAAAAATATCAATATCATAAACACAAGCAAAAATAGGGGAAAATAAAGAAAAAAGAGCTGAAATTTCAGCTCTTTTTTATGGCAGAGGTATTAGGATTCGAACCTTAAATGACGGAGTCAGAGACTAGCAATCTTTTTTCAAAACCGCCTATTTAAGCCATTTTTCAGACTTCGCGTCTCTCAAAAATCTCTCAGAATTTTATTTTTGCTCAGCATAGCAAATTCGTATGAAGAATTGCGAACCTTACACTGAGGTGTCGTTTGAAACTCAAAGTCTACTGCCCTGTTTTTTTATTTCGCAATCAGCGTTTTATTTTTTAAGATAATGCTGACTCAATTAATTCAACCGTTCTATTATATTTAGAATTTTCAATTTTATAATAAACAGGATTTCCTTTATGACAGATATCAAAACAGAAATAATCTTTTTTCAGTGTAATATCCAAAGAATTTTTATCGAGATTTAATTTCTGACCATCTGCAAAAATGAGTCTCAATTTATATTCTCCATCATCAGACATAAGTGATTTTTCACTTTCTAATCCCTTATCATAATCATTTAAATAACTGTTAATATCATCAATTTTATTTTCATTACATTCTTTAATAGTGTTTACTATCGAAGTAATTACTTCCTTGTCTGTTATAGTGCCTTTCAATAAAGGGCGAATGTCCCGATCCGTAATATTTTTTCCTTCCGGTAATTCAATAGTATAATCATAGAATTCATCTTGCCAAATCTCAATACCAATAATTTCGTTATCGCCTTTTGCTGTGTATAAATTTAATAAATCTTCGATAGTATAGTCAGTAGTTAAACCATTCAAGTAGAATATATAATATTCATTATTGGTCTGAACTATAATTAAATTATCACTTTTGGCATATTTATAAACCAACGCTTTATAAAATTTATTGTTTTTAGCTTCTTCAACAGTCATTGGTACATAATTTGACAAGTCATTAGTAAGATTAAAATAATCAAGCTTACATACTAAATCGCCTATTTCTGATTGATTTAATTCAATATTATTATTCTTATCAGCTTTCGCATCTCCAAAATAATACTGCGAATAAATCTTATTATCAATAATAATTTTTTGCGGATATTTAGTGTCTTCAATTTTAATTTTTATAGTCCTATTATCAGTAGAAAAGCCCTTATTATTTGTTGATGAATTATGTGTAGTTTCAAAATTATCAGAAGAATTATTATTTAAATACTTAACTGTTGATATTGAGGTTACAAGTATCATAAAACAAGCAGCAAATGATAAATAAGCAACTTTCTTTTTTCTTTGAATTTGATTATGTTTTGAAATTTCTGATTTAACACCGGCTAATGTTTTTTTATACAAATCATCCGGTAATTTTAATTGATTATTATATTCGGTATAATTCATAATATGCTACTCCTTTTCAAGATAGGTTTTCATTTTACTTTTCGCTCGTAACAAATGAGACTTTACGGTATTCTCATTGCTTTTCATTATTTTTGCTATATTTTTTATTGGAATTTGTTCATAATAAAACAGATAAATTACAAGTCTTTGATTTGCGGTTAATTTTTTCATAGCTTCTTCTAAATCTAAATGATTAGTTATTGCTTTCTCAAATTTATTATCCACAATTTTAATTGTATCATCTAATTCCAAATTTTGACGTGATTTTGAACGAAGAACATTTTTACTCAAATTTGCTGTTACTGTAAGAATCCAAGCTTTTTCATGATTATCATCGTTAAATGTTTTATTAGAAATAAAATATTTAATAAATACCTCCTGAACAATATCCTCAGCATCATCTTTATTCAAAAGAAAATTGTATGCTGTTCTAAAAACTATACCGGCATACTTTTGATATAAATCATCAAAACGCTGATTGTCAAATTCAATTATGGACATATAATTCATCACCTCCTATACATAAAACACATAATAGCGAAAAAAAGTTGCAATTTTTTTATATGTATAGTGCAACTTTTTTGCATACTTAAGTGTTTACATTATAAATGTAATTAATTACAAAATATTTGTCAAATTTTAAGCCAAATCACAACAAAACGGATTTAGAATTTTGAAATTTGCTTTCTCTTAGAATCTCTCAAAGACTTTCACGATATTTTAAAGCAAAAAAAGTGCCCGAATACCGCCGTAAAAAGCAGTATTCGGGCATAAAAATAGGCTGAAAGTAAAACTTCCAGCCTTGTGGCAGATTATATCAACCTGTCAAGTCACGGTTGTATTTGCTTCTCATAGCAGATGCGAATGAGAAATTGCGAACCTTACACCGAGGTGTATAAAGAAACTCTAAATCCGCATTATTATTTAAATTACCAAATAATAATTTATCTCCGAACGGAACAGAATTACATCAGTTTTGTCATACTCTTTAATGTAAAAGCAAGAGTAGAAGCATTGTGCAAAAAAGCCGAGGTTGTCGGAGGAATTACTCCAACAACGCCAAGCACAATTAATGCAGAGTTAAACGACATAATAGAACGGTAATTCGACCTGATTCTTGCCATCAAAAGATTGCTTATTTCTTTAAGCGTTACAAGAGAATTCAAATCATCACTTGAAACGGTTATATCCGCAATTTCTTTTGCTATTGCAGCACCTGAACTTATTGCTATTCCGACATCTGCTTTACTCAATGCCGGTGAATCATTTATGCCGTCGCCCACCATAATAACAGAATTGCCGTCAGTTTGCATTTTTTCAATAAACATAGCTTTGTCCTCGGGCATAACTTCCGCATGGTATTCATCGATTCCCAATTTTTCTGCAACAGCCTTTGCTGTGCGTTCACTGTCACCGGTCATCATAACAATTTTGTCTATGCCGTTTGACCTCAAATCGTCAAGCGTTTGCTTAACATTGTCTTTTATAGGGTCCTCAATGCAAATCACGGCAACAAGTGTGCGGTTAATTGCCATATAAAGGTGTGAATATTCGTTTGGTATTGCATTGAATTTGTCTTGTTCATCTTGCGGCACGGTGCAGTTTTCGTCCTCAAAAACAAAATGATAACTGCCTATAACAACCTTTTCGTCGCCTACAAGGCTTGAAATTCCATGAGCTACAACATATTCAACCTTTGAATGCTGTTCTTCGTGGTCAAGACCTCTCGCCTTAGCTTCGTTAACAACGGCATTTGCAACCGAGTGTGGGAAGTGTTCTTCAAGGCAAGCGGCAAGTCTGAGCATTTCAGCCTTGTCGTTGTTGCCGAATGTGATGATGTCTGCAACTTTCGGGTGTGCGTTTGTCAGCGTTCCGGTTTTGTCAAAGGCGATGACTCTGGCCTTGGCCAGCCGCTCCAGCGCGTCGCCCTCCCGCACCAGAAATCCGTGCTTCGTGGCGTTGCCGATGGCGGCCATAATGGCCGTGGGCGTGGCCAGCACCAGCGCGCAGGGGCAGAACACCACCAGGATCGTCACCGCCCGAATGATCTCGCCGGATATAAGCCATGTCAGACCCGCCGCGCTGAGGGCGATGACCACGATCCATGTAGCCCACCGATCCGCAAGCCCCACGATCTTGGCCTTGCCCGCATCCGCCGACTGCACCAGCCGGATCATCCGCTGGATGGAGCTGTTCTCTCCCACCTTGGTGGCCTTCATCTCAAAGGCGCCGAACTGATTCACCGTGCCGCTGGATACCGTGTCCCCCACGGTCTTGTCCACCGGCAGCGACTCGCCGGTCATCACGGCCTGATTGATAGAGGTCTGCCCCTCCACGATCACGCCGTCCACCGGCACGCCCTCCCCGGGCAGCACCCGCAGCCGGTCGCCCACCTGCACCTCTTGGGCGGGGATGATCTCCTCCTCGCCGCCCCGCAGCACCCGCGCGGTCTGGGGCGTCAGATGCACCAGCTTTTCAATGCCTGCCCGCGCCTTGGCCACCGTCAGCTCCTCCAGCAGTCCGCCCAGCTGCATGATGAATGCCACCTCGCCGGCGGCAAAAATTTCCCCAATGCACACCGAGGCCACCAGCGCCAGCGACACCAGCACGTCCGCCTTGATGTCAAAGGCCGTCACCAGCCCGATGATGGCCTCCAGAATAATGGGCAGGCCGCACAGCACAATGGCGATCCACGCCAGGTCAAAGGGCAGCGGCTGCCACTTCAGCAGGCTGGCCACCACCGCAATGCCCGAAACCGCCAGCAGCACCACGTCCTTTTTGATGCCGCCCAAGTCCAAAAATTCCTCCAGTTTATCCGCAACTCGCTTCATTTACGAGACTCCTTTCCATACCCCACCTGGTATATTTTGTATTATACATATAGGGGTATATGTTATTAATATGAAAAATAAAATTTCCGGTTTTCCCCGCCACTCCCCCTCCGGAGCCGTCTGCCGCAGCGCGCAGCATACAGCGCCGCGCGTTTGGGGGTTTCTTTTTTGAAAAAAATCTGTTATAATCGGGAAAAACCACGAAATAAGGAGTCATTTCCATGAAAAAATATTTGGTGCTCCTGCTGGCGGCCGCCCTTCTGGCGTGCAGCGCCTGCGGGAAAAAGCAGGTAGTGCAGAGCGGCACGCTGGGCGAGGAGGAGCTGGTCACCGCCTCCACGGCGGAGCTGGTGTATAAAAACGAGAGCTATACCCTCCGCTTCAATAAAAACGAAGCAGGCGACTGGCAGTGGAAGGACGACACCACCCTGCCGCTGGATCAGCAGCAGATGCAGCAGCTTCTGGATCAGGTGAGCGCGCTGAACACGCTGACCCCGCTGGAAACCACCGGCGACAGCACGGCATACGATCTGGATGCGCCGGATCGCACGCTGGAGATCAAGAATTCCGACGGCACCGGCCTGTCCCTGCAAATCGGCGCGGCGGTGGAGGGCGGCGGCTACTATATGAGCCGTGACGGCGACACCTCCAAGATCTATGTGGCGCCGGACACTCTGGTGCAGCTCATGGATCGCAACATCTACCAGCTGGTGCAGCTGCCCACACTGCCGGTGCTGCCCGTGGATAAGCTCACCCACATCCAGGCGCAGGGCGGCGGCGTGTCCGTCACCGTGGTGCACGGCGAGGGGGAGAGCTGGCTGTACGAGGGGGCGGACGTGTCCGACCGGATAGCGAGCCTCACGACGCTGCTGGCCGCCGGAATGCAGATAGAGTCCTGCGTGGACTATAACCCTAGCTCCGGCGCTCTGCCCATCTGCGGCCTGACAGATCCGGCGCTGACAGTCACCGTGAACTACCGCGGCGACGACGGCTCCGCCGGCAGCTTCACCCTGCGGGTGGGGTACGCCTACGGCGACGGGTATTTCGCCCTGTATAACGATGTCCCCGCCATCTTCAAGCTCTCCGCCGAAACGGTGCAGGCGCTGCAGGCTGTGCTGGCTCTGGCGGCATAAAAATGCATAAAAAATTCACAAAATCCAACCCCTTCCGGCTTGCTCCGGAGGGGGTTTTGGGTTACAATGGGACGAAAGAAAAGCAAAGGAGGCGGCCATATGCGTATCCTTGTTGTGGAAGACGAAAAACGTCTGGCGCAGAACCTGCAGGAGCTGCTGCGGCGGGAGGGCTACACGGTAGACGTGTGCTATGACGGCGTTTCGGGGCTGGATAACGCCCTGTCCGATATTTATGACCTCATGCTGCTGGACGTGATGCTGCCGGGCATGGACGGCTTTGCCGTGCTGGAGCAGCTGCGCAGCGCCGGCAAGCATCTGCCCGTTCTGATGCTCACCGCCCGCGGCGAGCTTTCCGACCGCGTGCGGGGGCTGGATCAGGGGGCGGACTACTACCTCACCAAACCCTTCCAGATGCCGGAGCTGCTGGCCTGCGTGCGGCTGCTGCTGCGGCGGAGTAACGGCGAAAGCGGCGGGGACGACTCCATCCGCTGGGGTGACCTCACGCTGCAGCCGGGCACGTTTCAGGTGTGCTGCGCCGAGCGCAGCGCCCGCCTCAGCCGAAAAGAGTATGACCTGCTGGAAATGCTCATGCGCAACGGCGGGCAGATTTTGTCCAAGGAGCAGCTGCTGCTGAAGGCGTGGGGCTACGAATCCAACGCCGAGGACAATAACGTGGAGGTCTACATCTCCTTCCTGCGGCGCAAGCTTGAGCTGGTGCGCTCCCGGGTGCGCATCCGCACGGTGCGGCTGTTGGGCTACTGTCTGGAGGAAGCGGAATGATACGAAAATTACGGCTGAAGATCGTGGGCATCAGCGTGATGACGGTGGCGGCGGTGCTGTTGAGCGCGCTGGTGATATTGGCGCTGAGCACCCGCAGCCAGATGGTGCGCAACAGCGAGGACAGGCTCCTCTCGGCGCTGGACGGCAGGCTGGACAGAAACGAGCTGCCCGGCAGCAGCGGCCAGCCCTGCTTCGTGGCGGAGATCCTCTCCGGCGGGACCATCCACCTGTCCGGCAGCAGCTATTATAATTTGGAAAACGAAGATCTGGTGCTGGGCATCGTGCGCTCGGCGCTGGAGCAGGAGAGCGAGAGCGGCGTCCTGCACGACTACTCCCTGCGCTATATGCGGCGGGTGGGGACGCTCTCGGTGCGCATCGCCTTCACCGACTGCACCATGGAGCAGGCCACCATGCGCAGCCTGCTGCTGCGCAGCGGCTTCATCGCTCTGGCGGCGCTGGTGATCCTGACGGGTCTGAGCTACTGGCTGGCGGGCTTTGCCGTGCGACCGGTGAAGCAGGCATGGCAGGAGCAGACGCAGTTCATTTCCGACGCGTCCCACGAGCTGAAAACGCCGCTGACGGTGATCCTGTCCTCCTCGGAGCTGGCGGCGGGGGAGCCGGACGAGGCGAAAACCAAGCAATACATTGATAATATCCACGCCGAATCCCTGCGAATGAAGGAGCTGGTGGAGGACATGCTGGCGCTGGCGCGGGCGGAGAGCGGCGCAAAGCTGGTGATGGAGCCGGTGGATCTGTCCGACACAGCGCTGGAGAGCGCGCTGGCCTTCGAGCCGGTGGCCTTTGAAAGCGGGCGGACGCTGGCCTACGACATTCAGCCGGAGCTTTCGGTGTCGGGCAGCGCCGTGCAGCTAAGGCGGCTTACGGATATTCTGCTGGATAACGCCGTGAAATATGCGGCTGCGGGGACGGACATCAGCCTGCTGCTGCGCCGCGAAGGCCGCAGCGCCGTGCTGCAAGTGGGAAATAAAGGCGAAACGATCCCGCCGGAAAAGCTCCCCCATCTGTTCGATCGCTTCTATCGGGCGGACGAGTCCCGCACCGGCGGCGAAGGCTTCGGTCTGGGTCTGGCCATTGCCCAGAGCATCGCGCAGACCCACGGCGGCAACATCGGCTGCACCAGCGCGGAGGGCGTGACGCGGTTCACCGTGACGCTGCCGCTGCTGAAAAACGAACCAATGAAACGAGGAAAAGACGCATGTTAGACCTGCTGATTCGGGGCGGCACCGTGGTAGACGGCACCGGCAGCGCCCCCTATGCCGCCGACGTGGCGGTGGAAAACGGAAAAATCACGGAGGTGGGCGACCTGCCCGACGCCCACGCGCGGCGTGTGATCAGCGCCGCCGGCAAGCTGGTGACGCCGGGGTTCATCGACATCCACCGCCATGCAGATCTGGCGGCCTTTCGGTCGGGCTTCGGCCAGCTGGAGCTGCGGCAGGGGCTGACCACCATTGTAAACGGCAACTGCGGCCTGTCCGCCGCGCCCCTCCGCCGCAGCAGGCGGGCGGAGATCGCCGCCTACCTGCAGCCCATCTGCGGCGAAATGAAAAACAATGTCCCCACGGATTCGCTGGCGGACTACTTTGCCGGCCAGCCAGAGGCGCCCCTGCACACGGGCATGCTGGTGGGCGCAGGTGTGCTGCGCGCCAGTGCGGCAGGCTATGCGCTGGAGCATCTGGAGGACAAACACTACAAGGCCATCCACCGCCAGATGGAGCAGGCGCTTAGTGACGGGGCTATGGGCGTTTCCCTGGGGCTCGGCTACGCGCCGGAGTGCTTTTACACCACGGAGGAGCTGATACGGGCGCTGGCGCCGCTGGCGGGGCAGAATATCCCCGTGACCGTACACATGCGGCAAGAGGGCGGCGGCGTGGTGGAGGCGCTGGAGGAGATGCTCACTGTGGCGCGGACACTGCGCATCCCCGTGCACATCAGCCACCTGAAGGCCATGGGGCGCAGCAACTGGGGCGTGAAGATCCAAAAGGCGCTGGCGCTGCTGGACGAAGCGCGGCAGGAGGGTCTGGACGTAGGGTGCGACGTGTACCCCTACACCGCCGGCTCCACCCAGCTCATCCACATTCTGCCCCCCGACTTTCTCACCGGCGGCATAGAGGCCGTGGTGCGCCGCCTGCAGGACAAGGGCGTGCGGCGGGAGCTGGGGCAGCGCATCGAGAAAGGCGACGGCTTTGACGACATCGCCAAGCTGGCCGGCTGGGACGGCATACGCCTCACCAGTCTGCACTGTCCGGAGGATCACCCCTATCAGGGCAAGAGCATCGCGGAGATCGCCGCCCTCTGGGGGCAGAACCCGCTGGACTGCTGCTGCGACCTGCTGGTGCGGGAGCACTGCGAGATCTCCATGGTGGATTTCATGGCTTCGGAGGAGGACATCGTGACCATTCTGCAAAGCCCGCTCTCCAACGTCATTTCCGACTCCACCTACCCCACCGACGGCATGCTCCACCCGCGGGTATACGGCACGTTCGTGCACCTTTTGGAGCACTTTGTGAAGGAGCGTGGCGTGCTGACACCGGAGCAGGCCATCCACAAAATGACTCAGCAGCCGGCCGAGGTGCTGCGCCTTGCGGGCAAGGGCGTGCTGGCGAAGGGCATGGATGCCGACATCAACGTGTTTGCGCTGGAAAGGTTGCACCAGCCCGCCACCTACGAAAACCCCTGCTGTCTGGCGGAGGGCATGGACTATGTGCTGGTGGACGGCGCCGTAGCCGTGGAAAAAGGCAAATGCACCGGCGTGAAGGCAGGTCAGATCCTGCGGAGATAAACAAAAAATCCCCCTCGGAGGACGCGCCTCCGAGGGTTTTTCTTGTCCTGGGTCATTTTTTGTAAAAGGCGCCGCCGCAGGGAATCATTCCGCCGCATATGCATATACTGACAAGTAAATGAAAAAAGAGGAGGGAAGCGCCGTGGAGGAAAAAGACCAGCGGGATGTGGACGACATGATCTATGTAGACGAGTGGCAGGTGAGCGAGCGGTGAGGCCGCGGCGATACGGCGGCAGGCGGGGCATTTCCCAAAATGTCGTTCCGAGGCGCGCAGCGACGTGTGAATCCGTTTTCCCCATAGGAGAATAAGTGCGGTGCAGACAAGACGATGTGGGCATCGTCCCCTACGAAGCTTTTTGTAGGGGCGGCGCGTGGCCGGCATGCTTTCCTCTGCCATAAAAACACAGGCCGGCGCAGTGCCGGCCTGTGTTTTTATGTATTTTTTTTTAATTTTTATTCAATGGTGCCGCCGCCCAGAACCTGCTCCCCGTCGTAGAGCACCACCGCCTGTCCGGCGGTGACGGCGCGCTGGGGTTCGTCAAACTCCACGCGGATGCGCCCGTTCGGCAGGGGCGTCACCGTGGCGGCAGCTTCGGTCTGGCTGTAACGGGTCTTGGCGGTGACGCGGAGGGGCTGCGCGGGCGTCTCGCCGCTGATCCAGTTCACCCGATCCGCCGTGAGGACTGCGGTGAAAAGCTCCTCGTTATCCCCCAGCAGGATGGTGTTGTCGGCAGCGTTTTTCCGCAGAACGTAGACATGCTTGCCGGCGGCCACGCCCAAGCCCTTGCGCTGGCCGGTGGTGTAGCAAGGAAGCCCCTTGTGCCGCCCCAGCACCTTGCCCGAGGCGTCCACAAAGTCGCCGGCCTTCAGCTCCACGCCGCCGTATTCCTGCAAAAAATGCACATAATCCCCGTCGGGCACGAAGCAGATGTCCTGGCTGTCGGATTTGTCGGCGTTCACCAGCCCCGCCTGACGGGCGCTTTGGCGGATGGCGGGCTTGTCGTACTCCCCTACCGGCAGCAGCAGGTGCGCCAGCTGATGCTGGGTGAGCTGGTAGAGGACGTAGCTCTGATCCTTGCCGCGGTCGCGCCCCCGCAGGAGACGATATTTTTTTGTGTTTTCATCGAAATCCACGCGGGCGTAGTGGCCGGTGGCCAGATAGTCGTACCCCAGCAGCAGCGCCCGCTCCAGAAGAGCGCCGAATTTCAGGCAGCGGTTGCAGTCGATGCAGGGGTTGGGAGTGCGGCCGGCGCAGTATTCGGAAACGAAGTGATCCATTACGTCGCGGGCAAAGCGCTCCGTTTCATTGAACACATAAAACTTCATGCCCAGTCCGTAGGCCACGCTGCGGGCGTCGGCGGCGTCATCGGCGGAGCAGCAGGTGCCCTCCACCTCGCCGCTATACAGCCGCAGCATGGCGCCGTCGCAGGCATAGCCCTGCTGCATGAGCAGCAGCGCGGCGGCGGAGCTATCCACCCCGCCGGACATGGCCACCAGTACTTTTTTCTTTTGATTCATTGTATTCATATTCATTATCCATGTGCCGTCAATCCAGATATTTTTCCAAATAGCATCTGTGGGACAGGGCGTCCGCAAGCTCCATCATCACCGGCTGGAAGCCGCCGGCGTACTGGAACGGAATGTCCTGCACGGACGATGCGCCGCAGTGCTGCGCCGGCAGGGACACGGTGACCACGGTGCCCTTGCCCGCCTCGGAGTGCAGCAGCAGGTTTCCCCCCTGACGGCGGGCAAAACAGCGGCTCAGCGGCAGCCCCAGTCCCAGCCCGTGGGGCAGGGGATCCATGCGCTCCGTGTGGAGAATGCGGTCATACACGGTGTCCTGCAGCTCCGGCGCAATGCCGCAGCCGTTGTCCGCCACCTGCAGCAGGATCTGGCTGCCCTGCTGGGTGAGGGTCACGCGGATCTCGCCGCCGGCCGGCGTGAACTTGGCGGCGTTGGATATAAGGTTCCAAAAAATGCGGGTGGTATACTCCCGATGGATGCCCGCCGTAAGGTGACGGGGGCGCAGATCCGCCCGCAGCGTCAGGCCGCACAGCTCCAGCGGCACCTGCGCCTGCCGGCAGAGGTTGTCAAAAAATTCCACCAGCTCCGTGTCCTGCTTGGGGAGCGGCTCCTCCTCCGTGAGCATATAGGCGTCGGTGAGGTTGGTAACGATGCGCAGCAGGCGGTAGTAACTCTGGCGCAGGATGCAGGAATCAGGGTCGTCCCCTGTTTTCAATGCGGCTTGCATATTGCCCAGCGCCGTGCGGAATTGGGCGGCGATGTTGGGCAGAACTTGCGTTAAAAGCTGGGTCTCCTGAGATGAATACTCCATGCCGAAGCTCCTTTCACGAATAGTGTTTCAAGGTGGCCGGGGAATATTCCTCGGTTACCGGGAACGCAAAAATGTTATGCATTTATATACTATAACAGGGCGGTGTCGAAAACACAAGAACATTACCGAAAATCGTCAGTCGCAGGAAAAATTTTTTTGAAAAAAAGGGAATACTATTGAAAATAAGGGGTTGCATTTTTCAAAAAAACGGATATAATACAGAATGTACCATATGTTTGATATATTCCATCTGAAAGGAGTTTTTTTAATGAGCATTAAAGTTGGTATCAATGGATTCGGCCGTATCGGCCGCATGGTAGTTCGCCGTGCTATTCACCACCCCGAGATCGAGATCGTGGGCATCAACGATTTGTGTCCGGCCGACTATCTGGCCTATATGCTGAAGTACGACACCATGCACGGCAAGTTTGACGGCGAGGTGAAGGCCGAAGAGGGCGCCATCGTCATCAACGGCAAGCGCATTCCCATCACCGCCGAGCGCGACCCTCACAACCTGCCCTGGAAGGAGCTGGGCGCCGAGTACGTCATCGAGTCCACGGGTCTGTTCCTCACCAAGGAGAAGGCGCAGGGTCACATTGACGCCGGCGCAAAGCACGTTGTCATGTCCGCCCCCTCCAAGGACGACACCCCCATGTTCGTTGTGGGCGTGAACCTGGATAAGTACACTTCCGACATGAAGTTCGTGTCCAACGCCAGCTGCACCACCAACTGCCTGGCGCCCATTGCCAAGGTGCTCAACGACGCTTTCGGCATTTCCGACGGCCTCATGACCACCGTGCACTCCACCACCGCCACCCAGAAGACCGTGGACGGCGTGTCCATGAAGGACTGGCTGCGCGGCCAAGGCCGTGGGCAGGGCGGCCGCGCAGCCAGCGGCAACATCATCCCCTCCTCCACCGGCGCTGCCAAGGCCGTGGGCAAGGTGATCCCCGAGCTGTCCGGCAAGCTCACCGGCATGAGCATGCGTGTGCCCACGCTGGACGTGTCCGTGGTGGATCTGACGGTGAACCTGAAGAAGGCCGCCACCTATGACGAGATCTGCAAGGCCATGAAGGACGCCTCTGAGGGCGAGCTGAAGGGCATTCTGGGCTATACCGACGAGGCCGTGGTTTCCTCCGATTTCCTGGGCGACGCCCGCACCTCCATCTTCGACGCCAAGGCCGGCATCGCTCTGACGGACACCTTCGTGAAGGTCGTGAGCTGGTACGACAACGAGATGGGCTACTCCGACAAGCTGCTGTGCCTCATTGAGCACATGTACGCCGTGGATCACAAGTAATACGACCGGCGAAATTTTTTGAATTTGCTGGAGGGCGGGCTGACCGCCCTCTACGCAGATTTGAACCGGAGCATCGAGCGCAGGAAAGGATACCCTATGCAGAATCATTCCATTCTTGCCTGCCGGCTGAGCATGGACAGCGATATTCCGCTGTATAGCCAGCTTGTGGGCATTATCAAGCAGAACATTTCCTCCGGCAAGCTGGGCGTGGGCGATCTGCTGCCGTCGGAAGCCGAGCTGTGCCGCGCCATGGACATCAGCCGCAACACCGTGCGGCAGGCCATCGGCGAGCTGGAGGAGGAAGGGCTGGTGGTGCGCAAGCGGGGCAAGGGCACCTTTGTGGCCGACCCCAACGCCCGCGGCAAGTGCGTGCGGTACTCCTTCACCACGGAGATCTCCTCTCTGGGCAAGGTGCCGTCCTCCACCATGGTGGACTTCGGCGTGGTGATCCCGCCGGCGGAGGTGAGCCGCCGAATGCAGCTGCAGGAGGATCAAGCGGTATACTGCTTCACCCGCGTGCGCAACGTGGACGGCGAGCCGCTGATCCTGGAAACCAGCTACTACCCCCAGTACATCTACCCCAATCTCACCCGCGAGCTGGTTCAGACCCACAGCATTTACAGCCTGCTCTACCATGTGGGCATCATTCCCGCTGCCGCGGAGGATACATACGAGGCCGTGGTGCTGGACGATGTGCGGGCGAATCTTCTGCATGTGCCGCAGGGGAGCTGCGCTTTTTACCACCAGCGCCGCACCAGCACCGAGGACGGGCGCATCTACGAGTACACCTGCAGCTATATTCGGGCTGATCGGGTAACGCTGGATGTGCACATGCAAAAAAATAATATGAGTTTCAGCCGAAACGTTCGGTGATCCTCCTCAAAAAGCAGCGCCCCGCACTTTAAGTGCGGGGCGCTGCTTTTATGCGGCTGTCGACGGGCGGTGTAATCGCCGAAGCGCCGCCGGTGGCGGAGGAAGCGAAATGAGCGAGTGGCTGGGGTCAAAATTTTAGGCGACCCCCGTAAGGCAGCGCAAAAATTTTGGGCACCGAAACAGGATCATTGTCCCCCACGAAGTCGGTAAAACGCCTGTAGGGGGCGCGTGCCCCGCCGTTGAGGGTGCTGTGCGTGTCGAACAAGCGACCGCGAAGGTCGCCCCTACGCAAGGTGGGAGGTGCGGCGCATGTCGGCGGCGGGGCGAGGGCACCCCGCCCTACGGAGGCGTGGGGTGCCTGCGGCGGGTCGTCGGGGACGCCGACCCCTACGACATTGGTAAAACGCCTGTAGGGCGGGGCCAGCGTGCCCCGCCGTTGAGGGTGCTGTGCGTGGTGTCGGCGGCACACACAGGCGCCGCCCTACGGATGCATAACAAGGGGTACGGTGCGTGTCAAACGGGCGGCCGCGAGGGTCGCCCCTACGCATAACAGGAGGATCTTCATAAAAATGTCATTCCGAGGAGCGAAGCGACGTGGGAATCCGTTTCCCCGTGTGACAAGGGTTCGGTGCGCGGAGAATACGGATCTCCACACCGGTGACGTCGGTCACTGGTTCGCAATGACAGGGTATTTGAGGGGCGTTTGTCGTGCGGACGGCACAAAAAAGCCCTTTGCTATGACGCGGGATCATAGCAAAGGGCTTTTTTATTGTTGGACTGCTTACTTGACCAGTTCGATGATGGCGGTCTCAGCAGCATCGCCGCGGCGGA
>OIXU01000443.1_pt1 | contig 14599 bp, 11 predicted proteins | sample 1587921 | NCBI WGS metagenome assembly OIXU01 (sample SAMN03283238) | human gut metagenome | biome: human-associated habitat; material: feces | host: Homo sapiens | place: Peru | collected 2012
GTCTTGCAAAGGCTGAGGAAGAAAAGCGGCTTGCAGAAGAGGCAAGAATTGCCGAGGAAAAACGTCTTGCGGAAGAAAAAATCGCTTCTGAACCAGAGACTAAAAAAAGCGGAAAAAAAGAAAAGCGGATTTTTGGATTCTATGCGGCTGCGGACGGAGGTCTTCTTTTTAGCCCGTTTTTTGACGAATTTTCCGACGGAAAAGCCATGCCTTTTTTAGGCTTGAAGTTAGGCTTTGTTCCGGAGATAAAAAATTCAAACAGAATTGGAATAGAGATAGATTCCTTGGTTTCACAATATGAGCTGAATACTTCAAATTTTGATTACAGCGACAAATTTGCCTTTTTAAGAATGAACCTTTTGTATCAGCGAAAAATTTTCAGAAATGCCTTGAAACTGAATGTTCGCGCCGGCGGAAATTTGATTTTCATTCAGAATTTTATGGACTACAAAGATTCTGACAACCTGAAAAAAGATGCCGCATACGGATATCTTGGTGTTCAAGGTGGAAGTTCTCTTGTCTTTACTGCCGGAAATTTTTTGATGGAAGCCGGAGCGGATTATATTTTTGTATTTATTGACGGAATGCCGACAGATTTTTTATCGCCTTATATTTCATTTGGGGTAAGATGGTAAATAAGTCCTTGTTTCTGCTGATTCTTTTATCTCTTCTGTTTGTTTCCTCGTGTTCCGTAAACTGGTTCAGCGATTTTGATGAAATCCGCGAAGAAGAATTTTCCGTAACTTTCAATTTTTATAAAGCTGAAGATTCCTCGTTTTTTACACGCCGATATATGATTGGAACGACTCTGGCCTCTGAAAATCTTCCTAAAGCTAATGACCAAGAGGTTTTGAAATTCGCGGATGGAAATGTTCTTGTCGGATGGAAATTTTACCGCAATACTGTTAGCAAGAGCACTGAAATTCCTGATTATATAAAAATTGATGAAAAAACAGGCTATGTTTCCGAAATTTACGTTTCCTCATCATCTTTTGATTTTTTGGCAGAGTGGGGAAAAATGGCGGAATACAAAGTTTATCATTTTAAACAAAATGAAAACGATGATAAATATACTCTTGAGGAATCAGAGTCTCTTGAAGGTGTGGTTGGCGCGCAGACAGAGGCTGCATTAAAAGATTATGAAGGTTTTACTGCACAGTCCTTTATACAAACGGTTATTTCCGAGGATGGCACTGCTTGTGTTGAAATAAAATATGACAGGAACAAATATACAGTAAAATTTGATGGAAACGGCGCTTCTGGAAAGATTCCGGATATTTCTGCAAAATATGGCGTTGAATTCACATTGCCGGAAAATACTTTTGCTTCACCTTTCGGTTTTAGAGCAGGCGCATGGAATACAGAAAAAGATGGAAGCGGAACTTCTTACGCCGCAAATGGAAAAATAAAAAATCTCGCCATAGAAAATAATGCGGTCGTAACTCTGTATGCGCAATGGGAAAAAGTCGGACACGATTCTTCCGGTGTGGCTTCAAATCCAATTGAAAATGCAAAAAAGATTGAGTTTGTGCTGGATTCAAGTGGTTCAAAAGTTATAAAGGGAAGTTATATAAAAATTAATGCAGTCATAGACGGTGCTTTAGTTGAGCTTTCGAACTGGAAAGTTACAAGAAACTATTTAGGCGCAATCGCAGAAGACTGTGTGTTGCTAAAATCAGAAAACCAGGCAGATTCTTATTCGTCTGAAAAATCTTCTGCCATATACATTTTTGCAGACACCGCCTGGATTTCTGGTGAATACACCTTGAACGTTTCTGCAGAGTGCAATGGAATTGGAATTTCAAAAGAAATAACGATAATATGTGAATGATAGTTTTCGGGATGACAGGATTTGCGTTTCAGTCGTTGCGTCCTGCGACTCCTTTCCCGCGTTTTCGTTCACTTTTGGCGGCATCCGCATTTGACCGGTCGGCGTTCTTTTCGTTTCGATTCCTGGGGGTTCAGTAAAAAAAAATGGTTTGTGATTTTTTATAAATATTTTTCTTGAGTCCAACTTAAATAAAAAAAATCTCAAGCTTGTCATCTGGACTCTGCAAGAAACCGAGAATCGCCCGTCCGATACCGCCAAAATCCTCTAAGATTTCTGAGAATACATTTACCACGGCTTATAAAATATCGCTTCTGCGGTACTTGCGGAAAATATAAAACGGACTAGTCAGACGTAAAGAATACTTATAACGGCGGTCAAGCATAAAAACTCCATACAAAAATCTAGGCAAAATGTGAAAAATACCTAGAAAAATAAATGTAATTAAGTTTTTTACCTCGAAAGCCAATTCTTTACATAACAAAGAATTAAGTAAAAAGTAATCGGGATGACAGGATTTGAACCTAACCTAGCGTTTTACAGGGTTTGTCCCGATTTATCGGCAGAATTTCAAAAAACCTAAAAACTAGAAACAATTATAAAGCAAAAAGTTATTATGTCAAAGCCGTAATAAAATAAGAAAACAAAAAAACGCGATAATAAAATAAGAAGATAAAAAAAAGCGATAATAAAATAAGAAGAATTTTGAATAAAAAAATGTCTGAAAAAAATTGACAAGCGTGGCATTTGATACAAAAAAACAAGTATAAAAATAAATACTATTTATAGATTGAAATATAAAAAAAGAACGGCAAGAGTTATCGCCGTTCTAAAAATGCTATTTTTTGGGCTTCAATTTCTGATGATTTATTCTTTTTTATTTCTGTGAAAGCGCATCAAGAATCACTTTCTTTGCTTTCTCAAAAGACTCCTTCTCGACATTGTAATCAAGCTGGCTTCTTAGTTCCTGCTCTGCGACCTGTTTCTGTGTATCATCAAGAATAGACATTGTTGAGTTGATAACATCTGTGGCGAAAAGAGAGGCTGCCTGTTCAGCAAAGCTGTTAGACTGTTTGAATTTCTCCACTTCTTCAGTAAGATTTCCGTAGTCGCAGCATATGCGGATATTCGGATGTTTCAAGGCAAGTCCATTTAAGGCTGGTAGAATCTGGTTTACATCACCCTTTACATTTGAAAGATAGAAGTATTCATCCTGTCCTTCTGGCTCGAAAATCTTTGTGTAGCTTCCACGGAATGTTACTGGAGAAACATAAATTCCGTCTATGTCAGCACCTTTTATATTGAAGTAACTTATTGTACGCTCAATCTGTGCAATGCAGTTCCAGTTTCCGCAGACAACAACAGAGGTAAGACCAAAAGCACGCTCTATTAGAATATCCCATACACCTTTCATCTTTCTGCCAGATTTTGTCATAGGATAATTCGCAAGGATTCCTCCTGTTCCGATACCTGCCTGAGTTACAAAGATTATCCTGTCAGGATTCTGTTCTGAGATGATTTTTGCGACAAGGCACTGGAGATACTGCAAATCCTCGTCTGTTGTCAGGTCTGAAAAGTTCCGGCAGAATCCGTACAACTCTCCGCTGGAATTGTCAAGGAACGGATAAGTTTCCTCCGTGTTCACTATGCAGACTTTTTCTCCAAGTTCTTCCTCATAGTATTTTTTCACTTTTAGAGCAGAGCTGAATTTTCCACAGGCTGAATTTGTTCCAACGACCATTGTGATTTTTGTTTCAGCCAAGAAGCCTGCCTGAAACTGTCCGTCGTATTCAGAAAGTTCTTCCAAATCATTTTTTGTTATAAACTTATTCAGGCTGTTTTTATAGTTTCTTGCAATGTCATCAAATTCTTCGCTGAACGCATTTCCAAGATAAATCTTCTTTCCGGCTTGCTTTGCCTTTTCTATTCGGGCAAGAACAGTGTTGATTTTTTCCTCGGCAGCTTTTATATCTCCCCAGTTGCCAAGAATGAAAGGAATTGACATAAATGTAACATAGCAGTCGCACCATTCAAGAGCCTTGTCAAAATCAACAGTAAATTTTGTACGCCTTGAATCATTGTCATCTGTGTCCTGCAATACAATCTCTCCATCTTTCAGAAGATAGTTCGTTGTGTTCACAAAATCCTTCCCCTCGATATTACACTCCATCGGGTCATAGAGAAGATACTCGTCATCTTTCTTTAAGTTCTTGTACTGTCTTGCAAGTGAGCCGACCTGCTTATCTGTCAAGTCAATAAGATATTTCATATTTCATTTTCTCCTTAATTGCATATTCTTGCAGAGCAAGTCTTGCATAAATCGCAGGCGAATTTTCCTGCCGTATAATTGTCGTGAAGATACGCCATAGCCTTATCGCTGTGAAGAATATCGAGCAAATCCTTGTATGTGAAAGGTGAATAATCGTTTACATTCGCAAGAACTGCAAACGGCTTTCTGTACATTCCTGTACACGGATATATATTTCCAAGGCTGTCTATTGTAAGTGCCTGAAAGAGATTGTCGCAGTTATTGAACGGAACATAGTCGATTTTCTCTTGTTCACAGAAAACATCGACTATGTTTTCTGTAACGTGCTGCGAATATTTTCTGATATATACAGGAATTATTCCGCTGTCCTTTATCGCTGTTATTTCTGGAGCGTCGGAATTTGTTGTTACTGTCTGGACTTGATAGCCGACTTCCTTGCAAAGTTCTGTTATAAAAGCAAGCGTCTTTGTGTACTGCTCATCTGTTATGTACGGAAAACTGAATGTGGGCGGATATTTCAGTTCCTTCAGATAGCGTCTTATGTTTCCAACGACAGTTTCAAAAGAGCCTTCGCCTTGCAGTCTGTTCCAGCTTTCTTCATCCCAGCCCCAGATTGAGATTGAAAGATGATAGCTGAATGTAAGAGAATTGAGCGTTTCTATGAATCCGTCGGGGATGAACCTTGCGTTCGTGTCCTGTGAAACAATCATTCCTGCCGTATGGATTTCCTCCATGTATTTTACAATGTCATTAACATACGTAATGAGCGTCATCTCTGCAAGGCATGACGGATAGATTTTCTTTATACGCAAGCCTTGGATTGTAACATTCAGAATTTCCTTTACCTTCTCAAGCGGCATATCAGGCTTGTTTATAATCTCTCCGCAGCAGTCCTGACATTTTGCATTGCATTTTGAGTTGAATGTAAGGGAGGCGTAGTGCATCCTGTATTCTGGTCTTGAATTGTAACGTGGGTGAATTGTTTTCATATTTATTCCTCGCTGTCTGTTGTTCCGAATGAAAGGTATGTGTTGACTGTAAATCGAGATACAACAGTGTTTACCCTATTAGTCCTATCTCTCAAGCCTATTACAAGATGCGTGGTAGGGTCGCCACCAAATGAACTTGCCCTGAATCTTACCTGAACAGACAATGTTTTTGTTGTAGAACCGTTCATTGGAATATCTGGATTGCTTACAAAAGTGTCAGTCCAAAGCCCTGAGTTTGATACAACTATAAAATCGTATACATTGGTGGACGGAGCCGTTACCTTGACGCTTATGGTGTAAATATGCTGCTCCCAATGGTAGATAGTCTTTCCGCTATATGTTGTTTTCCATACATTTGAAGAAGAGTATGCGTAAGCCCAGCCGGACGCACTGAAATTGATTTTCCACTGTGCATAAAGGCTAAGTCCGTTGCCTGAGTATTTTGCACCAGCATTGTAAGAAGTTCCGCTTCCGTCTGAGGATGTGTTCCAGTTTACAAATGAATATCCGCTTCTTGTGAAGCCGTTCGCCTTGATTGTTACACTCTCGCCGTCATCAGGATAGAATGTCTGCGAATCCATTGAGCCGCTTCCGCCGTTGGATTTGTAGGAAACAGTGCGTTGATATACTTGCGTTAAACTTTTTGCACAGTAATAAGTTTTTCCGTTTTTACGGAAACAGATTGTAGGGGCGGAGTTGTCAATGTATCGCCGAAAACTGCCGTTGTCTTTTACCCTGATTTTTGTCCCTCTGTCTGCGGAGGCAGGAACCGGATAGCTATACTGGCTCGTAAACATAAGATAATCCGGAGAAGATGAAGAGCCGTTCCAGTTGTCATTGTACAGCGAATATGTTTTGTTGTTATATCTGAACTTTATTCCCATATCAACCTATCCAAATATCGCCGTTTGTATAAAAAGTTGGAGCCGTCGTCCTGATTCTGTATGCTACATCAGCAGTAGCGGCATTTCCTGTACAAGTGCCAGCAGAGGCTGCGCTTTTGGCTGATGTAGCATACTTTACGCTTTTTTCTGAATCTTTTGTATTGTCCACTTTATCAAGCCCGATTTGTGCCTTTGTTACTCCGTGCGGATTACTCTTGTTTGACGTGTGGGTTTCCAAAGCTGATTTGTCCGCTTTTCCGCTCAAATCAACGCTGATTTCGTTGCTGTCTGAAATGTTCACGTTGTTTCCGGCGGTGTACTGCAAGCCGTTGTTTATCAGAAATTCATTGGATGTGCCGTCCGTCATTTTTATAGCAATTTTTATTTTTCCTTCTTCTGTGAGCGAGTTTTCGACGGAGGCGATTCCATTGCCTGTGTCGCCCTTGATTCCCTGTGCTCCCGAAAGGTCGCCGATGTATTTCCATTCGGTTTCGCCCTTGCAGTAGAGTTTTCCGGTGTCCGCATCCTCAACGCTTCCGGTGTCAATCATTGCGAATTCGTATGTTTCCACATCAGTTCCAGAAAAGTCCGCGTTCATCGCCGCAATGGAAGTGTACGTTTTCTTTATTCTAAAGTCTTTTCCGGCTCGTCCGTTGTAAACATTGATTTTACTTTCCGTTCCGTCCGTGAGCCTTACAGTGTACTCGTTCAGTTCTCCCGAAAGGGTGGAGGCTTTTGTCTGGCTTGCAGACTTGATTCCAACTCCGTCTGAAATTGCGGCGGTATCTGTCTTTCCGTCTGTGTATTCGATGTCGAGCGTGTTTTTTGAAAGTCCGTTTGCGTCTGTGGTCTTTTCAAGTGAATGAGATTTAATGCCGACTCCGTCCTTTACGGTTATAGAATCCTTTTTTCCGTCTGTGTACGCAACGGCAAGGGTGTTTTTTCTTAATCCGTCTTCGTCTGTCGTTTCGGTCTGGTTATGGGATTTTATTCCCACTCCGTCATTCACGGTGAAACTCACGTTCTGAACAAGCGTTGTGTCGCTGGATTTAAGCGTTACCGCGTTGCTTCTTAGTCCGTTCGCGTCTGTTGATTCGGTCTGCGTCGCGGCTGAAAGCCCTGTTCCGTTTTTGATTGTGAATGTCTTTGTTGTTGTGGTCTTGCCGTTCCTTATGGTGGCTGTAAGCTCGTTCTCCGCACTCGGTGCTGTTCCTGTCTTTGTCTGCTCAAGGTTTACATCGCAGCCGATTATTTTTTTTGCCTGCGCAAATGTTGCCTTGCCGACACCCTCGTTTTCAGTGTATGCAAGCACCAGCGATTCATCATTGAACGATAAATCGTTCAGCTCCGATATTTCCTTTACTTCAAGCTCGTTTGCCATTGTGTCCTCTTTTATTTATAGTCATTTTCGCTTATAAAAAAAACGCTGTTAAATACAAAAAGCCGGAACGCATTTTTCTGCGCCCTGGCTTTTATGTTTGAGAATGTATTTTATTGTGCGACTGTTTGTCTTTTTGCTTGGATTCCCCTGCGAATATAATAGCGCAAAGACGCTAGATTATAAAATCTCCAACGTCGCGGTTAAAACGAATTTTCCAGCATGCCTTTCAAAGCGGTTTCCAGAACCTGCGAGCAGTTTATTTTTTCTGCCTGGGCAATTTGTTTTAATTTGTTTGAGATTGTAACGTTTATGCGGACTTTTTTATTTTCATACTGTTCTTTGAATAGTTCCGGAAATGCGCTTACAAGCACAACAACATCTTCCAGGGACCCCGATTTTACATTTTCAGAAGGCTTTGGAAAAGCCTCACCGTCCTGCTCCATTCCGTACAAATGAAGCTCCAGAGCCTCTCTTGCGTTCTGCTGGGCTTCCGCAATATTTTCTCCCCAGGAAACGCAGCCTGGAATATCTGGAAAATAAACACTGTAACCGTCATCCGATTTTTCAAAAACTGCAAAATATGAAACTTTTTCCATTTTTATACCTCTAAAAAAATTATTTTAAACCAGCCTGCTTTAATATGCTGTTCAATGTTCCGGGTTTCAAGTCTCCAGAATGAAAAGGAAGTGTTACTCTTCCTTTTTTGTCAGGGTGTTTTAACTGATAATGAGAGCCTTGTATTTCCACAACATACCAGCCGTCTTTTTTTAATATTTTAAGAACTTCTTTTGCTGTCATATTGATATTATACATATATTTTATGCGTATTGTAAAGAAAAATATTCACCAAAGTCTGATTTTGTTGCAGGGAAAAATAAAAAGGGGATGTCCAATAAGTATCTTTTTTGTCATTTATAGGCTTGACCCGAAATTCTAAATGCATATATTACAATCATTTAGAATTTGTTCAACAATGACATTCAGAACTTATTGGACATCTTCCTTTTGCTATTTTCCTAGCGCAAGGTCAACAAGATAGCGGCTTACGGTCTTGCCGCTGGATTCCGCAAGCCGTTTTATTTCCGCCTCTTCTGATTCAAGGCAGGAAATCACGATGCGCCCTGTTTTCTTTTCGCCTTTTCCAAGCGCGCCTTTCGGTCTGCCGGAATTTGCGCGTTTTCCGCCCCAGTTATTCATTTTCTTTTTTATCCTTGTGTTTTCTATAAAAATAAAGCAGTATTCCAATGACAATCCAAAAAAGAATTACACAAATTTTTTCAATTATCTTTGACATAAATTCTCCTTACGGTTATTATTGAAAAGGAAAGGCTTGCAGATTTTCACCTGCAAGCCACCGACTTATTTAGATTTCCTGTCTAGCCATTTTGTTATGTAATACGACACTATCACAATAACAATCGCCAGCAGGAAATCAACTATTTTGTCGGCCCAGTAAAGTAGTACTTCCCTCACTTGGGTCTCCTTAGTCAAGCGTCCCTGACTGATTATTATAATATCGTATTTGATTAATTATGTCAATAATAAATAATTAAAAATATAATAAAATATTGAATTATATCTCCCGAATCTTGTTGTAAGGAACAATGTAGCCGGAATAAAAAAAGCCTTGTATTTCTGAAAAAAAAATACAAGGCTCGGATGTTAGGCGTTTTATTTATTGGCTTCATTGTAAAAATTTACACATTCTACAATCACAGCGCTTTTTGAAAGTCCTTCTTTTTCTGCAAATTTATTGATTAAATCAAGAATTTCTTGTGAAAGTGAAAACTGGACTTGTTTTCTTCCTTCCGGGGATTTCCTAGGGCGTCCAGCTCCGTCCCGTTTTCCGCCTGAATTCTTTCTTGCTCCGCCCCAATTCTTAGAATATTCTTTATCCGCTTCTTTCTTTGTTCCAGCCATTAAATAACCCCTCGTATTATTAAAATATTAATCAAGATAATTAAAAAAATAGAAATATAAAAAAATGTGTTTTTCATTTTGACAGCCTCCATAAAATGATTTATTATGAAAGCAAGGCACTCTCTCTAAGAGCCTTGCAAGTTTTTTTATCTAAGTATTACACTTAGAAGTGCAACGATTGAAGTTATCAATGCGGCAACTGCTGCTATCAGTTTCGCTATAACTTCAATCATTTTTTTTACATTTTTCACATAATCACCACCTTATCAGTGCTTTTTGCTCCTGATGTTTATATAATACTTTATCTTGCTGATTATGTCAATAATATTATGCAAAAAATCAAGGATTTTTTTAGTTTTTTTTTAAATCTTTGCTTGTCAGAATAATATGTCATATACCTCTGTTGAGATTATGTTTATTTTTAATATTGAAACCATATAAAGGCAAAGTCAAGGACATTGTTTGTAAAATCTCTTAATGAATTGCCAAAATCTCTACATTCAATAATTTTATATGGAACGGAAGCTTCTCCAGAAACATAATCGTAATCTGTAATAATTCCCATGTTTCTTGTTATTCGGGGGACTTTTCCTGTCGAATTTACAGATGGATCAACAGTTATGGGCGGAAGTTTAGAAGTAGCTCCATAAGAAAAATATCCGAACGCAATAGACCAGCAGGCAAAAGTGTTGAATTTGACAAGATAAATGCCTGTGTCTAGTTTTGTTATACTTTCAACATTATTTGTTTTATATTTTATTTTGCCACCCATAAGCCATATCATAGCGCGAGTTCCACCGCATAATGGTTGAGCTGTAACATAAGGATTTATGGTAGGTGTAGCTAAAGACTCGCCCTCAATGATTAATGATTTTTTTACAATCATGTTTTTAAGGATTCCATCATTCAGTGTTGCCTTGTTTGCTATTATGTTTCCATCTTTATCAACGCTAAAATTTTTCCCTATTTTTATAGTTCCACCGTTTATCGTCGACCCTTTTATTTCTGAGCCGTCTACTGTTCCCCTTACTGTAACATTATTAAATTCCGCCTTGCCGCTGTAGTCGATTGCCCAGCCTTTTGAGCCTGCTTTGGTGATTGCACCGTTTGTTATTGTGCCGTCGTAGTTTGCAGACTGGATTAATCCGCCGGTCTTTATTTTGTCATCAGATAAATCTGTTCCCTGCACGAGTTTTATCACGTTGGAGTAGAGCGTTTCAACTCTTGCCACTGCCGCCGCAATGTGCTGAACCCATATTTTTTTAGCCTTGATGAACTTTTTAACATCGTCTGAATTTTCAATCGCGGCAAAGATGTCGTTTATCGACTGGTTGTAGCGGTAGTCTGTAAAGTCTTTTATTGGCGTCCAATTGTTGCTCTCCTTGTGGTAGTCATAAAGATATGAATCTGTTGTGTTCAGGTAATAGTCGCCGTCAAACACTGCCGGCTTGTTCGCTTCGTAAGCCTCCTGATTGTCCTTGTAATGCCCCAGGTACATTGCTCCGCGTTCGCCCTGCTCTCCGAATACCGCGGTTATGCACGGGTCTGTGCAGGAACAAGTCTTGTATGAATTTGTGTAGATTGTCTTAATGTACGTCCATAAAAAACGCTTGTCTTTGGTTACTGTCTGTGGTTTTTCATTCCAGCCGGTTGAAGCAAGCGTTATTCCGCTGGACTTGTCCGTAAGAAGATAGTAGGTTTTCACGCTCTCAACGCCTGTTCCGTCATACACAACCGGAACATTGTTCTGCTCGATAAGCGTTCCGTCCGGGGAGTAGTAGCGGAATTTCAGCATTGTCGCGTCTTTGGGCGGCTCGAATCCCTTGTACAGAGTTCCTTTTGCGACTTCCTCTTTGAACGTTTCCGCAGTTACTTTTTCTTCTGTAAAGCTCGGTGCCACATCGCTGGCTTTCATCTTTTCAAGGCTTGTGTAGTTTTTCATTTAAGTTTCTCCATAAAAAATAACGCTCCGCTTTTATCGCCGTCGCCTATCACGGCATTGTCTCCGGCTTTTACAAGAAACGGAACTGTCGCGTGATAATATGTTTTCTTCTCTGAAAATGATTCTGTTGTTTCGACTTGCGAATATCCTGAATAGTCTTTTTCTTCTCCTGCCGGAAGAGTTTCAAGGGTTATTTTTCCGAAAATCGTATCATTTTCAGCGTTTCCGCTAGCCACTCTTTTTACAGCCCTTAACTGCTCCGGCTCAATGATTTCGCCTGTCTTGTCGACCTTTACTTTTTCGCCGTCAGGAAAAAGCATTTTGTAGATTTTTGTTGAATCCGCTCCGTAGAGCCGTGAAATCTGCGCCTGAACCTCACGCTCCACAACGTTCAGCTCGTCAATCCTGTAGATAACTTTTATGGTGATATAAAGCACGTCGCCTTTTAAAAATCCGGTTGAAATTTTTACTTTGTTGCCGTCCCACTGTCCGACCTCATCACCGCTTGAAAGGTATGCCTTGTATGTTATGTTATCGGTTATCTGCTTATCCATGTAGTAAAGATATGCGGATATATACACCCACGATGAGCCGAGTTTTCCGTCATTTGTTGACGGCACGCCCTGTGCTTCTGGCGAAATGTCCAGGGTGTATTTGTTTATGTCGATTGTGCTTGTGATTTCTGCTTTTGCTTCGGTAACCGCCGCTTTCACATCGCCGTATGTGAGCGCAGGAATTTTTGTCCCGGATTCTTTTCTTGCAGTAAGGTTTGTCTTGTATTCAGGAATAGCCCCGTAATCAAAAAGCGCATCGTTGTAGTCTTTTAGAGTGAGCTCCCAGCCGGAACTGTTCTGCTTTGCGCTATAGATTGTCATCTGGTTCGTAACACTTGTGAATTCTCCGTTTGAATCAAGAAAACCGAATGAATATATGTTTCCGTATTCAGGAATTATTTCACAATGCGCAGGGCTTGCAAGAGTAAGAATTCTTGTTTTTCCTGTTCCTTTGACTTTAAGATACAAAAGGCGTGAGTCAGTTCCGTTTTGCGCCTGTATGATAACTCCGTATTTCTTTGTCTTGTCCGTAAAGTCGCAAAGGTCTGAAACTTTAATCTGGCTAAGAAGTCCGTTTTCTGTTATTGCGCCGTGGATTATTCCGCCTGAAAGTCCGATTTTCATCTGCTTCATCTGCAAAAGAACTTTTGAGTAAAGCGGGTAGTAGTCGCCCTCGTGTCCTACGTTCACAATGATTTCACGCGGCTGGAGCTTTTGCCGTGCGTTTGCGCGGCGGGCGTATTTCATTGCCTGTTTTCCAGTTGTTATGTAGTTCAGCGCGGTTTCTGCAATTGTTTTTCCGGCGCGGTAAAGGGCGGCTGAATTTGTTTCGTTCGCCTCGTTTATGTACAGCGTGTTGATGTTCCATGTGGAGCGTTCCGTGTATGTTACTTTCTGTGCGTATGAAGCGCGGGCGAATGTCTTTGCCACGGATACGCTTTTTATGCTCTGCTCGTTCAGAAGAGCCACCGGAATTTCCTGTTTCTGCTCGATTGCGAACGTCCATTGTCCGTCCGCGTTCCTGTACATCGTCGCAAAACATTCGTCAAGAATCTGGTTCAGAAGATCGCTTTTCTTTGTGTCCTTTGTAACAATTCCGTCGCAGAAAAACTGTTCTTTTTCGCAGTATTCGTAAAGCGCTCCCAGGGATTCAAGGTCAATTTCATCATCCCGGTATTTTGAGTGGGGATGAATTTCTGTTGTAAGGATTTCAAGAATCCATGCGGCAGGGTTTCTAGTAGGGTAGCGTGTTTCAGTCCATTTTTCGCCGTTCCATATTCTGGCTGTTCCGTACGCCATGCAGTTTATTTCGTCCAGCGTGTCCTTTGTGCTGTCGTTGCAAAGAACTGTAAGCCCTATTCTAAGCGTCCGCTCGTTCCATGGGTCTTCTATTGGTGTCGCCGGAACAAGGTTGGAAGCGGTTGATTTCACCGCGTCATACTGCCAGCAGTTTATATAGCAAAGGTAGCACGTTTCCTGGCTGTTTGTCTCATCTTCCTCTGTTTTTCTGACAAGGCGCACGGAAATGTCTTTTCCAAAACATTCAGCCGCTGAAAATATGATTGAAGTCTGGAATCTTACGGTTTTGTTCGCGTTTATTTCACCGGTTGAAAGTGTCTGCGCGGTTTTCCAGGCTGGATTAGGGTCCGCCATATTGTTGCACCACTGGATTTCAACATCAACATTCTTGCTTTTCCATCCGTCGTCATAGCGCCTGAGCCCGTTGAACATAATGCATATATCTGCGCGGTATGTGTTCTGCTCCAGGTCTTTTGTGATTCCTTCCAAGTACTGGCTTGTGTCGCCGTGCTTGTGCGGTATTTCCTCGCCGTAGCTTGTGGAAGTGATTTTATTCTGAAGAACTTCCATATCTCCGGCTTTGTCTACAATCTGAATCTTGTTGCCTTTTGCGTAGTACGCCCCGGAATGGTAGTAATACTGGTTCAAGTTATCCAGGACGCTTGTGTTCGGCTTCATGTAGTAGACTTTTTCTTTTGTTCCGTCTGCTTTCGGTACGTCAATGCTTGTGTTGTAGCCCGCTAGAATCCGTGTTCCGATTGAAAGATTATTGATTACGCAGTTCTTGTAGCCCACAACAAGCGCGATATTCCAGTACTGTGTGTCGCCGTTTGTTCCGCCGATTGAATAGTAGCCGCTTGTTATCTTGTATGGCGCAGTGTACATTGAGCCCATTATGAAAGGAATGTTGTAGCCCAGCGCGTTCTTGTTCTTTGCGCCTTTAAGGAACGGAAGCGATTCCGGGGATTCCGCAAGTGCCTTGCTTTCGCGCTCCGCTTTTTCCGCCTCTTCCTGGGCTTTCTTCCGCTCCACCGCTCCGTAGATTGAAAAGCCTATTGCGACCGCGGCTGTTAGGATTGCGATGACTGCGCAGACTGTCGCGCCTGGAGTTTCCCGCACGAATATTATGTCGTTGTCCTTTATTTGGTAGTCAAGCCCGACGCTTTCGCCGCCTTTCAGAAAAATGCAGTGGGCTGTGTTTATTTCCGGGGCAAATGCAGAGAGCGCGTCTTTAAGGTTTCCGTTTGTTCTGAATGTCTTGTATTCTTTTCCAATTCCTTTATATACGTTTATTGTTCCCATTATAATACCTCGTAGACATTTGCAAGTTTCATGTAGGTTTTTGTATTCTTGACTGATGATATTCTGACGCCCTGGTTTTTCGTTGAGTGTATAAAAATATCGCTTCCAAGGGCTACTCCTATATGAAGCCGGCTGTCGTTTATTCCGTAGAATTCAAGAATTGCGCCTTCCTTTATTTTTTCCGTTTTTTTTACATTTATTTCAGGAAGAGTTTTTTTTACTTTAGCCCTG
>OIXU01000445.1_pt1 | contig 14567 bp, 10 predicted proteins | sample 1587921 | NCBI WGS metagenome assembly OIXU01 (sample SAMN03283238) | human gut metagenome | biome: human-associated habitat; material: feces | host: Homo sapiens | place: Peru | collected 2012
CCGGCACGTCTGCGCGCCTGCTGCACCTGCGCAGGCTCCGCATCCGGCTTCTTTTCCGTCTGAACCCCGCCCGGAGCCTCCGGCGAGGGCTGTCCTGCCAGCCGCTCGTACAGCTCCGGCAGCAGCCCCACATAGCGCTCGCTTCTGTGGTCATAGGACTCGATGGGATAGAGGTCTGCGTTGCCGGAAATGAGCACCGTGTCCCCCGCGGAAACGGGGCGCACGCAGCCCAGCAGAACGCCGCAGGCCAGCAGGAGCTGCACGCAGCTTTTGAAAAGTTTTTTTCGGCGCACAGGCAGCAGCCTCCTTTACTTCAAATTGATCTTGCGGCGCTCGATGCGCCCCCAGCTGAGCCACCTTTTGCGGTAGCCGATAAAGGCCGTGCAGCGCACCCACGTGAGGATAAAGCGCAGAAACACCAGCTCAAAAAGGCACAGGCAGGCGGCACGGACGCCGTCACCGAAGGACACGGTGAGATCCGCCGTATAAATGCGGGAGAAAAAGGCCGTCAGCGTCAGAATGGCGCCGAACACGGCATAGATCAGGAAAAAGAGCACCATGAACGGCACATTGATGAGGTCGAACCACCACGCCAGCGCCATAGTGCAAACGCCGAATATCTCAATAAACGGTGAGAGCAGCTCATAGATGAGGAAATAAAGATACGATACGAAGCTCACCGCGCCGAACCGGTGGTTGGAGAACATGGTGCGGTGTTTATACATGCTCTGAAACAGCCCCAGATGCCAGCGCCTGCGCTGCTTGCACAGATCCCGCAGCCGCTCCGGCGCCTGCGTCCAGCAGATGGCGTCGGAGGCGTAGCGGATGGAGTAAGGGATGCTGTTGGAGGTACAGTACTCGTGGAGCTTCACCACCAGCTCCATGTCCTCACCCAGGGTCTTTCGGTCATAGCCGCCGACGGCGATGACGGTGGACTTTTTGAACAGGCCGAAGGCGCCGGAGATGATCAGCGAGCCGTTGAAGCGGTCAAACAGGATGCGGGAGGCCAGAAAAGAGCGGTCGTATTCCAGCACCTGCATAAAGGCCAGGATGTTGCGTGGCAGGCGGTAGCGCTGTACCCGTCCGTTTTCCAGCTCCACGTCGTTGGAGATGCGGACGATGCCGCCCACCGCCACCACGTTGCCGTCCGCCAGCACGGGCTGGACGATGCGGCGCAGGGAGTCATACTGCAGAACGGAGTCGGCGTCCATGCAGATGAAATAGGGGAAATTGGCGGCGTTGATGCCCATATTCAGGGTGTCCGCCTTGCCGCCGTTCTTTTTGCGGATAAGCGTCAGCGGCACCTTCTGGGCGCGGGTCTCATAAATGAACTCCTCCCGCTGGCAGTCCACCTGCCGCCGGATGGGGCGGTGGACAAGGTGCATGTCAAAGGCTTTGGCCAGCACCTCCGAGGTGCGGTCTTTTGACCCGTCGTCCACCACGATGATCTCATAGGCGCGGTACTCCAGCGTCAGCAGGGAGCGTACCGTGTCCACCACGGTGATCTCCTCGTTGTAGGCGGGCACGATGATGCTGATGGGCACATAGTAGTCCGAGGGCAGGATGCTCTTGAACTGCTCCTGCCGGTGATGCTTATAAAGATCTAGGGAGCCGACGATGACGGAGAGGAACAAAAAGGTGGAGTAGCCGATGAGATAGGCGATGAAAAAGTACCCCACACCGGTGAGGAGGAGCTTTACACTGTCGAACATACGGCGTCCTCCTTTCTCTCCTCCAGCTCCCGCACGTCGAAGCGGTAGCGCAGGATCTCGGCGGCGTAGCGGTCGTGGCCTTCGATGACGTGGATGAGGTCGCGGTAGCCGAAGCCCAGCTGTTCCAGACTTTTGGAGGCGTTGAAGCGGATGTACCAGTTGGGATGGTAAAGGTTTTGCTCCAGCAGAGCGGCGGTCTCCTCGCCCGAATAGGCGGCCAGGGCGGAGGAGGCGATGGCGGCGTACTCCCAGCGCACGCCGGCAGTGGGCGTGGCGTAGCGCAGCAGGTCGCATCGGGCAGGCTCGTAGGGATACCGCCCGAAATAGCGCAGACAGGAAAAGCGCAGCTCGTCGTCCCGCGTGCTGTCGTTGAGAAGGGCGAGCACCCGCGGGCAGTAGTCGCCGGAGGAAAAGCGGAAATAGTTCAGCAGCGTCACCTGCATCCAAGGCTGAAACATCTCGAAGGCAGCCCACAGCGCCTCGCCCAGAGCTGCCTTGTCCCCCTGAAAATTCAGCAGGCCGTCAGCCAGGAGCTTGCTGCTGTAATAGCAGCTGCCGGCGTTGACGATGCGCAGCGCCTGCACCACCAGATCGGGATCGCCCGCCGTGTAGATGGCCTGCATGGCGTTTTCTCGGCAGTACAGGCTCGGCGTTCAGCAGGGAGAGGAGCATGGTCTCCAGCGCCTTGTCATTCCGCCCGCCGAGAAGACGGTATTTTTTGACAATGTAAGGGAAATAGGCGGCCTCGATCTCGCTGCGGCGGCAGTAACGCTCCGCCATGGCGATGAACACACCGTCCAGCGCCGTCAGATACGCGCGGACTTGAGCTGCCGGCCGGCGCAGGCACAGCCGCTCCATGGCCGCGTCAAAGGCCGCCATGTTGTCGGCTCGGCGCAGCTTGCGCTCTATGTACCGCAGATGCGCCGGACTGACCTCGCCACCGGCGGGCAGACGGTCGATCTCGTCGGCGATCCGCAGCTCCAGACGGATGCTCGCGGAGAAGGAGCGCAGCCTTTTGTGCCGCGAGAGCACCACCGTCACGATGTTGAAGACGATCATGCCGGCACATATGGCGAGATAGGTATAGATCAATATCTCTACGGACATCTGCGCCCCTCCTTTCGTTTTTTATTTCAGCGCCAAAGCGCCTGCATCGTGTAGTACGAGGGCTTGAGCCGCTCGTGGTAGGTGACTTTGTTGCCCCAGCCCTGCAGGGCGGCGCGGTGGAGGGAGATGCGTCCCTCCTCCGTGTCGTCCGCGAGGCCGAGATACAGCGTGTCTATGGTGATGTACGCCACGCCGTAGTTGTCATTATAATAATCGTCGTGGATGGTCATGCGGGAGGGATCGGCGAAGTTCAGAAGCTGCCACGGGAGCTTCAGCTCCACATAGTCGCCGGCGAAGATGAAGTCGGCCAGGGAGTTATAGTCCGGCGAGGACGGATCAGCATTGCCGTAGGAAAGCTTACCGGTCTCGTAGACCTCGGAGCTGGCCAGCCAGTTGCCGGTGAGCAGAGGTGTGGCCGTCTGGAGCATTAAATTGATGGGCTTGAACACCGGCGTGTCCGCGTCCGGCGGCACAAGATAGGCGTCTTCATTGTGGGTTTCGTGGTAGAACATGGCGCGCAGCACCTCGTAGCGCTCCTGCACCTCCAGGCGGCTGTTATCCGCGCCGTCGATGGTGAGGACAAAGTCCGCCGGCCGGGTAAAGCGCAGACCGTAGTTCTCGCAGTAGGTGCTGCCGGTGTTGGGGGTGACGTCCAGAGGGATATACAGCTTTTTCTCCCCGTTTGAAAAGCCCTTTTCATAGGCCAGCAGGTAGATAAAGCGCTCGTCGTACTTCATGGAAAGCGACTTTTCGCCGGTGTCAAATATTTTATCCTCCTCCGTCCACTCGGAGAGATCCCCGTCCACATAGCACACGCTCTCCTCCTGCCCGGGGTCAAAGGAGAGGAGGCCGAAATACTGCTCGTTGGTCTGGTAATCGCTCCAGTAGGGCGTGCGCTGGAGGTTCACGGCGTGCATGGTGTTCCAGGTGCGCTTGAACCACTCGTCCTGCCAGGTGAAGACGCAGCCGCCGGAGCAGCCCGCCTCCATAATATCCGCCCAGCAAGCGGCCAGCGCCTGCCCCTGCTCCTGCTCGGACATGTGCCCTTGGTTGCGGCCGGTGTTCTGATCCTTCTGCGCCATGCCCCGTCCGGTGGAAACGCCGAACTCGGAGATGACCACGGGCATGGTGTGGTGCCGCCGCAGCACGCGCAGGTAGGCGAGATAGGTGTTGCCGGCGCCGTTCTCGTCATAAAAATCCTCCTGCCGCAGCACGTCGCCTATGGCCGTGCCGGCGCCGGTACGCGTCCGGCTGATGACCTCCTTGCCGTCCCAGACGGGCTTGTTGTCCATGTCCACGCGGTTGAGAATGTAGTTGAGATAATCGGGATAGTAGGGATAGACATGATAGGAGACAAACATACCGGGAAGGAAGGCGTCCTCCGCGCGGATATGCTCGACATCGACCTGCGCACATTTCATAAAGAAGGTCGTGATGTCCTCCGGATAGAGAAAGGGATCGGTGGTGGGCCAGTTGGAAAAGGCGACCGGACGCTGACTTTTATAGCGGCGGCTTTCGTATTCAATGATCCGGTCCCCCGCCTGCGCCAGCATGGACTCAAAGGCGCTGGCGTCCTCCGTGGCGGAGAGGTAGGTGCCCTGATAAGGCGCCTTATCGGGGTACTTGTGGTCGGTGTAGGTGACGGTCACGTCCTCCCACTCCACGCCCAGAATGTAGCCGATGACCCAGCGGGACACGTCCTTGGTGTAGGAGCCGGAGCCTGTGCCCCGCCCGAGGGCGATCTTCTTGTTGCCGTGGAGTACGTCCACCAGCGTGCGGCCGTCCCGAATGAAGGCGTCCAGAAAGTCCTTGTCGTAGGCATCGCGGTGGGAGTTCTGCACATAGTCATTGACCCATACGCCGTGAATGAGCCAGAGCGGCTCCTCTCCGGCGGCCTCCCGCGCGGTGTTGTACTCATAAAAAGCATTATAGAAATCGTCGTGCAGAGTGATGTAGACCCGCACCGTGTTGGCGCCCATCTCCTGCATCTGGCCAAACCAGCGCAGATAGGTGGCCTTGTCAATGGCGTAGTCCGTGGCCCATTGGGCGGGGCTGCCCACGCCCAGATTCACGCCCTTGATGGTGAAAGGCTCCGCGCCGCTGCCGCGATCCATATAGATATTTTGCTCATCCGTGGACATAAAGGCCGTGACCTCCTGCCGCGGGTGCAGGTCGATGTACCACCCCAGCCGGTAGCGCACGGTGTCATAGGCGAAATAGAGCACGATGAGAGCGGAGAACACGATGATGAACTTTTTCAAAAATGCCGCCCTCCTTCATGCAGTCAGTGGTTGAATTTTTTGTTTTTGGATTCGTGGCTGTACTGGCGCAGGATGTCGATGTGCTCGTCCATCCAGGCGCCCCGCTGGGCGCAGAAGTCCTTCATCTGCGCCACGGCCTCGGCGTGGCTGTGGGGGTTGCGCTCAGCGGGGGAGATCATGTCCTCTGCCAGCGTGTAGCCCCATACGGAGAAGTTGCGCTCCACCGCAGGGCCGAGCCAGGCCACCACGGCGTCCATATAGGCGCTGAGAGCCTTGTCGCCAAAAAGCCCCTGCCGCAGCTCGCGGTAGCGGTCGATAACGGCGTCCACGAAGCCCTCGTCCTTGCTGAGCATGTAGTACCAGACGCTGTATTGCAGCTCAAAGTGCTGGGGGTCGTCCACCTCGTGGCTGTAGTTGTCGCAGGCGGAGTTGAAGTCCCAGATGCACATTTTGTATTTACCCCGCACGTCCTTATAAATATAGGTGGACAGCCAGCCGGCGTCATAGTTGCAGGTGAATTCATTGAGAATAAAATAATCCACGAAGGACGCCCGATCCGCCTGCTCCCAATAGGCGTACGGCTCGGTGTTGTAGTCATAGGAGTAAAGGGATTTTTCAAAGTCGGAAAAGTCCTGCGCGATCCACGCCGCGCGCTCCGGCGTGAGCCATTTCGGGGAGGGGTAAACGATGTCCACGTCCTGGAGGTTCCGCAGGGCGTACTGGGAAAAGGTCTCGATGTTTTTCGCCTCGTTGCCGCTGCCGCGGTCAAGGCGCAGCGCGTAGCTGGTCTGCACCGTGTCCTTGGACGGCTCCGTGAGCTGCAGGCGGGCGTCGACTGCGGAGTTTATGGTCTCCGTCATGACGTAAAGCCCCTGATATTCGCCGTTGAGCAGCACCTCGCAGAAGCGCACGTTGGGGGCATAGTCCATAATTTCGCCCGCCAGATTGTACCACATGTAGTTGCGGATCAGGGATTTGTCCAGATACGGTCCGTGCAGCGCCCACTCGTCAAAGGCGTCCATGCCCAGCATGGAAACGTCCCGCGAGGCGGAGCCGTCGTCCGTCAGGGTCTTGAGGAGATAATTGTGCTTGTCAAAATAGCGGGAGGAGTTGCCCCGCACGCGGATGTCGATGGTGCTCTCCAGAGTGGGGGCGTCCGAGGGGTGGTTGTTGCCCGTTTCGTGATCCACCACGGCCACCGACGCTCGCAGCAGCGTGCCGCCGTCGGCGGTGGTGGTGAAGACATCATTGCTGCGGCTCCCGTCCTCGTTGCGGATGGGCACGCCGGGGATCTCCGCGCCGCCGGTCTCGATGAGGACGAGGGGCAGGTGGGAGCAGAGGGTCTGCCCGTCGTGCTCGGCGCAGGGGGTGTAGGCGGGGCGCTCCGCGTGCTGGTGGTAGCGGGGGTGCTCGTCGGTGAGCACGGCCGAGAGGTTGGTGGCCGAGAGAAGCAGCAGCAGCGCGCAGGCCGCAAGGGCGAGCCATTTATATTTCATCTCGTCTTTCGGCCTCCTTTCCCGCCTTCTGTCCGTTTAGTTGGATACCTCGTCGTTCTGCATCACGAGGTTTACATAGTCGATGTTCCCCAGCGCGTAGATGCTGGCGGGGATGTCCGGCGTAGACTTCTCCGCCCGCCGCAGGAGCCGCTGGGTCAGCTCATAGATCAGCTCCACGTGCTCCTCGGTGGTGTTCTCCACCCGCAGCGTGGCCTTGGCGCGGAAGAGCTTATACACCTGCCCCTTGATAGGCTCCTGCCGGCTGCGGGCGGCGCGGATGATGAGCAGCATGCGGTTGTCGCTTTTGATGCAGCCCAGCAGCAGGATCACCACGAAGGTCACGGCGCTGCCGATGCAGGCCACGGCGTAGTCCCCCACGCCGCAGCAGATGCCCACGATGATGGACCAGAAGATATACACCGTGTCGCGGGAGTCCTTGATGGCCGTGCGGAAGCGGACGATGGACAGGGCGCCCACCATGCCCAGCGACAGGGCGATGTTGTTGCCGATGACGGTCATCACCGTGCCGGTGAGCACCGCCAGGATCACAAGGGAGGCGTTGAATTTCCGGCTGTATATCGTGCCGCGGTGGGAGAGAGCGTAGGACAGAAAGATGAAAAGGCCCAGCACCGCGGCCAGCATGATATTGAGCAGAATGTCCTCCCAGGTCATGTCTCGGGGCGTTGCAAAAAGATTCAGTAATTGCTGCTTCATGGGGATGTTCCTCCTATAGTCGGGTCTGGTACCCGTTCTGGCGGGCCAGCACATATTTGCTGACGGAAAGCTCGCTGCGATCCACGCCGTTGATCAGCTCCCGCAGATAGCTCAGCAGAAAGCCGTTGTACTTGACCTCCAGCACCACGTCATAGGGATCCAGCACGGGGTTCATGTTCAGCCGCGGGGCAAACAGGTCAAAGCAGCTCTCCGTGGACACGATACGGCTGTCAAAGGTGATGCGTATCTTGTTCTCCTTGGCGATGAAGGCCTTGCGGTTATACTCCACGATGGTTTTCGGGCGGTAGAGGTGGCTGTGCATGAGGGCGTAGCACTCGGCGGCGAAGGCTTCCGGATAGCGCAGCAGGGGCGAATAGTCGCCTTCCGCCAGGCGCGCTGCGTCCTCCCGCGCCAAGCGCAGGGAGCGCTTGAGCTGGTTGGCGCCCTGCTTCTGCTTCATTTCCAGCATGGCGTAGTCCGCCGCCGGATCGTAGCAGCGCAGGCGAATTTTGCGCCGCAGCTCCACGCCGGCGGCCTTCTCGTGAAAATCGCGGTCGTCGATGCTGTCGAAATAGAGGGAGCGGATGGGGTAGCCGTGGACGCCGTTGTGGGGATCCTCCTGCATGACCTGAGAGAGCCGGTGGCTCAGGCGGATAAATTCCGGCAGCGAGAGCAGGAATTTCTTTTCTTCGCGCAGTACCTGATTCACCGCTTTCCCCCCTTTGCCATAAAAAAAGCTGACCGCCCTCTGCTATAGAGTGCGGTCAGTCGATCATACGGAGTTCTCCGCTTAGACACTTAACTTTGCGTCGCCGCCTTTCGACGGTTTTGCCTATATGACGACATTATATAACGCCGGAAAGAAAAAGTAAAGGGTAATTCTGTGCTTTTTTCGGCTTTTTCTGATTTTTTTGGACGTATAGACGGCGTTTTTTTTATGAAAGTGTCTGCATAAGTGTTGGAAATTCTTGACGGCCTGTGCATAAAAATGGTATGATACGGAAGAAAACCGAAAAGGCAAAACCGGAGCGATCCGGCGGCGCAAAGCTATAGGGGCTGTCCTCGCGGCGAGACAGTCAGCCAGTTGCCGAAGCGTGTTCCCTCTATGCGGAAGCACACCTCGGCTTTTTGCGTTTTGTCCGGCTCGGGCGGATATGAAACGATGCGGATGGAGTCAGTCCTATGCAGGAATACAGAAGAGAGAGAATACTCATCGCGGACGATTCCGCGCGGAACCGCAGAACGCTGAGGGAGCTGCTGGAAGCGGACTTTGACATTGTGACGGCGGCCGGCAGTCAGCAGGCCGTGGAGCTGCTCCGCCTGCACCACGAGGAGATCGACCTTGTTTTGCTGGACATCGCCATGGCGGAAAACGGCGGCTTCGACGTCCTTGCGGAGATGGGGCGGCAGAAGTGGCTGGCGGATACGCCCGTCATCATGATCGTGAACGAGCCGGTCAACGCCCACATGGAGTATGCTTTCCGGCTGGGCGCTTCGGACTATATCCGCCGCCCGTTCATGCCCAGCATCCTCATTCGCCGCATCAGAAATACCCTGGCCCTGCACAAGAGAAAGACGCACATGCTGGAGAAGGCGCTGGACGCGGCGTTTCTGGATCAGGAGCAGCGGTCGGCTGCCCGCGACCTCATCGACCGCATCGACCAGAACGAGCTGTTCAGCAGTCCCGAGAAGGAGACCATCTTCAGCCAGCTTCTGGCCAGCAACCGCCAAGTCTATATCGACTCCGTGACCAACGTCTGCAACCGCCGCTACTATGACGACCGCCTGCGGGATCTGGACGGGCAGTATGCCTTTGCCATGATCGACATGGACAATTTCAAGAGCGTCAACGACTGCTTCGGCCATCAGGCCGGCGACGCGGCGCTGTACCACGCCGCCCAGACCATCAAGGCGGAGATACTCCCCGAGGACGAGCTGGTGCGCTACGGCGGCGACGAGTTCTTTCTGGTCTTTCACGACCTGCCCTTTGACAAGCTGGAGGAAAAGCTGCTGACCATCCGCAGCAAGCTGGAGAGCATCCGCATCCCCGAGTATCCGGACTTGCGCATCAGCGCCAGCATCGGCGGCGCCTGCGGCAGCGGGAAAATGTCCCAGATGCTCCGCAGGGCGGATCTGGCCATGTACCGCGCCAAGACAAGGCGGGACTGCGTGAAGATATACGACCCCTCCGACGAGGATGTGCCGGATGCGGATATATGGACGGAGAACGTTTCTCTGGCGTGGAGTCAGAGGACGGAGGAAAGGGACAACGAGGTCACTTGGCTCTATAACCGCGGCACCTTTTTTGAAGCCGCAAGAAAAATGATCGACGCCCACGAGGCGGGCTATTACCTGATCTCCAGCGTCAATATCCATGGCTTTCAGGACATCTGCGAGCAATACGGAGCGGAGAGCGGCGCCGAGGTGACCCAGCACACCGGCGGTTCGCTGGAGCGGTTCTGCGACATGGTGGACGGCCTGTGCACCTGCTTTTCGCAGGATGAGTTTGCCATGCTGCTGCCGGCCTCCTGCCTGGATTCGGAGGAGATACGGGCGGCCTACGCGCTGGCCACGGGGCCGAAGTGCATCCCCCAGCGCATCCGCCTGCGGGTGGGGCGGTATCTCGTCGAGCGGACGGAGCATCCCGTGAGCGTGATGTACGACAGGGCGCGGATCGCGGAGAATTCCATTCAGAGCGGCTACGCAAGCCCCATCTACAGCGCCGCTGCCCGCAGCGAGCTGATGAAGCGGCAGCACCTGCTGGACGAGATACTGGATGCGCTGCACGGCGGCGAGTTTGAGCCGTGGTTCCAGCCGCAGTATAACCACGCCACCGGCGCTGTCATCGGCGCGGAGGCGCTGGCGCGGTGGAAACGCGGCGGCGAGTACATTCTGCCGGCGCAGTTCGTGCCGGTGCTGGAGCAGAGAGGGCTGATCTACCAGCTGGATCAGCAGATCTGGGAGAAGGTCTGCCGGCAGCTGCGCCGCTGGCTGGACGAAGGCCGCAAACCCCTGCCCGTGTCCGTGAATATCTCCCGCCGTGACGTGATGCATGACGATTTCATTCCGGTGCTGACGGGCATCGTGGAGAAATACCGCATCCCCCAGTCCCTTTTCTGGCTGGAGATCACCGAGTCCGCTCTGGTGGACTCCGCCAACCAGCTGGTGCAGAAGGTCAATGAGCTGATCGGCATGGGCTATGTGGTGGAGATCGACGACTTCGGCAGCGGCTACTCCACCCTCAACTCCCTCAAGGACGTGCCCGCCGCCATCCTCAAGCTGGATATGCGCTTTTTTGAGAACACGGGAAACTCGGATCGCGCGGGGATCATCGTGGAGTCCGTGGTCCGCATGGCCAAGTGGCTGGGTATGAACATCATCGCCGAGGGCGTGGAAAAGCGGGAGCAGGCCGATTTCCTGAAATCACTGGGCTGCAACTATATTCAGGGCTATTACTACGCCCACCCCATGCCCCTGAGCGAGTATGAGGCGCTGCTGGATCGGTGCGACAGGGAGCCGGAGCTGCGGCGGCTCAAGCGGGTGGCCGAGCTGGAGAACAGCAGCTTCTGGGATCCCGACTCCATGGAAACGCTGATCTTCAACAGCTATGTGGGCGGCGCCTGTATTTTCGAGTACCACGACGGACAGACGGAGCTGCTGCGCATCAACGACCGGTATGTGCAGGTGTTCGGCCGCGTCATGGAGCAGCATGGCGACGCAAAAAGGCTCCACATCATGCAGTATATGGACGAGGCAAATCAGCAAAGGCTGCTGGCCGCCATCCGCGCGGCCATGGACAGCGGCGAGGAGACCTCCTGCGAGGTGCGGGTATCGCGGGATATATACACGGAGTATCTCCGCATCTCCGTGCGCATCATCGCCCGCACGGAGGATCGCGCCTTGGGCTACAGCCTTGTGATGAACGTGACAGAGCAGCGCGAGGCGGAGCGGAAGGAGCGCAATGCCTCCCGCCAGCTGCGCTCCATCATGGACAGCGTCAAGGGCGGCGTTCTGGCCACGGTGTTCCGCAGCCCCACGGACATCGACGTCATCTTCACCAACGACGGCTTTTATAAGCTCCACGGCTACACCCGCGCGCAGTATGAGGCGGAGGTGGGCTTCATCAACGACCTGCTCTACGCCGAGGATAGAGATTGGGTGGGGCAGGCCGTGGCCGAAGTGGTGCGCACCGGCAAGACCAACACCTATGAATACCGCGCCTATAAGCGGGACGGCAGCGTGATCTGGATACGCATGACCAACTCCGTCGTTTCCCTGGAGGGCGTGGGGGACAAGGTGCTGCTGGGCATCGAGACCGACGTCACCGAGGAGCATCTGGCGCAGCAGCGGCAGGCGGAGGCCAACGAGCAGCTTCGCTTCCTGAACGAAACGGCCCACGAGCTTCTGGCCTGGCCGGACAGCGAGCAGGCCATCCGGCAGACGCTGCTGCGGTTCATGGCGTATTTCCGCAGCGACCGCGCCTATGTGGTGGAGATCGACCATGACCGGCAGGTGGTGAACAACACCTATGAGGTCTGCGCCCAGGGCGTGAAAAGCGAGATGGATATGCTCCAGAACGTGCCCGTCAGCCTGTCTCCGTCGTGGTTTGAAACGCTGCGGGAAAACGAGCAGGTGGTCATCGGCTCCGTGGAAGCGCTGGACGACGGCCAGAAGGAGCTTCGGGAGCTGCTGCTGGCGCAGGACATCCACAGCATCCTCATCACGCCCCTGCTGCGGGAGGGGCGGCTCATCGGCTACACCGGCGTGGACAATCCCAAGCAGTCCCTGGATCACCGCAGGCACCTGTCCGCTTTGGGCGACTACATCACCGTGCTGCTGGTGCGCCGCAATCTGAGCACCGGACTGGCCAGCGAGCAGAGGATGCTCTGCACGCTGATGGACGATATAGAGGACGGCTTCGTCCGGCTCAAGGTCGGCGCGGACGGGAAGTATGTGCTGGAGTTTATCAATGAAAGCATGTGCCGCTTCCTGCGCTCCGACGCGGAAACGCTCCGCGCTCTCTATGGAGAGGACACGCTCCGGTGCATCCACCCCGATGACCGGCAGGCGGCCATAGAGAATATCCACAGGTGCATAGAGTCCGGCGGCTTCACGGGAAAGCATGTCCGCTATCGCCTGCTTCGGGGCGATGGGAGCTATGTGCGCATCTCCCTTTCCGTCTGCGAGAGCAGGGACGAGCAAGGCTGCCGCTGCCTGAATCTCTTTTACTATCTGAACACGGCGGAGGAAGTCGGGCAGGCATAATATTATAGTATATAATAAAGAGAGGGCGTACGAAGCGCCCTCTTTTTACTGTCCGGCAAATGCCCTCACCGCCGCGCGGCCAGAAGATACCCCACGCCCTCCGGCGCGTACAGGGGCTGCTGCGGGGTCAGGCGGTTGTGGGCGGCAAAGAACCGGCGGTTCATGTCCTCCGCCGAGAGCTGCTCCCGCACCGCAAACCCGCATTCCGGCAGCAGCGCCGCCATCTCCTCCGGCGTATACCGCGCCTGCATCTGCTCGCCGGCCTCCTGCGCCAGCGCCTGATGGGTGCGGGCGGCGGAGCCTTCTCCGGCGGCGGGATAGTCCAGACACAGGACGGAGCCTGCCGCCATGAGCGCGCCGGCGGCGCGGAGCAGGGCTGCAAAGTCGGCCTTGCGCAGGTAGTAGCTTATGCCCAGGAGGCTCCCAAATGCCTTTTCCTCCGGCCGGTAGCCGGCGGCCAAGAGCGCCTCCGGCCAGGCGGGGTCGGCCAGATCGCAGGGAACGTCCACGGCGGACGACCGCAGACCCGCCGCTTCCATGCGCCGGCGCTTGTCCCGCAGCACCTCCGGCAGATCCAGCTCAAACACGGCGGGGGACGCGCCTTCGCGGCGGAGAGCATAGCTGTCATATCCCGCGGCAAAAAGCACATACTGCCCGCAGCCCCGCTTCGTTTCCTCCGCCAGCGCCGCTTCGCAGTAGGCGCTGCGCGCCAATACCGAGGGAGCCAGCTGGCCGTCCACGATCCGCCGCAGCCCCTCCTCCGGCGTCCCCCGAAAGTCGGGCAGGAAGAAGTCCATGCCCTCCAGCATGTTTTGGGCGATGGCCTCATAGTCGCTCCCCAGCAGCGCGCGGGCGGCGGAGTCGCTGAAGACGGGGCAGGCGTTGGCGCCGGTGTGGTAGGCGCGGGCAAAGCAGCTCACCATGGCTGTGATGTTTTCCATATCATGTCCTCCTTTTGTAGTCGTGCATACTTCTTACACCCGCCGCGCCGAAAGAACAAGACTTGATTTTTTGCCCGAAATGTGGTAATATAAACCCAACAAAAATTGAATTTTTGCAGAAAACACTCCGGTGCACCACCCTGCACCGGAGTGTTTTTATGCGGAACGGAAAGGGAGGAAGACCCTGCGGCATCCCCCACAAAATTTGAGATTTTTTGACGAAATCTTTACGCCCATCGGGTGTATAATACGGCATCATCAAAGAGCGGGGAGGCGCAGATATGGACATTTTTAAGGAGTTACAGGCGGAAGGCGTGGATGCGGCACTGCTGGAGGAGATCCGGCGGTTCCGTCAGGCGCATCCGGCGCCGCAGGAGGCGGCGGAGCGCGTCCCCCAGCCCCGCTACCTGTATTACGGTCGGGAGATCTGGGAGAGCGCGGCGGCTGCGCTGCTGTGCGGGGAGCATCTGCTCCTGGCCGGTCCCAAGGCTACCGGCAAAAACGTGCTGGCGGAGAATCTGGCGGCGGTGTTCGGCCGTCCGGTGTGGGACGTGTCCATGTATGTGAACGTGGACGCGGCGGCGCTCATCGGCGCCGACACGCTGAAGGGCGGACAGGTGGAGTTTCGGGAAGGATCCGTGAGCCGCTGCGCCCGTCTGGGCGGCTTCGGCGTGCTGGACGAGGTGAACATGGCCAAAAACGAGGCGCTGGCCGTGCTCCATGCCACGCTGGATCACCGCCGCGTCATCGACGTGCCGGGCTATGACCGCATCCATCTGGACGAGGCCACCCGCTTCATCGGCACCATGAACTACGGCTACGCAGGCACCCGTGAGCTGAACGAGGCGCTGGTGTCCCGCTTCGTGGTGGTGGACATGGAGAAACGGATTCCCACGTCGCTTCGCTCCTCGGAATGACATTTTATGGAAATCATCTTGTCCCGCGTAGGGGCAGGGTTCTACCCCGCCCGATTCGCCGCCCCCTCCCAGTTATCCCCTGTAGGGCGGCACCCATGTGTGCCGCCGCCCGACACGCTCTGCATCCCCAACGGCGGGGCACACTGGCCCCGCC
>OIXU01000446.1_pt1 | contig 14560 bp, 15 predicted proteins | sample 1587921 | NCBI WGS metagenome assembly OIXU01 (sample SAMN03283238) | human gut metagenome | biome: human-associated habitat; material: feces | host: Homo sapiens | place: Peru | collected 2012
GGTGGGAACAACTGGACTCGAACCAGTGACCCCCTGCTTGTAAGGCAGGTGCTCTAACCAGCTGAGCTATGCTCCCGCTTTTCGCCGTTCCACTCGTAACGACAGGGTTTATTATACCGAAAAGCCGTCCTGTTGTCAACACCAAAAATCATATTTTGCCAATTATTTTTTGCTCTCCAAATCGTCTATGAGCTGCCGGAGCTGCGGCGCCGTGAACTCATACTCCGCATCGCAGAACTGGCAGGTCATATGGCAGGAGCCTTGCTCCTCGAGGATCTTTTTCAGCTCCTCCGGCCCCAGCGAGATCAGCGCGCGCTCCACCCGCTCGCGGCTGCAGTAGCACTTGTACTCCACCGGATCGGACTCCAGGATCTTCACCTCAAAGTCGGACAAAACCATCCGCAGTAGATGCTCCGGATCGGGATCTTTATCCAGAAGGGCGGACACATTGCCGGCGGCCAGCACGCCGCCTTCCACCTTGGTAATGGTGTCCTCGTCGGCGCCGGGCATCAGCTGGATGAGGTAGCCGCCGGCGGCGCGGACGCTCTGATCCCGCTCAATGAGCACTCCCAAGCCGCAGGCCGTGGGGATCTGCTCCGACTCCACGAAATAACCGGCAATGTCCTCGGCGATCTCGCCGCCCAGAAGATCCACGGTGCCCACATACGGCTCCTTCATGTTCAGGTCCTTGATGACGGTCATGGTGCCGCCCTCGGCGCCCACAGCCGTGCCCACGTCCAGCTTGCCGTCCGGCCGCAGAGGCAGATCCACCTGTGGGTTGGCCACATAGCCCCGCACATTGCCCGACGGGTCGGACACCGCCAGAATGGTGCCCAGAGGGCCGGTGCCCTTAATTTGCAGGGTCAGGCTGGCGCCCTGCCCCTTGAGGGCATTGCCCATCATGGCGCAGCCGGCCAGGGTGCGTCCCAAGGCCGCCGTGGCCACCGGCAGGGTCTTATGGATCTGTCGGGCGCGCTCGGTGAGGCCGCGGCTGCTGATGGCCGCCGCCTGCACCATGCCATCGGAGGTGATGGCTCTGACGATTCTATCACTCATAATTTGAAAATTCCTTTTTATAATATGATATAAGGGAAACGGATTGCCACACCAGTGTGCGCACTGGTTCGCAATGACATGATTTTTATGATGCGGTGTTAAGCGGCGGGGTGTGGTCACCCCGCCCTACGGAAAAATAATTATTCTCGGGTGCAGCAGAAATAGATGCGCTGCTCGCCCTCGGTGGGTCTGCGCAGGCGGCAGTCGCCATACACGCGGATATTTCCGAAGCCGGCCTCCCGCAGCCACTGCGTCAGCTCATCCGGCGCATAGTACCGCTGGCGGTGCAGCTCCGTGCTGCGCCGGTAGCGCCCGTCTTTTTCCCTGCGGAACAGATCCACCCAGTAGGAGCAGATCTTCCGGCTGAATTCCGTGCGCCAGACGCAGTAGGCGTCCTCCGTTTCGTCCAGAAACACCTGCCCGTCCAGACTCCGGAATTTTGCCAGCGTATTCACGTCAAAAATCAGCTGCCCGCCGGGGGCAATGAACAGATGCAGGCGCTGAAACGTGCGCTGCACATCGGCGGGGCCGGTGAGATAATTCAGGCTGTCCAGGCAGCAGATGGCGGCGTCCACGGTGCCGTAGAGATCCAGCTCGGGCATGGACTGGTGCAGAAAAATGGGCGCGACGCCCGCCACGCTGCCGCTTTTCATCATGGCGGCGGCCAGCATCTCCTCGGAGGCGTCCGCCCCGATCAACTCATAGCCTCGGGCGGTGAGCAACCAGGTCATGGTGCCGGTGCCGCAGGCCAGATCCAGCACGGTGCGCACCGGAATGCGGCTGCGGGCAAAGAGCTTTTCCAGATAATCCGCCCGCTTCTCATAGCCCACGTCCCCCGTCAGGGCGTCGTAGGCTCCGGCCAGCCCCTCGTATGCGTTCATTCCTCGCCGCTCTCCTTCATCTTTTCCAGCACGCTCTCATAGCCGCCGGCACCGCCCAGCAGGGAGCGGTTCACACGGCTGATGGTGGCGCTGGAGGCGCCGGTGCGCTCCAGAATATCATTGTAGATCATGCCGCTGTTGAGCAGCGTGGCCACCTCAAAGCGCTGCTCCATGGAGCGCATCTCCGAAATGGTGCATAGATCCTGGAAGAAGTTGTAGCACTCCTCCTCGGTTTCCAGCTTCAAAATGGCCTTATACAGCAGGTCGCTCTTTTGCTTGGTGGCAATTTTAGACTTTGCAGGACGAAGCATGGCGTCAGCCCTCCTTTATAGTTGCTTATATTTTACCATTTTAGTCCGCGAAAGTAAAGCGCCGCGGCAGGAATAATTCGTAACAAATTTGTAAACTTTGTAAAATTCCCCTTTACCTGTCGGGTCTTTTCCTGTAAAATAATGCAGATGAAAACCGGCATAGAAATCGAGGCAGCACTATGAGTTTCTTCCAAAAACTGGGCAACGCATTTTCCCGCTTCATGTACGGGCGCAACGGCTCCGACCAGCTGGGCTGGGCGTCCATCGTTCTGCTGTTGGTGCTCAACACCGTGAATCTTTTCATGCGCAGCGGCAGCGAAACGGTGCACACCATTCTCTCTACCGCGTCTCTCCTGCTGATGGTGTGGATCCTGTTCCGCATGTTTTCCCGCAATCTGCCCAAGCGGCGCAAGGAAAACGCTTGGTTTCTAACGAAGATCTATAACCCACTCCGCAGCGGCTCCAGAAACCGCCGGATGCGCAGCATGGACAAGGAACACAAATATTTCACCTGCCCCAACTGCCGCACCGTGTGCCGCGTGCCCCGCGGCAAGGGCAAGATCATCATCACCTGCCCCAAGTGCGGCGGCTCCATTCACGGCAAAAGCTGAAGGCGGCATTTTTCGGCTCCCATCTTTTGGTGGGAGCCGTTTTTTGTTTTTTGCTTGCAAACAGGTGTTCTATCGGGTACAATAAGAGAAAAGGCAGCGGAAGGAGGCGGCGCAGGATGCCGGAAAAATCTTATATCGCCATTGACCTGAAATCTTTTTATGCATCGGCGGAGTGCGTGTCCCGCGGGCTGGATCCGCTGCACACCAATCTGGTGGTGGCCGACCCCAGCCGCACGGAGAAGACCATCTGCCTGGCGGTCTCCCCGTCCCTGAAGGCCTACGGCATCTCCGGCCGCGCCAGGCTCTTCGAGGTGGTGCAGAGGGTGGCCGCCGTGAACGAGCGGCGGCAGCGCGCCTACCCGCAGCACAAGCTGTATGTGCGGGAGTACGACGACCGGCTCATCCGGTCGGATCCCTCGCTGGCGCTGGACTACATCGTGGCTCCGCCCCGCATGGCCTATTACATGGAAATGTCCACAAAAATTTATGAAATTTACCTGCAATATGTGGCGCCGGAGGACATCCACGTTTACTCCATCGACGAGGTGTTCATGGATGTGACGGACTACCTGAACACCTACAAGCTCTCGGCACATGACCTTGCCATGAAGATCATCCTCGATGTGCTTGAAACAACCGGCATCACAGCAGGAAACGGGCATCACCGCCACGGCAGGCATCGGGCCGAACCTGTTTCTGTGCAAAGTGGCCATGGACGTGGGCGCCAAGCACATCGAGCCGGACAGAAACGGCGCCCGCATCGCGGAGCTTACCCCGCGCAGCTTTCGGGAGCAGCTGTGGCAGCACCGCCCCCTGACGGACTTCTGGCGGGTGGGCAAGGGCTATGCCAAAAAGCTGGAAGCCAACGGAATGTTCACGCTGGGGGATGTGGCTCGCCGGTCGCTGACGGACGAAGACTCCCTGTATCGGCTCTTCGGCGTGAACGCCGAGCTGCTCATCGACCATGCATGGGGCTGGGAGCCGGTGACGCTGGCGGACATCAAAGCCTACCGGCCGGAAAAATGCTCCATGGGCGCCGGCCAGGTGCTCTCCTGCGCCTATCCGGCACAGAAGGCGCGCATTGTGGTGCGGGAGATGGCGGACGCGCTGGCGCTGGAGCTGGTGGATAAGCGTCTGGTGGCGGAGCAGCTGGTGCTCACCGTGGGCTACGACCGCGCGAGCAGCACCGCGGAATACGCCGGCCCCCGCGCCACCGATCCCTACGGCCGCATCATCCCCAAGCCCGCCCACGGCACGGAGCATCTCCCCTGCCCCACCGCCTCGTCCAAGTATATCATCGACGCCGCCATGGCACTGTTTGACCGGATTGTGGACGCGCGCCTCCCCGTGCGGCGCATGAGTCTGGTGGCGGATCGGGTGACGGCGGAAGAGCTTGCGCCCCGCCGGACGCAGCCGGAACAGTTGGATCTGTTCACGGACTACGCGGCCTGCGAGGAGCAGGCGGCCAATCTGGAAAAGGAAAAGCACCTGCAGAAGGCGGTGCTGGACATCAAGAAAAAGTACGGCAAAAATGCCATTCTGAGGGGCATGAATTACGAGGACGGCGCCACTGCCGCCCAGCGCAACCGCCAGATCGGCGGCCACAAAGCATGAGAAGGGAGAAAATCATGGGCGCATACGACGACATTCTGCATCTGCCCCACCACCGCTCCGAAAAGCACCCGCCCATGGCCATGCGGGAGCGGGCAGCGCAGTTCTCCTCCTTCCGCGCCCTCACCGGCTACGAGGACGCCATTGACGAAACCGCCCGCCTGACGGACAGGCGCGCAGAGCGCAGCGAGGAGGAACGGCAGCGGCTGGACGACATACTGCAGCGGCTGGAGAGCCGTCTGCGGGAGGAGCCGACCGTCACCGTCACCTATTTCCGCCCCGATCCCCGCAAGGAGGGCGGCGCGTACTTGCAGCACACCGGCGCTCTCCACGCCATTGATCGGGCAAACCGCCGCCTTGTGTTTCGGGACAAGTGGGCGGTGGAGATGGAGGACGTATACGACGTGACCGAACAGAAAAATCACCTGCCCTAAGCAGGTGATTTTTTATATGATATTTATTACACGCTCAGCTGATCGTCCAGCTCCAGGCCGGGGTTGTGCTTGGTGAGGAAGCCCAGCGACCAGGCTCCGCAGTAGGCGATGAAGTAGCGGTCTTTGAAGTCCTGCAGAACGCGGGAATCGGTGCAGAGGGTCATGTCCTGATAGTCGCCGTCGTAGCTCTTGATGCGGATAAGGTGACTGTAGGGCAGTCCTTCCATCCGCAGCTCCACGCCGTACTCGCTGCGCATGCGATACTCGAACACGTCGAATTGCAGGGAGCCGACCACGCCCACCACGATGTCCTCGTAGCCGCTGCCGGGGAACTTGAAGATCTGGATGGCGCCCTCCTGGGCGATCTGCTGCACGCCCTTGATGAACTGCTTGCGCTTCATGGTGTCCTTGGGGGACACGGAGCGGAACAGCTCCGGCTCGAAGGAGGGAATGCCGGAATAGCGGAACTTTTTGCCCGGCACGGTGATGGTGTCGCCGATGGAGAAAATGCCGGGGTCGAACACGCCGATGATGTCTCCGGCATAGGCCTCGTCCACAATCTCCCGCTCCGCGGCCATCATGGCCTGGGGCTGGGACAGACGCATTTTTTTGCCCGTCTGTACATGGTAATACTCCGCGTCCCGCTCAAATTTACCCGAGCAGATGCGCATGAAGGCCAGGCGATCTCTATGCGCCTTGTTCATGTTGGCCTGGATCTTGAACACGAAGGCGGAAAAATCCGGAGAAAAAGCGTCCACAAGCCCCTCATCGCTCTGCCGGGACAACGGAGGCGTAGTCATGCGCAAAAAGGACTCCAGAAACGGCTCCACGCCGAAGTTCGTGAGAGCTGAGCCGAAGAACACGGGAGAGAGCCTGCCGCACTGCACGGCCTCCAGATCGAACTCCGCGCCGGCGCCCAGCAGCTCCACGTCGTCCCGCAGGGTCTGGGTGAGTCTGTCGCCGATCAGCTCCGGCAGGGCGGGGTCGTCCAGCTCCACCTCGGTGACGGCGGCCTTGCGGGCGTGGCCGGCATCGGTGAAGTGCAGAATGCGCTTTTTCTCCCTGTCATATACGCCCTGAAACTCATTGCCGCAGCCGATGGGCCAGTTCACGGGATAAGTGGCGATGCCCAGCTCCCGCTCCACTTCTTCGCACAGCTCCAGCGGGTCGCGGGTCTCACGATCCATCTTGTTGACGAAGGTGAAAATGGGGATGTGTCGCAGGGCACACACCTTGAAGAGCTTGCGGGTCTGAGGCTCCACGCCCTTGGCGCCGTCGATGACCATGACGGCGCTGTCGGCGGCCATGAGGGTGCGGTAGGTATCCTCGGAAAAGTCCTGATGGCCGGGAGTGTCCAGAATGTTGATGCAGAAGCCGTCATGGCGGAACTGCATCACCGACGAGGTGACGGAAATGCCGCGCTGCTTCTCGATCTCCATCCAGTCGGAGGTGGCGGCGCGGGCGCGCTTGCCCTTCACCTCGCCCGCCTGCGCGATGGCACCGCCGTAGAGCAGGAACTTCTCCGTCAATGTAGTTTTACCGGCGTCCGGATGGGAAATGATGGCAAATGTCCGACGTCGGGATATTTCTTCCTGTAATGAAGCCATAGGTTCCTCCTAAGTAACACACGATCTTCCGCCCCGACGCTCCGCCGGCGCAGAATCCATATTATTATATACAAAAAATGGAGAAAAGTCTATAAATACCGCAAAATTTTTCCGCCGAACGCAGAAAAACGCCCGAAGTGCTGCTTGCGCTTCGGGCTGTCGGGTCATTTTATCCAATCTCTATACTCGGAAAACCCGTAGAGCAGGTTTTCCCGGCTGTGGCAGTCGGAGGAAAGAATACGTTTTACACCCCGGCGGCGCAGCTCCTCCATGATCTCGCGGGCGGGGTACGGCTCCGAGCGGTAGCCCCGAGCCATGGCGCCGGTGTTGATCTCAAACGTAACGTCCGCCTGCGCCAGCGCATCCAGCGCCTGCCGGACTGCCCGAATATAGCGGGGGTGGCGGGTGGAGAACAGGGTGTCCCCCTCGTTGAACTTGGTCACCAGGTCAAAATGCCCCACGATCCGGCAGCCGGTGCGCTCCCGAACCTGCGCCACCGTGCGGTAATAGTCCTCCGCAAAGGCGTACCAGTCGCCGCCGTAACAGGCGCGCACAGCCTGCTCCTGCTGCTGCCGCGAGGCGTCCACCGGCAGGTAGGCGCCGTTTTTATACAGGTAATGGACGCTGCCGATGACGTAATCATACCCCTCGGTGGAGCTGGGAGAATAAAAATCCTGCTCAATACCCATATAAATGCAAATGCGGCCGGCGTATTTTTGCTGCAGGCGGCGGATCTCCGCCTTGTATTCCGCCGTCTGCGCCACGGACATGCAGTATCCCTCGTCATAGGGGGCGTAGGAGTGGCCGCTGAAGCCAAGGGCGGGGCAGCCCAGCTCCAGCGCCCGCAGCACCAGCTCCTCCGGCGTGTCCTTGCCGTCGCAGAGGCAGGTATGGGTATGAAAATTGGAAAACCTATTACTCATGGTTATATATTTTCTTGTCTATGGCGTAAATTTTCCCGCTGAAGGTGCCCACGGGGGTGTTTTCCATGGCCTCGGTGTAGATCTCCATGCGGCTGTCGATGAGATCCAGATAGCTCAAAAGCTCCGCCTCGATGCACATGGGACGCACCGCCGCGCCGAACTCCGGCTCGCCGTGGTGGGAGAGGATCATGTGCTGCAGCAGCACGGATTTTTCCTCCGGTATGCCCAGCTCCTGCGCCGCGCGACCCGCCGCCTCGGCGCCCAGCACCAAGTGCCCCAGCAGCTGCCCCTTCAGGGAGTACTCCGCCACCAGACCCAGCGGGGACGTGACGAACTCCTCGCACTTGCAGAAATCATGGAGTAGCGTGCCCGCCAGCAGCAGGCTGCGATCCACCGCCGGATAGAGGCCGGCATAGAAATCGGCGGCTTTCAGCATGTAAGCCGTGTGCATCAGCAGGCCGCCCACAAAGCCGTGGTGCATGCTCTTGGCCGCCGGAATGAGGCGGAACTGCTTGCCGTACGCCGTCAGCAGCTTCTGGCACACGGCGCGGTAGTCCTTGTCCTCCATGGACGCCACCAGCTCCAGCAGCCACGCCCATGTTTCATCCATCTCGATGGGCGCCGTGGCCACCAGGTCGCTGACCTTGAAGTCGTCGTTCTCCGTCGCCAGACGAAGGCGGTACACCGTCACCTGGGGCGCGCCCCGATATTCGGACGCCAGTCCGGAAATCCACGCTACCTTGCCCACGTCCGCCGGCCCGATGGGCCCCGTGTAATCCCACACCTGCGCCGTGACGGCGCCGCTGCGGTCGGCCAGATTCAGCGTGAGAAAGGGCTTTCCCGCCGATGTGGTGCGCTGGGCAATGTTCTGCAAAATATAGTATCCCTCAAAGCGGTCGCCGGTTTTCATGTCATGGATCAGCATATTTCTCTCTCCTTTTTACATCCACATGGCAAAGGGTCGCAGCACGGCACCCAAGATCTTTACATACCATTTGCGCTTTTTCCAGCTCTCCATCGTCACCTGTCGGCTCTTTTCCATCGTCCGGTTCATGTCCTCCTGCACCGCCGCCACGGCGCTGCCGGAAAACAGGGCGCCGCACTCAAAATGGAGCTGAAAGCTGCGGTAGTCCATGTTCACAGACCCCACGAAGCCCACCTCGCCGTCCGCCACCACGGACTTGGCGTGGAGCAGACCGGGGGTGTAGGTGTAGATCTTCACATCGTGCTCCAGCAGCTCGCCGAAATAGGACTGCGCCACCATGTAGGCAAATTTGTGATCCGGTATCCCCGGCAGCATAAGACGCACGTCCACGCCGCTGTCGGCGGCTATGCTCAGCGTGTGGATCATAGGCTCGTCGATGGCGAGATAGGGCGTGGTGATCCAGACATACCGGTTGGCGCTGCCGATGAGCTGCTGGTAGGTGTCCTCCACGGTGTTGACGGGGTTATTGTCCGGCCCGTCCACCAGCGGCTGGCAAAGGTCGCTGCCGCTGCTGCCGCCGCAGGGGCGGTAGGCATCCCACGGGTCACGCAGCTCGCCGCCCATGCGCAGCCACAGGTACATGAACTGGCGGGTGAAGCCCCAGGCTCCCTCCCCCTCCAGACGCAGGCCGCAGTCCTTCCAGTAACCGAAGCGCACGATGAGATTGGCGTATTCGTCCGCCAGATTGGCGCCGCCGGTGTAGGCAACGTCGCCGTCGATAACGGCGATTTTTCTATGGTCGCGGTAGTTGAAATAGAGCCGGTTCACATAGTGGTGCACGGGGTTGAACATCTGCACCCATATCCCCTTTTGCCGCAGTGCCTGTATCTCCTCCGGCGGCATGGTCATCATGCTGCCGAAGTCGTCGAGGATGAGGTTGACCTCCACCCCGTCGGCAGCGCGCTCCGCCAGAACCTTGCATATGCGATCCCATATCTGCCCTTTTGAAGCGATGTAATACTCCAGAAAGATGAATTTCTGCGCCTTTTCCAGTCGGGCGAGCAGATCCTCCAGATACTCCTCGCCGGTGGGGAAATAGGTCATTTCCGTGTTTGCAAACAGGGGCAGATCCTGCCGCCGCAGATACTCCGTCAGCTTCGCCCAGCGAGGCCAGCGGCGGGCAAGCTCTGCCTGCGCCCGGTCGCTGCTCTCCTGCACCTCCGGCAGCTCCGGCGGCATACGCATGGTCTTGAGCGCCAGCTTCTTTTTCACCTGATTGCCGTTCCAGAGAAAGTACAAAATCAGCCCCACCACCGGCACCAGCATAATGAGAATGATCCAGCCGGGCTTATAGCTGCTGCTGCCGGGGCGAATGTATATCCGCGCCACGCAGAAGACTGCCACGATCTCCAGCACAGCGTAGGCAATGTACGCCTTCTGCCGGAGCACCTGGGTCAGCGCCACCACGATGGCGATCTGCAAAAGCAGCAAAAGCGCCACCAGCACAAGGCGCAGCGCAGCGGATATTCTTCTCTCTGTTTTTCGCTGAACTTGCTTCATAATGGGATGATTCCTTTCTTTCTAAAAGGCCGGCAGGACTGCACTTTTCGGACAGTCCTGCCATAAGGCTTCGTTCAATGCTTGGAGCGCAGCAGATCCTGCTGGATCTGCCACAGCTTCTGGGAAAAGTCCACATAGTACTTGTGGGGATAGTCGAACCGCTTTACCTCGTCCCAGAGGGTATCCACCTCCCGCCGGCAGTACTCCCGTATCTGCTCCAGCGTGGGGCGGCTGTACACGCACTTGCCGCCGAGGAACACGGGCACCTGCAGCTCGCGGGCGGAGAAGTTATACACGGTCTTCGTCTTCCAGGTGGCGTTGGGGTCGAACAGCTCCAGATCCTTCCCGTCGTCCACCTGCTCGTCATACACGGTCATATAGTCGGCGATGGCCTTGCCGGTGTCCCGCCCATAGAAGCGGTACACCTTTTTGAAGTGGGGCACCGTGATCTTTTCCACATTCTCGCTGACCTTGATCTTGGGGATGACGTTCCCCGCCTCGTCCTCCACGGCGGTCAGCTTATACACGCCGCCGAACACAGGCTCGCTCTTGGCGGTGATCATCCGCTCACCCACGCCGAACAGGTCGATCTGCGCCCCCTGCAGCAGCAGATCCTGAATGAGGTATTCATCCAGAGAGTTGGAAACGGAGATCTTGCAGTCCGTCCAGCCCGCATCATCCAGCATTTTCCGCGCCTGACGGCTGAGATAGGCCATGTCGCCGGAGTCCAGACGGATGCCGCACTTGGTGATACCCAGCGGCTTCAGCACCTCGTTGAAAGCGCGGATGGCGTTGGGCACGCCGGATTTCAGGGTGTCATAGGTGTCCACCAGGAGGGTGGCGTTGGTGGGATAGATCTCGCAGTAGGCCTTGAAGGCGTTGTACTCCGTGTCGAACATCTGCACCCATGCGTGGGCCATGGTGCCGCCGGCGGGCCGCCGATGTAGGCCGCCCGCGCGCCCACGATGGCCGCATCCGCCCCCTGCGCCCGACGGGAGCCGAACTCCAGCACCGTGCGGCCTCTGGCCGCCCGCACGATGCGGTTGGCCTTGGTGGCAATGAGGCTCTGGTGGTTGATAGTGAGCAAGGTGAAGGTTTCGATGAGCTGTGCCTCGATAGCCGGGGCACGCACCGTCACCAGTGGCTCGCGGGGGAACACCGGCGTGCCCTCGGGGATGGCGTAGATGTCGCCCGTAAAGCGGAAATTCTCCAGATAGGCCAAAAACTCCTCGTCAAAGAGCTTGCGGCCGCGCAGATAGTCGATGTCCTCCTTGGTGAAATGGAGGTTTTCGATATACTCGATGAGCTGCTCCAGACCTGCCGCGATGGCAAAGCCGCCGTTATCCGGCACCCTGCGGAAAAATACGTCGAAATAGGTGATGCGGTCTTTGTAGCCGGTTTTGAAATACCCGTTGCCCATGGTCAGCTCATAAAAATCGCAGAGCATGGTCATGTTCAGCTTTTCCTGTGTTTTCATCCTCATACCTCAAAGCTCATTATGTAATGGGGGTATACTTTTTTTATTATAGCCCTTTTTTTCTTTTTTGGCAACAAGAAAAGAGCACATATCCGGCGAAAGCCGGCTATGTGCTCTTTTGCGTCAGTATTTTACCTTGGCCAGACAGATGCGGATCCACTCGTGGTCATAGAACGTGAGGGTGTCCTCCGGCAGGCCGCCGAAGGTCTCGGCCTTGTCGAGAATGTCCGCATCGGGGTAGGCCACCGGGTCGGTGGCCATGTCCTCGTCCATCTCCTCCATGGCGGTGGCAGAGGGGCAGGAATAGCCCGTTTCCTCGCAGTTGCGCAGAACGATGTCGTCCCGACACATGAAGTTGATGAAGGTCAGGGCGTCCTCATAGTTCTTCGAGCAGGTGGGGATGCACATGGCGTCCACGAACAGGTTACTGCCCTCCTCCGGCTGCACGAAGGCCAGGTCCGGATTCTCCTCCACCATGGTCAGATAGTCGCCGGCGTAGTAAGTGCCCATGGCGGCCTCGTTGTTGATCATCTTGTCGAAGATCTGATCCATAACATAGGCCTGCACGATGCCGGCCTCCTTCTGCTTTATCAGCAGGTCGGTGGCCTCGGCGATCTGGTCTTTATCCGTGGTGTTGAAGGAGTAGCCCAGCGCCTTCAGGGCAAGGCCGATGCAGTCGCGGGGATTGTCAAAGATCAGCAGCTGCCCCTTGAGGTCGGTGGTGAACAGATCCATCCAGCTGGTGGGCGGCTCGTCCACCATGGTGGTGTTATAGATGATGCCGGTGGTGCCCCACATATAGGGCAGGCTGTACTTCTGATCCGGATCGTAGGCGGGGCTGAGATAACGCTCGTCGATGTTTTCGGCGTTGGGGATCTTGCTGTAATCCAGCTCCATCAGCAGCCCCTCCTCCCCCATCCGAGCCACCATGTAGTCCGAGGGGATAATAACGTCGTAGCTGTTGCCGCCGCCCTTGATGGCAGAGTAGAGCATCTCGTTGGAGGCAAAGGTGTTGTAGTTGACGTGGATGCCCGTTTCGGCCTCGAAATCGTCGAAAATGGACTCGTCGATATACTCGCCCCAGTTATACACGTTGATGCTGCGCTCCGTCTGCCCGCTCTGGCAGCCCGCCAGAGGCAGCGCCAGCAGCAGGGACAGGAGCAAAATGGCGATCTTTTTCATCACAGGCCCCCTCCCTTCGTGCCGTCGCGCTGCAGCGCCCTGTTCCGCTTTTCCGCCTGCTTGCTCTGGTGCATCTCTCGGAAATTCACAATGAGCAGCAGGGTCAGCACCGTGACGAACAAGATCGTGGACAGGGCGTTGACCTCGGGGCTGATGCGCTTGCGGGTCATGGCGTAGATCTGCATGGCCAGCGTGGCCACCTCGGAGCCGGCGGTGAAGTAGGAAATGACGAAATCGTCAATGGAAAGGGTGAAGGCGATGAGCAGGCCGTTGAGGATGCCGGGGCGCAGCTCGGGCATGAGTACCTTCCAGAACGCCTGCCAGGGCGTTGCGCCCAGATCCATGGCCGCCTCCCCCAGATTGGGGTTGAGCTGGCGCAGCTTGGGCAGCACCGCCAGAACCACATAGGGAATATTGAAGGTGATATGCGCCACCAGCAGCGTGCCGAAGCCCAGAGAGAACCCCAGCAGGTTCCCCGTGAACACGAACAGCAGCATCAGGCTCACGCCGGTGATGATGTCGGCGTTGGTCATGGGGATGTTGTTGATGGTCATGAGCAGGTGGCGGGGCTTGCGCTTCATGGAGTGGAAGCCGATGGCCGCCGCCGTGCCCAGTACCGTTGCGATAACGGCCGCCAGCACGGACACCGTGATGGTGGTGCTGAAGGCGGAGAGGATCTCCTCGTCGTGAAACAGCTCCTCATACCAGTGCAGGGAGAAGCCAGACCACACCGTGCGGCTCTTGGAGTCGTTGAAAGAAAAAATGATCAAAACGGCGATGGGCAGGTACAAAAACAGGAACACCAGTACATTGAGTACCTTGGCGATAACAGGATTCCGATTCTGCATCACATCATCACCGCCCCTTCTTCTCCGTCGCCGAAGCGGTTCATGATCAGCATGGCGATGATCACCAGCAGCAGCATCATAAGGGAGATGGCGCTGCCCAGATGGGGGTTATACGCCGAGCCGAGGAACTGCATTTCGATGAGGTCGCCCAGCAGGAAGCTCATGCCGCCGCCCAAGAGCTTGGAAATGGCAAAGGTGGAGATGGACGGGATGAACACCATCATCACGCCGCTGATGACGCCGGGGACGGACAGGGGAAAGATCACCCGCCGGAAAACCTGCACCTTGCCGGCGCCCAGATCCTGCGCCGCCTCGATATAGCGCCGATCCAGCTTCTCTATAACGGAGAAGATGGGCAGGATCATGAAGGGCAGGTAGTTGTACACCATGCCCAGCACCACAGCGCCCTGGGTGTCGATCATGGTAAAATATTCCAGATTGCTGCCCGTCAGGTGGTTGTACAGGGCGATGATGCCCAGCTTCTGGAGCAGCTGGTTCAAAAGGCCGTTGTTCTCCAGGATGGTCATCCACGAATAGGTGCGCAGCAGGAAGTTCATCCACATGGGCAGCATGATGAGCACCATGGCCGTGCGGCGGAAGGACTCCCCCTCCCGGCTGAGCAGATAGGCCACGGGATAGCCCATCAGCAGGCAGATGGCCGTGGCGATCAGCGCCAGCTTGAACGAGCGCCCGAACACCGCGGCGTAGCCGCCCATCTGCACAAAGTTGTCCAGCGTGAAGCCGCCGTCGCTGCCGGCGAAGGCGTACACCACCATGATGACAATGGGCGCCACCACGAAAAGCGCCATCCATACCACATAGGGCACGGCAAAACGGGAGAGCTTATTCTTCATCCTCGCTCTCCTCCTCTTCCGGCTCGGCGCCGGCGTCCGCCAGTTCCTCGTATTCCTCGGAGTAGGAGGAATAGTCTCCGAACAGACCGGAGTACTCGCTCTTCTTCATGATGTGGAAGCCGTCCGGGTCGATCTTCACGCCGATGCGCGCGCCCACCGGCGAATGGTCGGTGGTCTGGATCAGCCACTTGAAGCCCCGGAAGTCCACGATGATGTCGTACTGCATCCCCTTGAAGGTCACGTTGGTGACGGTGCCCACCAGCTGGCCCTGCTCCATGGG
>OIXU01000449.1_pt1 | contig 14521 bp, 12 predicted proteins | sample 1587921 | NCBI WGS metagenome assembly OIXU01 (sample SAMN03283238) | human gut metagenome | biome: human-associated habitat; material: feces | host: Homo sapiens | place: Peru | collected 2012
ATAAATCTGTTAATAGATCAGGCAAGAATCACCGGTGATTCTTGCTTTTTGCTCCGCAAAAAGCAAGAGAATATCCGCTTTTCTTTGCCCGCATCTAAAAATAAAAAAATGAAAAGAGGAATGTGTTTATGAAAAAGAACACGACCAAGCGGTCACTGCTGGCCAGCGTCCTGGCGCTTGCTATGTGCGTGACCATGCTCGTCGGCACCACCTTCGCGTGGTTTACCGACAGCGCCTCCACCTCCGTGAACCGGATCCAGGCCGGCACGCTGAACGTGGACATCGTTGACGAAAGCGGCGATTCCCTCGACGGCAAATCTCTCAGCTTCCGGAATGTTACGGGCGAAACCAACATTTTCTGGGAGCCGGGCGCCACCTTCTTTACCCAGGGCTTCAAGATCGTGAACGAGGGCGATCTGGCGCTGAAGTACAAGGTCGTTGTTTCCGGCCTTACGGGCGACGCCAAGCTGCTGGAAGCCATCGACTTCGCTGTCGTGACGGACAACACGAAGAAGGATGCCGATGCGGTGTCCTTTGCCGAGGAAGGACAGCTGCTGACCAAGGGCGCTTCCGCGCCTGCGGATAATGCCGTTTATTACTACCTGCGCGGCCACATGAAGGAAGACGCCAACAACGATTATCAGGGTCTGACGCTGGAGGGCGTTTCCATCACCGTCTATGCCACGCAGTATACTTATGAGAACGACAGCTTCAATAATGAGTATGATGCCAATGCCGGCAAGGACACCGCATTCTACTCCCTTGCTGACTTCAATGCGCTGACCGAAATCCCCGCCGGCGTCAAGACCGTGTATGTCGATCTGGGCGGCAAGTCCCTTGAGGGCGGCATCACCATCGGCAACGCCAATATTGCGGATCATTACCAGTATGGCGAGTGGAATAGCGATGTCGCGCCTGCGGGCTATCCCGTGAAGGTCGGAACCGATGTGAGAAAGAGCGATGGCGCCATCCGCTATATTTACTCCACCGGCAAGGCTGCGTTTGATGTTATTCTGACCGGCTCTGTGCTGGGAGCCAAGGATAGCGGCGACATCACCAATGCCGGCGCCATCACGCTGAAGGTTCCCGATGCCTGCCATGTCACCTTTGAGAAGGTCAACTTCGGTGTCGGCCAGATGGCCGTGGGCGTGTGGAGTGAAGCAGGCGTGCAGTCCATGACCGTCCCGCACAGAGTTGCAAGCGTGACCTTCCATAGCTGCACCTTCAACGGCAACTGGCTCCAGAACGGTGCTATCGGCGCGGATGAAATGGTCATGAAGAACTGCACCTTTAATAAGTACGAAAATACCGCCGGCATCAAAAGCGACGGCTTCGACACCAAGAACAACTCCAACCCCATCTGGATCCAGAATCTGGGTCAGTGCAACGTGACCATCGAGGGCTGCACCATCAATGCCGTTCGTCCTATCAAGCTCTGGGAGGGCGAGGCCGGCGGTGCCGTGACCATCCGGAACAATACGTTCAACATGGATAAGTGCTCCATTGATACGGATGCCACGCACAAGAACGTTGCCGTTATGTTCTGCGGCGGCAAGCTCGACAATGTGGAGATCACCGGCAACACCGTTGCCGGCAACGCAACGGCGCTTATCTGCTTCTATAATAAGGACACGCATTGCCCCGCGATGAATGACGGTGCTTCCTTCAAGCTCTCCGGCAACGTCCTGAACGGCGCTGCTGCGGAGTCCGTTCTGTGGAAGACCACCACAAAGTGGACGCCTGACTACGTCAATAAGTAAGAAACTGCATTTCCCCTCCCGCTCCGCGCCGGTCGTGCTCCGCGGGGCGGGATCTCCCTCGGAAAACGGCGCCCGAAAGGGCGCCGTTTTCTACATAAAATAAGACCGACGACATATAGTAAAAGAGTAAAAACAGGCGGCTGACCCAGCAAATCGGATCAGCCGCCTGCTTTTTTGAAAAGAAGAGGAGAGAAAAACACGCTGTACGAGCTTACCTTACAGGACGCGGCGCGAATTGTCAACGGAAGTGTTGCGGGATTCATAAATTGTTTACAAGAATGGGCAGAATACCTATTGCAGTCGGAGGAAAACTGTGCTATTATTTAGTCTGCTAATAGTTAGTACACTAAATTTTAATAAAGGAGGGGATCGGTTTGAAGCAAAAAAGTGCGGCGCAGGAGCATTTCGGCCCGCTGCTGGGCTACTGCGACCACCAGATGATGAAGCTGATGGTGCGCAAGCTGCGGCAGTATGACGTGTCGCCCATGCAGTGCCGCACACTGACCTTTCTCTATGAGCAGCAGGAGGATGTCACCCAGAAACGCCTGCAGGAGTTTCTGCGGGTGAAGCCCTCCACCGTCAACGGCATCGTGGAGCGGCTGGAGGAGAAGCGCCTGCTGACCCGCAGCGTGTCCCCCGGCGACGGGCGGTGCAAGCTGCTGCATTTAACGGAGGAGGGGCGGTGCTTTTATCAGGAGTTCATCGCCATCACGGAGGAGGTACACCGGCAGGCGGAGCAGGGCTTCAGTCCGGAGGAACTGTCGCTTTTGCAGGAGCTTCTGCACCGTGTGGCTGACAATCTGACCCGAGAAACGGAGGAACCAGGTAAATGAAGAAAAAATTGACCGACTATACCGCCGGCTACCGCGCGCTCATCGTGCTGGGCGTGCTGTGTTCGGCGGGGGAGGCGGTGCTGGAGCTGCTGCTGCCCCAGGTCATGAGTGACATTGTGGATATCGGCATAAAAAACGCGGACAAAGACTACATCCTGCTGGCGGGGCTGAAGATGGTGCTCATGGCGCTGGTGGCTTTGGCGCTGGGCGTGGGCGCGGCGGTGCTGGCCTCCAAGGCCGGCATGGGCTTCGGTGCCAACCTGCGCGCCGCCGAGTACCGGCAGGTGCAGAAGTTCTCTTTTGCCAACATCGAGCATTTTTCCACGGCGTCCCTCATCACCAGGCTCACCAACGACGTAAACAGCCTCCAGATCACCCTCATGATGGGCATGCGCATGCTGGTGCGTGCGCCGGTGATGCTGGTGACGGCGCTGGTTATGGCGCTCATCATCAGTACGCGGCTGAGCCAGGTGTTTCTGGTGGTGATCCCCCTGCTGGTGCTGGGCGTGGTGCTGGTGCTGCGGAAGGTGGGGCCGTTCTTTACCTCTTTGCAGGCTGCCACCGACGACCTGAACCTTGTGGTGCAGGAGGATCTCAACGCCATCCGCGTGGTAAAATCCTTCGTGCGGGAGGACGTGGAAAAGGAAAAGTTCGCCCGCCGCAACGAAAAGCTCAAGAACATGGCGGAAAAGGCCTTTGGCTTTGTGGTGATGTTCATGCCGCTGATCTTTCTGCTCATGGGCGGCACCATCGTGGCCGTTTTGTGGATCGGCGGCAACTATGTGTACGTGGGCAGCCTGCTCTCCGGCGACCTCATCGCCTTTTTCACCTATGTCTCGGAGATCCTCATTTCGCTGATGATGGTGTCCATGGTCATGATGATGCTGACCCGCTCCATCGCCTGCGGCAGACGTGTGAAGGAAGTTCTCAACGAGGAGCCGCAGATCACCGACGCCGCGGCGCAGGAGGGCTTGACCGTGGCCGACGGCTCCATCCGCTTCGACCATGTGTATTTCCGCTATAATGCGCAGGGGCAGACGTGGAATCTGGAGGACATCAATCTGGACATTCCCTCCGGCGCCACCGTGGGCATTCTGGGCGGCACCGGCAGCGCGAAAACCACGCTGGTGAGCCTGATCCCGCGGCTCTATGAGGCCACCGAGGGCAGCGTCCGCGTAGGCGGCCGCGACGTGCGGGAGTATACCATGCAGCACCTGCGCTCTGCCTGCGCCATGGTGCTGCAGAAGAACACCCTGTTTTCCGGCACCATTCGGGAAAACCTCCGCTGGGGCGACGAAAACGCCACGGACGAGGAGATGCAGGCGGCCTGCCGCATCGCCTGCGCCGAGGAATTCATCGAGAAAATGCCCGACGGCTACGACACCCATATCGAGCAGGGCGGCACCAATGTGTCCGGCGGGCAGAAGCAGCGCCTGTGCATCGCCCGCGCCATTTTGCGAAAGCCTAAGGTGCTGATTCTGGACGACTCCACCTCGGCGGTGGACACCGCCACGGACGCCGCCATCCGGCAGGGGCTGCGGGAGACCCTCTCCGGCACCACCAAGCTCATCATCGCCCAGCGTATCTCCTCCGTGCAGGAGGCGGACATGATCATTGTCATGGACGACGGAAAAATTTCCGGCGTGGGCACCCATGAGGAGCTGCTGAAATCCAATGAAATTTACAGGGAAGTCTATGAATCCCAGCAGGGAGGAGGCGAGATAGATGGCTGACGAAAAACGCAGATCCGGCCCCCACGGCCCCGGCGGCGGGCAGCGCCACGGCTACCAGAAGCCCAAGGACATGAAGGGCACCGTGAAAAAGCTGCTGACCTACATGGGGCGCTACAAGGGCGCTCTGGCGCTGGTGGCGGTGTGCCTGGTGGTGAGCAGCGGCGCCTCCGTCCTCTCCAGCTACCTGCTCAAGCCCGTTATCAACGACTATATCCTCCCCGGGGACTTTGCGGGGCTTATCCGCATGCTGTGCGTGCTGGGGGGCGCCTTTGCCCTGTCGGCGGCGTGCTCCTATGCCTACGCGCGGATCATGGTGCACATCGCCCAGAACACCGTTTCCGCCATCCGGCGCGACCTGTTCAATCACCTGCAGAGCCTGCCTCTGCGGTACTTTGACACCCATCAGTCCGGCGACCTCATGAGCCGCTTCACCAACGACATCGACACCATTTCGGAGATGATCAACTCCAGCTTTGCCAACCTCATCTCCTGCGCCCTCACGTTTCTTGGCACCATTGCCATGATGCTCTACCTGAACTGGGTGCTGACGCTCATCACCTTTGCCTTCTTGGCGCTGATGCTGCTCACGGTGAAGACCATCGGCGGCCGCAGTCGGGTGAGCTTTCAGCGCCAGCAGGCGGCGCTGGGCAGCGTGAACGGCTATGTGGAGGAGATGATCGAGGGGCAGAAGGTCATCAAGGTCTTCAACCACGAGCAAAAGACCATCGACCAGTTTGACGCCCTCAATGAGAGCTACCGTCAGGCGGCCACCGCCGCGCAGGCCTACGCCAGCTCCATGATGCCCGCCATGGGCAACCTTTCCCGCATCAACTACGCCGTCACCTGCTGCGTGGGCGGCCTTCTGGCCATCGGCGGCGTGGGCGACATCGGTTCTCTGGCGGCCTACCTGCTCTATGTCAAGCAGGTGTCTCAGCCCATCGCCCAGATCAGCCAGCAGGTGAACACCATCTTGGCCGCCGTGGCCGGCGCCGAGCGCATCTTCGCCGTCATGGAGGAAAAACCCGAGCCGGATGAGGGCAAGACGGTTCTCGTCCGCGTGGAAAAGAACGGCGAAAAGCTGACGGAGGTGCCTCACCGCACCGGCAGCTGGGCGTGGAAAGCGCCGGACGGCAAGCTCACGGAGCTGCAGGGTGATGTGCGTTTTGACCATGTGGATTTCGGCTACACGCCGGAAAAGACCGTGCTCCACGACGTGAGCCTTTACGCAGAGCCTGGCCAGAAGATCGCCTTCGTCGGCTCCACCGGCGCCGGAAAGACCACCATCACCAACCTCATTAACCGTTTTTATGACATTGACGCGGGGACGATCACATACGACGGCATCGACGTGCGCAGCATCGAGAAAAACTCCCTGCGCCGCTCCTTGGGCGTGGTGCTGCAGGACACGCACCTGTTCACCGGCACCATCGCCGAGAACATCCGCTACGGCCGCCCCGATGCCACCGACGAGCAGGTGGTGGCCGCCGCCAAGCTGGCCAATGCCGATCCCTTCATCCGCCATCTGCCCCAGGGCTATGACACCCCCATCACCGGTGACGGCGACAGCCTGAGCCAAGGCGAGCGGCAACTGCTGGCCATTGCCCGGGCGGCGGTGTCTGACCCGCCGGTGCTCATTCTGGACGAGGCCACCTCCTCCATCGACACCCGCACGGAGAAGCTCATCGAAAAGGGCATGGACTCCCTCATGGCCGGCCGCACGGTGTTCGTCATTGCCCACCGGCTCTCCACCGTCCGCAACGCTCAGGCCATTCTGGTGCTGGAGCAGGGGGAGATCATCGAGCGGGGCGACCACGAGGATCTGCTGCGGCAGAAGGGGCGCTACTACCAGCTCTACACCGGTCAGAGCGAGCTTTCTTGATTTCAAACAAAATTATTCAGGATAAAAATTTTAAGGAGGAACAGAACATGACGGAAAAGGAACTCATCCAAACGGCCGTGAAAATGCTGGATATGGCCTACGTCCCCTACTCCCACTTCCCCGTGGGAGCGGCGCTGGAGTGTGACGACGGCACGGTGTATACCGGCTGCAACATTGAAAACGCCGCCTTCGGCCCCACCATCTGCGCCGAGCGCACGGCCATCGCCAAGGCCGTCAGCGAAGGCCACCGCTCCTTCCGCCGCATCGCCATCGCCGGCCGCTGCGAACAGCTCTGCGTGCCCTGCGGCACCTGCCGGCAGGTGCTGCGGGAGTTTGCGCCGGACATCGAGGTCATCTGCCTCAACGGCAAGGGGGAGGCGCGGCACTTCGCTTTGAAGGAGCTGCTGCCGGAGAGCTTTGGGCCGGAATACCTGTGACCGATCCGGCGCGGCGGACATAGAATGGAGCAGTCCGTCCGGAGGAGGTCTTTCCCTGTGCAAGAGGATCTTTCCAGTCTGGGCAGCGGGCAGCGGGGCATCATCACGGAGCTGCAATTTTCCGGCGGGAAAAGGCGGCGGCTCATGGAGCTGGGATTCATCGCCGGCGCTGCGGTGACGGCTCTGCAAAAGGCGCCCTTCGGCGGTGCCGTGTCCTATGAGGTCATGGGAACGGTGATCGCCCTGCGGCCGGCCGATGCCCAGCGTATCGGGATTCGCAGAATTAATTAAAAAAGCGCGGGGCGTCCACCAAAACGCCCCGCGCTTCCCGTTATCCCCCCATACGGGACGATGCCCACATCGTCCCGTATGCATCGCACCTACAACTATGCGCTCGTAGGGGGCGGAGTCCCCGACGCCCCGCCGTAGGCACTTCCTGCCCTCCGTAGGGAGAGGTGCCCTCACCCCGCCGCCCATGCAACGTACTTCCCGAAACCTGTCATTGTGAACCGGTCCGCAGACTGGTGTGGCAATCCGTCCCTCTTTTTACCCATCCTTTTCGCCTTTTCGCACAAAGAACGAAAAAATATTTATGCAAAACAGAGAAGTCCTAAAACCCCTTGCGAAGAGGGGTATACAATGCTAAAATAAACCTGTTAATAGATTAGGCAAGAATCACCGGTGATTCTTGCTTTTTGCTCCGCAAAAAGCAAGGGAATATCCCTGCGTCTTGTCCTTATCTAAAAATAAAAAAATGAAAAGAGGAATGTGTTTATGAAGAAAAACACGACCAAGCGGTCACTGCTGGCCAGCGTCTTGGCGCTGGTCATGTGCGTGACCATGCTGGTGGGCACCACCTTCGCGTGGTTCACCGACAGCGCCTCCACCGCCGTCAACAAGATCGAGTCCGGCACGCTGCATGTGGATATCGTTGACAAGGACGGGAATTCCCTCGACGGCAAGACCCTCAGCTTCCGAGATGTCAATAAGAACGCCGACATCCTCTGGGAGCCGGGCGCAACCTTTGCGCTCGATTCCTTCCGGATCGTGAACACCGGCAAGCTGGCGCTGAAGTATAAGGTCATCATCAACGGTGTTAACGGCAACGCAAAGCTGCTCGAAGCTATCGACTTCTTTGTTAAAATCGGTGATGCCGAAAAAGTTGCTCTTGCTGATTGGGAGGGCATCCTGCTGCCCGAAGGCAAAACAGCTACCACCGCTAACGAAGTTGTCGGCGCAACCGATCTCATCACTATTTCCGGTACAATGAAGAAAGAAGCCGGCAACGAGTATCAGGGTCTGTCCATCGACGGCATCGGCATCACGGTCGTTGCGACGCAGTATACTTATGAGTACGACAGCAAGGACAACCTGTACGATGAGGACGCCGACTATACCATTCAGGTCAACAAGGACAACATCCAGGATTATCTGGACGGCAAGTACGGCTCCATCGATGGCATGACGCTGGTGCTGGCTGAGGGCAACTATGACAGGATCGAGTTCGGTCGCGCCACCGCATACGCGGGCAGCAATACCAAGTATTACTGTGACGGCAACGAATCCACTCCTGCTGCGATCAAGCAGGATATAGCCGATCATACCCCCGGCGGCGGCGCGGGTAAACGCGAGTATGTCCGCTCTATGAGCAATGTCACCCTCAAGGCCGCCGATGGTGCAGCGGTGACCATCAACGGGCTGGTTGCGTTCGGCGGACAGGTCAACAACACAAAGTGGTACAGCAGAGATTTCGTTGCTGACAGAGAGATGCCGGAGGCGCCCGCTTATGACAATAACATCTCTTACTGGATCGGCCAGAAGTGGAGCAATATTACCTTTGAGGGTCTGACCTTCACGGGCGGCGTGGATATAGAAGCCTATGGCAATAAGGACACGCTCATCGACAATGTTAAGTTTGACAACTGCAAATTCAACATTGCGAATAATGCCGATGCGACGTACTGCATCCGTTTGAATGTGGATGGAAATATCGCCAAGGCAAACAACCTTGTTGTTACAAAGTGCGACTTCGCTAATGGCCTCACTGCTGTGCTTACCGATGGTATGCCGAATGTCACCGTTACGGGCAGCACCTTCTCCGGTCTGAAGGGGCATGCGATCAGCCCGATGATGGAGTATCTGCCGAGCGCTCCCGGCTACGGAAACATCACTGTTACCGGGAATACCTTCACGAATATGACTCCGGCCAAAGGCGATAGAGTCATCCTGCGCATGGGCGATGTTGGCGTAGGCGCTGTGTTCACGATCCAGAACAATACCGCCACAGGATGTGACGGTTTGGGAAACAGCATCAAGGTTAACAGCCTTGCTGACAGCGGTATTACCTACAACATCTCCGAGAACAGCTGGGGCGGTCTCACGGCAAACGATTCCAGACTTGACGGCTAAATAAAGCAGTTTTCCAAGTCCTCTCCACCTCCGGGTGGAGGGAATGGCATTGGCCAAGCGCCTGCCTTTTGGCTGAAGAAACTGCATTTTCTCCCCCAGCCCCGCGTTGGTCGTGCTCCGCGGGGTGGGATCTCCCTCAAAAAAGAGCGGCGTCCCGCAAGGGCGCCGCTCTTTGCTGCCTATGCGCTTGCCCCTGCAGGGGGTGCCGCGCGTTCGTGTATTCCCCAAAAAGAAGGGACGGAGCGTTGCTCCGTCCCTTTGCTGTTTTTGCCAATAATTCACTTTTGATGGCGGCTGTTGAGCTTGCCCAGATAGCGGTAGATGCTGGCCTCGGAGCTGTGCAGCTCTTTGGCCACGAAGCTCACGGAGCCTTTCAGCAGGAACACGCCCTTGCGGTCGAGGATCTCCATGATCTCCATCTTCTCGTCCTGATTCAGCCTGTCCACGTCCACGGGGTAGTTGGCCACCACGGCGGAAACGATGCTGGCGGTGGCGCCGGCGATGGAGGTGGGGTAGCCCTGCTCTCTGGCCGTTTCGGACGGATCGTTTTCGTCCACGATGAGGCTGGTGCCGCTGGGCTCCGCCGGCAGCAGCGCCCCGCTGCACAGATCCATCACCTGCTTGCTCAGCGCCTCGTAGCGGCTGCTGTCAAAGTTGATGCACAGCAGACCCACCACGCTGCCGGTGCGGTCTTTGACGAACATGCTGTTGGAGTGCATCTTCTTGCCGGTGACGGAGGTGCTCTCAAAGCTCAGCACATAGTCCTGCGTTTCATACAGCCGGCCGGAGAGGAACTCCAGCATTTTGTTGCTCAGGGGCGAGCCGAGGTGCCGCCCTGTCAGCTCGCCGTTGGAAATGGCGATGATCTGGTTGGAGTCCTCCGTCAGCTCGTGGAGCGCCACCTCATAGTCCGGCCCGAGGATGTGTCCCAAAAAATCCACCAGCAGCGTATAATGCCGCCGAATCTCTTTATCCATACGATCTTCCTCCTGCTCTGCGGGCGCGCTTTACTCGTTCTCCGCGCCGCCGGCCTGCGCCTCCTCGGCGGCCTTGATGCGCTGCAGCTCTTCCTCCTCCAGCACCCGATAGGCCACCTTGCCCACCAGCGTCTTGGGCAGCTCCTCGCGGAACTCGATGTCATAGGGCATGGCGTACTTGGCGATGTGCTTGCGGCAGTAGCTCAGCAGCTCCTCCTTGGTGGCGTCGTTTGCGGGGACACCGGGCTTGAGCATGACAAACGCCTTCACCTTCTGCATCCGGTAGGCGTCCGGCACGCCGATGACGCAGCTCATCTGCACGTCCTCGTGGGCGTCCAGAATGTTCTCGATCTGGCCGGGGTAGACGTTGTAGCCCGAGGAGATGATCATGCGCTTGGCGCGGCCGCGGAAGTAGATGAAGCCTTCGCTGTCCATGGTGCCCAGGTCGCCGGTATACACCCAGGTCAGGCCGTCGTCGTGCCTCCGCAGGGTCTGGGCGGTCTCCTGGGGGTGGTTCATGTATTCCTTCATCACCGTGGGGCCGGCCAGCAGGATCTCGCCCTCTTCGCCGTAGGGCAGCTCCTCGTCGGTGCCGGGCTTCACGATTTTGATGTAGGTGTCGGGGAAGGGCAGGCCGATGGAGCCTTCCTTATACATGGTGGTGGGGGTGAGGCAGCAGGCCGTGACGGTCTCCGTGGTGCCGTAGCCCTCCCGCACCTGAATGACGGCGTGGTGGTCATAGAGGAACTTGTCGAATTTCTTTTTCAGCTCAATGGACAGGCTGTCGCCGCCGGAGAACACGCCCTTGAGGCTGGAGAGGTCGGCATTGCCCATGCTGGGCAGGCGCAGCAGCGCCTCGTACAGGGTGGGCACGCCCGCAATAAAGTTGCACTTATACTTCACGATCTGCTTGGCGTAGCTTTTGGCGGTGAAGCGGGGGATGAGGATGCAGCGTCCGCCGCTGGCCAGCATGGAGTGCACGCACACGCCCAGTCCGAAGCCGTGGAACAGGGGCATGGCCGCCAGCATCCTATCGCCGGGGCGGAACATGGGGTTGGTGGCGATGATCTGCTTGGCCAGCGCGTTAAAGTTGCCGTTGGTGAGCACGATGCCCTTGGTGGTGCCGGTGGTGCCGCCGGAGTAGAGGATCACGGCGGGGTCGTCGGCCTTGCGATCCACGCGGAAGTTTTTATAGAAGCAGTGGCGGCTCAGATCCATGAACTCCCGCCACCGGATCACGGGGGCGTCTTCGGGGATCTTCTGGATCTTGCGCCCCTCGGTGAGCATGTAGCCCGCCCGCACGGGCTGGCTCAGCGCGTCCTTCACGGAGGCGATGATGATGTTCACGATGCCGGTGTTCTGGCGGATATGCTCAAACTTGTTGTAGAACTGATCCAGCGTGATGGCGGTGACGGACTCGGACTCGTTGAGATAGAACTCGATCTCCTTCTCGGCCGACAGGGGGTGGATCATGTTGGCGATGCCGTCCACCAGGTTCACGGCGTAGAACATGTAGATGGCCTGCGGGCAGTTGGGCATGGCGATGGTGATGCGGTCGCCGGCGCGGATGCCCAGCACCTTCAGGCTCTTGGCGCAGCGCTCGATCTCCTGGATCATTTTGCGGTAGGTGGTGGACTTGCCCATGAAGTCAAAGGCGATGTTGTTGGGGTATTCCTGCGCCACCAGCTCCAGCGCCTCGAACATGGAGCCGCCGAAATATTCCAGATGCATGGGTACGTCACCCATGTGGGCGGCCCAAGGGGTTTTCACTTCACTCATACTGTACTTCCTCCTTCATGGGTTTCTCCAACTCCTGCGGATGCTCCAGCAGGTATTTCAAAAGCCGGACGGACTTGGAATAGTAGTAGCCGTCGGCCAGCCGCTCGTCAATGGTCAGACCCAGATCCAGCGTTTCCTTCATGGTGGCGCCGCCCTGTGCGTCGAACACAGGCCGCACGGCCTTTTCGCCGATGATGCAGAACAGGGAGCAGGTGCCCCAGTTGGTCAGGTGATGGTAGCCGCACTTGAGCTTGATGGAGCCGAGGTTGGAGAGCACCACGGAGCTGTAGTAGGGGTCGGTGGCCACCATGTCCTTGGGCACCCACCCGTGCTTATCCAGCCACATGATGAACTTCACGGCGGTCTTCCCCAGCCAGCGGGGCAGCTTGTTGAGAATGTCCATGTTCTCCGTGGAGGAGTCCACCTTTTCGCTGCGGCACTCCGTCACCTGAGAGCGGATGTATGCATGCACGTCCTTCAGGGTGAATTCGTCCTTGCCGTGGAGGAAGGCCAGCGCCTCGGCGCCCTTGTCGGAGAACTGCTTTTTCACCACGAAGGCGGCGGACACCTCGTTGCGCTGGTAGAAATTGCTGTTCACGATGAAGCGGTTCAGCTTCGGCCGCAGGGTGATGGTCTTGATGAGGGCGGCCACCACGATGTGGAACATGGTGTAGGGGAACTCGGCCTCGGTCTTGTTGACCTTGGCCAGATACTCGTTCATGGCCGTCAGATCCACCCGCAGGGATATGTACGCCTCGTTGTCGCAGCGGTTGGGATAGAGGATGCCGGTGATAAAGTGCAGGGAATCCAGCTCCCGCAGCAGGCGGCCGTCCCTCCGGTCGCCCCGACGCTTTTTCTGTTTATCCATATTTTCTCCTGTTTTATTTTTAGATTGATAATAATTTTTTCCCACTATAAAATATAGTATAGCAAATCCCGCTTCGTTTTTCCAGTAAAATTTTATGCTGCCCGAAAAAAACGAAAACGCGGCGGCGCATCGTGTGCCGCGCGGCGGCAGAAAAGGGGGGACGGGCAGCCGCGGCCTGCGCAAATTTCCCCCTGTCTTTCGCCGGAAAAGTGTGCTATACTAAGGGCATCTTGCAGAGGGAGGGCGGACAATGTACGTCTGGAAGCACTTGAAAACCGTGAATCGTCATCGCCGGCTGGTGCGGCGCTACTGCTTCAAGCTGGGTCTGTACCGGCAAGGCCTCACCCACGACCTCAGCAAGTACAGCCCCACGGAGTTCTGGCGCAGCGTCAAATACTATCAGGGCTACCGCAGCCCTAACGACCAGGAGCGTCTGGAAAACGGCGTGAGCCTGTCGTGGCTGCATCACAAGGGGCGCAACCGCCACCACTTTGAATACTGGATCGACTACCGCATCGGCTCAGACGGCACGGTGTCCATGGGCGGGTGCAAAATGCCAAAAAAATATGTGGCGGAGATGTTCTGCGACCGCATCGCCGCCTGCCGCGTGTACCAGGGCGCGGCCTATACCGACGCCTCGGCCTACGACTATTTCATGCGCACCAAGGGGCGCTTTTGGATCCACGAGGAGACCGCCGCCCTGCTGGGACGGTGGCTGCTGCTGCTGAAGGAGCAGGGGGAGGACGCCGCCTTCCGGCAGATCCGGCAGGAGCTGCGCCGGTCGAAAACCTACTGAGCCTGCCGTTTCCGAATTTGTCAAGAAAGTAACGACTAATTTTCGCAGGTTTTCCTTGCTTTTCGGTATTATTCGGTGTAAGATGTACTGGAGATTTTTTCGGAGAGGTAGATTCATCAACATGAGCCACCCTTACAAGACTCGGGCAGGCGGCGCCACGGTGACGGTTTTTGTCCCCTACGACTGCGCCAACCACTGCCCGTTCTGCATCAATAAAAAAGAATACGCCGACTGCAGCGGCTTCAGCCTGGAGGCCATCCTCCGCAGCATTCGGATCATGGACTCCATCACGCCGGCGTGCGACTTCGTGTTCACCGGCGGCGAGCCGCTTCTGAGGAAGAAAGACCTCATCAAGCTCTGCGAGCTTCATCCGGACTGCGCGTTCCTCTCCTATACGAACGCCGACCTCGTCGACGAGGAGTTCTGCGAAGAGATGAAGCGAGTCGGAAATATCTCGCTCGCCATCAGCATCGAGGGCACGAAAGACAGCAATGACGCAAGACGCGGCGAGGGCAGCTATGACCATGTCATGAAGGCGATGGATCTGCTCAAGAGCAAGGGCTGCCTGTTCGGCATCTCCGTGTGCTACACCCGCGCAAATGTCGACGCAGTCACATCGGATGAATTCGTCGATCTGATGATCTCCAAGGGCGTTCGCTTCGCTTGGTATTTCAACTATATGCCCGTCGGCTCTGCCGCAGTTGAGGAGCTTATCCCCACGCCCGAGCAGCGCACGCATATGTACCGCTGGCTGCGCAAAATGCGCAACAGTAAGACCGGAAAGCCCATGTTCGTCATCGACTTCCAGAACGACGCGGAATATGTCGGCGGATGCATCGCGGGCGGCAGAAACTATTTCCATATCAACTCCGCAGGCGATATCGAGCCCTGCGTGTTCATACACTACTCGGACTCCAACATCCGCGAACAGACACTCATCGAGGCGCTCAAGCGTCCTCTCTTCCAGGCATATTGGCACGGTCAGCCGTTCAACAACAACCATCTGCGCCCGTGCCCGATGCTTGAAAATCCGCAGTGCCTGAGAAAGAT
>OIXU01000451.1_pt1 | contig 14456 bp, 8 predicted proteins | sample 1587921 | NCBI WGS metagenome assembly OIXU01 (sample SAMN03283238) | human gut metagenome | biome: human-associated habitat; material: feces | host: Homo sapiens | place: Peru | collected 2012
CGTTTCCGATTCTCTTCGATTTCTCGTTTGCCGGGTACGTACTGTTTGGCGGCGGATACAAACCGGTCAGTTACATGAACGATTCGGGCAATCCGGATCCGGAATACTGGAAGAAATCGCCGCGCGAGTCGGGCGCCAAGCAGGCAAACCGCTACCTCGACGAGATGGAGGGGAAGTGGAATCAGTACAAGAGTATGAGTGCCGGTTCGGGCACCGATCCAAGAAACACCAAGCTGCTTCGTCACCACTGCACGCTGCTGTTTACGATGGATATCGCCACACAGCTGTACGGCTCGCTCGCCTACGATTGGGTGGGTAAAACCTGGGGCAACAACAACGACCCCGCATACGGCAATATTAAGGCCCTCTTCCAGGTAAGAACCGACCTCAATTGGACCGAGCAGTTTACCCTAGGACCGGTGCCGTTTTTCCTAAACGTCAACCCCTGGGTGCTGGCGAAGCTGGCGCTCGCCGTGGGTGCCCACACGCACGGCAGCGGCGCGGCGTTTTTCAAGAACATTTCGCTCGACTATTCCAACACCTCGGGCTCATTCACCATCCAGATCGGGCTTGCCGTCACCTTTGGCTCCGGCGTTGCAGGCGTCGCTTCGTCTGCCGTACGTGGCGCCGCGTCCCTCACGTTGTTCATTGGGTACGAGAAGGCGGATGGACACCAGCTTCCGCGACTGCGCGTAGGTGCAGACGTCGATGTCGATGTGATACTCCAGTTCGTCATGTTCAAGTGGACCACCAAAGCTTGGTCGGGATCGTGGCCCACACTCCTCGATTCGTGGAATATGTCGGTGAACAATGGCAACCAGTATGTGCTCCAGCGCTCTGAGCTCGCATTGGGCGGAGATACGCCTTACACGCTGGATGCCCGCTTCGGCACGCCCGGCAACATCGAGGCGGGCGGCGTGCCGCAGTTTATCGCGTCAGCCACCATCGTCACCAATTCCGAGCTGCTCGCGCGCGCCGAGGTTGCAGCCACCGCGATAAACGTCACGCCTACCGTACGCGATTGGGATCAAGCGGTCACGCGCATTGAGCTCGAGGCGGATGCGGAAAGCGACGACACGGGACAGATCGAGCATTTCGTCCATACACTGATAGAGAACGACAAAAACGCCGCGCCGATGTATGCGTACACCCATATCGGGCAGGCGAAGGGCGCCGTTGCGGACCCCAACGCCAATTCTGCTGGTGTATCGGAGGACGAGCGTGGCGGCATCAAGCCCTCGAGCGACAACGTGCTGTTTACTGGCGTGCTCAGCGAAGCTCACATGAAGCTGGCAATGATCGCCGGCGTAGAATGCCTGTTCCGTATCGCCTCGGTGCGCTACGGCGACAATGGCCGCTCGCGCCTAGTGGTGCACACAAAGGCAAACGGCACGTGGTCTGCCCCCATGCCCGTGGACTTTCCCCTTGGGTTTGGCGAGAACGACGTGGAGCGCGATGGCATATTCGATTACGACTTCGACGTAGTGGAATATACGGACGGAAGAGAAAACCAGGACGCTTACGTGCTGCTGGTCTCGGGCGAGCGCCCCGACGGCGACAACACCCTTTTCGATACGGCAAGCACAGCCGGCATACTGTCCGTTGTGCGCCTGCGCATAAGCAATAGCGAGGTTCGCGTGATATCGCACACGTCATGGCGCAGCATCTCGCGCGGCCGTCTGCAGGAGGACGGTTACCATTGTCTGCAGTGTCCGCACATCACGGTGGGCAAGACGCTTGTCGACGGACGTCTGTCGGGCGCCTACCTCCATCGTCGCGGAGCCACCGCAGAAAAGGCATTGGGCACCGAGGCAGAGGTCGCGCTCGAGTGCTTTACCCTGTGGTCGGATCTGTCGGGCGACAGCCTCACGTTCCGTCAGGTTCTCCGCTTTCCGCAAGCGCCATCGAGCATCGAGCTGGGCGCGCCCGAGAACGTCAACGGCAAAATGGTGGTGCCCGTTGCATACGAGACTGCAAGCGGTTGTGGCTGCGCATCGTATGCCGTGATCGGCCAGTCCATCGCGGGTTGGGGCGTTATGCCACCAGATGCCACAGTACCCCACGCGGTGCCGTGGCCACAACATTCGGGCTTTTTGGCAACCGTCAACGAGCAACTGCAGCATATTACTTGGACGCGAGGCGCATCGGCATTTGCAACGCAGCCCGTGGGTGCCGCAGGCTGTGGCCCGGCATCGTTTAGCGTAAGCAACAACGGCAGGTGCGTGCTCTATGTAGAGAACACCGATGGCAAGGTGGGACAAACCTACGACGAAGAAGGCAACCCGGTAGCGGTGATGGGCAAGCACTTCCGTATCTTCGCCAGTACCTTGGCCAGTACCTTGGAAGGCGATCTGTTCACAGAACCGTTCGTGATGTGTGAGCTCGACCACCCCGTCGATCAGTTAACGACGTTTTTGACGTCGGGCGGCATGCTCTCGGCGCTCGCCACGCACATTGTGAGTGCCGAGCAGAGCAAGGCGGAGCTGCACGGCATCGAAGTGCCCTTGGTGGCATGCGCCACACCACTGGGCGCGATAGCCAACCTGGGCGCCGTGGTGCCCGGGGCGGCGAGCGAGTCGTTTACGGTAACGGTGCGAAACGACGGCAACACGTTGCTGACCGCAGGAACAGTCGATCTGTACCGAGAGGGCTCCGACCAACCGTTCTCCAGCGCCTCCATCGGATTCGGCGCGAACGCGCGCATGGCATCGATCTACGACCCGGAGCTTGCCGAAGACGTATCGGCCAACGACATGGCACACGTGAAGTACACACTCGAGGCACTGGGCGAGCGCTTTGCCACACACCCGCTGGTGGCCGACAACGGCAACGCCGTGCTGGCACCGGGTTGCACGGCACAGTTCCGCATGAGCTTTGCCATCCCGGAGAGTTGGAGCGACGAGGTGGGCAAACGCGTCACGCTCTACGCAAAGGCGCGTGACCTGGTGGCGCTCGATCCCGTAACGCTCGAGGAGATTCGACCGGGCGCAAACTCCGCGCTGGACGCCGTGCTGCACGAGCTCCACATTCCCGACGCGTCATGCGAACGTGCAGAGGTGCTGGTGGGCGTAAGCAGCAACGCGGATACGACGGGGCTCCATGACGCACCGATGACCGTGGACGGCGATGGCGGCTCGAGCGGCAGCGGTTCTGGCACGGGAGGCAGCTCCGGCGGAAGCGGCTCTGGCAGCGGCAAGGGCAACGACAATAACAAGCGCTCCGGAAAAGCAGGCGCGCTTGCCGGAACGGGTGACAGCAACATCCCCCTGACGGCAGCCGCAGCAGCACTCGCCGCAGCCGGAGCCGGCCTCGTCGCCTACAGCGCCCGCCGCACCGCCCTCGAGCGTAGCGGCAGCGATGAAGCCGATACGCATGGGTCCCGCTAGCTCTCTGCGCTTTTGCTAGCGGCGCTGGCCCTGTTCGTCGAACACAAAAGGGGCTGGCTCTGATAACCCAGAACCAGCCCCTTGAGCATTAGATATCACCGGCGTCGTCGAGCTCTGCCTCGAGCTTGGCACGGCGTCTTTTCGCCGTGAAAAACGTTGCGCACAGGACAGCAAACGTGGCCGCGAAAATCGTCGCGCCGCAGAACACGCCCGTGGCCAGGTTCGCCAACCAAAAGACGCTTTCGAGCGGTACGATCTGCGCCTCAGCGATACAGCGCATTGCGGCAATAACAAGCGCGAACGCGGCGCCGCTAAGACCGCTGAGAAGCAGGAAATATCCAACAGGAAGATGCTCGGTTTGCCCAAAACGGTTGGTATCGACATAGCCCTTTCGCGTCTGCAATACCACGCAAATCAGCATCACAATAACGAGCCACGTATACATGGCCGCCTCGGCCGGCGTTGCAAAGAGATGCGGCATTTCGCTGGCGTCGCTGTGGACCCACGCAACTTGTCGAGCCAAGATCTCGTAGAAAAGGATCATCAGCATGCCAAACGAAAGCAGCATGAAACCAATCTTGTAGATCTTCGCGTTCTCAGCCTCCAGGCGCTCATCCTTTGGGCCGGCATATTCACGCCACTTTTGCACGAGCTTTAAATCTTCAAATTTCATAGCGACTCCTAAAGAGCGTTAGGGTCGACGTCGGTCTCGTCTTCCCAAAACAGGTCGTTCAACGTGACGCGCAGCGCTTTGCAAATCGCCACGCACAAGTTGAGCGTGGGGTTGTAGCCGCCCGCTTCGATCAGGCCGATGGTTTGGCGCGTAACGCCCACGGCCTCGGCTAAGTCAGCTTGCGAAAGGCCAGCCGCCGCGCGCGCCGCCTTCATGCGTAGGTTCTTTTTGCCCGGCATGGAGTTCCTTTCGTAGAAATGGACAGATATCCGTTGCAACATGACAGAAATATATTGCATCCATTAACGTATGTCAACTATATCTGTCATTATGAAAATCACGTCTGTCAATGTCTGCACAATGCTTCGCCAATTCCAAGATTGCAAAACGCATTGACCACACTGTCCGAGCACAACAAAAAGGGCTGGCCCCGATAACTCGGAGCCAGCCCTGAGTCGCCTGACGCTGGAATCGCAGTTCACTACTTGAGCTTCAGTGCCTCCATCATGGGCACAGCGGCATCCCAATCGATCTTCCAACCGATCGACACGCGGACGGTTTCACCCGTTGCGGGAGCCGTCGCAAACAGCGTATGGCCGTTGTCGGGGCCGGTAAAACGCAGCCACGTTATGCCGTTGTACTCGACCTGGTCGGTTGTTGTTTCCTTGCCTTCGAAGACCTGCTCTAGGCTTGCAACCTCTTCCTCCGGCGAGCGCGGGAAGATGCTGATGTGTAGGCGCCCTCCAGTCTCGTCGTGGAAGAAGTCTGCCTTTTCGTGCTCTTCGTTGGACGAATCCAGCGTGTACCCATCGGCGGCCTCGATACTGTACGATGCGCAATCGATGCCTGTTAAATCTGCCTTCTCGCCAGAATCGGCCACGCCGCCGGCCGCCTTGAACTCCTTGGTCTCGCATCCCGTGGTGTCGAAGTGCATGGCCTCATGATTCTTGGCGGGGGCGTAAGCGTCTACGAACTCGACAGTGATGGGCCCGTAGTACGCCGTCTTGGGCGCCCAGAAGTAGACATACTCAACGGTCTCGCCCGGACCGATATCTTGGCTCTTGGAAAGGTCGATGCCCTCGTAAAGCTCATCGGGAGCCTCGCTTGCAACGTAGTCGAGCACGGCCGCCTTGCCGGAAGTAAACAACGGGTCGCCTGCCTCAAGATCGCCCTGGGCAGCATGCACGTTAAAGGAGTTAAACGTCCTGTTCTTTGCATTGTTGTTGGTGATCTTGACGTGCAGGTAAAAGCCGTCCTGCAGCTTAGCGTCGCCGCGATAGAACGTACCGTGGGCTACCGACTCATAGGTTATGCCAGCCACCTCGACGGTCTGCGACTCATAGGCCTTGGCCTTCTTCTCTACGGGAGCACTGCCACCCGAGCTGCCAGCCGAGCTGCTCGGAGCACTACCGCCGCAGCCCGCCACCGTACACGCCAGCACGGCCGAAAGCGTCACGGTGGGAATTCCTAACAGCAGCTTTTTCGTCATGGGCTTCATCATCCTCACCGCTCCTTTCGGCTTGCAGCTCATCCGTTGCCCGAGTCCTTCGTCGTCCCCGTGGCATCGGCTTCCACTATGAGCGTATGACGAAAAGCAGCACGATCGAAGTGACCCGTGGCCCAAATAACGGCCCGCCAGCATCCCTTATGGGCCAAAAGGACTCGCACACGCACGTCCGTGGCCTATAAAACGAGACGCTTGTCCCAATGTTCGATTTGAACCAACAGCCGCAAGCACAACGGGGCGCCTTCAACCGCCTTCAAACTTACTCGGACAGAACCGACTCGGTTTTGCCCGAGCAAGCGCCGTTCCACCAAATTCCGAACGATTGTTCGATGGATTTCGTGTTGGGTGGAATCGCCCACGGGCTGGGCTATGCTACCTTGACTATCTATACGACTTAAATGCACAAGAGGAAGCACCAAGAGAGCGAGCATGGCAAAAAACACCGCAAACTATGGTAACGACAGTATTCGTCAGCTCAAGGACGAGGAGCGCGTACGCCTGCGCCCCGCCGTCATCTTTGGCTCGGACGGACTCGATGGCTGCGCGCATGCCGCCTTCGAGATCCTGTCCAACGCCGTTGACGAGGCGCGCCAGGGCTACGGCAAGCTCATCACCCTTACCGCCTTTCGCGATGGCTCTATCCAGGTAGAGGACAATGGCCGTGGCTGCCCGCTCGACTGGAACCCCTCCGAGAAGCGCTTTAACTGGGAACTCGTCTTTTGCGAGCTCTACGCCGGCGGCAAGTACAACAACAACCAGGGCGGCGACTACGACTTCTCGCTCGGTACTAACGGCCTGGGCTCGTGCGCGACTCAGTACGCCTCCGAATACATGGACGTCACCGTCTGGCGCGACGGCAACAAGTACTCCCTGCACTTTAAGAAGGGCAAGGTCGTCGGCGCCAAAAAGAAGGCCCTCGAGATTGAGCCCAGCGACGAGAACCGCACCGGCACCACCATCAAGTGGCGCCCCGACCTCGAGGTCTTTACCTCCATCAGCATTCCCCACGATTGGTATCGCGAGACCATGCGCCGTCAGGCCGTGGTCAACGCCAACGTGACCTTCCGCCTGCGTATCGAAGGCGACGACGGCGAATTTACCGAAGAGGATTTTTGCTACCCCAAGGGCATCGAGGACTACGTGCTCGAGAAGGTCGGTACCGACTACCTCACCGAGCCCTTCTTTATCGAGGCCGACCGTCGCGGTCGCGATCGCGAGGACCTTCCCGACTACAACGTAAAGATCACCGCGTGCATGTGCTTCTCGCGCACCTTCATGATGCAGGAGTACTACCACAACTCGTCGTGGCTCGAGAACGGCGGCTCGCCCGAGAAGGCGGCCCGCAGCGCTCTGACCAGCGCCATCGATGCCTACATTAAGCAACAGGGCAAGTACAACAAAAACGAGAGCGGCATTAAGTGGCAGGACGTCCAAGACTGCCTGGTGCTGGTGACCAACTGTTTCTCCACCCAGACGTCCTACGAGAACCAGACCAAGAAGGCCATCAACAACCGCTTTATCCAGCAGGCCATGACCGCCTTCTTTAAGGAGCGCCTCTCGACCTATCTGATCGAGAACAAGGACGCCGCCAATAAGATCATGGAGCAGGTGCTCATCAACAAGCGCTCGCGCGAGAACGCCGAGAAGACGCGCCAGAGCATCAAGACCAACCTGCAGCAGAAGACCGACATGGCCAACCGCGTGCAGAAGTTCATCGACTGCCGTTCCAAGGACAAGAGCCGCCGCGAGATCTACATCGTAGAGGGCGACTCGGCAGCAGGCGCCATTCGCACCTCGCGCGATGCCGAGTTCCAGGGCGTTATGCCCGTCCGCGGTAAGATTCTCAACTGCCTGAAGGAGGACTACCCGCGCATCTTTAAGTCCGACATCATCATGGACCTCATGCGCGTGCTGGGCTGCGGCGTGGAGATCAAGGACAAGCGCATCAAGAACCTTGGCGCCTTTGACCTGGACAACCTCAACTGGAACAAGGTCATCATTTGTACAGACGCCGACGTCGACGGTTATCACATCCGCACGCTCGTGCTCACCATGCTCTATCGCCTGGTGCCCACGCTTATCGACGAGGGTTACGTGTATATCGCCGAGTCGCCGCTCTACGAGATCAACTGCAAAGAGAAGACTTACTTTGCCTACACCGAGCTCGAGAAGAACGGCATCCTCAAGGAGATCGGCGACCAGAAGTGCTCCATCAACCGCTCCAAGGGTCTTGGTGAGAACGATCCGGACATGATGTGGCTCACCACCATGAACCCCGAGACGCGCCGCCTGATCAAGGTGGAGCCCGAGGACGTCACCAAGATGGAAACCATGTTCAACCTGTTGCTGGGCAACGACGAGGCGGGCCGCAAGCGCCACATCTCCGAGCACGGCAAGGAATACCTGGACCAGCTGGACCTGCAGTAGCAGCAAATCGATAACGACGGCCCATAAGAAGTTCAAGAGGAAATCGTGGCAAAGAAGAAGACGAACCAGCCAAAGAAAAAGCAGGTCAATGCCGAGAACGTCATCGGCCTGCACTCCGAGGTCACCGACCAGCCGATCACGCAGACGCTCGAGGTCAACTACATGCCCTACGCCATGAGCGTCAACGTCTCGCGTGCGTTCCCCGAGATCGACGGCTTTAAGCCCTCGCACCGCAAGCTGCTCTACACCATGTACAAGATGGGCCTGCTCAAGGGCGAGCGCCAGAAGAGCGCCAACATCGTGGGTCAGACCATGAAGCTCAACCCGCACGGCGATGCCGCGATCTACGAGACGATGGTGCGTCTGGCCACCGGCAACGAGGCACTGCTCGCCCCCTTCGTGGAGTCGAAGGGCAACTTTGGCAAGTACTATTCGGGCGACCTGAGCTACGCCGCCTCGCGTTACACCGAGGCCAAGCTCTCCCCCATCAGTGCCGAGATCTTCAAGGACATCGACAAGGACCCGGTCGACTTCGTCGACAGCTACGACGGCGCCATGAAGGAGCCGCGCCTGCTGCCCACCACGTTCCCCAACATCCTTGTCTCGGCCAACAAGGGCATCGGCGTCGCCATGGCTTCTGACATCTGCGGTTTCAACCTCAATGAGGTCTGCACTGCCACGATGCACTACCTCAAGGACCCCGACTGCGACCTGCTCGAGTACATGCCCATGCCCGACTTCTCGACCGGCGGTGAGATTATCTACCGCCGCGAGGAGATGGAGAAGATCATCGAGACCGGCCTTGGCAGCTTCCAGATTCGCTCCCGCTGGCGCTGGATTCCCGAGGAGCGCATCATCGAGGTGTACGAGATTCCCTACACCACCAAGACCGATGTCATCATCGAGCGCATCGTCAAGCTCTCCAAGGAGGGCAAGGTCAAGGAAATCGCTGACATCCGCGATGAGACCGACCTCTCGGGCCTGCGCATCGCCATCGACCTTAAGCGCGGCGTCGACCCCGACAAGCTCATGGCCAAGCTCTATCGCTCGACTACGCTGCAGGACTCGTTCTCGTGCAACTTTAACGTGCTCGTTGACGGCTATCCTCGCGTTATGGGCGTGCGCCAGATCCTGCACGAGTGGGTTGCGTGGCGCATTCAGTCCACGCGCCGCCGCATTAACTTTGACCTGGGCAAAAAGTCCGAGCGTCTGCACCTACTGCACGGCCTCGAGGCGATCCTGCTCGACATCGACAAGGCCATCGCCATCATCCGTGGCACCAAGCTCGAGGCCGAGGTCGTGCCCAACCTTATGAAGGGTTTCGACATCGACGAGACCCAGGCAGAATTTGTTGCCGAGCTCAAGCTCCGCAACATCAACGAGGAGTACATCCTCAACCGCACCAAGGACATCGCCAAACTCGAGGGCGAGATTGCCGAGCTTGAGGAGATCCTCTCCAGCGAGGAGAACATCAAGAAGGTCATCAGCGACGAGCTGGCAGCCGTCAACAAGAAGTACGTGATGCCGCGCCGCACGGGTAGGATCGAGCCACACGAGGTTATCGAGGTGAGCCTGGAGCCCGAGGTCGAGGAGTACCCGGTCACCATCATGCTCTCGCGCGATGGCTACCTCAAGAAGATGACCGACCGCGTGCTCAAGAAGGCCGCCACGCTCAAGTACAAGGACGGCGATAAACCCTTTATCGAGTTCCCGTCCTCCAACACGCACGAGCTGCTCGTGTTTACCAACAAGAGCCAGGTGTACAAGTGCAAGGTCGCGCAGTTTGAGGACACCAAGTCGGCCCAGCTGGGCTCGTACCTGCCGACCGATCTTGAGATGGAACCCGACGAGAGCGTCATCTGGGTTATCGACCCCGAGGACTACAAGGCCGACGTGCTGTTTGTCTTTGAGAACGGCCGCGTGGTGCGCGTCGCGCTTTCCGGATACGTCACCAAGACCAACCGCAAGCGCCTCAAGAACGCCATCTACGGCGGCAGTAAGCTGCTGTATGCCCAGGTGCTCAAGGAAGATCGCGACATCGCGCTGGTCTCGAGCGACTACCGCCTGATGAATTTCAACACCTCGCTGCTCAAGACCAAGACGACCACCAACACGCAGGGCGTCCAAGCCTTCACGGCAAAGAAGGGCCGCTCGGTCACCACGGTCGGCACGACCGAGGACATCCTTGGCGCCGGCGTCTCGGCCGAGAAGTTCACCGCGCAGAGCCTCCCCTCCGCCGGCGCCCTCATGAAGGAAAACGACATGCCGAGCTTGTTTGACTAGAACCTCACCAGTCGCGACATCAGCAATTCACCCTACCTGTCAGCACAAAGGGCTTGGACGATAACCTCATCCAAGCCCTTTTTCATGTCACAACACCGCGCATTTTGCCATCATCAAGGCTGCCGCACTAATCGGCAACCTCGAGGATCGCGAAACTTGTGGAGATGTCCTCTGCCTAGTAGCGCTAAAACCCGGGCAACGCAGGCAGGCCGCGTTGTCCGCAAAATTATCCAACCCACAACTTGCGAACGCCAATGGCATAGAGCGGAACGTTGCGCATCCAATCCTGTTCACGATACCCAGATAGCGAAAAACGCACGGCGTTGACGTCGGAATTCTTCTCCTTGAATGCACGCAAACTCTTTGCCTGCAGGTTCTCTTCCGCCTTGACCTCAATCGCAAACGTCTTGCCCAAGGCCTGGGCCAGGAAATCAACCTCACCAGACGAATTTCCGGCAGACCAGTAAAACGGCCTCATTCCACAGTCGGAAATGAGCTGCTGACATACAAATTGCTCGGCCATGGCGCCCTTGTACTCTGTAAAAACGCTGTTTCCTTCGATTACACTTATGGGATCAAGCCCGCTTTTCGCACCGAGTAGCCCAATATCCGAGAGAAACACCTTAAACGATTTATGGTCATCATAAGCCGATAAGGGCATTCCCGGTTTTGTCACGCGAGCGACCCGATGAATCAGGCCTGCGCCCTCAAGCCAAATGAGGCATTCTTCAAAATCCTTCGCTCTAGCACCCTCACGAACCCGCCCGAAGACAAACTTCTTATTCTCGTGGGAAAGATGGGCCGGAATCGAAGACCACACCTCTCGCGTCCTAGGATAGAGCCGCATCGGAATATGCTTCGCAAAATCGCGCTCATAGTCTTCCAAAATCTGATCCTGAAGACGACGCGCTGCCCCATAGTCACCCGTCATCGCATACTCGTCAACAACGGCAGGCATACCGCCGATAACGCAGTAGCGCTTGAGGGCGAGAGCTGCCCTGTCCTTGAAGGCGTTGACAGTAGCCGCATCTCCTTCGTCAAGAAGCTCGCGCAACATCCTCTCATCCGTGGCGTCCAAGAACTCGCGAAAACTCAGGGGGTAGAGATCGAGACTATTCACCTTGCCGACCGGATAGCCAGTTCCCTCGATTGCCGAAATGCCCAGAAGAGACCCCGCTGCAGCAATGGCGTATTCGGGCGAATCCTCGTAAAAGTACTTAAGCGAAGTAATGGCCTTGGGTGCCGACTGAATCTCATCGAGTACCAGAAGCGTGGTGGAAGGTTTAATGCGAACACCCGATAAAAGTGAAAGCCCATCGATAAGCCTCTTCACATTAAAATCGGCTTCAAACAAGGCCCGTGCATCGCTATTCGTATCGAGACTGATGTAGGCAACGTCTTCGAAATGAGTTTTTCCGAACTCTTTCAACAGCCAGGTTTTGCCAACCTGACGAGCCCCATTGAGAATGAGCGGTTTGCGGCGCTTTGACTCTTTCCATGCAACAAGGTCTCGCATAAGAAACCGTTCCATCTCAACCTCCCTATCCGAAAACTCGACCTTAAAAATGTAGTTTATAGCAAAAACTAGGCCGACTTTTTGTTTTATACAACATTTTTTATGCGAAGTTTTACGCTCACCCTTTGGTCAGTCGTTAGCAAAACTTGCAAAAGAAATGACATCAGTTACGTGAACAAAGCCATATTTAGACAGGCTCGCAAGCACCATAACTCACCGTAGTTGTAGAAAGGCAGCCGGCAAAAGCAAGCCGTCTCGAGGCTCAAACGATTGCGGTTGCTTCGCGACCCGCAGAGTAGGTCCCCTCCCCGACGAGTTCTACTCGCCAAGAAGCTTCTTCCCTACGGCAATGAGTTTCTTTCCAACGGCTGCCTTCACGCCATCGACGCCCCGTGAGACCGGCGAGGAGGTCTGCACCGAACCATCATCGAGCTCTGACCCATCGCAAGCAGCGTCGGCGCAATCTTCCGGCACCATTTTTGGACACCATAGCTCCGAATCGGCAGGCCCTAGCCTCCGCTCGATCTCGAGCAAGATTTCATCGGGAGGGCAAGAATTATCGCCCCGCCACTGCGGCTTATACGGCCTCTCGGCATAAAGGGAAACGGCCTCCCTCTCCCGATCCGACAGCTCTTTGGGACCGCTAAATTGGTAGTCCTCGCTCAGGGGCCCGCTGCCCCAACTGGAAAGCGGAATGGGCTTCCCCTCGTCCAGCGCACGGCGGCGAACCTTGAGCCAGCGCTCGAGGAGTTCGATTGTCGCCCGGATCTCGGAGCGCGTCTCATCGTCAAACTCGATTATGTCGGCAATGCCATCCCAGCCATAGGGGCTAACGTCGAGCATCTCCCACGTCTCTTCATTGGGGATGAACGGCACGCCGAATTTGTCGCAGAAGCAATCCAAAAGGCCTGCCACGTAGCCCTCGTCGGAGCGGCTCTCCTCGTCAATCTCAATCGCCTTGAGCAGCTCGAGGTTCTCCACACAGCTTTGATACCACCCCTCGCCGTCAAGTGAGAACTCATTCCTCCACACTCGGGACGCATCGAAGCTCATAGCGCAGCCGCCACGCCAATCGTCCTCGCGAACCCTACCGAATGTGATAACCTCGGGCTTCGTCGGCTCGTCAGGGGCCGACGCGTCGCGAAAACCAAAAGGCCGGTATCGAACGGGGGACATGTCCCCGTAATAATAGGTTTCGCTTGAATAATAGTCAGGCGGCTGCTCGACTGCAAAATCGTCACCCAAGTGCAGCTTCTCGCCATGGCAGTCGTAGATGAACGACGCGTCGATAGGGGCAAACGGGTCCGGCTTGGGGTTCCCCGCCCACCAGATCGGGTCCCACTCCCCGCCGTACTCGACGGCGTCGTTTTCCAGTGCGCGTACAAAGGGCTCGATACGCTCCAGCGGCCACATGGGCTCAGCAACGCCGAGATCATCGCCTCTTTCGGCAGCATCCTCTTTGGCGCCCTCGGCAACCTCGGCATCTTCGATCATGGCGGACTCCCTTCGCAGGCGTTCGTGAATGAAAACAGTTTAGCGCTACCTCGAATCGGGCGGCCCCTCCGTCGCAAAGCTCGACTGGGTCGAGCCTACCGAAATGAGAGTGGATAATCTCCCGTTTTGAGCCTCACTTGGAGCTCAAAGTGGGAGATTATCCACTCTCATTCATCAGACGTCCGAAAATCCACGCTCATGTGGCATCTATGAGAAGTATTTATATACTCGCGCTACGATCGATTACACGAAACGCCAGCGAAAGGAACACGATGCAGGACGACAAGAACGGCATTACGCAGCTCACCCCGGAGCAGAATACACTCCTCAACAGGCTTATGTTCAAGATGGTTGAATTCGATGCCGGCGACCCCAAGCGCATCCAGCACTTTGTGAAGGTGGCAAGTCTCGCGCGCACTATCGGCGAAGCCGAAAATCTACCCAAGCTCGAGCTCTTCACGCTTGCCGCGGCAGCGATTGTCCACGACATCGGCATCCGTCCAGCCATCGAGAAGCACGGCTCCAGCTCGGGAAAACTGCAGGAACAGGAAGGTCCTGCACCAGCAAGAGAAATATGTACTTCTTTAGGATTTAAAGAAGATGATATAGAAAGAATATGTTTCTTGATTGCGCATCATCATACATATACTGATGTAGATGGAATGGATTATCGTATCTTGTTAGAAGCAGATTTTTTAGTCAATGCATTTGAAGGGAATGCTTCTATTGAATCTATTCAGCATGCCAAAGAGAGTTTTTTTGAAACAGAAACAGGTAAGCATATATTAGATACAATGTTTAAGTCATAGTTTTTCTATGACTTTTTTAGGAGGGTTATTATGTGTGGACGTTACTATTTAGATGAACAATTGAAATATGATTTAACAAGATGGGTCATTATTCCTGATGGACATATATTTCCTTATGGAGATATTCATCCAGGAGAGGAAGGCTTTATTATTTTGAAGGGTCATTATGGAGACTATAAGACCTGGGGTTATCCATTAAATCAAAAACGTGTTTTTAACGCACGTATAGAAACAGTATTAGAAAAGAAGATGTTTAAAGAAGATGCACTAAAAAGAAGATGTATTATTCCAATTAGTGGCTTTTATGAATGGGATGCATCACATGCTCAATATCGCTTTACTAGTCATCATATTCTCTATC
>OIXU01000452.1_pt1 | contig 14450 bp, 6 predicted proteins | sample 1587921 | NCBI WGS metagenome assembly OIXU01 (sample SAMN03283238) | human gut metagenome | biome: human-associated habitat; material: feces | host: Homo sapiens | place: Peru | collected 2012
ATGAATGTATTTTGGGCATATTGCTTTGCCTCTGCTTGCATCTTTTCATACTTAGCCACGTCACGGCCTGTGGCTTTAGCCATTTCAGCCATCATGCCCGCATCCATAGCCCAATAGCAAGCACTCAGGTAGTTCCAATAGACGTAGGTCTCGGGACGGCGCACCCTGCGTCCCTGCCCGTCGGTCATATCTATGCCTCCACCACAGCTTTCCAGAGGCTCATAGCTCAGCCAGTCGGCCCACTGGTAATCACCGTTTTCCCTGGCGAGAGCCCTATGGTCATACTTGGTATCGTTGATGTGGCCTACGAACTTCTCCATTGCATCCCAGTTCTCGTCCACTATCTGGCGGTCGGCAAACTGTTTCCACACCACCCACGGCACTATGACTCCGGCATCGGCCCAGCCCAGGCGCATCATATTATCGTTTGTACAGCCATACTGCGCCATGGGAGCCACGCCGGGGAAACCTCCTTGGGGACTTTGGGTATCGCGCATGTCACGCATCCACTTATGGAAGAACCGGCGCGTATTGGCAAAGAAAGTGCCCGTCTCAGCGAACACCTGCGTGTCGGCCGTCCAGCCGAGTCGCTCATTGCGCTGCGGACAGTCGGTAGGAACAGACAGGTAATTGGACCGCTGCCCCCAGATGGTATTGGATATCAAGCGGTTTACGAGTGGGTTGCCTGTGGTGATGACACCTGTCTCCATCTCCCTTGCTATAGAGGTCACAGGCACAGAACGCAGGCGCTGGATGCGCACTTCGTCGGTGGCGGTGATGGACACCAGACGGTAACCGAAGAAGGTGTTCTGGGGGCGGAAAGTCTCTGTCTTGCCCGTGCCGGCGAAGGTGTAGGTGAGGCGCATGCCGGTGTCGGGAGTGCGCAGGTTCAGTCGGTGCACGCTTCCTTCGGGTCCGTCCATGCCACGAAGCTTGGCACCATTGCCGTCGTTGAGCAGTTCGGAGGGCAGGCAAGTGAGCACCGTGCCGGCTTTGGCCTGGAACTCAAAGGCAGGAACTGCGGCGCAGTTCTGCCCGAAATCCACCACCAGGGTCTCGCCAGGGCGCACTACCATGGTGGAGCCCTTGCTGAAGCGTTGCTTCACAACCACCCGTCCATACTGGTCCTGGCTCTCGCCTGTGACTCCCTGCCACGTATATGCCTCCACAGGAGCAAGGGCGAGGTCCTCACGCAGGTATATCTCGGCACCGGCCGTAGGCAGTATCTCGCCCTGGAACTCATGGCTCACCTCGGGAACGGAAAGCTTGTCGGGGGTGTCGAAGCCCTGTGGCACACGTGCGTCATACTCCTCGCCGTCGAAGATGGCCGCATGGGTCACGGGACCGGCCACGCCTGACCGCCAGCTGGCAGTATCGGTGCCATAGAGGCGCTTGCTGCCGTCGGCATAGGTGATCTCCACCACACCACGGAACGCAGGCTTCCGCCCCACCATTCCGTCGTGCCCGCCGGGGGTGATTATCTTGTCGGCCCACCATCCGGGAGTGGCTTGCACCGAGAGCACATTCTCGCTGCCGGCAGCGGTGAGCAGCATGCCGGTGATGTCGTAGGTAAACGAGCGCTTGGTCTTGGCATAATGAGTAAAGCCGGGCTTCAGTATCTCCCGTCCCACGGGGCGGCCATTGACATAGAGGTCATACACGCCCAGGCCGGCCGTCATCCATCTGGCCTTCACCACACGCTGCTCGTTCTTGAGCGTAGAGACAAACCAACTGGCACCGTCGGCCGCCCTCTCATTGGCTCCGTGCACCGCTCCAGTGACCACGGGGGCGTTCTTAGCCGATATCCACTGCGACGTGCTCCACGCCGAATTGTCTAATGCATCGGTCAACGAACCGCAGTTGCTCTTGCCTGTAGAGCAACCGGCGAGGGCCAGGGCCAATGCTCCCAGCATGGGCAGACAGCACCTGAATAGTCTTCTTTCCTTCATTCTGATCGGTTTTCGTTAGTGTAAAATGCCGAAGCCAGTACGGCTTCTCCCTACAAAGTTACGCAAATAATGGGACACAAAGCACGATGCGAGGGGTTTAATATCGCTCTTCTTCATAAAAAAGAGGGTTCTCCTCCACCTGGCAGAGCACCAGCGGAAACAAGCACCATGCCGCTCTATACATTATTATATATGCATGAGCAAGGCTCTTCAGCCCCAAGGCATGGCCTCTGGGGTATTCCCGATTACTCGCTCCAGAGCAGTGTGCCGTCGGGCGACTGGCCTTGGGCACTGGCACTGGGCTCGGTGGTGCGGCCGCAGTTGTAGAATGTGACGGTGGCCTCGCCCTGCTGGTCAAGCGTGAGATGAGGATTCCAATAGAGCGTACGGCGGTAGTCGGCAGGCGTGTCGGTGAGCTGTCGCTTGCTGTAGTCGGGGCTGTAGAACTCGGCGGGATAGGCAAAGCCCTGCAGCACATAGTGGCGGTCGCGGTACTCGACGCGCAAGTCATTCTCATCGCGGGGATACATGACGGTGGTGGTGACGGGCAGGTCGGTACCCTGGTAGCGGCGGTCGCCCGCCTTGCGACGGTCATAGTCGGTGTAGATAAACAGTCTGTCGATGCCGCGGTAGAACTCCCGCGCCTCCTCGGGAGAGTGCAGACTCATGAAGGAAAGCAGGCGGTCGGAGCGGTAGAGCGAGTCACGGGGGATGCCTCCATAGCGGTCGATATACTGCGGCAGAGCCCTGCGCGAGGGCGAGATACCGTATCTCACCTCCATGTGTTCAGGGTCGCCCATCCCGTCGCCCATGGCTGCAAGATTGTTCATGCCGCCCACGAAGGGGTGCACCAGCCCGTAGTCGGCCACCACGTAGCGTGCCAAGCTGAACATGCCGGCATCGAACACCATATTGTCGGCCTCCTCGGCATCATAGGAGACACAGGGCTGCGAGTCGTCAAACGCCCGCATGCCATTGTGCTTGGCGCGCACCGATATCTCGGGCATATTGTGCACATTGCCTGCATCCAGCACGAAGAGGGAGCTCGAGGAGTCTCTTTCGGGACGCTGAGAGAGCGTGCTCTGATAGTGGCTGTAGCCCGACACGAAGCGCGGATAAGGCCACTGCACGCGCGCCTTGTAGTCGGCACGCTTGATGTCGAAGCGTATCTTCTTGAACTTGTTAATGGGCGAGCGCGGGTCGAAATCCACGGCATACTCCTTGCCCTGCACCCATTTGTAGTTCTTTCGTTCGCGCCGGCTCCACTTGGTCGTATCGGCGGCACTGAGGAAGAAGTGGGCCTGGCCGTAGAAGGGAGGCAGCTGCATCTGGAACCGCCCGTTCTTGGTGACGCGCTCGTTGGCGGCCATCTCCTGCCCGTCGGCCGATACCAGTTCGGCATGCAGCTTCACATCCTTGTCACTCTTGAGGTACTGGCGCGACATGATATAGTCCCTGTCGCGGCCGGCCGAGCGGTCTTCCTTCTGCCCGCCAGCCTGACCGTCGGTGCCTGACGACTGGCCGTCGGGACGGATGGCAGCGGGGTCAACGGCCTTGCGGTCGGCTGCTCCGCCCACCACCGACGGCTCGGCGGGCTGCGGGGAAAGGTTTCCGCCAGCCAAAAGGGCGCTGAGGTTGGGGTGCAGCACGCTCTCGCCATCGCCCAGATAGTCCCAGTTGTACTTATACACACCGCCGCGTATGACCGGTGCCTGCTCGGCGGGCTGGCTCAGGTCCCACGTTCCGCTGATGGCCATATCCTGCCAGCGGAAGCGCCTCCAGCCCTGTGTGAGCATGAGCAGGTCGAGCCCCGTGCGGCGCTCCTCGTCATTGCGCTCAAAGTACCAGCCGGGCTGGGGCACAAAGCCACGTATCTCGCTGGCCAGGAGCATCTCGGTGAGGATGGTGCCGTTGTCGTTCAGGAAGTCGCGCCTGCTGTCGTCCCTCACGGCGAGCGACACGCTGCGGGCTCCCTGGGGTGCCTTCAGCCTCAGGCTCACAGGCTCATAGGGGGCATAGGTCTCCTTGAGCCCCTGCATGGTGAGGCTGGGCTGCAGGTCGCGGTCATGGCGCACAAAGAAGAGGCGGTCGGCACAGACACGTCCGTGGGAGTCGAATACGGTGAGCTGGAAGACGCCCGACGAGGACAAGGCCGATGCATCGAAGGTGGCCACGCGCCCGCCTGCCCCACCAGCGAGACGCGCCAGCGGCTGGAAGGAGAGCAGGCGCCCTTCGTGCATGAGGGTGAGTGCCAGACTGTCGGCAGGGAGCTGGGACGATGTGCGTATGGCGGCCCTCCAGCCGGCGCCCTGCTGCTGGAGGTGCAGCGCCACGCCCTGCGGGTCGGCATCGGGCAGGCGGCATTCGGCCACCGAGCCGTCAGCGGCCACGAAGCGCACCTTCTGTGCCTTGCCAGCCACGGGGGTGACCGTGAAGGTGCCGCGCCCACGGTTCTGCACCCGGGCAGAATCCTGGCCACAATAGAGCCAGCCATCGGTCCACTCACCATCGCTCCAGGCGGCCTCGAAAGCCACGCGGCAGGGCAGACCCGCCACCAAGCCTCCGCCCTCGGGGAAGACCGAGAGGGTGAGTGTGCGACGGTCCATGTCCTTGCGGAAGTAGCGGCGCTTGCCCCTGAGCGTCATATCGCGGGTGAAGACGCCAGGCTCCTGAGGACGGTCGTACACGGGGAAGACACGGCTGTAGAGCTTCTCGTAGTCGCGGAAATAGGCTTTCTCAAACTCCCGCGAGTCGAACCACCGTATGGCGAAGGGCGAATGCTCGCGCTCATAACCGCCCCAATTGAGCTGCCAGCGCGTATAGGCCCGCAACTCGTAGAAGCCTGCGTAGGGAGCCTTGTCGGCAAGCGCGAAGTAGCCGCTGCCCTCGCCCTGGGTCATCTGCACCAGTTTGCGCTCCACCAGATAGCCGTCCTGATTATAGAGCTCGGCATAGAGCACACCGCTCACGCCCGACGGACGGTCGGTGTCGGTACGGCGGGTGTAGGCCGAAAACCAGATGGTGTCGCCCAGCTGGTAGCTTGTATTGTCCATATGAACGAATATCTTCTCCTGCGGAATGGTGCGCCCGAAGGCCCGCAGGCGCTCCACCAGGGGGCGGAAGGGTCCCGAGAGTGCCAGCGAGTCGGGCTGAAGATGCCTTGGGGCGGCGCCGGGCACCGCCTGGGCCTGCAGCGAGTCGCCCGCAGCAGCCTGCCGGCCGGCAATGCGCTCCTCGTGAGCCGTGCGCTGGATGAGCGTCTGTTCCCACAGGGCAGGGTCGTAGCCCGCCTGCGCAATGGTGTGGAGCATGTCATCGCCCAGCTCTACCTTCTGCCGTCGGGTGGCCTTGAACTCCCTGGCACCCAAGTTGTATGCGATGGAGCGGCACTTCATCTGTGCGGCCTCCATGACGCACGACACGTACTCCACCTCGGTGAAGCCGCGGCGGTGGGTGTATCCTATGCGGATGACAGGCTCGGTCTCACTGGTCTGCAGCCAGAAGTCTTTAGCGGCATCAAGCACCACGCCCGACATGCGACCCTCGAAGCCCAGCACGCGGAACCCCTTGGACTGCACATACAGGGTGCCTGTCACCAGGGGATGATTGACCGTGCGCTCGCGGCGGGTGAAGTGTATCTTGTAGTAGCCATCGTCACCGGGCAGCTCCTCCACGCGGATGTCATAACTGGAGGAGACCAGCTTGCGGGTGTCGCTGCGCGATGGGGCATCGCCGAGCGTGACCGTCCCGCTAATGGGCATATGCTGCGACACCTGCAGGTAAGCGGGATGGCTGCTGCCCAGGGGCACATACACCTGGTCCCAGAAGGGGTTGTCATAGACACGCGGAGCGAAGTCGAAGAGATGCTGGAGGTTGGATGAAGAGAAGAGGGCAGCCAGCTCGCTGTAGTCGGCCAGCTGGTAGTGACGGCCGCTGATGAAGGCTGTGTGGCGGAGGTTGACGGCACAGTCGGAGGTCACGAACGCCTCTACCATCTCGCTGCGGCCGCTCTTCAGCTCGAAGGTCTGGCGCAGAAAGTAGTCGGCCGACTTGCCTTCGCGGGTACGGTATTCCTTGTCGAGCCTCTTGACCACCTTGTTGAGGATGCTTGCGGGCGACACTACCGTCACCTCCCGCATCTGCGTGGCTGCCGACTCGAGACGCACCACGCGGGGAAGGTCGCGCGCCAGGAAGCGGCGCCTGGTATAGCCGAGAAAGGACACGGTGACGCTGTCGGCGGGCTACAGAGTGAGCTGGAAACGGCCTTCCTCGTTGGTGAGCGTGCCGTTGCTCTGCGATACATACACCGTGGCATAGGGGACGGGCTCGCCCGTGCGGTCATCTACCACACGTCCCGTGACGGACTGCTGGGCCCAGACTGGGGTACCGGCAAGGAAGAGGGAGAGGCAAAGGAGGCACACACAGCTGATACTGCCTGCCGGGCGCAGGCAGGCTCTCTGCAGCCACACACGTGCTTGGGTCATGGAGTCAGGCTTGGTATTCATAGTCGCATAAGGTTTTCCCTCACAAAGAGGATGTTAGTTGCCACGAAGTTACAACTTTCTGCCGAAACGGCAAGGGGCGGTCGAACTTTTTTGGGGAAAAGGCTTCCTTAGGAAAGGGAAAGGTGCTCACTGCGGGCAGAGGGGCAGAGAAGGAGCCCGCCTGCGGCCCCGGATGCGGGCAGATACGGCTGTAGGGAGACGGGCGGAAGACACGGTAAAATGCCAAGGACTACTGTAGATGCAAAAACGCAGCACGCTGCACTGGCCATCGCAGCGCGCTGCGACAGGCGATGCAGGGCGCTGCGATGGCCGATGCACCGCACTGCATCGCACAGGCCAGCAACACAAGGGGCTGCAGGCGGGACTCTGTGCGGCACCGGGGAAAGGGCGCGGGGAGAGTCCGTAAGGGCAAGGAGGGGAGGTGCCCAAGGCCGTACACCAGGCATGCTGCTGCAGGAGCGCGCTGCCGTCATTTCCGAGGGGAAGAGGGGACTTCAGTCAATGTACGTCGGGTGCCAGTTGTGATGCGTCTTCGTGAAGATGCGGATGATGGTGAACGGCTCCTTGATATTGTCCTCTATCGGCGTGAGATATTCAGAGGGGAGCACCTCCACCCTCCAAATGAACTCCTGAGCCACCTTGTAATACTCCACGTCACGCAGGATGAAGAACTTATTGATCATGTAGAGCACCTTGCCCTCCTTCACTTTCGGGCAATATTCCTTGCGGATTTCCTCCAGCGTCATCAACCTCACGGGATGGTCGCTCTTGTAATTCCTGAAACCATTCCAGCGGTTCCCATTGACGACAAAGCGAAGGTGTTTCCACTCCCCTTTAGGGTGATTTACGGTGAACGTGGCGTTCTCGGGACCGATGCCGTGCACCACATACGGCAGAGCGAATTCTAGTGCTCCATGCCAACTGTCGCTTTCCAGCCCATAAGCATATAAATCGATGCCCAATGGGTACGGGCCGACAAACTCGCCATTCAGCGTGTAGCACGTGGAGTACCAATAGGAGATTGAACCTTATGTCACTCATCCATTCCGATTCGTGATTGCGGTCCTTGCCATACGCGTCCGTCTCCCGGATGACGGGCGGCCTACGGAACTCCATACTTTCCTTTGCCGTCCTCGGCCTCTTGAACAGTTTCCCCTCGTTCTGCCCTGCGGCTCCCAGCGGAAGGAGCAGGAGAGAGAGGAACATGAATTTGAGTAGAACCGATGCCCTACTTCTCTTCTGACGTTTTCGTTCCATATATCTTAATTGCATATTCAACCTGACTTTTGGGATCTCTTTCATGACAAGTTTGACCTTGACATTTCCCGGAATCATGTCTGGCTTTATGCAAGCACAGGCATTGTCAACGACCTCCTTCACGGTCAACTCCGATTGAGAGAGGCTTCTGATCATGTTGACTCCCAAGACTCCTACTCCCACATCTCTTACTCCGTCTGCGCCCAATCTTGGTACCATGCAAATCCAGAATCGCTTCATGGAAGAAGGCAGGGACAAACGTCTGCACAATGCGCATCTTGTTGTCGGTCAAAGGCTGTTTCATGTCATTTCTTTCATTTTTCGATTGTTTTTCGTTTCAGGAAGGGGAGTCCCCCTCCCCCCAAAATGTTGCCGAGGGGGAGGGATTCCCGATGTGCTTGCTCCCGGGACGGAGGGGGATGCTTCAGACCATGGCGTCGCCGCCATCGCTTCCACCGCCGGTGTTGCCGCCGGAACTGCCGCCTTGGTTGCCGCCCGTGTTGCCGGAACCGCCGGTGCCCGTGCCGCCGCCGGTGCCGGCCGGTGCGCTGGCCTGGCCGAGCACTTCGCGCTTGTAGCGCACGATCTCGGTGTTCGTGCGGTCGATGAAGGCGGCGTAGTCCTTCTCGCCCTCCACCAGGGCCAGGGCGTTCACCATCTTCACCAGCATGCGGCAGGCCTCATCGGTGGCCTTGCGCGATGCCTTCAGCGCGCCCACGGTGGTGCCCAACTGCTCGTTGCCGCGCTGGTCGAGGAGGCGGTTCACGCGCTCGTTGGCCTCCTTCATGCAGGTGACGAACTCACCGAGAGAGAGAGCCTCCACCTGCTGCTTGTAGGTGCCCTCCAGGTCGGCGATGAAGTTCTTGAGCATGCCGGTCTCGCGGTCGAGCTGCATCTTGGGGTCGATGGCGTAATCCTTGATGTGCTGGCTGAGCACCTTGGCTGCGTTGGCCATCGCCCCCACGGGGAGCCTGAGGAATCCCTGCACGGCCTTCTTGTAGCCGACGTAGAAGTCGTCACGCTTGGCATCGGCCGCGGCAATCTCGTCGGAGAGCATGCTCTTCCGCGAGAGTTTCAGGTCGGCATCCTCCTGCTCCACGGCGGCCTTGAGTGCAGCCACCTGGGCTGCGGCCTTGGTGCTCACGGCCCGGTCGCCCTCGGCACGTGCCAGGAGGTTGCTCACGTAGGTGAAATGTGCGCCGTTGTTCATGCGCCCCAGGTAAATGTCTGAAATTTCCTTCATGATGAATGTATTTTTAGGTTTTACATGGTGGAAAGCCGGCAAACTCTTCCTGCTGGCAGCCTAAAGGTAAGGCTTTTTTTCAAAGCACCGGCCATTTCCGGCAGGTTTTTTCTTGGATTTCCCGAAATCCGGGCAGTTCCGGGCTGAAAACGACAGGATTGCAGCAATCCGGAGCCAAACTCTTCGGGAAACGGCAGGATTGCGGCAATCCGGAGCCAAACTCTTCGGGAAACGGCAAGATTGCGGCAATCCGGAGCCAAACTCTTCGGGAAACGGCAAGATTGCAGCAATCCGGCATTTCCCGGACAGGACGAGCCGGGATTTCCCAAATCCGCGCATTCCCCAAACACGGCTTGCCCCTCTCCATCCCCCAATGAAACCACGCGCGGCCCCGGATTGCAGGAATCCGGAGCCGCACCATGCACCTCGCCCCCATCTCTCCGCCGCAGCGCCCATGCCGGCGGCCGCGGGGAGGCTCAGCCCAAGGCTCAGGCGTTGCCTGCCGATGGGGGCAAGGGCATATCCGAGGCAGACTTCTGGCGGGGGAAACGCAGGTTTTCGCGCACAATCTGGCGGGGATCCATCAGAGGCAGAATGAGGCGGGGCAGGCCGGCCTCCTCGCTCTTGAGGGCAAGCATGCCACGTGCGGCACCCAGAGTGACATCGGCCAGATGGCAGGCCAGCTCGGCAGGCACTATCCACTGATCGCCCTGCAACTGGTAGAGGGCGCTCCAGCTCTCGCGAGAGAACTCTATTACGCACTGTGCACCAAAGATGAGCTGGGTGAGGTCGTTCTTCTTGTACTCCACGTTCATATTGCACATCACCATGCGCTGAGCGGTGTCGGCGTTGAACTGAATCTGGTTGCCAATCTGCATGTCACCCTCTGGCCAACCGTTGGAAAGGTTGACGAACTGCAGCAGACGCACGTCCTTCAGACGAAACTGCAGCTGTATCTGTTTCTTTTGTTCCATATGATATAATGTTGTTAAGATGTTGTTTTCTGTAAATGGGCGGCTTCATCGGAGCGCCCCAGGGCACACCGCGTCAGTGGGCACGCACGATGACGGCATTGAGATAATAGAAGCGGTGGGCGGTGGAGTTGCGTGTACCCGGCATCACACACAGCACGATGCGGCCGTCGGCCGTGGGACGTACGCCCTTGATGCGCACCACGTCGGATGTGTTGTTGGCTGCCTCGACCGACTCGGCATAGCTCCCCTGCCCCTGCAGCACGAAGGTGGTCTGGCGGAAGTCGGTACAGCCCTGCCGCGAAGCGAAGATGGTGAAGTCATACTTCAGGTCGGGATTGAGGTGGCCCAGCGTATATTCGGCCAGAGGACGCGCCTGGGCATTGCCAAACTTGCCGGCGGCATAGCCCCACAAGGCCGTCATGCTCACCCGGGCAGGCATGAGCATGCGGGTGATGGTGTAGGTGGCTCCGTTCTGGTTGGAGCCTGCCATGGGCTGCGAGGCGGTGAGCGTGATGCCCGTAGGGTGCAGAAACTCGTCGGTAATCCACGTATGGGTGCGCAGGTCAGTGCCTATGTCGTTCCAACTGGCAATGCCTGACGAGGCATCACCAAAGTTGAGCCTGATCTTCCCGGTGGGCTTGATGTCATTGACCAGGGCATAGCCGGCCTCGCTCATATCGGCCACCTCGTAGGGCGAAGCGCATGCCCTGTGGGCTGCCAGCTGGCAGGTGAGTGCGGTGACAGCATCCACACCGGCGGGGCGATAGTGGAGACCCACCGAGGATATGCCCGTGAGACGCTCGAGCCAGGTGCACGCGGCGGTGTAACGACCGAACTTGAGGTCGAGGTGGTAGCCGTCGCGGTTGAGGTTGTCGCCCAGCCATGAGGCCCGCGCATTCTGTATGGCAGTGCCGCTGGGCACAAGGAAAGTAATCTCGGGATGCTCTGCCAAGGCCAGCTGTACGGAACTGCGGATACTGTCGTACATGGCTTGCTGGCTGCTGCCATAGTTGGCAAAGCCGCCATGAGTGGAGTCGTGGGAGTAGGCCCACGTCATGTGGAAGCCCAGCTGGACGTTTGGGTTGGGGCAGAGAGCGGTGGCATACTGGAGAAGCTCGCTCATGCATGGTTCATAGGTACCATACAGACCCGACTCCGGACTGGCCTGCTGCACGGTGATGTAGTCCCATGGCTCGTCCTGCACAAGGGTACGGAGCGCCGTGTGCCGCCTGTTGGTGCGCACGCCACGTACCACCTTGCGGTACTCAAAAGTATTGTTCTCCTCGGTCACATCGCGCCAGTGGGAAGCAAAGCCCTGCCCTCCGCGATAACCGTTACCGATGACCATCTCCACGCCTACCTCGCGTCCCAACTCATAGAGGTACTGTTCAATGGCATCCTGAGAGAAGCTGTTGCCAATGGCCAGCACGCGGATGGTGTCGCTCTGCGCACTTACCAACAGCACGCAAAGCCACGCCAGAATTATCAAACCAATTCGTCTCATCATATCCATCCTTTCATCTTATCCTTTGTCTCTCATTGATTCAAGCAAAGAAATCCCTTGCCAAGCCCTTCACTCCAGGCCGTACTGGCGGAGCAAACCCTTCGCACGAAACCTCTTGACGCTTCACGATGGCAGAAGGAGCTATTAGCCAAGTGCTTTACTCCAAGCCGCGCTGGTGGAGCGAACCCTTCGCACGAAACCTCTTGACGCTTCACGATGGCAGAAGGAGCTATTAGCCAAGCGCCTCACTCCAGGCCGCGCTGGTGAAGCGACCCTTGCGCACGAAGCCTCTTGATGGTTCGCGATGGCGGAAGGAGCTCTTTGCCAAGCGCTTTACTCCTGGCCACGCTGGTGAAACAAGCCTTGCACACGAAGATTCATACCGAAACTTATTGGCGCGAGAATGCTTTTCCCCAGGCCTTTTCATTTACCAACGTCCATAGGGCGAACTTTCTTCCCAAACCTCCCTGCCATGCCAAGAGTGCCCGGCCTCGAGGCCGTCTGCGCCCAAGCAACAGTCCGCAATGGTCTTTCGAGCTATTCACCTCGGGCATTTCACCATCTCATTGCGGCCAACTCGGCGAATCGCGGCGGTCATTCCAGCAAAACGCTCCTGCCTTTTCAGCAAAACGCTCCGGTCATTTCAGCGAAACGCTCCAGCCTTTTCTGCGCAACAACTCGGCCTTTTCACCAAAAAGAGACACCGGACGGAGCAGGGTTTCTCCCTGTGCCCCGCCCGGTGCCTGGATGTCCAGACTATAGTCCGGTGTTTACTTCTTGCTGATCTTGCGCATCGTCAAGTAGGCTGTGGGAGCAGCCACAAAGATTGACGACAGGGTACCAAAGATTACACCCAGTATCATCGCGAAGGCAAAGCTGCGGATGCTAGCGCCTCCGAGGCAGAAGATAACTGCCAGCACGATGAAGGTTGACACAGAGGTGTTGATGGTACGGTTCAATGTGTTGTTCAGCGAGGTGTTGAACAACTCCTTGCGGTCATGGGTGGGGTACAGGCCGATATACTCGCGGATACGGTCGAACACCACCACCTTATCGTTGATAGAATAACCTATGGCGGTCAGCACAGCGCCGATGAACGTCTGGTCAATCTCCAATGAGAAGGGCATCCAGCCCCAGCACATCGAGTACATACCCAGGATGAGCAGGGTGTCGCTGGTGAGTGCAACGATAGAGCCAACAGAGAAGGCCACATTGCGGAAGCGCACAAGGATATAGACGAAGATGGCTGCCAATGCCAGAATAACGCTGATGATGGCACCATACGTGATGTCTTCGGCCACCGAGGGACCCACCTTCTGGCTGCTGATGATAGAGCCGCCGGCACGCTCGTCGCGGTTGATGAAGTTCTCCAGAGTGAGGTCGTCGGCCAGAAGCTTGCCGTCCTTGAGCACGGTGAAGAGCTTCTGCTCAATCTCGCTATCTACTGCAATACCGTCCTCATTGATGCGGTAGTTGGTAGAGATACGGATGGTCTTGCCGTCGGTACCCAGTGCGATGGCGCTGGTATTGCTCTCGGGGAATGCCTCAGCCAGCAGCTCACGCACGGTCTCAGGCTCTACCTGCTTCTCGAAGAGCACCACGAAGTTGCGGCCACCAGTGAAGTCAATACTTTTGCTGAAGCCTCTTGTGAACATGAAACCAAGGCTCAATACAGCCAGCACGCCGAAGACTGTGAAGCTCTTGCGGTATGCACCCATGATCTTGAAGGTAGGATTCTGGAAAGATATCTTGTTGCCAATGGCTGTCTGGAAGGTCAGATTCTTCCACTTGTCGCGGCCCATCATCTCAGTGTAGAGCACACGTGTGAGGAACACAGCGGTGAAGAAGCTCACGCAGATACCGATGAACAGGGTGGTAGCAAAGCCACGGATAGGTCCTGTACCGAAGTTGTAAAGGATGACAGCCGTGATAAGGCTGGTGAGGTTAGAGTCAAAGATGGCGCTGAAAGCGTTGTTGTAACCTGCCTCGAGTGCCTCGCGAACAGGCTTGCCAGCACGCAATTCCTCCTTGGTACGCTCGTAGATAAGCACATTGGCATCCACTGCCATACCCAGGGTAAGCACCATACCTGCAATACCACTCATGGTGAGGGCTGCCTGGAAGCTGGTCAGGATGCCCACTGTGAAGAAGAGGTTCAGCACGAGAGCAGCATTGGCCACCATACCGGGAATCACTCCGTACATGGTCACCATGTAGAGCATCAGGATGACAAAGGCGATGACACAACTCCACACACCCTGCTGGATAGACTCGGCACCCAGCGAAGGACCAACGATTTCCTCGCTCACAATCTTGGCAGGAGCAGGCATCTTACCACTCTTCAGCACATTGGCCAGGTCGCGGGTCTCCTCTGTGGTGAATGAGCCAGTGATAGACGAACTGCCACCCGTAATCTCACTCTGTACAGTGGGAGCGCTATACACGTTGTCGTCAAGCACGATGGCCACGCTGCGCTTCAGGTTTGCCTTGGTGAGGGCAGCCCAGCGGCGGGCACCGTCAGAATTCATAGTCATTGAAACCTCAGGAGTGCCACTCATGTTGTTGAACTGGTCCTTGGCGTCTGTCACAACGTCACCCTCGATAGGAGCATGGCCGTTGCTCTGTGTAACCTTCAGTGCATAAAGCTCATATACGTTCTTTACAGAAAGTCCGTCAGCCGGCTTCGCACCCCAAAGGAGCTTGAGGTCAGAAGGCAGAACCTGCTTTGCGGCAGCAGAATAGATAATCTTGTTCACGGCAGCAGTGTCGCGCACGTTGGCATAACCAACAACGCTGAGAGAACCCTGTGGTGCGAGCTGCAGAACTGCGAGAAGCGGATTTGTCTTCTTTGCCTGTGCCATCTGTGCGCTCTCAGAGCTTGCAGCAGCCTTGGCAGCGCTGTTCTTGTTGGCGTTGACCTTGAGCTTGGCAGGAGAAGTCTTCTCGGCAACCTCAGCCTTCTCGGCAGCGTCGTCCTTCTTCTCGGCCTTAGCCTCGTCCTTCTTGTCAGCAGCAACC
>OIXU01000455.1_pt1 | contig 14394 bp, 12 predicted proteins | sample 1587921 | NCBI WGS metagenome assembly OIXU01 (sample SAMN03283238) | human gut metagenome | biome: human-associated habitat; material: feces | host: Homo sapiens | place: Peru | collected 2012
CCGTCATTGCAGCAGAAGCCCTTGCCATCGACATAATCGTTGTTGTCCTCGCCATTGTACGGCACTGCAAAGGTTGCCTCCTTTTTTCCTATTTTATCTGTCATATTTATATTCATTTTCAAAATCACAAATTGTGACCTTAAACGTATTGTTGTTATATTGCGTACAAAGGTAGTGCTTTTAGCCTTTAAGCCACTATTGCACAACCCCTTTCTTTGAAAAAAAACGTAAAATCAATAGTATTAATGCGATGGTTGTACTATTATTAATCGCTTCACTCGTTGTACGGTACTTACCCTTTTACCGCTCAACTTCGCCACAAACCAAAGGGACGGTTCTTTTGGTTTGTGCATTGCTTTCGCTGAAAATCATCATGTTCTCATCCTTGGCAGAGTTTCCTATTTGCTTCACTTGTCACAACGTTGTTTTCTTTCATTTGCACGACTCCTTCTATTCCGGGAAGTTTTAAAAAAATGCAACATTATAATCAATAAGATTATTACATGGATAGATGTAAATAATACCAAATAGAACCACCACGTAAAAGCAGCTCCACCAGCCCCTTTATAGGTCATTAAGTAGTACAAAGGAATTGAATAAACAACAAATACAAGAGCATTTATTGAACATTTTTTGTGATTAATAAAAAACCATTCTATTAGTAGTAAAATTATGCATATTAAAGAAATAGCATATACGATTATACTATCATTCATGTTTTAACTTGTTGGTTAAATTAAAATCCTAAGAATCTATAAATGATAAAGTCACACAATTTGCAGATTTTTAGTAAATTAGCAAACCAAAGGGACGGTTCTTTTGGTTTGTCTTTGGTCTGATTTTTTTCCAGCCTGTGCTAATTAGAAACCAAAAGAACCGTCCCTTTGGTTTGAAAGAACCGTCCCTTTGGTTTGTGATTAGATTCCCATCATTTTGAGATAGTCTGATAACGTTCCCATACCTACAGACTTCCTATATTCGTCAACTTTCTCAGGATTCTCCAGCTTGTAAAGATGCCATTTGCCGTCCTTGTCTTTTTCCAACTGGGTGCCATATCGCTGTGGACGACCTTCGAAAAGGCAGATACGGTCTTCCATCATCGCCACATTCTCACGAGGAATATCGCCTCTCTCTGCCGCCTTTTGGAACAATGGCAGATATTTCCTTTGCATCTCGGCAGATGAATGCTGAACAACAAGCCAATAAGCACTACATGCATCACCAACCTTGTCCTTACCGACAAATCCACGTGAATCAAGGATTTTAAAAATCTTCTGTTGGTTGACACTGTCAATCGTAGCCATTACGGAAAAAATGGAATCTATCTTTGCCTTGTCTTGTGGCTGCTGTCTTGATGTCATCCTCCATTCCTGTCGAATGGCTTGGTCATCCTTTGCTATTTCGAGCAGTTGATTGCGGAGAGGAATATCGTAGTTGGCTTCTTTCCTTGTCTGACGCTCATGCATCGCATTCATGATTTCATTCCATCGCACATCATCATGAATAGGGAGCAGATCTTTGTCTGCTTCTATGTTCTGACTATACCATTCAGGTTCAGCTTTCATTCTCTCCTCAAGAAACCAGAACGCAGCATCATTATGACCTGCCAGTGAAGCCGCACATGCAGCATTATAGAGATGCTGGCCGCGAACGTAGTTCTTAAAATCAAATGCATAGGTGAAGTATCGCTCAGCTTCTTGATAATTCTGCTGCATGTAGCATGAATCAGCTTTTGATATTAGACTAATGTACTTCCGACTTTCCTCCACATCAGGTAAAGTGCCAGACTGCATCACTCTGATGCTCTTGTTCTTGAAATCCTCCAAAGATATAGCTACAGCCTGCATATTATGCATATCAGTTACATCCCAATGATAAACACCACTCTCTGGCCATTTCTTAGATTCTGTCTGCATGACATACATTATTCCCAGTATTGTCTTACCAGCCTTATTTATTCTGTCAACACAAACAAGTCGGTGTTGTCTTTTATTGAAATATAGATTTCGCCAAATGTTTTCAACATCATTCTTAGGTAGCTTCCACAAAGTTGTCCTGGTTACAGTCAACAGTCCATCCTTGCTGATTTCATAATCAGGAACCTCACAACTGTTCACTCCTTCAAATGCATACATATTATCATCAACAGCGCGTAAACCATTCACAGGAAATGGTACATCCTTGGTTATTGCCCTAATGTATTTTGTGTATTCAGTCTGATTTTTTGTAGAGCATGATATCATAAGCACAACTGCTCCCAATATAAAAATACTTTTCTTCATTTTATCTGTCATATTTTTCTTCATTTTTTTCCAAAATCACAAATTGTGACTTTGTACATTATTATTGTTAACAGCATGCAAAGGTAGTGCTTTTAGCCTTTAAGCCACTATTGCACAAACCCTTTCTTTGAAAAAACGTAAAATCAATAGTATTATTGCGATGATTGTACTATTATTAATCGCTTCACTCGTTGTACGGTACTTACCCTTTTACCGCTCAACTTCGCCACAAACCAAAGGTACGGTTCTTTTGGTTTGTAATTAGTAAAGGAAAGAAAAAAACACAAGCCAAAAGAACCATCCCTTTGGTTTGTCGGTGGGCATAAAAGGGGGTGGTTCATTGGCTGAAGGTGTATGGATTGGTTTTATTAGAGGTGGGGGGAATTTTGGGGAATTTGGAAAATAATGGGGGGATGGGGTTTTGCTTGCGAGAAATAAAGGTGTATTTTTGGAGAAAAAGGTGTGTGTTTGGAGAAAAAGGTGTATTTTTGTAGGTTAATAACTGTACAAAATCGAGAAAATGGATTTTCGCACCACTATACACATTGCCGACAATATGGGCATTATGCATCATAGCGACCGCTTTATGATGCTTGGCTCGTGCTTTAGCGACAATATAGGCGGTAAATTGCGCCAAGCCATGATTGATGTGAATGTGAATCCTTTTGGCACGCTCTACAATCCGATGAGCATTGCCTCAAGTGTGAATCGCATCATCGACGCGGTGCCTGAGCGGGGTATCGACCTGTTTCAGGGCAGCGGTGTGTGGAACAGTTACAATTTCCACTCTCGCTACTCGCTTGCCGACAAGGAAGCCACGCTCACGCTGATGAATGAGCAGATTGCGAAGGCGCATGAGCATCTGAAGTCGTGCCACACGCTTGTGCTGACGCTGGGTACTGCCGTGGTGTATCGCCTGAAGGAGACGAACCTGGTGGTGGCTAACTGCCATAAGGTGCCGCAGCACAATTTCACGCGCCGCATGGCGAGCGTTGACGAAATCACTGAGGTGCTCTCCGCCATGGTGGAGCGGCTGCACGAGTTCAATCCGCAGTTGCGCATTCTGTTCACCGTCAGTCCTATCCGCCACATTGCCGACGGACTGGAGGTGAACTCGCTGAGCAAGGCCACGCTGCGAGTGGCTGTTGCCAATGTGAACCGTGTGTATCGCGACTTCACCGCTTATTTCCCTGCCTACGAGATAGTGATGGACGACTTGCGCGACTATCGCTTCTATGCCGCCGACATGGTACACCCCAGCGATGTGGCTATCGGCTACATTTGGCAGAGTTTTCAGGCGGCGTATTTCGACGATGCCTCCACGCAAGCCATCGCCCGATGCGAGCGTGTGATGAAGCGTCTCACTCATCGCCCCATGACGGCAAACCGTGAAATAGTGGAGCGATTCTATGCCGACACCAAAGCCGTGGTGACGAACTTGGTGAAGGAATATCCGTATATTGCAAATATTAAAGAAATCAACGATTTAATTTCTGAATGATGAAGTACTCAATCGTAGAGATAGCCGACATTCTGGGTGTTGACTACCACAGTATCAGCAACGAGGAAGCCACTGTGAGCCAACTGCTCACCGACTCTCGCTCGCTCAATAACCCCGAAGAAACCATATTCTTCGCAATTAAGACTGCCAACAACGACGGTCATAACTATATCGCACCCCTGTATCAGAAGGGCGTGAGAAACTTTGTGGTGAACCGCATCGACAATGTGATGCGTGAGATGCGCGACGCCAACTTCCTGGTGGTGCCCGACACGCTCGAAGCGCTTCAGACTTTGGCAACGAGCCATCGCCGCCGCTTCAACATTCCGGTGATTGGCATCACCGGCAGCCGTGGCAAAACCACCGTGAAGGAATGGCTCAACCAACTGTTGAGCGACGACTACAAGATTGTGCGCTCGCCACGCAGTTACAATTCGCAAATCGGTGTGCCACTCTCGCTCTGGGACATCGACACCAACACCACGCTCGCCATTATTGAAGCCGGCATTTCCACCACCGGCGAAATGGACAACCTGCAAGCCATGATTCGCCCCACCATTGGCGTAATCACCAATATCGGTAGCGAGCATAACGACGGCTTTGCCTCGATGGACGAGAAGGCTCAGGAAAAGGCAAAGATTCTGAACAGTTGCGAGAGCATCGTGTATTGCGCCGACGACCCATTGGTCACCGCCACCATTCGCCCACTGCTTGAGGTGGATGTGGCGCACGAATATGCGTGGTCCACTACCGACGCGTCACGCTCCGTGCTGGTGACTAATGTGGAAAAAGACACCAAAGAAAGCCGCATCACCTACAAATACGAAGGCGAGGCGCACACCATCACCGTTCCGTTTACTGCCGACCGTGATTTGGAGAATGTGGTCACTTGCCTTGTGGTGATGATAGTGCTGGGCGTGAAGCAAGATGTGATAGCACAGCGCATGACCACCCTCACCCCTGTGGGCACTCGCATCAATGTGATAGAGGGCGTGAACAACTGCACCGTGATAGCCGACGGCTACACCAGCGACTACAATTCGCTCACCCCCGCGCTCGACTTCATGATTCGCCGCAGCAACCCAGCCCAGTCCAACACTGTGATTTTGAGCGACCTGATGCCAGAGGCATTCAGTGCCGACGAACTTTATATCCGTGTGAGCGAGTTGCTCAAGAGCAAGCATATCAAGCACTTGATAGGCATTGGTCCCGACATGTGCCGCTACGGACGCTACTTCTCCAGCATCAACGCGCAGTTCTACGCAAGCGTGGCAGAATTTCTCGACAAGAAATCTACAGGCGACTTCGAAGACGAGACCATATTGGTGAAAGGCGCACCCGAATTTGAGTTTGAGCAAATTCTCAACCTGCTCGAAGCCAAGCAGCACCAAACCGTGGAAGAAGTTGACCTCAATGCCCTGGCGCACAACTTCAAATTCTTCCGCTCGTTCCTCAAACCCGAAACCAAGGCTGTGGGCATGGTGAAGGCAAGCGGCTACGGCGCAGGTAGTTACGAAATAGCCAAAACGCTGCAAGATGCCGGTTGCGACTATCTGGCTGTGGCAGTGCAAGATGAGGGCGTGGACTTGCGCAAGGCAGGTATCACCATGCCGATTATCGTGCTCAACCCATCGGTGGTGAACTACAAGGCAATGTTTACACACCACCTTGAACCAGAGGTTTACAGCATAGAGGAATGCAGCGAACTCATCAAAGAGGGCGCAAAATACGGTGCGCACGAATTTCCTGTGCACATCAAACTCGACACCGGTATGCACCGCCTCGGTTTCACCAAGGAGCAGATCCCAGCGCTTATCAAACTGCTCAAGAGCCAAAGCGTAATCAAGCCAGCCTCCATGTTCTCGCACCTGTGCGTGGCTGACGAGCCAGCGCAAGATGCCTACACTATGCAGCAATTCGCATATTTTGAAGAATGTACGGCAATGATTCAAGCCGAATTCAGCCACTACATTCTCCGCCATATCCTCAACACCACAGGCATTGTCCGCTTCCCCGACAAGCAGTTCGACATGGTGCGCATAGGCATCGGACTGTATGGCATCAAAACGATGTTCGACCACTCGGAAGACGCCCTAAAGCCTGTGTCGTCGCTCCATTCGGTGGTTATCTCCATCAAGGAGTGGCCTGAAGGCACCACCATCGGCTACGGTCGCCACGGAGTGCTTCACCGCCCATCGCGCATCGCCACCGTCACCATCGGCTATGCCGACGGCTTCGACCGCCACTTCGGCAACGGCCACACCAACATGTGGGTGAACGGCACACTCTGCCCGACCGTGGGCAACGTGTGTATGGACGCTGTGATGGTCGATGTGACCGACGCACAATGCGAAGTGGGCGACATCGTGGAAATTTTTGGCGAGCACATTCCTGTGGAAGCCCTGAGCGAAGTGCGTGGCACCATTCCTTACGAAATTCTCACCAGCGTTTCGCCACGAGTGAAACGTGTGTATTATCGCGAATAATTTACTATTCTATATATCAAAAACATGAAAGTCAGAAACTTATTTTTCACAGTAGCCGCTTTGAGTGCCATTTGCACCCAAGCAGCCACTTTTGAATGTGGTGGCCTCTACTACACCACCACCGGTGCCAACACTGTGGCTGTGGCACGAGTGCCAGCCGAAAAGGCTACCAACAATCCCTACAAGGGCGTTTACATCATTCCAGAGCAGGTGTTCTACGATGGTGCCAACTATCAGGTGACCGCCATCGCCGATAGTGCCTTCTTCCAGTCGAAAGCCACCGAGGTGCAGGTGCCAAACACCGTCACCACCATCGGCGAGTGCGCTTTTGCCTATGCCACCGACCTTGCCAACATCACGCTGCCGCTGCATCTGAAAGATGTGTCGAAAATGCTGCTTGCCGGCACTAACGTGGTGAATGTGGCTGTGCCAGAGGGCGTGCAAACCATTGGTTGGGGTGCGTTCCAGTCTTGCCCAATGCTCCACACCATGCTTCTGCCATCTACCACCAAGAGAATCGACGCTTACGGCTATAACAACTGCCACAATCTTTTCGAAATCTACTGTGCCGCTCCCACCGCTCCCGAAGCCAGTGGCTGGGCTATCTTTATCGGCCTTAGTGGCATTGACGTGATTGTGCCCGACGACGATGCCGTGGCAAAGTATGCCGCCAATGCTGTTTGGGGTGATGAAAACACTTTCACACTCTACCCAAGCGAGGAGGTATCAATCAGTATGACTGGCGAAGTGGAGAAATACAACGACCACTATATGCGTTTTGCCCTGGGCAACAACTTGGCATACAAAATCTATAAGGGCGACGAACTGATTGCTCTCACCGCTGCCGACTTCTATTATGTGCCTATCACAGCCGAGGGTGCAGAATACTACATCGTGCCCACCAATATGATGAACGATGCCGAGGCCACCAAGGTGGTGATTGCACCGTCGGCAGTGAAGAATGTGACCGACGACCGCGATTTGCCTACGGTTTACGGTCGCGACGGATCTATCTATATCCACGGCAATACCCATGGCGAGATGGTCACCGTGTTCGACATGTACGGTCGCCTTTGCTTCCGCCGTGCCACCAATGGCGATGAGGTGATCACGCTCGACCGTGGCATCTATGTGGTGCTGGTGGGCAATCACCCAACCAAAGTGCGCTTATGATTACAGCCGACGACGAGAAATATATGCGAATGGCGCTTCGTGAGGCTGAAGCCGCTATGCAGGCCGATGAGGTGCCTATCGGTGCGGTGATTGTGTGCCGTGGGCGCGTCATAGCCCGTGGGCACAACCTTACCGAAACCCTCACCGATGTCACCGCCCATGCCGAGATGCAAGCCATCACATCGGCGGCATCGTTTCTCGGTGGTAAATACCTCACCGACTGCACGCTTTACGTGACCGTGGAGCCTTGCCTGATGTGCGCTGGCGCATTGGGGTGGAGCCAGATTTCTCGTATCGTGTATGGCTGTACCGACCCCAAACGTGGCTACCACACATTCTGCCAAAAGCCCTTCCATAAAAAAACACTGGTGGAGGGCGGTGTGCTCACCGAAGAATGTGCAGCCCTGATGACCGATTTTTTCTCCAAAAAAAGATAAGAGAGAAGTTAGAAGTTAGATTTTTGGAAGTTAAGGAGTTAAGGAGTTGAAGAAGTTAAGACGATAGTTCTGAATGCTCCGATTTCTCCCCACGCCCCCTAAAAAACTTTACAATATGAAAAGAAAATTATTTGCGTATTTATTTGTGCTGTTTGCTGGAGCAATGACTTTGGCGTGCGCACAGCAGAACGTAGCCACCCAAGTGAAGGTGGTGAACGTGCAAACCGACACCGTGGAGGTGATGAGCCAGAAGATGAACCGTGGCATCAAGGCGGTGGTGGTGTTGCCAAATCAGCATTTCGACAATCCCACCGACAGTTTCCCCACTGTGTATGTGCTTCACGGCGCATGGGGCAGTTATCGCGACTGGCCCACAAAGAAAAATATGGAAGCCATTGCCACTAAATATGGCGTGGTGATTGTGTGCCCCGACGGTCAAGACAGTTGGTATTTCGATTCGCCCATCGACCCGAAATTCCAGTTCGAAACCTTCATTAGCAAAGAGTTGGTGGAATATGTGGATTCGCACTATCGCACTTTCCGCTCTCCGAAGATGCGTGCCATCACCGGTTTGAGTATGGGTGGACATGGTGCGCTTTGGAATGCATTCCGTCACCCCGACGTGTTTGGCTCATGCGGCAGTATGAGTGGCGGAGTTGACATTACCAAATTCCCTAACAAGTGGAAAATCGACCTGCGCATCGGAAAATACGAAACCAACAAGCAGGCATGGGCAGAGCACGCCGTCATCAACCTTGTGCCCACGCTCAAAGCCGGACAGAACATCATCATCGACGATGGCTATTCCGACTTTTTCTACGAAGTGAACTGCAATTTGCACAAAGCGCTGCTCGATGCAAAAATCCCCCACGATTTCACCATTCGCCAAGGTGCCCACACATGGGAATACTGGACCAATGCCATCGACTACCAGATGCTCTTCTTCGCAAAAGCCTTCGCCAAATAAACGGCATAAAGCACAATATTATCATTTTGCCATTCCGAAAACTTAAAAATAGGGATTTTCTTTATTGGAAATCTCTATTTTTTGTATATCTTTGCGAAAGTAATTATCATTTTGCCAAATTCTCAAAAACTTTTGTGCATGGAAAATAATCGCCCTAAAATTCTCATCATCTACACTGGTGGCACTATCGGCATGATAGAGAATCCGGTGACACGCACTTTGCTCCCATTCGATTTCTCGCATTTGATGGAAAATGTGCCTAAAGTGAAGTTGCTCGACTACGACATCGACAACATTCAGTTTAATCCGCCAATCGACAGCAGCAACATGAATCCTACGCACTGGCGCGATATTGCACAAGCCATTGAATGCAACTACGATAAGTATGATGGATTTGTGGTGCTTCATGGCACCGACACGATGGCGTTTACGGCTTCGGCACTGAGTTTTATGCTGGAGAATTTGAGTAAACCTGTGATTATCACTGGCTCGCAACTTCCTATCGGCGAGGTGCGTACCGATGGCGAGGAAAACCTGATCACCGCCCTACAAGTGGCTGCCGCTACCGATAAGGCTGGCAATGCTATGGTGCAGGAGGTGGCAATCCTCTTCGAGAACTATCTGTGGCGCGGAAATAGAAGCACGAAGATGAGTGCCGACAATTTCAACGCGTTCCGAAGCAATAATTATCCTGAACTGGCAACCATAGGATTGGGAATCCAGTTCCATGAGGAGGCACTGTATCGTCTGCCGTCGAAGCGTCCGCTGAAGGTGCGCTATGCGATGGATCCTAATGTGATGTTTATTGAACTTAACCCAGGCATGACTCCCGAAACGCTTGAACACTTGCTTCGCACGCCGAAAATCAAGGGCATTGTGCTGAAAACATACGGTGCTGGCAACAGTCCAAGCGAACCATGGTTCACACAACTCATCAGCGATGCCAACCAGCGTGGTATCGTCATTCTCAATGTCACTCAGTGTGTGAATGGTGGAGTGAAGCCGCTTTACGAAACGGGCAACTGTCTGAGCAAGGCTGGTGCCGTGAGCGGTTACGACATCACCAGCGAGGCGGCTATCACCAAGTTGATGTATCTGTTCGGACTTGGTTTGCCACCCGAAACGGTGAAAACTTATCTTCAGAGCGCCATTTGCGGCGAAGTGACTATTTCATAGCCACGCTGCTGCTCAATCGGTGCATGTCGTAGCGGTAGCGCAGGTAGAAGAATACGCCGGCAAGGGTGAGGCCAATCGGGAAGCCGAGCCAAATGCCATGAATGCCCAAGCCTGCTTTGAAGCCGAGGCAGTAGGAGCAGGGAATTGCCACCAGATAGTAACTGATAAATGCGCAATACATGATGGGCTTCACGTCCTGTATGCCTCTGAGCACGCAGGAATAGCAGAGTTGCAAACCGTCGCCAAACTGATAGGCGAAGAGCAGGAAGAACAGCGACACCGCAATCGAAGCCACCTCTGTCGAATCGGTGAAAATGCCGGCGGCAGGGAATCGGAATATGTAGAGCAACGCGGAAAGCGTGGCAGATATGGTCAGCATCATCAAGAAACCCTTCTTGGTGTATTTTCGCACGCCATCAAAGTCCTTTTTGCCGTAGGAGTTGCTCACGAGAATGGAAACGGCAAACGAAAGTCCCTGAAGCAGCAAGAAGAATAGCAGCGAAATGGTGGTCACCACTTGGTGGGCGGCAAGTTCCACCACGCCCAGCCAGCCAATCATAATGGCTGAGAATGAGAATGTGGAGGCTTCAAGTCCGTTCTGTATGGCCACTGGGTAGCCCATGCTGAAAATGTGCTTCATTCTGCCTTTCGACAAATGCGACGCCTTAAACGCAGCCACATGCTGGCGGAATTTCTTTCCCTTAAACACATAGAGTGCAAACATGCCGAGCATCAAGGCTCGTGCCAGCAGCGTGCTGAGGCCTGCGCCGTTCAGCCCCAATTCGGGGAAACCGAGTTTGCCGTAAATCAGCACCCAGTTGCCGAATATGTTGACCACATTGCCGATAATCAAAAACACCATCGACACCACTGGTTGGCGCATACCGTCGGTAAACTGCTTGAGCACGTTGAAACCCAGTTGGAAAAACGACGAAATGCCCACGATGATAAAATAGGGGCGTATGAGCGCGAGTAATTCCTCTGGCTGACCGATGCGATGGAGGTTGAAGTAGAGAATCACCAGAGCGAGCGAGAAAATGACGCCCACCACCATATTGGCGAAGAAGGAATTTTTCACTTTCTGTCCTATTTTGTCCGTTTTCTCCATGCCGTAGAGTTTTCCGATGATAGGGGTGAGACCATAGGAGAATCCCATGTAGGAAACGAGGATGAAGGTGATGATATTGTTGACGAGACCTGCTGCCGCCAGTTCCTCCGTGCTGTGATGTCCAATCATGAGCGTGTCGGCGAATCCCAGAATGATGGTTCCCAACTGTCCGATGATGATCGGAACCCCGATGCATAGGAGTTCCCGATAGTAATGTCTTTTATGTTCCGTGATGGAAGTATTATTGCCCATAGTTAGAAAATTAAACCTAATTGTTTGTAAAAAGCAAAGATGCTGCTTTAGAAAAGTCGTGCAAAGTTACTGCTTTTTTCTGATATAAGCAAGAAATAGGCGTGAAATAAAGGCGTTAAAGAAGAAAAACATAGGTCAAAAGTTTGGTGATTTCATGGAAAATGCTTAATTTTGTCCCATATAACAAGGAAAAGCTTAACAAGAATGAAATATCCGATAGGAATGCAGTCTTTCGACCAAATCATCAATGGTGGTTTCGTCTATGTCGATAAAACGGACTTGGTGTATAAGTTGGCACAAGGTCACGTCTGTTTTCTGGGTCGTCCAAGACGATTTGGAAAGAGCCTTCTTGTCTCTACGTTGGAGAATTATTTCCTTGGTAGGAAAGAACTTTTCAAGGGCTTGGCTATGGAATCCTTGGAGACGGAATGGAAGCAATATCCAGTGTTTCATATAGACTTTGGTGCTGGCAATTTTACAAAGGAGACGTTTTTGGATGAAACGCTGAATGCCATTCTGTCTGCATGGGAAGAAAAATACCAAATCAAAAATACGTTAACTGATTTTGGGTTACGCTTTGTCAATTTGCTCAATGAAATCCATCGCCAAACAGGTCTCCGTGCCGTTGTGTTGATAGATGAATACGACAAGCCGCTCCTTGATGTGATGGATCTTGACTACAAGGTAGCCTTTCAGGGTACCGAAATAACCTTGGAGGAATACAACCGCAATACCTTGAAGGGATTCTATTCTGCTTTCAAGGCAGCTGATGCAGACCTCCAGTTTGTCTTCTTGACAGGCGTAACGAAGTTCTCGCAGGTTAGCGTGTTCAGCGGTTTCAACCAACCAGAAGATATTAGTATGTCGCCTGCATTTGATACACTTTGCGGCATCACAGAGGAAGAGTTGATAAAATATTTTAGTGAACCTATCAAAAAGATGTCGGGCGTTTATCATTGTTCATTTGAGGATATGGTCAGAATGTTGATGAAGCAATATAATGGTTACCATTTCTCTGATACCATGAATGGTGTCATCAATCCGTTCAGCTTGCTGAATGCATGCAAGAACTTGCGTCTTCAGGATTATTGGTTCAAGACGGGCACACCAACTTATCTTGCTCGCCTCTTGAGTCACTACGATGAGAACATGGATGAGCTGACGGGAAAGTATTATTCACCAGACCATTTCATTGATTATAAGGCTGATACCGAACGCCCACTTCCGATGATATACCAGAGTGGTTATCTCACCATTAAGGATTACAAGCATAGAACCAATACCTTCTTGCTTGATTTTCCAAACGATGAAGTAAAACGAGGATTTATAAGCCTATTGGCCAATAATTACTTTCAAACGAAGGAAGACGTTAAGAATTGGCTGACAGAAGCCGTAGAAAATCTTGATGAAGGAAATTTGGACCATTTCAAGTTTCTCATCACCTCCTTCCTCTCCAGCATCCCTTACACGATGCGCCGAAAGGAGAATGAGCGAGAGAAGGAACGTTATTTCCACTATACCTTCTATCTCTTGTTGCGCTTAGCGAGTACATACATTACTTATACTGAAAAGGAACAGAGTCAAGGTCGTGTGGATTGCATCATCGAGACCGATAAATATATCTATATCTTCGAGTTCAAACTGGATGGAACGGCAAAGGAGGCTTTACAGCAGATAGAGGAAAAGGGCTATGCCCAACCTTACCTTACAGATTCCAGAAAACTCTATAAGATAGGGTGCAGTTTCTCTTCAGAAACAGGAACTATCGAGGACTGGGATGTAAAGGAATGAGAAATTAGAAATGAGAAATTAGAAATGAATGGGAAGGGACAAAAAAACCGACAGTCAGGAAAGACCATCGGCTTTAGATAATAAAAACTTAAACTCTTATTACAGATACTGCAAATAAACCTGCTTTATGGCTGCAAGGTGAAACCTACAACCAAATATGCATTCTCGCTACTTGGGTTGGCTGCAATCTGTGCAAAGACAGGAACACTGAAGGTATCAGTAATCTTGATATCCTTGGTAGCCTTGACAGCAACATTGGTTACTGCAAAACCCTTCACACCATCCTCATGACCATAATAGAAAGAGGTGGCATAAGGAACGGCACCGATGGTAGCAGTCCAGTCGCATCCACCCAATTTGAATGGAGCTGAAGCCTCTACATAAGATGAATATGCACGCTTACCACTCTTGTTGAGACCATCTGCACCAGCAAAGTTGGTGTACCAGTTCAAGGCTACAGGACCAAAGTCATAACCTACATTCGCCTCAAAAACATGAGAAGTCTTGTGAGAATCATACTCGAAATAGCGACCGTCACCATAATTGAACCAATAATCAGTAATACCAATGGTAAGACCTCCAGTGGAATAGGCAGCAGTCAAATCGAACTCCTTGGTGTCATCCCATTTGGAAAGACCTACACTACCCCAACCAGTCAAAGAGAAACCCTTATAACCGATACCAAGAGTAGGCTGGAGTGATACGTTGCCGAGATCCTGACCACGCCAGATATACTGGCTAACAACATCTGCAGCAATGGTAGTTCCCACCTCATCCTGAGCAGAAGCTGCAGGAGCAAAAGCAATCAAACCGAGTGCCAATACACTCATCTTTTTCATATCTAAAATCTTTTTCATAATCTCACAATTTTAATGTTAATACAACTCTAAATTATCTGCGGGGAGATTAGTTGTAGCAACTCTCTCCGTGCTCGTAGATATCGAGACCTTCTTCCTCAATACGCTTGTCAACACGCAGACCAGCAATCTTCTTGATACCCCAGAAGAGAATCACACCTGTGACTGCAGCCCAAAGATCAATACAGAGGATACCGAAGCACTGTGCACCGAAGAAACCGAAGCTCAGGTTCCAGAGCTTCCAGAAACTCAAATCAGGTTTTTGTGTCATATTGTTGTTATTTTAAATTTCAATTTTATCTTGTTGTTCCTCGAACCACCAGACGAGTTCTTACCACTCGTTTCTCAACGTCATGCGTAGGGC
>OIXU01000457.1_pt1 | contig 14371 bp, 10 predicted proteins | sample 1587921 | NCBI WGS metagenome assembly OIXU01 (sample SAMN03283238) | human gut metagenome | biome: human-associated habitat; material: feces | host: Homo sapiens | place: Peru | collected 2012
AACATAAAGTCGTCTGTGAAGCGAAGCTCCTCGACCGGCTTTATGCGGTAGATATTGTTTTCGTTTTTCATATAACTAGTTAACGCAAAAATATTTCGAAAACAGAAATAAATCTCAAAAATTCTAAAGATTTTTGTAAAAAAATTAGAGGCAAGTTGATTTTTCCGCCTGCGAATTTCTTCCAGACTGCAACCAATTTTCACTCTAATTGTCTAAATCATTAAATTTATGTACCATAAATAAATACCATTTTTCAGGGGTATCACAAATGAAAAAAAACAACGGCTTTGCTATTTGGACAGTCGCCGCTTCAGTACTTATTTTTTTTGGCGCAATAAGTTTTTCCGCCTGCCAGAATGAGCTTTTGGATTCACCTTCCTTTCAAAACCGCGGCTCTTATTCAACAGGAAGGGTTGCCGCTCCAACAAACCTTACCGCAACACAAGGCGGCTACAAAAGCATAACGCTGAAATGGACGGCGGCAAAATCAGCGGTCATCTACAATATTTATCATTCAGACACGGCAACCGGAACTTTTGAATTTTTGGGGCAGACTTCGGACGCCACCTGCTCTTACACAGTGGGCGGTCTTGAACCGGATGTGAAAAAATACTACAAAGTACAGTCTGTGGACTCGAACAGCGAAACTTCCGAAGGCTACAGCCAGATTTGCTACGGAACGACGCTTGCGGCTCCAATCATAACAAGCATAAAACAGAACGCAAACGGCGACCAGATTACGGTCCACTGGTACAAGGGCGTAAACTGCACGGAAGAAACATATCTGAACAGCGGGCTGAACTACACGGTTATTCTTTACAATGCAGACGGAACGCAGGTTCTAAAGGAAGAAACAATTCCTGCATTGGACAAAAACAACGAAGTAAACACTAAATATACTTTCAAAAATCTTACACCGAACACAAACTACTACATTCAGATTAAAGCCTACACAAAATCTGCACAAGACGCCAAGTCAACAGAAAGCAGCGACATTGAAAGCCAGTCAACTGCGCACTCATTGATTCCTGCCGCGCCGGAAAAGTTTGAGGCAGCGAAAGGAATTTCAAAGGACGGAATCGCGCTTTCATGGGTTCTGCCGAAATTCGCGGAAATAAAGGCGTCCACAACATACGAAACCCGACCGGTTTACTTTAAGGTTTTCAGAAAGCTTGAGTCCGCGCCGGAAACAGCGTACGACCCGGTTTTAACTTATTTAGGAACAACAGACACTGACAAAGACAAAATTGAAAAGAACGCAGTTCATTTTACAAAGGCGGAAAGCGGAACTGAAGCAACGGTAACAATGGGAGCCTCGCTTGCCGGCTCAAAACCAGAAGACGGAACAGAAATTCCTTCAAAAATCGACGTGAAAATTGAATATCCGGAAGAACCAGGCGCGGAAACCGACCCGAACTATCCTAACTACATTCCAGGAACAAAAATCACGCTGACCGACAAAACCGCTTCCCGGGGCGAAAAATATTCATACAGAATCCAGTCGTTCATAGACGACAACGGAAAGAAAAACGTAACTTCGGACGAATCCTGGAGCGACGGCACAGGCTGGCTCATAAACAGCCCGACAGTCTCAGTTTCCTCAGACTATCAGGTAAACGCGGAAGACCCGACCAAAATCGACAGTTTCACCGTAACCCTGAACTTTAAGTTTGACGACTTTGGACAGCAGTACAACTACGTAATAACGGAAACATGCCAGAAAATGCGCAAAGCCACCGCCAAAGAAATAGAAGCCGGACAAGAAGACAAGCCGGAAGGTGAGCCGGTGATAAACTTGCATATAACTTCTTCGTATTCTTCCATTGCTCAGAAAGAATTTCTATACACTCCGCTAAAAGATGAACTTTATTATCAAAAATATTCATATAAAGTATCAATTTGTGATTCTTCATCAGAAGACACTTCATCTGCCTATTATACTGTTGAAGCCTCAAATTCTGTTATAGTAATCAATGACATGTCAAGAATTCCTAAAATAGAAAATTTTTCTATAAATGATGGTTATAAAAACAAATTTATAATTTATTGGAAATATAACAAGGACTATAAATATACACTAAAATGGAAAAACATCGATAAAAACAACAATGAATCTGACGATCAAGAAGTTTTAGACAATTCAGTCCTTGAAACAATGCTTTCAGAAGACAATATTGTTACTTTTTATCATACAGCAAACAGCGGAGACAGAAGAAAAGGATATTCTTTAACCGCAAACAATGGCCTTGAAAAGACAGAATATTATCCAGATGAAGTCCAGACACTAGGAACTCCGGAGCCATCTTTTGAACCTTCGTACAACTCTATAAAAATCTCATGGAAACCTGTGCAAAAAGCAGCAAAATATGAAATAACAGCAGATTATTCCGGAAAACCAATTTCTGCAGAAAATATATCTGAAATAAAAACTGATGAAGATAACAATTTGTACTGTGAAATCATAGAACCTTACGGAAAGGCAGATGACGAAACATATAATACAACAAATGCCGAAATCTCAGGTCAAAAAATCAATTTTAAGCTAGAGTCAATTTCTAAAAACAAAGCCAATGAAGAAGTTGACAGGGCAAGCTCTCCAGATAATTTTAAAATCTTTACTCTAGGACCTGCGGCAATTGAACACATTGAATCGGTTGAAGGAAATCCAGCAGTTGCAAGAGGCATTGCAATAAACGGCAGTGATGATTCTATATCATTAAGATGGAATAAAATTGAAGGTGCAAAAGGTTATTTGATTTTCCGCAGAAAATACAGTGAAAATTATTATTCCGATATAAAGAATCAAGCAGATGTTTATTACTATTCCACAGAAACAAAATCTACAACTCTTATTCCTGACGATGGGTCAAAACTTCCTGTTTCATGCAATGAAACTGCTGGAGTTATTACTTTTAATGACAACTATAAGCAAATAGAAGATTACGATAACATCTATGAAATGAATCAAGACCAAATAGCATGGGGATTTCCTTACGGCTACACAATTATTCCTGTTAAAAACAGTTCTGATTTTTCAATAAATGATGACCTTTCAATCCACGGAAAATCAAATTCAATTGAATATACTCAGGTTTCTTTGAATAAAATAGAAAAAACAGGCTCTACCTACGGCTACGGCTTTGCATTGACTGCTTCAAAAGGTGTTTCATTAAAACAAGTAGATCTTGCTTGGAAAGACCCTCATAATGAAACTCAGAAACCAACAATCTACTACCGTGAATACAATGCAGAACCTGGTTCTGTATGGAAAAGAGATTTGGCTGCCAAAAATTTTGATTCTACTCAGATTAAACCGGAAATATCATACAAGGCTTATGATTATATTGCATATTACACACCAGACCCGTCAGAAACTATAAAAATAAGACCTTATTTTGAAGAATATATTTCCAAACAAAAAGATTCTTATGAAGAAAGGCTCAACAAGGGCTATATACTGGCACTAAAAGAACCAAAGGCAGAATATGCCGGAAATCTAAATGAAAATGACAAAACGGATAGATACTACTATTCAGAACGTTTTTCTCTTAGTCCATACAGCAAGGAAGAGAAAAAGCAAGGGTTTGACAAAGCTGAAATATTTATGCTGAACACAAACAAAAAAGACGGCTGGACAAAAATTGCAGAACTAGATCCTAGCGATTTTTCTATAAAAGAAACTTTGTCTAATGCTGAATATGATTTAAATATAGAAAAGCCTACAAATTTTGATTTAATACTTACCCCTGCAACAATAAAAAATGGCGGAACAAATACAAAAGGATTATTGCAAGTGCTTCGAGATGCAAAACATTATTATATGATGAAAGCATCTAAAACATTCACTGATTCAGAAGGCAAAACAAAAACTCTTGAAACTTCAGTTGGCAGCGATGGTTCTATTTACGCATACAGACAGATTACAGACGAGGAACTTGTAAAATCAACAATGCTTGTAATTGCAGAAATAATAGAAGATTCTAAAATGAAAACTTATATAACTGGAATATCTTGGAAAGACAGTGAAAAAGAGCCTCTTTATGGATACAGTGGAAAATTTACATGGTATCAAGCTTCATACAGCCGTTTCGACTGGAAAATTGATAACTTTGTAAAAGGATGGGACAGATTGCCTTATACTAGTAATACAGAAAAATTAAAGTTAATTTCTATGCCTTTACAACATTTCATTTCAATAACAGATTCAAACCCTGAACCACTGCCAAGAGGAACTAAATATGGAAAACCTATAATATATCTGTGTTATAACAGTTATAACACCACAACGGAAGTTTTAGTTGGAAACATAAAAAAATATTCTTCTTCCAAACTTATTCCACTCACAGTAACTTCAACCGAAATTCCACTGGCTTCTTACTCTGCAACAGTGAAATTCGCCGCAAAGAAAGACGAATTTGCAGCAGAAGTATGGCGTAACAACACAAGTGAATATACTACAAAAATCATATCTGGAAAGGAAAACGTAATGAACTGGTTTCCTGCAGATATTGATGGAAATGGCTACCAAGGCCAAAACAAAGACTGCGGCTGGTGGGAGGACTAAAAATGCAGAAAACAACAAAATTCAATTCAACTAAAAAAACGCGTTTCACCCCCCCCCTCCTTAAAGTTATAGGAATTTGGCTGGCGGCTTTTGCCGCGATTTCCTGCTCCAGCTTTTTTGAAACTGATGTTTCTATGAACTCAAACAGCAACAATTCAAGCCTTTACGACCTTCTTACTCCGCCGGAAAAAATTGAAAAACTTGACGCGCCTTCTGAAATTTTTATTTCCCAAGGCGAATATTCCGGCAAGATTGAAATAAGCTGGAACGCCGTTCCAAACGCAACTTCCTACAAAATTGAGAGGGCTGTTGTAACAGAGAAAAAAGCTGACGGAACTTGGGATATGCCAGATGATTCAAAATTTGAGCTTCTAAGTTCCTCAAATATTTACAACACAAAGTACATTGACACAATAATCCAGACGCCAAAATACACAAGCGTTGAGCTGAACTACGTATACTACTACCGCGTTTTTGCCCAGAACCTTCCAAAAGGCTACACCGAAAGCGAATACTTTCCGGACTATAGTGAACACAAAGTTCCTGTTGTTGACAAAGATGGAAACCCTGTTTTTGACGAGAAAGGAAACGAAACTATCACAAAAAAAGTTTACGCAGACCCTTCAAAATACGGAACACTCCTGAAGCCAGTTACAGAAATTGAAGCTTCAAAAGGCACTATTTCAAAACAGATAGAAATAAAATGGAACAGCGTTCCCGGCGCATTTAAATATGAAATTCAGCGTTGTGAACGAGAACAGGGAAACTACTACACTATAAACCAGAAAACTATTTATGAAAACCAAACTGATTTTATTGATGAAGTCAATGATGCAGATGAAGGAACTGAATTTTATTATAAAGTCTATGTAATAAACAGAATCGGGCAAAAATCATGTTCAAACGCAGCTGCTATGGGCTATTCCCTTCAGCCTGGTGCGCCTACTATTCCAGAGAACATTCATGGAGAAAATGGATTTGGAACAAGCAATTCTCAGCTTGTTATAAAATGGGCGACAATTCCTGATCCAGCAGATATTTCAGATTATGACTATACATACAACTTGTATCGAACAAGTTCCAACGATTCCGTTTATAAGCTTATAATGTCAAAAATTCCTTATAATACAGACTATTTTATAGATACAAGCGTACAACCAGGAGTTTACTATTACTATTTTATCCAGACAATTAAAACTAACAAAAAAACTGACGAAAAACTAAAAAGCTCATTCAGTGAAACTGGAAAAGATTCTGCAAATCCAACCTATGGATTTATCTTAAGTCCACCTTCTTATATAGAAGTTACAGACGGTTCTGATGATGCACATAAAAAAATAATCTGGTCGCCAGCAGTAAATACGATGAATCCAGATGATGCGATTTCTTTTACTTACAATATATATGCAGACACTTCAAAAAACGGACGTTTTGAAACTATGGTTGTAAGTGAAACTGAAGGTACTCCTGATTACAATGGAAACCTTTATACAGAAGTACCTCTTGATAAAGGAAACTTTTTCATAATAAAAACTGTAAACCCGAACGGAGTTGACAAAGAAAGTCCATCAAGCGAAATCGTCGCGCCTGTTCCAGATGCGCCTAAAAATGTATACGCTACAAAAACTGCCAGTGCTGATACAATGAGCAAAAGCATAAGCGCGAAAGGTGGCACTTTCAATACTGCAGTGTTTACTCCAAACAAAAATGAAGTTTTCCCGGTTCTTATCACGTGGGATAATGTAGACGCAGCAGACGGCGGCTACGATATTTACCGTTCAACAAAGGCGGATTCAGGATTTAAGAAAATTGACACAACAACAAATTCACAGACGTACTATATTGACGTAAATGACAGCGCAAAATCAGGAATAATGTATTTCTACAAAGTTGTCTCATTAAACAGCCTTGGGCAGGGAAGAAAATCAAACGACCCGGTAAATGATTCTGAACACAAGGCGCGCGGATTTGGAGCAATAACGCGCGAACAGTGGTTCAGGGAATACAACAAGAACATTGCAAGCTCGCAGAAAAAACTTACGCTCATGCACAAGCCAAGCGATCTGGATAAAGTCGGCTCAGAAACCGTAAAGGGCAACATCAGCGGCACATTGGGCTACAACGCAAAAGTCGCCGGTCTTGGCGCAGAAATCACAATGCCGTACACAAACTACGCAGACCACTTTATAAGCGACGACAGCGCCCTGGGAATAAGATTTATCCTTAACGGAAACACGGACACAACCTCAAATATGAGCGCGAACGGCAACATGCACGAAACCGTCCACTGTTTCTCTAAGGAAATTGACGTTACAAACGCCGCTCAGGTAGCCGCAACTTTTGAAAACCTTTCAGAACCGGCAAAAAATGCAATCATAAAAACAGGCGACACGCATTACCTGTGCGGAATGTATCCGGGCTACGCAATTTACAACAACCTTGAAATAAAAGGCGGCGCGGCAGGCGGCGGATACTACCTTGTAAAAACTTTCGAGCTTGACAGAACAAACAAAGACAACGGCACTGCTGTTCTGGAAGAAGCAAAAGTAAACTGGCTTGTAGGAGAAGAAAAATGATGCCAAATAAAAAAATCCTGCTTCTTGGAACAATCTATATCCTATGCTCGGCATTCTTTATATGCGCGGAACAGGAAGAACGAGAAATAAAACCTGAGCCAGAAGAGATAAACTCCGAATATCTTCAGAATATTGAATATCTGAAAGCGTTCAACGAATCTTCTTTAAGCAGCCACAGAAAGCTTACGCTCATGCACAAAAAAAGCAACCTTGCAAAACTTGGAAAAGAAAAAGTCTGCGGAAATATAAGCGGAACTTGCGAATACTGGGCGCGCATACGCGGATTCAAGGGTGTTGTTACAATTGTATACAAAGATTACTGCGATTTTGACGGCTGGATTCTGAACGGAGAATGCAACACAAAGGCAAACATTCACGCAAACGGAATAATGTACGGAACAATGAAAATAACCGGCGAAAATCCAGGAAATATTTTCTATGAAAACCTTATTATAAAAAAAGGAACAAGCGCCGGCGGAACTTACGGAGTGCAGCTGCAGGGACTTGAACGTTCTGAAATTGAATACAATGTTCTTCCTCAGGAAGTTGAAGAATCTATTGACGATATAAAGGAGCAACCTGCCTGACCGCGCGGATTCCCTACAAAAACTGGAGTAATATATGAAATCTGTTAAAAAAATCTTTTTATCTCTGTCTGTAATCTTTGCTTTTATTTCAGCATTTGCATTTGTTTCATGCTACGAGCCTTCTCCATTGTATGGAAAATGGGCAGACGACTACGGAAACTATGTAACTTTTACTTCCGACGGAACTTTTGTTGCAAAAATCTACACGGAGCCCCAGGATGAAAAAAGCGAAATAAACTATCAGGGCGAATATTCAGTAATAGACAACGTTCTTGTTTTCACTGTTTCAGAAAAAGACGGTGAACCGGTTTCTGAGACCATAAACACCGAATGGGACATACGCGGCTCGATGCTTTACCTTACCTGGACAAACGCGTCCAACAGCAAGACTCTGAACCTTACCCTGTACCATGTTTCAAAATAAGGCGGAAAATATGAAAAAAATATTTTTGATTTTTGCGTTCGCTTTTCTGCTTTATCCTGTTGTATGCCAGGAGACAAATCTTTTTGAAACTTCAACGTCCGACGACCACAACGACACGAATGTTGAAATAAACGAAAAAACCGGATTCCCTAAAATCAAGGCAAAACCGTTCATTATGTTCAACGAAGGGGTCGCCGCCGCTCAAGTCACAAGAATTCAGACTCTTAGCGGAAGAAGCAATTTTGTGTGGAAAAACGATTTTATAGGCGCGTTCTTTCAGATTCAGACAAGAAACATGAAGCCTCTTAACTCAATTATCCGGACATCAGTCTTTTACCCTTACTTCAACACTTTTAACGAAGTAAAGCAGTTTCCAAAGCAGACAATTCTGTATGCCTTTGACCTTTTCGCAGGTCCAATCCTGGAAACAGATATGTGGAAATATGTGCGGCTTAAGTTCGGTCTTGGACTGCATTACATGTATCAGCTCACCGATGAATATCACCTTAACTATCTTGGAGGCGGCGCGCTTGCCGGTCTTGAGCTTCCTGTAGAGCCGCGGTGGTCTGTGCTTCTGGACGGAACTTTTTCTTTTGATTACCCGAACTTTGGAACAAACAGCCTTGTCCAGCCCTATGACTACGCATGGCAATACCAGCTTAACCTTGGCGTGCGCTACAGCGTAAAAGGCAAAAACAAATATTCATACATCCGGCAGTCGGAAAAATCATTGCAGAGGGAAACTGCGAAAGCAGAAAAAAAAGCCCGGAAAAAGGAACTCAAGGCAGAAAAACGGGCCGAGCGGAAAGCGGCAAGAGCCGAAGCAAAAGCCCTTAAGGACAAAGAAAAAATCCTGAAAGACGAAACACAATCCGCGGAACAGGCAGAACAGACGGAAAATTCTTACCTGGCGCGATAGCCGTAGACAGAGCGCGACCTGTTTTAGTCCACGAACTTATGAGAAATCAGAAAACTTGCGGCTTCTATAACGGCAATCATAAGGGCGTAGACTTTAAGGCAGAGCTTTGAATTTGAATCAGCCGGAATAAGGTTTTTCCAGTAAAACTCTTCTTCCTTGCGCAGGCAGAAAAAGATTATCGTATTGTAAAGGATTACCGCCAGCAGGGCTATTTCGCATACAAGAAGAATTTCATGCTCTTCTTCCGTAACTCCGGTCAAAAGCAGTATTGTTGTAAACAGACCTACACAGAAAAGCGAGTAAATTCCGCAGTTCCAGACCGACTGGGTATATCCCTGCCCGCCTGCGAAAATCGCCGCGGTTCCGGTGGAAAACAACGCAAACAGAAAAAACGAACAAAGCAAAAATCCCGTAAAAACGTAGAACAGCCCCCAGCCCAAATCCGGAGAAGCAACGAAGAAAGCAAAAGAATCTATATTTCTTGCCAGCACAGGGATTGCCGCCGCAAGCGTGAACATAAAAAAAACTATACCAGAAATCCGCAAAAATACTTTAGACATAATTTTATTCTATCACATTGAGAAAGTTTCTGTAACGTGGTAATCTTGTAAAGTTATGATAAATGATATAAAAAAATCCATTCTTTCCGGCCTGATGATTTGCATCGGCGGAACTGTTTACCTTTCATGCCTCGCCTTGAACTTAAGGCCGCTCGGCGCGTTCCTGTTTGCGGCAGGACTTTACACAATCTGTATGTACGGATTCAATCTTTATACGGGAAAAGTTGGCTATATCGCATATAATTTTAAAGACGCAAAATACATTCGTCTTGTAATTCTTACGCTTTCGTTCAACCTTCTTTCTACTTATATTCTGGGAATTATGGCAGGCTACGCGTTTCCGCTGGTAGTTGAGCCGGCAAAGGAAATTTTCTATGCAAAGACACAGACTCCGCTTCTACGGCTTTTTATTTCCGGTCTCTTCTGCGGAATCCTTATGTTCCTTTCCGTTGACACATGGAAAAAAGGCAGCAAGGCAGGCGTCTTTATTTATATACCGGTTTTTATTCTGTGCGGATTCGACCACTCAATCGCAAATTCTTTCTATAACGGAATTGCAAACGGCTTGAACGCATTCACGCCGCAAAACGTCTTGATTTTTATTTCTGTAATACTTGGAAACGCGGCCGGCGGAATGCTGATTCCCCTGCTTACAAGGAACTTCAGCAAAACCGCCTGCCCGGAATGATTAAAATTTAAACTTTTTAAGAGCATCTACAGCCGCGCCTTTTGCGGCATTAGACAGCTGCCTGTTGATTTTTGTTTTCTGGTCTTCAAGCCGCTTCTGCAGGCTGTTCAGCGAGTTCATCTGGTTGTTCAGAAGTCCTGAAATATCTGTGAACGCGGCAATCTGCTCTGATGCGATTCCTGTCTTTTCGCCAAGGACTTTTGCTACATTCGCCTGCGCTTCTGAAGCGATTGAATTCAACTCACTTGCAAGGGCCTGCGTTACAGGAGTCACAAGCTGCATTGTAAGTTTTTCAATGTCTGTAAGCTCAACGTTCAGCGCGCCGTTTTTGCTGTACAGAACCCGGAAGCCAACCGAAAGATTTTTTATGCCGGAAACAGCCTTTTTGTAAAGCTCAGAAACTTTCGCCGGCTCAAAATCCATTCCCTGTATCTCGGTTATATTCATATTCAAAGTTCCGCCGACCGTAAAACTTCCGTCTTTTTTGCAGGTAAGAACCGCATCAATGTCGCTTGCCGAGCTAAGGCTGAAAACCTGAGCATTTGCGCTCACCGGATAACCTTTTCCTGAATAGTCCGCAAGAACCAAAGGCGCGGCGGAATTGTCGCGGGCATCAATTGTAACAGAAGCCTTGTTAGGTTTTCCCATAACCTTAAAATCCGCGTTGATTTTCGCAGGTTTTCCGCGCATATTCTGGTCGCTGGAAATTTCAGTGGCCGTTCCCTTGAACAGAAGCTCGTTTGACTTGTATTCGTAGCCGGAAGCCACAACATTTTCTATCAAGAGCTTTGGAACTGTATCTTTTTTGTAATAAACTGTTCTTCCTGCGGAGCGGGCGTGTCCAGTTGATTTTTCTGCTTTTTTAGCCTTCTTTTCAGTTTTTTTCGCGGATTTTTTTGAATCCGCCGCCTCGTTCGAATTTCCCTTTGAATTCATTGCGGCCGTAAGCGCCTGGTCAATGTACGGATAAAATTTTCCGGCTTTTTCAAGGATGATTCCACGGACGCCTTCTGTAAGAATATTTTTAAGTCCGTCAGCGGAAAAAAGTTTCTTCATCTCGGAAATTTTTGAATCCACCAGACTAGAATCCGCTTTTATCGCATTCTGAAGCTGCCTTGAATAACCGTTTACCGCATTTGTATCAGTCTTTATGTCCCTTGAAGTGGCCGACATCTTTTTTTTCAGAGAATTCGACTCGTTCATGGCGGTTTCAATGTCGCTTATCGCTTTTTTCAGCGTGGCGGCGTTTGTAATGTTTCCCCAGTTTGTTTTTACAAGGGAATCAACGCTCGCGGAAAGCTTTGCGATAGAAGCCTGGTATTCGTTCGGAACATTCTTCCATTTTTCAACCTTAGCATTTACATCAGAGGCGATAGAATTTGCCACAGCCGGAGATTTCAGCTCATTCTGAATGTTGGAAAGCATCGTCTCAGGATTGTAGCTTTCAAACATTTTTTTAAGCTGGTCAGCAGCCGCATTCATTATTGAGTCAGAATCTTTCTTTGTGCCGGCGACAACTTCCTTCTGCTTCTTGGCTTTTGGCTTACGCGCAAGCTCGCCGGAAGTCTTTCGCTCAGTGTCGATCGAAACGCCGGAAACTTCTATATTTTTTGCATGGAATTTTCCGCGGAGCAAATCTGTAAGATTAAAGGCAACATCAATTTTATCAATCTCAAAAATATTTTTCATCGGGGATTCTGAACTAGCCTGGGCAAGTCCGCTGATTTCAAGCGACGCCCCGAAAATCTGAAGGTCAACTTTCTGAATGTCTGTCTTAGCCCCGAAAATTCCCTGCATTGTGGCGGTCAAGCCTTTTTTTACCACAATATTCTTAAAGAGCGTCACGCTGATTCCGATTGCGGCAAACAGGCAGACAACGGCAAGAAGAGGAACAAGTTTTATACCGGCTTTTTGATTTTTCAGGTCGACCGCGATTTTTTTGCAGCGGATAAATTCATTTTTCGGGATTTTCACAGACCTGTCAAAGGCCAGGAACTCCCTGCCCTTTTTATCCTTTTCCTTTTTAAACTGTGAGCCTACAAGTTTTTTGTCTGCTTCTATGTATATCTTTTTAAGGACTTTCTTTTCAAAATCTTTTTCGGTGAACTTTTTTCTGTAGAATCCAGGAAGTTTTTTAGCCGGAAGAAGCTTTACCTTTTTTTCTTTTTTTACGGCGGTTTTTAAAGATTTTTTTACATTCTCAGGAGCGCATTTTTTTTCAGTGTTTTTTTCTATATTTTCAGTTTCTGTTTTCTTAGCCATGATATTTCTCCAGAAAAATTCAGTTAAATCAGCTCTGCCGCTTTTGAGGCAATCTTTCCGATAACCGGAATGCTGTAAATAGTCTTAAGGACTTTAGAATCATTAAACCTTGGAGCGATGTGCTTTCGCCACAATTTTATAACAAGATACATAAGAAGAAAAAACGGAATATACGCAAGAAGCCCGAACACAAGCGAGCCGGCTACAATCGTGTTGTTAAATTTTGTAAACCCAACAAACGGAACGTCCAGCGCCCAGGCGTAAAAATTTTCAAGCGGCGCAAAAGTAAGCACGGCATAGCCAATCCGGTCAAAAAGCGGATCAAGAAGATAAGCGGAAAGCGTTCCGATAAGAATCATTATGTAATATCCGCATTTATTTATGCGCACAAATGCGAAAAAGACAAAGAACACATACCAGAGAAGATTGTTTTTTGGCATAAATCCAAGGATAAGGCCAATGCAGAAAGAATTTGCAATCTGAGACGGCTTTGAATTTGAGTTAAGCGCTTTTAAAAAATTAATTAAGTATGCAAGCATATTTTTCTGACTCCAATATTTTTTTTCTATTAACCTTAATTTCGAGTTTTTTTGCAAATTATGAAAAAACGCTCTCGGCAGATTTCCAATTTGCTCAGATGGATTTGGCTCGAATTCGGGTGCTCCGCACTTTAATTAATTCAATCGCCAAAAATCTTCTCAAATTGCAAATCTGCCTGCGCTTTTATTCTTTTTACAAAAAAAAACGGCATTCAGGCTATTATATCATATTTCAAAATAGAAGGAAGTTCATTCTTCAATCTGTATTTGAATCGGGCAATGGTCGCTTCCAGTCACATCCGCCATAATTGTTGAAGAAACAACTTTATCTTCGAATTTTTTATGAACGCACCAATAGTCAATGCGCCACCCTATGTTCTTTTCGCGCGCATGAAACCTGTAGCTCCACCATGTATACTGCTTAGGCTCGCTGTTGAATTTTCTGAATGTATCCACGTACCCTGCGTTCAAGAAACTTGTGAACCATTCACGTTCTTCCGGCAGATAGCCTGGATTCTTTTCGTTTGTGGCAGGATTTGCCAAATCAATCGGAGTGTGCGCAACATTGTAGTCGCCGCCAAGCACAACGTTAAAGCCTTCTGAAACAAGCTCATCACATTTTTTAAGAATCGCCTTGTTAAATTCAAGTTTATAATCAAGCCTTGCTCCAGCTTCCTGGCTGTTCGGAAAATACGCGCTGATTACGGCGATTTTTCCAAATTTTGCGATTGTAACACGCCCCTCGTCGTCAAAGCGCGCGTCCCCAAGGTTTTCCACCGAATCTGGCTTTACCTTGCTGTAAATCGCAGTTCCGCTGTAGCCGGCTTTTTTTGCGCTGCTGAATGCAGAAAAATATCTTTTGCAGTCGTCAAAGAGTCCTGCGCCGCCGGAAGAATCAGAAAGCACGGCGGAAGCGTTTTCTCCGTAAGGCGGAGAAATCAGATTTTCGGAAAGCTGAGCCGGATTGGCTTTTGTTTCCTGAATGCATACAACATCCGCGCCGCAATCCGAAAGCCAGCTCAAAAAGCCTTTCTTTTCAACAGCCCTGATTCCATTTACGTTCCAAGAAATTATATTCATTTTTAGTCCTTTATTCTATTTTTACAGAATGAACTGTCCATTCCATTGAAGCAATTGTAGCAAAAAAGAAAAATTCTTTAAATGCGCAGAACGTCATGCGCCAGGGCAAACGCATTATAAATGTATTCAGCAAAAAACTTGCTCCCAGTCACGGTTTCGTGGTTCAAAATCG
>OIXU01000459.1_pt1 | contig 14288 bp, 15 predicted proteins | sample 1587921 | NCBI WGS metagenome assembly OIXU01 (sample SAMN03283238) | human gut metagenome | biome: human-associated habitat; material: feces | host: Homo sapiens | place: Peru | collected 2012
TTAAAGTGCAGGAATGAAATGCCACAAGTGTGCAAACGCCTTCTCCATCAACATTTATGGAGTGCCTAACGATGCCGATGATTGGGGCTGCGGTGGGCATTATAGCGTCACGTGCTTGGCGTTGATTTTTTCATTCACAAAAATACTACCCATTTCGCTGAACTTTTCTGCGTCTTCGGTGGTGAAGTATTCGCAAGTGCCACCTTTTGAGCATCTTTGTTCCATTTCGGGGTGTCGGTGGAGGTAGTCTTTCAATCTTTCTGCTACAATTCCGCCTTGCTCGATAATGTGAACGCTCTCTGGCATATATTTCTTGATTTTATTCACGAGCAGAGGGTAGTGGGTGCAACCTAAAATCACTGTGTCGATGTCGCGGCATTGACTTAAAAGTGCTTCAATGTCCTTTTTCACGAAGTAGTCGGCACCAGGACCGTCGCTTTCCTTGTTCTCCACAAGTGGCACCCACATGGGGCAAGCGTGGCCATACACCTTAAATGATGGGTGCATTTTCGAGATTTCTATATCGTAGCTCTCGCTCTGAATGGTGGCTGGCGTGCCAAAGATTCCGATGTGACCGTTCTTGCTGATTTCACCCACTTTTTCCACTGTTGGACGAATCACACCAAGCACTCTGCGCGAGTTGTCGATAATTGGCAAATCGTGTTGCTGTATCGTGCGAAGCGCTTTGGCTGAAGCCGTGTTGCAAGCGAGAATCACAAGCGAACACCCTTGCTCAAAGAGGTGTTGAACGGCTTGCAGCGTGTATTCATACACAAGTGTGAAAGAGCGTGAGCCGTAGGGCGCACGGGCATTGTCGCCAAGAAAAATATAATCGTATTCAGGCAAAACCTTTCTAATTTCACGCAAAATCGAAAGACCGCCAAAGCCCGAATCAAATACACCGATTGGAGCAGGCTGATTTGTAAGTTTGATTTTTTTCATATTCATTTATGCGTTGAAATTGTTGATAATCTTTGATATTTCCACAGCATCTTCTACTGTGATAGGGCGTGCGATTGGGAGGCTCACTACTTCATTTGCGAGCTTTTCAGTCACAGGCAATTTGCTATCGCGAAGCTCAGAATAGCAGGGTTGCAGGTGTGGTGGGGTGGCATAATGAATGTCGGTCTGCACACCGTTGTCTGCCAAATATCCCCGGAATTGGTCGCGCTTTTCCACTCTCACCACATACTGGTGCCACACTTGCACCATGTCTGGGAAAATGTGTGGAACGGTTACCAATGGGTTGCAGATATGCTGATTGTAAGTTTTAGCAATGATATTTCTTCTTTCTGTTTCATTGTCTAAAACCGACAATTTTACCCTAAGCATCGCTGCTTGCATTTCGTCAATGCGGCAGTTGTAACCCTTGTAGATGTTGTGGTATCGTCTGTCGGAACCATAGTTTGCGAGTGCTTTTACGATTTTTGCCAATTGCTCATCGTTGGTGATAACTGCTCCTGCATCGCCCAATCCGCCGAGATTTTTGGTGGGGTAGAAGCTGATGCCGGAGGCGTGGCCTAAACCACCGGTGGCAAAAGTTCCATTAAGTCCGCACGTTGATGCTTTCGCACCAATGGCCTGTGCATTGTCTTCGATAATGAGCAAATTTCTTTCTTGTGCCAGTTGCTTGAGCGTTTCCGACCAGCACGCAGTACCGTAGAGGTGCACTGGCAGTATGGCTTTCACTTTATCGTCGAGCAGCCCATTAATTTTCTCAGGATTGAGATTCATTGTGAGTTCCGACGGCTCGCAAAGCACAGGCACAAGATCGTTGTCGCTCACAGCCAATACGCTCGCAATGAAGGTATTGGCTGGCACTATCACCTTGTCGCCCTCGTTGAGCAATCCCATTTCTTTATAGGCACGAAATATAAGTTTCAGAGCATCAAGTCCATTGCTTACAGCCACACAATATTTAGCTTCGCATTTAGCCGCTACTTCTTGCTCAAGCAGGTGTGTTTCTTCACCATGCAGGTATCTGCCTGATTCAATCACCCTGCACGCTGCTTTTTTCAGCTCATCTTCAATGGGTTTGTTGGCTAAACCTAAATCAAGAAAAGGATATGTTTTCATTTATTGATTTTATTTTTTGTTTTGCTCTTTTGAAGTGAGCAAAAGGAATTCGTTATAATTTCTGATGTAGTCGCTCTCATCATAATGCTCGCTGGCAATAACGGCACAAACCGAACCCGATGAAAAGTTGTCGAGCGTTCGCCATATCCCTGGCACTATAAGAAGTGCCTCGTAGGGGCGGTTAAGCGTTATCGACTTCGACTCTCTGCCATCTGTGATATTAACAGTAAAGCTGCCGCTAATAGCCACAATAAGTTGATATAAAGCCTTATGGGCATGGCCACCACGCTCTTCGCCACCGGGAATGTCGTAGAGGTAGTACACCCGCTTGATTTTAAACGGCACTTCGTTGTGGTCTTCCACCACGGTTAAATTACCGTTTTCGTGGTGATGCCTTTCGAGCGTGATGATTTTGCACGCATGAATGGAAGCGTTCAAATATTTGCAGGTGTCAGTCATTATTGCTCAATAAAGCCTTGTATTCGTTAAAATCTTCAATATAGTCGGTAGGGTCGTAGAGTTCGCTCGATAGAACAAACACCACTGAATTGGTGGAGAAATTGTCGATGCTGCGCCACATCATTGCCGGCACATACAGTCCGTAGTATGAGCGTGACATGTGGTATCGCTTTTCCTCCTTACCATCGTTGAGAACCACATCAAAACTTCCAGAGAGTGCTACTATAAATTCTTCCTGCTTTTTGAATGCGTGGCCGAAACGACTCATTCCACCGGGCACATCATATATCCAGTAGGTGCGTTTGATGTCGAATGGCACATCGGCATTACCCTCTATCACAGATAAGTTACCTCTTGGGTCGCATATCTTTGAAAGCTCTATGATGCGTGGCTCTTTACAAACCATTTTCTGCAAGATTGATGAGATATTGACCGTAGCGGTTCTTTTTCAGTGGCATAGCAAGCTCTAAGAGCTGCGCTTTATTAATCCATCCCTTTCTGAACGAGATTTCTTCAAGCGATGCCACTTGCACACCCTGTTGGTTCTCAATAGTTTGAATGAAATTTGATGCGTCAATCATCGATTCGGCAGTGCCTGTGTCGAGCCATGCGAAACCTCTACCTAAAGTTTGCACATGCACGCGCTGCTGCTGGAGAAATTCTTGGTTCACAGTGGTGATTTCAAGTTCACCTCTTGCCGATGGTTTGATGTTTTTTGCCACTTTCACCACGTCGTTGGGGTAGAAGTAAAGTCCTGTCACTGCATATTTCGATTCAGGGTTGGCTGGCTTTTCCACAATCTTTGTGGCGTTGCCGTCGGTATCAAATGATACCACACCGAATCTCTCTGGGTCGATTACAGGATAAGCAAACAGTGTGCATTTGTTTTCGTTGTATGTGCGTTCCGAGGCATCGGTCAGCATTTTGGTGAAACTTTGTCCGTAGAAAATGTTGTCGCCCAATACTAAGCAAACATTGTCGTCGCCTACAAATTCTTCGCCAATAATGAATGCCTGAGCCAAGCCGTCGGGACTTGGCTGCTCCGCATACTGAAATTCTACGCCTAAATCTTTGCCATCGCCAAGCAGACGCTTGAAAAGAGGCAAATCGTGTGGCGTGGAAATGATGAGAATTTCTCTAATCCCTGCCAGCATCAGCACTGATATGGGATAATATATCATAGGCTTGTCGTAAATCGGAACAAGCTGTTTTGAGATTCCTTTTGTGATGGGGTAGAGGCGTGTGCCCGAACCGCCTGCTAATACGATACCTTTCATATTGATGTTGAATTAACGGTTTCCGTACATTTGTTCGTAATATTTTTGATAATCACCGCTGGTTACGCTTTCCACCCAGTCTTGGTGGTCGAGGTTCCATCTCACGGTTTTCTCAATGCCCACTGTGAATGGCGTTTCTGGATACCAGCCCAGCTCAATCGCAATTTTAGTTGGGTCGATGGCGTATCTCATGTCGTGTCCAGGGCGATCGGCAACGTAGGTGATTAAGTCGTCGTTGATTTGGTTTAAATCCACTTTCAAGAGCTTTTGGTATTGTGGCTCTTCACGCATGATTTTTGCAATGATGGCAATCACCTGTTTCACAATGTTGATGTTGCTTTCCTCATTAAAGCCTCCAATGTTATACACTTCGCCCACTCTGCCTTTGCGAAGCACCATGTCGATGCCCTTGCAGTGGTCTTCCACATACAGCCAGTCGCGCACGTTCAAACCTTTGCCATAAACTGGCAACTTTTTGCCCTCAAGAATATTTTTGATAATCAGTGGAATCAACTTTTCAGGGAAGTGGTATGGACCGTAGTTGTTGCTGCATCGTGTGATGCTGATAGGCAGTCCGTAGGTTTCGTGATATGCCACCACAAGCATGTCGGCACTGGTTTTTGATGCCGAATATGGTGAACGTGGCGATAGGGGAGTTTCTTCTGTGAAGAACTTTTTGCCAAATGTCTTCAGATTGTCGCGTCCCTCAATCACTTTCTTTACATCATCATCAACGTGCAATGGCTGTGCCTCTTCAAAATCCTTCTCCAAACTGCCATACACCTCGTCGGTAGAAATTTGTAGATATTTCACTCCATCTTTATATACGGGGCTTCCCTTCTCATCTTTTCCAACATACCAAGCCTCTCTTGCGCATTGAAGCATGTTTTGAGTGCCTATAATGTTGGTTTCGAGGAAAAGCTTTGGATTGGTGATACTTCTATCAACATGACTTTCAGCGGCGAAATTCACCACATAGTCAATATCGTTGTTTGTGAAAACAGATTTGATGGTTTCGTAGTCGGCAATATCGCTTTTCACGAAAGAAACATTGTCTAATTCAATTTCATCTTTTATCGACGCAAGATTACCAGCATAGGTCAATGCGTCAACGATGATAATCTGAATATCTTCGCCATATTTCTTCAAAAGATATTTCACGAAATTTGAACCGATAAAACCGGCTGCACCTGTCACGAGATATGTATTCATATTATTTTGCAATTTATTCTATCTTACAAATTTAGTAAATTCTTTTGAGTTCTCCTATTTTTGTGCTCTCATTAATCACTGAATAATTTGCAATTCATGTGTATAAAAAATAACAAAGGCGACTCAATGAGCCGCCTTTGCATTTATGATGCTAATTTGTAGTAAATTAGTCTGCGTTGAGGTTTACACGCTTCATGTCGATTGCTGCGAGATCCTTGTTGAATTTCTTCAAGTAGTTAGCAACAGTCATCTTTTCAACGCCATCAGCGTCTACTTCTTGTTCCATGAGCACGTTTTCAGCGAAGAACTTGTTCAAACGACCATTAGCAATGTTTTGAATCATTTGCTCTGGCATGTTTGCCTTCTTGGCTTCAGCAGTTTCTTCCTTGATTTGCTTAGCCTTAGCGAGGTCTTCTTCTGTCATGTAACCCTTGCGAAGAGCTTCATCCATGTGTTCTTCGGTTTCGCAGTAGTAAGCGTTGAAACCAGCTTTCTTCAAAGCGTTGTCAACAGCCTTCTTTACTTGCTCAGCCTTAGTCTTTTCAACAGCGATGTTGTATTCTTCGTCAATCTTTGCTTGGTCAATTTGGTCGCGGGTAGCAACGATTGGGTTCATTGAAGCCACTTGCATAGCGATAGTCTTTGCTACTTCTTCGTCGAGTTCGTTGTTGAACGCTACGATAGTAGAAAGCTTCTTGTTGAAGTGGTTGTAAGCAACAGTTGCTACGCCTTCAACTACAGCGTATTCGCCCATTTCCATCTTTTCACCGGTTACACCAGAGAGAACCTTGATTTGTTCTTCTACTGTTGAATCGTAGAGTGGGAGAGCAAGAACTTCTGCTACAGTCTTCGCACCTGCTGCGATAGCTGCGTCCAAAGTGTCGTTAACGAGGGCAGCAAACTTTTCGTTGTTTGCCACTGGCTCGGTTTCACACTTGATTGAAAGCACGGCTGCGAATTTGCCATTAGCTTTTGCCAATGCACGGCCTTCAGCAGCGTCGCGGTCGGCACGCTTAGCTGCGATAGCTTGACCACGCTTACGAACGATTTCAATTGCTTTTTGCAAATCGCCTTCAGCTTCTGCCAATGCTTTCTTGCAGTCTACCATACCGGCGCTGGTGATTTTGCGCAACTTCTTGATATCTTCAATACTAACTGCCATAATAGTCAATTATTTTAATAAGTTTGTGTTTGATCAATTAAATTATTCAGCTGCTGGAGCTTCTTCTGCTTTAGGAGCTTCTTCTGCTACGGCTTTGCGACGTACGCGTTGGCGACGTGGCTTTGCTTCGCCTTCTGCTTCTTCTTCAGCGTCCTTGTTGTCAACCTTTTCAACTTTGCGTTCTTCGAGACCTTCGTTGATTGCTTCGCAAACGGTAGCGAGAATCAAGTCGATTGACTTAGATGCATCGTCGTTAGCAGGAATCATGAAGTCGATGTTTGCAGGGTTGCTGTTGGTATCAACGATACCGAATACAGGAATGCCAAGACGGTTAGCTTCTTCTACAGCAATGTGTTCCTTCATCACGTCGACTACGAATACTGCTGATGGAAGGCGGTTCAAGTCAGCGATAGAACCGAGGTTCTTTTCAAGTTTAGCACGTTGGCGAGTAACTTGAAGTCTTTCGCGCTTTGAAAGGTTGTCGAATGTACCGTCCTTGATCATCTTGTCGATAGCAGCCATCTTCTTCACAGCCTTGCGGATGGTTGGGAAGTTGGTGAGCATACCGCCTGGCCAGCGTTCGATAACGTATGGCATACCTACCGCTGAAGCGCGGTCAGCAACCACTTGCTTTGCTTGCTTCTTAGTAGCAACGAAAAGAACTTTCTTGCCTGATTTAGCGATGTTTTTAAGAGCTGCAGCTGCTTCTTCGAGCTTAGCTTGAGTCTTATACAAGTCGATGATGTGAATGCCATTGCGCTCCATGAAGATGTAAGGAGCCATAGCTGGATTCCATTTGCGTTTGAGGTGACCGAAGTGGCAAGTAGCCTCCAATAATTGGTCAAAACTTGGTGTTTGCATTGTTTGTTTTGTAATTTGTTTACGTTCTACTTAATCAATCCCATAGTAGCCTCCCTTTTCACAAGGGCGAGAGTCTATGAGATTTGGATACTAAACTCTCTTTTTTGTTGTAGAGAAATAGTTGAGCGAATCGTAAAATCGATAATATAATAATGTATATATTCGATTAACGCTTGCTGAACTGGAATCTCTTACGTGCCTTAGGTTGACCTGGTTTCTTACGTTCAACGGCACGTGGGTCACGGGTCATGAAGCCTTCCTTGCGGAGTGCTGGCTTGTCTTCAGCGTTGATCTTAACAAGTGCGCGTGCAATTGCAAGGCGCAGAGCTTCTGCCTGGCCTTTGAAACCGCCACCTACGAGGTTAACTTTGATGTCATATTTTCCGTCAGCCTCCAAAGTGTTGAGTGGTTGCTTAACAATGAATTGAAGAATTGGAGATGGGAAATATTCTTCAAGTGCAATTTTGTTGATTTTAATTTCGCCATTACCTTCGCCTACGAATACGCGAGCGACTGCTGCTTTACGACGACCTACTGCATTAATTTTTTCCATACTTCCAATTGATTATTTGAGTTTGTTAATGTCGATTACCTTTGGTTGCTGAGCTTCGTGTGGGTGTTCAGAACCGTTATAAATGTGCACGTTCTTGAGGATTTGAGCACCAAGACGATTCTTAGGGAGCATACCCTTGATAACATGCAAGAACAGTGGGTGCATACCTGGAGTCAAACCCTTGCGTTCTGATTTCTTTTGGAGAATTTCAGGAGTTGCATAGCGTTGACCACCTGGGTAACCAGTGTAAGAAATGTAGATACGTTCAGTCCACTTCTTACCGGTCATTTTCACCTTGTCGGCATTGATGATAATAACATTATCGCCACAATCAACGTGTGGAGTATAGCATGGTTTGTACTTGCCACGCAAAATTTTAGCAACTTTTGCACATAAGCGGCCAAGCACTTGGTCGGTAGCGTCGATTACTACCCATTCTTTTTTTACTTCTTCAGCCTTAACTGAATTTGTCTTGTAACTTAAAGTGTTCACTTTTAAAAAATCCTGATTAATTTGTTAATTAAAAATTCGTAGGCGTAGGTTGAACACGGCCAAATGCTCTGCCTTTTCCCTTGAATAAATAAATTCGGACATAATCGGACTGCAAAGTTACAAATTATTGAGCAAATAACAAAAAATCAGCCCTGTATGCGAGGGCTGATTTCTCGAAGATTTATTTTGAAAATATAGAATTAACAAAGTTTAACCTTATGATGGGGCGGTTGTGCTACTTTTTTAGGTCAACTATCACAATTTCTATATTGGCATCACCTGTTTTTCCTTCGCTTTGTGCCATTCTGATGAGCGTGCTGCCGTCTTGACGGGTGAGCAGTCCTGCATTGTTTGGGCGTGCTTCGGTTCCGATAAACTTTGGGGCAATTTCTCTCAAAAATCTGTCGGCATCGTCCAATCCGAAGAAGTTTTTGGTGAGAAGAATTGATTTGAGTTTGCTGTTTTCAAATTCGAGTTTGGCAGCGTCGAACTCATAACCGTATAACCAAACCTTTTCTGCAATCACAAAGTTTCCTTCAGTCCGTGGCTCAATCTGCTCCTTTTTAAACAGGCTTTTGATTGAGTCAGCGCAAGCCGATTGCTCCGTCTTTCCTATTTCGCAGCCCCAGTAGGTGCGGTTCAGGTTTTCACCGTATGTGGCGAAGATTGTGGCTAATGCCACTATTGCGAAGATAATGTGCTTCATCTCTTACTCTCTAAATGATGCAATATATAGTAATGTGTGATTCCTTGCTTATGGTTCGCGACCTTCAATGATGGCTTCGGTGTCTTTGGCAATCATATATTCTTCGTCGGTAGGGATAACTACCACCTTTACTGCACTATTTGGGGTGCTGATGATGCCTTCGTCGCCGTTGTTTGCATCGTTGGCTGCGTCGTCAATTTCTACGCCCATAAATCGGAGTGGGTTGCACACGTTTGCGCGGGTGCTTGATTGGTGTTCGCCCACGCCGCCAGTGAACACGATGATGTCAACACCGCCCATTTCAGCAGCGAATGCGCCTACATATTTAGTGATGCGTTGCTCATACATTTCAAGTGAGAGGATGGCTTTTTCGTTGCCTTGTTTAGCTGCGGCTGTGATTTCGCGCATATCTGAAGATACGCCACTTACACCAGCCAGACCGCTCTCCTTGTTCACCATATTGAGCATGTCCTTGCTGCTGAGATTGTGCTTGTCCATCAAGAAAATCAGTGCGCCTGGGTCCACATCGCCACAGCGAGTACCCATCATCAGGCCCTCGGTTGGAGTCAAGCCCATACTGGTGTCGATGCTCTTGCCGTCTTTCACGGCAGTGATGCTGCCGCCATTACCTACGTGGCAGGTGATGATTTTCTTGCCTATTGGTTCTACGCCAAGGAATTCGCATACGCGTTGTGACACATAGCGGTGGCTGGTGCCATGGAAGCCGTAGCGGCGAACGCCGTCCTCTGCATAGTATTTATATGGAAGGGCATACATGTAGGATTTTGCTGGCATGGTTTGATGGAACGCAGTGTCGAACACGCCCACTTGTGGCACTTCGGGGAGCACTTCGTTGATGGCGTCGATGCCTGCCATGTTCACAGGATTGTGGAGTGGGGCAATGCCGTAGCATTCCTTGATTTTTGCAATCACCTCATCGTTGATGAGCACGCTCTTGTTGAATTTTTCACCACCATGCACCACGCGGTGACCTACTGCGTCAATTTCCTTGAAGTCCTTAATGCAACCGTATTCTTTGCTGGTGAGGTTGTCGAGAATCGACTTGATGGCTCCTACATGGTCGTTGATATCAAGGTCTTGTTGGATTTTTTCGTTGCCGAATTTGAATTTGATGAAAGCGTCGGGTAAACCGATTTTTTCAATACCGCCTTCGGCAAGCACCTTGTTGGCCTTGATTTCAATGAGTTTGTATTTTACAGAACTACTTCCGCAATTCAATACTAAAATATTCATAGCTGATTATATAAAAATTATTACTTTCTGTTGATGGCTTGGTTGCTTGTGATCAATAAGGTTTTGTAAATTTCATCAGCGTTGCAACCGCGTGATAAGTCATTTACTGGTGCAGCCAATCCTTGAAGAATTGGACCTACCGCAGTGGCACCACCAAGTCGTTGAACGAGCTTGTAGGCGATGTTGCCAACTTCCAGATTTGGGAATACCAAAACTGTTGCCTTGCCAGCCACAGGGCTACCAGGGGCTTTCAACTGAGCCACTGAATCTACAATTGCGGCATCGGCTTGGAGTTCGCCGTCAATCACGATGCTTGGGTCGAGGGCTTTTGCCTTTGCTGTTGCGTTCACCATTTTAGTAACCTTGTCGTGTTGAGCACTTCCCTTGGTTGAAAAACTCAACATTGCCACGCGTGGGGTGATGCCTGCCAAGTTCTGGGCAGTTATTGCTGTTAGCACAGCGGTTTGTGCCAGTTCGTCTTCAGTTGGGTCGGGCATAACGGCGCAGTCGGCAAATACCAACATACCTTTTTCTCCGTATTTTTTAGCAATTTCCTCTGGGAGCACAATGATGAATGCGCCCGACACGCTGTTCACACCGGGAGCAGTCTTGAGCACTTGGAATGCAGGGCGCAACACATCGCTTGTTGCGTGAATGGCACCCGACACCATGCCGTCGGCTTCACCAGCCTTTACCAGCAAGCAACCGAGATATAATGGGTTCTTTGCTTTTGCTCTGGCATCTTCAATGGTGATGCCTTTGCTCTTTCTGAGTTCGTAAAACAGTTGGGCGTATTTTTCCGTTTCCTCGCTGTTTTCGTTGTCAACGAAAGTTGCTTTACAGATGTTTGGCAATTTCATCTCGTTGGCTTTGGCGATGATTTCGTCTTTTTTGCCAATGAGGGTGATTTTACCTGTACCTTCGGCAAGCATTCTGTCTGCCGCTATCATATTTCGCTCTTCTGTACTTTCGGGGAGCACGAGTCTTTGAGGGTTAGCAATACCTTCTTTCTTTAATTTTTCAAATAATGGTTCCATTTATCTTATGAATATGATGGTATTTATTTTATGCAAAATTACTAATAAATCGCCAATATTTGAAATTTTCTATGTGCGATTTTTTTATGTATTCATTTTCTTAGGTTTAACTATGTTTTTCATGGCATTTTTCTGCTTTTTTCACCAAATATTAGCAATCTGTCTTGTAAAAAATTGTTATAAAATTTGCTGGTTACGAATATTTGTGTTTATTTTGGGAAACTTACATGAAAACCTGTTATGGCAAGAAAGAAATTTGTAATAGAATATGACTTTGAGAAGGTGCCATTGTCTCTGTTATGGCAGTTTCTTTATACCAACTCTGGTCTTGAAACTTGGTATGCCGATGAAGTGACGAACGACGGCAAAAATTACACTATCGTATGGGACAATGAGCCGCACGAAGCGTTGCTGCTCTCCGCTCGGCAAAATTCACATGTGCGTTTCCACTGGAAGGATGATGCCGACGAGCCCACTTTCTTCGAGATGCGTATTTTGGTTTCGGAACTGACCCACGGTCGCACTTTGAAAATTACCGATTTCGCCTCCAACGACGACGAGGTGGAGGAATTTACAGAATTGTGGAATAATTCGGTGGATATGCTCAAGCGCAACCTCGGCATTTAGTCGTTTCCTTCTATCTTCAATACCTTTTGTTTTGGGTTTTGCGCCATAACTGTGTCAATTCTTTGTGCCTTTTTTCGTGAGTGAACGAAATAATTACTAAATTTGCAGTCAATTTTAATTGATTCAAAAATTCATGTTAGGAATAAAGAGACTAAATACATTCATGTTGCAGACTTTTCTACCACAGTTCTGCATGACTTTCGTTATAGTTGTCTTTATTCTTTTAATGCAATTCCTTTTCCGTTATATCAACGACCTGGTGGGACGTGGGTTGGAAATCCATGTGCTGGCAGAACTGTTTTTCTATGCGGCGTTGTCGTTTATCCCCATGGCGTTGCCTTTGGCTATACTGCTTGCCTCGCTGATGACTTTTGGTAATCTCGGTGAGCACGTTGAACTCACTGCGCTCAAGTCGGCAGGCATTTCGCTGGTAAGGGTGATGAAATCATTGATTATCTTCATTGTCTTGGTCGCCATTGGCGCTTTTTTCTTCCAAAACGATGTTTTGCCCAAAACTCAGGTGAAAATGTACACGTTGCTTTTCTCGGCAAGGCAAACGCAGCTCTCGTTGGATATATCTAAAGGCACCATCAATAGTCAGATTCCGGGTTATAATGTTTATGTGAAGGATAAAAACAAGGAAACTGGAATGCTCTACGATGTAATTATCTATGGCGTTGACCAGCCTTCGTCTTACCCTCGCATCGTCACTGCTGACTCTGGCTCGTTGAGCACCACGAAAGATGAAAAGCACATTGTGCTAAAGCTTTACCATGGCAACTGGTATGAGGATTTAAAGCAGGGCAATAGTGGATTTGGCAAGGAAATGTATCGTCGCGAATCGTACCACGATAAGGTGATTATGATTCCGTACGACGCCACCTTCAAGCGTCTCGACGATAATAGCATGAAGTCGCAGTACATTGGTAAAAATATTTCAGAACTGGTTCATACTATTGATTCTGTGCAACTCCGAGTCGATTCTGTGGGTTCTTCGATTGCCACAGAGTTGAAAGCAGCTCCTATCTGCGGTGTTCAGGCTTATCAACTGTCGTACGACGATTCAGTTCCCAAACTTACGGCTATTCCTGATGTGAAGATGGACAAACCGCTCGACTTCGACTCGATTTACAATTCTATGTCCACTATGGAGCGTTTGGCGGTTGTGAATTCCGCGATGAACACCGCTCGTTCTACAGTTCAAAATGCCGAGTTCCGATCATATTCTATTAATGAGGATAATATGCAAATTCGCCGTCACGGCATTGAGTTGCAAAAGAAGTTCACACTTTCGCTGGCATGTCTTATCTTCTTCTTCATTGGTGCTCCGTTGGGTGCTATTATCCGAAAAGGTGGTTTGGGATTGCCTATTGTGATTTCGATTATCCTGTTCGTGTTCTACTATATCATCGACAACACAGGCTATAAGATGGCGCGTGATGGTTATTGGCCAGTTTGGGAAGGCGTTTGGCTCAGTTCTGCAGCGCTCTTGCCGCTTGGCGTTTTCCTGACCTATAAGGCGGTGAACGACTCTGCTGTATTCGATTTGGACTCATACTTGATATTGTTCCGCAGATTTTTCGGAGGCGTAAATACTCGTCACCTTGAAAAGAAAGAAGTGGTTGTTGATTCCGTAGAAGATGATGTGGCAATTTCCAAGATGGAGCATTTGAAGGAACTTTCGGGCGAAGTTCTTCAACTTTTCCGTCGCCGTCCTTCCTATGTGCAGTTCTTCAAAAGTATGCCATATAACGAAAATTTGGAATTGGCACACACCTCGCTTGAGGAATCGGTTCAGTATCTTGGCAATTCACAGAATCAGCTTATCATTAATAAGGCGATGGACTTCCCATACATTTCAAATTCGTGGATATATCGACTGATTCGAAATGAGAGGGCAAACAAGATTTGTTTCTATGGGCTACCGCTGGGTGCTTTGGTTTATTTATACTCGTTCCACCAAAGAAAGAAAGTTTGTGGTGAACTTGAAAAGGTGATAGTGGTAGCACAGCATGTTATCGACATCTTCAACGGCGTTGACGATAACCACCAAGCACATTAATATATAATAAAAGAATTTTATCTAAGAAATAATAAGCGCGTGCAGATTCTCTGGCATCGCGCTTTTTTATTCTACAGTTACCCAAATTGCCATTGCCACGCCTCACTTCCTTATCCTATCTTCGCTCCCATAAAGCCCAAAACGCAATATCCACCCTCCGAAATCTAATTTCTAACCTCTAATTTCTAGTTTCTGAATTGGTGTTTCGGGTGTTTCAGGTGTTTCAGGTGATTCGGGTGATTCGCTGAAAAAGCCCGATTTGGCGTATGGCTCGAAAAACCGCGAAAAAAAGCGAAAATTTTTCTTTCAGATTTTCAGTGAGTTATAAAAAAGTGTGAAATTTTTCTCCCGAAATATTTTGCTGGTATTGAAAAAAGGTATAACTTTGCACTCGCTTTTCAGGGGTAACACTCCGACACGGAAAGCGAGCTCATTGAAATGTTGCAGTTTTTTGACAAGTAGTACAAGAGAACAAGATGGGACATAATTAGTCCCGTCGGTTCCTGAACG
>OIXU01000460.1_pt1 | contig 14278 bp, 10 predicted proteins | sample 1587921 | NCBI WGS metagenome assembly OIXU01 (sample SAMN03283238) | human gut metagenome | biome: human-associated habitat; material: feces | host: Homo sapiens | place: Peru | collected 2012
TCCGCCGCCGATCGGGTTGACCGCCGAGACGACGGCAGCGTTCGTGCCCACCGCCGTCGCCACGTTCATCAGGCTTCCAAGCATCGAGGATCCCGACCCGCCGCCGCCGCCGAGCATGTAGTGACCGTTGTTGTAGAAGCCGTCGCGCACCATCCGGGAGACGGAATGGAAGGCCTTGAAGCCCGTATCCGTCGTCGTCGTCGACGTCGTCGGCTTCCCTTCGTCGTCCAGCACCCAGAAAAGCTCGTTCCCCGACGCATCGGTCATGCGCTCGCGCGTCGTCACCCTCTGCCGTCCGCGCTGCACCCAGTCGATGCCGGTCTGGAGGTCGTCGCCGAGCTCGACCTGCACGATGACCGTCTCGATCAGCACCTGCGAGAGCTTCACGTCCATGTTGTCGATGACCTCGCGTATTGCGCGCATGTCGGCCCTGCGGGCCATCACGACTATGCCGTTGATGCGCTTGTCGGCGAGGATCTTGATGTTGTCCTTGTTGAGTTCGCCGAGCGTGGAGGCGGCTGTCTTCGAGAAGGTAGGGTTCGTCGTCTGCGGGCGCGTCGCCGCGCCGCCCGCGCGCGTCTGCGTGAGGTTGCGGTTCGCGGCGCCGTTCTTCGCGGCGTTCGCGTTCGGGTTGTTCTTCGCCTGCGAGGAGGACGAGCCGTTTCCGATGAGGTCGTTCAGCATCGAGGCGACGTCCTCGGACTCGGCGTACTTGAGGCGGATCACCTCGATCTGCACCTCCGGCGTGGTCTCCACGTCGAGGGTCTTGATCACGCGGTCGAAGAAGTCCATGTTGGACTTGTTCGTGATGATGATCAGCTTGTTGGAGCGCTCGTCCGCGAGGATCAGCACCTTGCCGCGTATCATTCCCCTGTCCGCGTCGGACACCGCCGCGATGAGGTTCGCGTTAGGGGTGTTCACGGGCTGTTCCGGCTTCCTCATCCCCGGACGGTTGTTCAGGTTGAGGAGGCTTGTCCGGAGCGAGGACGGCGTTGAGCTTCCGAAACCCGGGGCGCCGCTCGGCTTGGGTCCGCTCTGCTTCTGCTGCGTATCCTTCTGGGATTCCGTTACTATCGTCTCAAGGTGCGTCTTGATGTCCTGGGCGAGCGCATACTCGATCTGCCGCACGAACACGTCCTCCGTGACCGGCGTCGCGACGTCTATCACGCGCGCGATCTCGAGCATGCGGTTTATGTTCTCCTGGGTATCTGTGACGAGGATCGCGTTCGTGCGCTCGAACACCTGGAACAGCCCCTCCGGGGCCTTGAACCCCTCCAGCGCCTTCTGCGCCTCCGCGACCTCGATGTTCTTGAACGCGATCATCTGGCTCACCACGCGCCCCTGCTCCGGGAGGTTGCCCTTGTCCTCCATCTTAAGCGGGATGCCGTGCGTACGCACGGTCTTGCGCGGCAGGGCGCGAAGGAACTTCTTCCCCCTCGGCTCGAGCACGATGCCGTTCATCGTGAGGACAAGCTCGATCGCCTCAAGGTACTCCTCCTTGGTGAGTATCTGCCCCTCGAGCGAGCGGAGCGTGATCTGCGCCTTGGGGAGGTCTGGAGCGGGGATCACGGTCTTGCCCACCTCGTCCGCATACGCCTCCAGCACCAGCGCGACGTCCGCCTGGTTGAACGCCAGCGCCGGGACGCCGTTCGTTCCGCGCGGCACGCTCTTCAGGTCTTCGCGGGACATCGGCTGCTGGGCCTCCTGCCGGTCGGCGGCCGCGCTCGCGCCGCGATTCGCGGGCCGCTTGCCGAGCAGGCCCGGACGGTTCTGTGCAAGCGACACGCATGACACTGCGAGCGTCATCGACAGAAGCAGAAACATCTTCCTATTCATCTTTGACTCCTTGAAAGGCGATTTAGGAACCGGCGTCATCACTCGGCATCCTCCCTCATGTATGCGCAGGCGAGCCTGAACGACCCCGTGAGGAAACCCTTGTGCGACGAAGGCTTGATTGCGATCTCGCGCACGTCGAACATCGCGTTGGTCTCGCATTCGAGGGCGTGCATGAACTTGACGAGCGACGTTATGGTCGCCTCCCACCGCTTCACGTCTATCGGCTGCTCGAACACGTCGCCCGCCTCGACCTGCTGCCCTGCCTGGCGCTGGGATATCGAGACGTTGTTCGCCTGCGCGATGGAGTCCATGCGGCTGAGCCAGTGCGTGTCGACGTCCATCGCGCCTTCGCCGAACACCGGCATCTTCTCGCGCTCCGCCTCGTACGCGTCGTTCCACTTCTGCCGCTGGGAAATGAGCTTCTTCTCCGAAAGCGTCTTCTTCACGGCGGCATCGTACTTCTTCGCGGCGACCCGCCACGCCTGCTCCTGCCCCATGAACCAGAGGACAGCGCAAAGTCCGTACATGAGGATCACGCCGCCGATTGCCGCCACCATGCGGTCTCGCCTCGAGAGGTTTGACGTCATTTCTCCTCCCTGGCCTCGAACAGGCACTCTATGGAAAACTTGTGCACGCCCCGGCTTTGCGACGGCCCCGTGAGGTTCACCTCCGCGAACAGCTTCGCGCCGTCCTCGGTTTCCGCATCCGCAAGCGCGTTCTTGAAGTCGTACACGCTCGTGGGCTGGTCGGCCTCGCCGACTATCGAAAGCCGTTCGCCGCGCCTGAAGTTGAAGCTCGTGAGCGTTATGCCCTCCGGCATCCGGTCCGACACCGCCTTTAGGATCTCAAGCGATCCGCGCGCATGGTCGGAATACTGCTGCACGAGCTTCACCTTGTCGCGCATCTCCTTCACCGCACGGAAGTCGGCGGAATGGCGCCGGGACACCGTCTTCTGCCGCTCCGTCATGCGCCCGTATACGAACGGAACGCCGAAGAGCCCGGCCATGGCGAGAAGCCATCCGGCGGCGGCGAGCGCGATGAACGTAAACAGCTTCTTCGAGAACCGCGCCTCCGTGCGGGCCTCCGCCCAGTCCGCAGGGGTAACGTCGAGCGAGTATCCTTCGGAGGTCCTGAGGGCGACGCCCTCCACCCCGCCAAACGCGGCCAGCCCATCGCCGGAGCCGTTCGCGTCATCGCAGTCCGCGCCGCCTACCGTAGCGATGCGCACCGGCGCAAGCTCGCCGAACCTCTTGACGAGGACGCCGTCGATCGCGGACTTCACGAACACCACGATCTCGGAAGCCTCCACCGACGCATCGGCGCGTATGAGCGACAGCGTCACCTCGCGGAAAAGGTCATCGGCATTGGATATCCCGCCGAGGCCGCGAAGGAGCGAAGGCACCTGGTTGTCGAGCACCACCACGTCCCAGCCGTCGTCGCAATTCATCAGCACGACCTTGCGGCGCGGAACGGCCTCCCCATCCGGGTATATCTCCGTCCAGCGCGTACGGAGCCAGCCGAGCGCAGAGATGTCGGTGCGGAGCACCCGTACCTTGGCCTCGTCGAGGGCATCCCCGATCTCGGAAGCCTCCGCCTCCGGCAGGGCGGCAAACATGGACACCACGCGGCCTTCCGTCTCCAGCACGGTCTCCACGCCGGCCACTGGCTCCTCGTCCGGGAATGGAGACACCTTGCCGATCTCCTCGGCTGCGGTCTCATTCAGGCGGTCGCGATCTTCCGCGGGGACGCTCGACACCTTCACGAGCAGGGAGGAAAGCGGCACGGACAGCACAACCTCGTGCGTCCCGAAGCGGTGCCCCGCCGCCCTGAAAGCCTCCACGAGATCCCCGTAGCGGTCATGCGTCTCGCCCGCCGCATCGTCGCCGATGCCGCCTGGCTGCGCCGCGCCACCGTCTTCGGACGCCGCGGCGTCTGCGGAAGCGTCCGCGCCGTCCGTGCGCCAGAAGCAGCGGTCGGCGACACGCCATTCCGACTTGTTCTGCACGAGGCGGATGCCGCGTACGCCATCCGCCTCGATGCCGAGGACTGTGATCGACTTCTTCACCTTCTTAATCGCCGTTTCAATCGCCGCTTCGCGTCTTTAAATAGTTAAATGGTTAAATGGTTAAATTCTGTCCATCATGTCTACCAACTACCATCTACCAACTACCAACTTTCAACCAAAGCCGCGTAGCGGCGATCTAACCATTTACTTATTTAACTATTTAAGGTCCCTGATTGCCGCATCGACGTTCGCGAAAAGCTTCGGGAGCGTCTTCGCCGGAACCGTCGAGAACGCTATCCGTATGAGCCCCGAAAGCATCTTGTTCCATTCCGGTTCAATAAGGTCGGCCGGACGGCAGGTAATAACCTTATCCATCTTGTTCTGCTCAAGCGCTTTCTTTACCAGCTCCTGGTTAGGCTCGGCAGGAAGTTTTCCAAAGCGGCCTACAAGAAGGTTTCTGAAATCCTGAGTCATTGTAGTATATCGTCCCATAAGAACGTTCATTACAGCCTGAGTTCCAACAATCTGGGAAGTCGGAGTTACGAGCGGAACATAGCCTGCGTCCTTGTGAACGCGCGGAAGCTCGGCAAGAACATCATCCATCTTGTCTCCGGCGCCCTGCTGCTTAAGCTGACTTTCAAGGTTGGAAAGCATTCCTCCAGGAACCTGGGAAACAAGGATGCGCGTATCTGCTCCAAGGAATTTTGACTCAAGCGAAGCATAGTGCTTTCTGATTTCGCGGAAATAAGCCGCAATCTCAAGAAGAGCCTTTGTGTCAAGCTCTGTATCCATGTCAGTGCCTTTAAGCATCTCTACAACGGTTTCCGTAGGAGAATGCGAAGTTCCCATGGACATGGAAGAAATTGCCGTGTCAAGAATATCCGCGCCGGCTTCCGCAGCCTTAAGCAATGTAGCAACAGAAAGACCTGTTGTGGCGTGCGAATGGATTTCAACAGGAAGATCAACCTTTGACTTGATAGCCTTAACCAGGTCGTATGCAACATAAGGCTTCAGAAGTCCGGACATATCCTTTATACAGATTGAGTCAGCGCCAAAGTCCGCGTAAGTCTTTGCGAGCTCAGCATATTTTTCAATAGTGTGATACGGAGTAACCGCATAGGAAATAGCCATCTGAACGTCAACGCCGGACTTTTTCGCAGCCTTTGTGGCGCGCTCCATGTTGCGCGGATCGTTGCAGGCATCAAAAATACGGAAACAGCCGATACCGTTCTTTGCGGCAGTCTCAACAAACTTGTCAACAACATCATCGGCGTAGTGCTTGTAGCCAAGAAGGTTCTGCGCGCGAAGGAGCATCATGATCTTGTTGTTCGGAAGGGCAGCGTGAAGCTTTCTAAGGCGTTCCCACGGATCTTCGTTCAGGAATCGGATGCAGGAGTCATAGGTAGCTCCACCCCATCCTTCAATATATTTATAGCCGATTTTATCAAGCATTGGACATGCAGGAAGCATATCTGCCGTTGTCATTCGTGTAGCGTGAAGCGACTGATGCGCGTCACGGATTGCAAGTTCAGTAATTCCTACTTTAGCCATTTTAATTTTTACCTCTTATAAGTTAGTTGTTTTCTTTTTCGTGAACCGCCATAGCGATTGCGGCAATTATAGCCTTTTTATCAACAGCAGCATTTACAGCCGCAGGAACAGGTTTTGCAGAAACCTTAGCGGCAGGTTTTGATACAGGTTTAACTTCGTCTTTATCAAGCCTGAGCGCATGAACGACACCATGAAGAACATTCATACATACAATCAAGATGATTATAAAAGCGAATACAACAGCCATACCCAGCAAAGTCAAAAGACCGCTCTGCCCGAGCATCTGAAAAATTGTCATATATCCTCCTAAATTTAGGACTATTTTGAAAAACAAAATATCACGTAAATTATAAAAGAATCTAACCTATTTTTCAATAAATCGTGATATAATCAATTACAAAATTATGAGCATTTTTAATATATTATTTTTAGTTTTTACAGCACTTTTTATTGCAAGCGCAATAGTAGAAATCACAGGCTACTATAAAAAAATCAGCCTTATGGAATACATAGCGAATCCATGCATGTATGTATTTCTGCTCGCATCGTGGATTATGGTTCTTACGCCGCTCCTGCCGGACTCGCTGAATATAATAATCTGCGTTTCCGCCGCCGTTCTGTTCGGGCTTACAGGCGCATGCCTTCAGTTCCTTCCAAAAACGAAAAAAAACGTGGCGGCGAGCGCGATATTCTTTATCGCAAGTTTTTTAAGCTTTATAATTCTTATCCGCCCTTCGTTCCGGCTGTTCAGCCTTCCGCGCTGGGCATCGGCGGCAATATTTACAGCGTATTTAACTCTTTTTGTTCTATATTATATATTTTCAATCGGAAAAAGAAGCCTTTTAAAAACCGCCGGAATCACAATCTTTATGATTCCGCTGATGGTTCTGCACTACGGCTCAATCCTTACGCTATGCGGACAGCCGAAACTCTACTCCGCGCTGCTTTTTGCCGGAAGCACAATTTTCATAGCCGCCCAGGCGCTTATAGTAAAAGGATTTTTTGTAAAGGCATCGCCAAAAGACAGGCTTTTCAGAATGATTCTATACATTGCCGGGCAGTTTTTTGTAACCGCCGGATTTTCGCTGATGGTAGTATGATTTTTGGATAGAAATTTCACAGGTAAATCCGCCTGCGCGGGATTGTAACCGCTTGCCGCAGGCAAGTTGCGGAGCGGAAGCGGAGCAATGCAGGCGAAAGCCGGAACGGTGAAAAGCCCGTTACGGTGGTATTTTGCGCCCTAAAAAAAAGTCCCCGAAGGCTTGCCTCAGGGACTGAAATTTCCGAACGAATCAGAACAAATCTTTCATCGTATAAAGCGCGCCTTTTTTTAACGCGCCGGTTTTTAACGACTCAGAAAGTTTTTCCAGCGCATGAACCGCGCCCATGGCAAAACCTTCGCGGCTGCGGGCACGGTGGGTAATCTCAATCGTGTCGGTCTTGCTGTCAAAGAATACTGTGTGCGTTCCGGGAATAGAACCGCAGCGTGTTGAAGAAACATGAAGCTGCTCCGGTCTTGGCCTTTCATGAAAGGCGTCCGTTACAATCTCCGACTTTTTCTTTGTGTTCGCAAGAATTGTCTCCGCAATCGCAATGGCAGTACCGGACGGACTGTCGGCTTTCTGGTTGTGATGAGCCTCCCAGGTGGCAATGTCGTATTCCGGCCACTGCTCCATTATCTTTACAGCCTCGGAAACAATCTTTAAAAGCATATTAACGCCGATTGAAAAATTCGCGGAAGTCATAACCGTTCCGCCGCAGCTGGCAGCCAGCTCATTAACCTCGCCGTATTTGTCGTTCCAGCCGGTTGTGCCGACAACAAGAGGAATGCCGAGCGGCAGAAGAGCCTTTATGTTTCCCATGACCGCAGACGGATGGCTGAATTCAATCACGCCTTCCGCCCCGCTGGACTTTACCGCCCGGGCAACAGCGTCATAGTCGCCGGCAGGAATCTTTACGCTGGCATCATCAGAAACAACATCAATAGTCGCGACAACATCGTGTCCCAGAGACTTCGCGCAATCCGCAATCATGTGTCCCATCTTTCCATATCCAACAAGTGCAATTTTCATATAAAATCCCTTTTATCTTTTTTCAGATTGAATAAAAAACCATCCCTAGCCAAAATAAGCCTGGTGCAGAATCTGAACGGTTCTGTCGGCCTCGTCGTCGTTCACAATAAAACTTATATTCACTTTTGAAGCGCCCTGGCTTATCATCTGAACGTTTATGCCCTCGTCCGCAAGAGCCTCGAAGCCGCTTGCAAGAATCGCGGATGAATGCTCAACGTCGCAGATTACGGTGACAATGGCACGCTCCTTGCGAACAGAAACATCGCAGGCCTTGCTCAAATCCTGCACAAGACCTTCAAGCTTTTCCTTGCCGCTTACAGTGCAGGAAACAGAAACCTCGGAAGTAGCAATGACATCAATGCAGACATTCCACTTTAAGAAATTGTTAAAAATATGCGCCAAAAAACCGGCCGCGCCAAGCATACGGTTAGAAACCATATCAATCAGCTGCACATGCTTTACAGAAGTAATCGCGCATACAGGCGGAACTTTTCCGCTGTGCCTTTCAACAATAATCGTGCCTTTGCTTTCTATATTATAGGAATTTTTTACCCGGACCGGAGTTCCGCTCTTCCTTACAGGAACCATTGAGCGCGGATGCAAAACCTGCGAGCCGAACATCGCAAGCTCCTGAGCCTCCTCATAGGTAACCTCAGGAACAGGCTTCGCCTCCTTTACCACGCGCGGATCAGATGTAAGAATTCCATCAACATCCTTCCACGTCTGGACCTCCTCCGCATTCATCGCCGCGCCAATCATTGTCGCAGTCAAGTCCGAACCGCCGCGGCCGAGCGTTGTAATAATACCGCGCTTGTCCTTTGCAATAAAACCGGTCACAATCGGAATAGCATTGTCCAGACCCTTGCTGTACGAACCCAAATGCCGCGGAATATTTTCCCAGACCTCGTCCAGAAGCTCCGCCGCCATATAATTTGAATCGCTTACAAAACCGATGTCCCACGCATCATAAAATTTCGCGTCCACACCCTGGCTCTTCAAATAAGCCGCCATCATCCTTACAGACATCCGCTCGCCGAACGAAACAAGATAATCGCGCGAGCGCCTGCTGATTTCCTTCAGCATAGAAATTCCGGTCAAAAGCTGCTTTAGCTCAGCCAAAAGAGCTTCAATCGCATCAATATTTATGCCAAGTTCCCTGGCCGTTTCCTCATGAAGCTTTGCCACACCGGCAACATCAACAGTTCCCGTAACCGCCAGATCCGCGGCCGCCAGAAGATGGTCCGTTGTGTCGCCCATCGCGCTAAGAACCACAACCGGACGCTTTTCCCTGTACGCCTTAATAATAGAAGCAACATGCTTAATTCTTTCTGCATTGGCAACTGAAGAGCCGCCGAATTTCATAACTATCATATAAATAAAATACACATTTTTGTATATTTATGCAATTTCCTTTTAAGATTAAGGGCGCAAATTTCAGCCGTAACCGCACTTCCAGGGCCCGCTTGCGCTTGGTCTCGCTCCGCTCGCCTTGCTCCGCAACCCTTCCACCGCGGCGCAAAAGGCACACGCCAGCCCGGAGCGGCTTCGCAAACATCAAGGTTCGCACATCATTCCGCAAACATCAAGGCTCGAACATCGTTCCGCAAACAAAAAATTCCGCCTGAAAAAAGGAAGGCGATTTTTCCGCCGCGGAAATATTAAAAAAAAGCAAGAACAAAAAATCAATCTATCGTAATTTGATAGACCAACTGAGGTAAAATGCCATCAACAAAAAAAAAGGAAGGTGTTTTATGAAGAAGAAACTTGTTTTTATCCTGCTGATGGCGGCAGGCATCGCGCTTTTTGCAGAGGAAAAGGTTTTCCGGTATTTGCTGATTCAGGAAAACCCACAGTACAACACAATGACGCTCGCAGTCTTTGATGCAGACCACGACACAGGAGTTGACCTGGACACAAGCACACCGGGAACAATAACAGCCCGGTTGAACAGAAAAAACGCAAGACTGATTAAAAATTCAATACTCCCGAACCTGGAATCTTCCTGGTATGGATATACATCATATATCTACATCGGACCTGAACAGGATGCAGATGCAGAAATTATTTCTGAAGAAGAATTTGAAGACTATCTGGACGAAGACCTAGACAAATCCATTAAAGAAGTTGAATATGAAGCATTTGAAGGTAAAGATAAAACTACAGAAAAAAACTTCAGAAAATTATTCAAAGCACAATAGAACTTAGTGATTACGTCTGTACCAGAGAAGCTGCAAAAGTAAGAAAATTTTTAGAAAGTTTTTGATTATGCATTCCACAAAGCGTCCAGTTCAGTCGCAATATCGTTATTATTAATACAAATCATGCAATCATCTTCGGAAGAAAAACCCAGCGGATTTGCACTACCGTACCAAACTATTTTTTCATCAATTACTGTACATCTGTGAATATCGCTATCAATTTGTTTTACTTGAATACCGATTTTATACATTTTTTCAAAAAGTTCATTCAATATTTTTTTCTTGATGTTATCCGCAGATTTTTTATTTTGTTTTTTTGTAATAACACATACTATAACTCCTCGCAAAATAAGAGGTTCTACCGCTTTTATAAACTGTTCTGCTTCCCATTTTGAAATATACGGACTTGAAATAAAAACTTGTTTTTGAGCAAGAGAAATATTCTGAATCATTACAGAGAAAAAACTCTTTCCGCTAAACAGTAAATTCTTTCCAATATTTTCTATGCTGCTTACAGATTGTAAATTTGAAGATAAATCAGCACAGGGCAAAAAACCTAATTGAGAAAATCCCTTAAGTCTTTTATGATACATCCTTTCAAAAACAGGAATTCTAAAATCAACATAATCATAAATTACAGAATCGATTTTACCTTTATAAACTCTATTCACTCGTCCACAATATTGGGCAAGCGTTCCTTTCCATGAAATTGGCATTGTTATAAAAAGCGAATCAAGACGCGGAGAATCAAAACCTTCACCTGCATATTTTCCTGTTGCAAGAACAATAAGTGTTTCTTCGGCAGGTATTTGTGCAAGCTGTTCAAACAGATTCTGCTTTTCTTTTGCAGAATTTTGTCCTGTAATAATAATTATATGATTTGCAGAGCCTTCAAGTTTTTTTGCAAGTTCTTTTATATGTGCCACTCGTTCAGAAAGTACAAGAGGAGTTCGTCCTGCGTTTACACAAAATTTTATGTCATTGCAAATTATTTCAGTCCGTTTTTCATTCTGAACTAATTTTGCATATAAATCCTGAATTGACGGTTGTTCACTTTCAGTTTTTTCAAAATAAACAGAAGGAATAAATTTTGTTATGAAATATTTTTTTATTTTTTCCTGTTCAGGATTTTCGTTTTGCATTTTTGTTGCATCAAATAAAATATTTCCGCACTGCATAAAAATTATTTTTTCATGTCCATCTCGTCTAATTGGTGTTGCTGTCAGTCCGTAAACATATTTTGCAGTAACAGACTTCATCACTTTTTCAAATGTAAATGCTGAAACATGATGACATTCGTCTACTATAACCATTCCATAATCTTTTACAAAGTTTTTTACTTGCAAAACTTTTTTACTTTCTGTCTTTTCAAAAAGTGACTGAATAATTGCAACATCTATTTTTCCAGTGCGCTTGTCTTTTCCTCCGCCAACTATTCCTGCATCAAAATTCAAAAACTTTTTTATTGATTTTATCCATTGAACTAAAAGCGCATGAGTATGAACTATGATAAGTGTGTTACAACTTTTTCTTGCAATTAAAACTGATGCCGTTACTGTTTTGCCAAATCCCGGTGGAGCGGAAAGTATTCCGATTGATTCATTCAATAATGCAGATATTGCATTTTCCTGCTCATTTCGAAGAATACCTGCAAATTTCACATCAATATTAGTTCCGCAATTTGTCTTATCTGTAACAGAAAATTTTCCATTATGTTTTATTATAATTTTCTTTATTTCTTTAAGACACCCACGTGGTAAAATCAATTCATCGTTTGTTTCTTCTGAACAATCAATAAAACGTGGCTTATTCCATGTGGATATTCTCATTTTCTGTGCTTTGTAGAATTCTGGATTTTGAAAAACAGATGTTCTTTTTAACTCACCTGTAATTTGCTCTGGAAGATTTTTCTTTTTTATAAATATTTGATTTGAAAGAGTAATTTCTAAAGTTTTTCCTTCAAGTAGCTGTATTTCAGATTGGATTTCTTTTTCAGATGAAGATATTTCTTGTATTTTCAGATTAATTTTTTTATCAGTGTTTTCATCAGGGACTTCCCTTTTTAATTTTGAATAAATGTACAGAAATTCTTTAGAACTCAACTTATTTAGAGAAGAAAGATATTCCCATTGGTCTGAATAAGGAATAAAATTTTCATCAACAAAAACAGTAGTTCCATTTTTTACAGATTTTCCTTGCAACGGAAGAGCAATCAAATTTCCATATCCACCTTTTGGCATTATATCTTGATTCGGGAACATTCGATCAAAAGACGAAAAGGACAACTGATGATAATTTTTCATTGTAAGAGTAAGCAGTTTTGAACCAAAATCACGAGCAGTTTTTGCGGACACTCGTTCTTCAAAAAAAATCCATAAATGCGCTCCACTACCAGAACGTGAAATTTCTACGCTGCAAGAAATATTGTACGATTTACATATTTTTCTGAGCTCAGTAACATCATCTTTCCATTGTTCATCGTCAAAATCATAAGCCAGAAAGTAGCAAGTGTTGTCGGATAAAAGCGGATACAAGCCGACAACATCCCGAGAGTATTCATCTTTTCCAATCAGATGATGCAAAAGAACTTCATCGTTCAGACTAAGCATTTCTTTGCAAGCGCATTTTGCACACGGAATATTTTTTATGTTGCATTTTCCTGCTGTCCATTTATTTTTACAGACAGGTGAATAACCACTAGTCTTTGACTTTAAATTATACCAGCGAAGTGCATAGACATCGTTTCTTCCGCGAAACAGTGATTTGTATAAAGCAATTTTTTCATGAGTCGAGCTTGTATGCGTTACAGATGAAATAACGACTGGAAGAGAATTAATTTCGTGCTCAACTTTTTCATTATGGAAATTCTCTTCAAAATAATTTGCAACGACTTTGGTAATATCCGCATTATTTACAGTAAGAAAATTCAACAAGTTAACAAGCTCTTCTTTAGAATAATCTGAGAAATTTCTATTTTTGGTAATTTCAGTTGGCATATATTACTTTTACATTTTCCCTAACAGCCACTTAAACACATTCATCTGCTTAATTCCGTTGTAAGTTGTGTACGGCGTAAAATCAGTTGTCAAAAGATATTTTGAGTTATGGTCGTTTATTGCATTCAATGGCTTTAATTCACGGTCCAGAGTTTTTTCATCTGCAACAGTATAAGCAACCTGATAATATTCTGTGTCGTAATCATTCGTGGCAACAAAATCTACTTCATTGTCATTGAATTTTCCGACATTCACTTTGTAACCACGCCGTAAAAGTTCAAGATAAACGACATTTTCAAGCAAGTGCCCCATATCAACATTTTTTGAACCCAATAAATAAAACCGCAAACCTGTATCTGCAATATAATATTTTGCAGCCCCTGAAAGAAGTTCTTTTCCTTTTATGTCAAACCGTTCTGCCTTGTAAAGAATATATGCGTCGCACAAAAATCCAATATAATTTTCTACAGTCGGAACAGAAATTTTCCTGCCGCGTGAAGTCATTGTATTTGCAATATTTGTTGCAGAAACTGGAGAGCCAACGCTGTCGAACAAAAACTTAATTACATCGGTCAGCATATTCAAGTCAGAAATTTTTCCACGCGAAGCAATATCTTTTATTAGAATTGAATTGAACACACCGTCAAGATAGGCACGATTTTCCTGCTTTACAGATAAACTTAACGTATACGGAAAAGAACCATTTTCTATAAAATCACTGTATTTCTGTAAAAGATTATCTTCTCCAACTGCAGAAATATATTCTTTAAAAGAAAGCGGCAGCATTTTTATTTGAACATAACGCCCCGAAAGAAGAGTTGCCAAATCTCCCGAAAGAAGTTTTGCATTTGATCCGGTAAGATAAAGATCAACATTTTTTTTAACATACAACGCATCGCATGCTTTTTGAAATTCCGGAATATTCTGAACTTCGTCAATTATCACATAATTTTTTTTATCACTTACAAGACGGGAATTGATATATTCGTAAAGAAGACGAAAATCTGTTATATCAAAAAAATCGCCGTCTTCAAGATTTATGTGAATAATTTGTTCTGATTTAATTCCTGAATCCAAAAGACATTGATGAAACATATTGAGAAGAGTTGATTTTCCACAGCGGCGAATTCCTGTAACAACTTTTATAAGCTGCTTGTCTTTAAAACTTATTAAAATATCAAGGAATTCGTGTCTAGTTATCTGATTTTGTAAAATCATATTTACAATATACGATAGAATGACAATTTTGTAAAGTCTACTTTATAAAATTAGTATTTTTTTTAATTTTTTTATAATTAAGTTTACAATTTCAAAGGTTTATTCCATTCATAATCGGAAACTCAAAATAAGGACTATAACTAAATGACTTAGGTCTTACTTGAAAAAACTCTTAACAGTTCTTTTGTGACTATAAAAAACACACCGAGAATTTGTTTCGACTACAATGTCAAAACAGACTTCAATTCATTCTTAATTTTTATTTTTCTGCCAACACAAATGTGTAAAAACTCCTTCAAGTTTTTTAGACATAAATTATTATTCATATTTCTCCTATGATTATTGTCAATAAGACAATTAGTTTTTGGGGCTCTCCAGCCCTCTTATTAACTACATTCAAGA
>OIXU01000463.1_pt1 | contig 14240 bp, 10 predicted proteins | sample 1587921 | NCBI WGS metagenome assembly OIXU01 (sample SAMN03283238) | human gut metagenome | biome: human-associated habitat; material: feces | host: Homo sapiens | place: Peru | collected 2012
GGAATAGTGGACGAAAAGTTCTTCCTGTACAGACTTGCTAAAATATACGCCTATCCCCACTAATTTTCCACTGAACCGCTAAAACTCCAGATGATGCCTATGATGAAGGCTATGATGATGGGTATGAACAAGGTATGGAAGATGGTAGAAATGGGTATGGTCACGGTGCTAACTATGATGATTCAAGTGATTATTATGCTTACTATGAAACAATGTATCAAGAAGGCTATGAAAGTGGCTATGATGATGGATATTCAGAAGGTAAATCCCAATATGAGGATGAAGAATCAGGAGAAGATGAATAATGCAATGAATTTCAACAAAATAGTATAATAAAAAGTACGACAAATGAAAAATTTAATTTATATGACATTGGTTTTGGTATTTGTATCTTTTACCAACAAACAAAGCAGAAATTCATCTGATGAAGAAACTACACAAAGCAATAATTATACACAAACACAAAGTGGCGATTATCCAGAAATTCCGCAAAGTGACTGTGATTCAAGCCTTCCAAATGCTACTCCTATAGAATCATCTTCTGATTTTGTGCCTGTAATAGCAACAAGTACTACAGAAAATGCTTATCCAACTTATTCAGAGGAAAGTGATAGTGATAATAGACGGCGGTATTCAAACTATGAAGAAACAGATGATTGCGTTGATGGTGTTGTTGTCTATGAAGGCAGTGGTGATTACTATATTATTGAAACAAGAAGAGGTTTAACGGTATGTGAAACTTATTCTGGTTGTTTATCAGAAGGAGATAAAGTTAGGGGTGAATTGAACAAGTATAGTTTTAAGTACATCCTAAATAAAAATAGAGATTCAGAAGTTAAAATATACATAGAAGATTATATGCTATCAGAAGAGTCTGCTATTAGATGGCTTGGCGTGCACAACCATCTAAAAAGCAGAGATCAAGATTACTATGATTCTGACAATGAGCATTACGGCATAAGAATCCTATAAGTGTTAGTACTAGTACTGTAAATATCTACACAAAAATGATTACTGTTTGTATCTTGGAAATTATCTGCCCATAAGGTGTATTATGCAAGAAGTCAAAGTAGCACACCCATTCTTTTTTTAATTTAAGCCAAAGTCTTTTCACAAACCAAAGGGACGGTTTTGGTTTGCTTTCTTTGCGAAGAAGGACTTCATCCAAGCCGAAAACTATCTTCTTGGCTTCCAAAATCTAATTTCTAACCTTTAATTTCTAACTTCTTGTATGGGTTATTTTTTGGGGGTGAGGGTGATGAGGGGGACGAGCATTTCTTCCATGGAGATGCCGCCGTGCTGGAAGGTGTCGTTGTAGTATTGCACGTAGTGGTTGTAGTTGTTGGGGTAGGCGAAGAAGTCGCGTCCCGATGCGAAGATGTAGGTGCTCGACACGTTGAGCAGCGGCAGTCCGAAGCGTTTGGGCTGCTTGATTTCGTACACTTGGCGTGGGTTGTAACTGAGGTTCTTGCCCACTTTGTAGCGCAAGTTGGTGTTGGTGTTCTTGTCGCCAATCACCTTGATGGCGTTGTCCACTCGTGTGGTGCCGTGGTCGGTGGTGAGCACGATTTTCCAGCCCTGCTCGGCTATGCGTTTGAATATTTCCAGCACATAACTGTTTTTAAACCATGTGACGGTGAGTGAGCGGTAAGCCTCGTCGGTGTAGGCGAGTTCACGAATCATCTTGCTCTCTGTACGCGCGTGCGAAAGGATGTCCACAAAGTTGAACACTATCACGTTGAGGTCGAAATTCTTCAGTTGTGCGAAGTGCTGCACCAGGCGTTCGCCTGCTGCAGAGTCGTTGAGTTTGTTGTACGAGAATTTGCACTTGCGTCGGTAGCGGTCGAGAATGGTTTGAATGAGAGGTGCCTCGTTGAGGTTTTTGCCCTCGTCTTCATCCTCGTCAACCCACAATTCGGGGAACATGCGCTCGATGTCGATAGGCATCAGTCCCGAAAAAATGGCATTGCGCGCATATTGCGTGGCTGTTGGGAGAATGGTGGTGTAGAGTTCCTCCTTCTCAATGTTGAAATAGTCGCTGAGCAGTGGGCTGATGGTGCGCCACTGGTCGAGACGGAAATTGTCGATTACGATAAAGCACACCTTTTCGCCAGCATCGATATGCGGGAAAATCTGCGTTTTGAAAATCTCGTTGCTCATAAGCGGGTGGTCGTCGGTGGTGACCCACTTCTCATAATTGCGCTTCACCATTTTGGCGAAAGCACTGTTAGCCTCGAGCTTTTGCATACGCAGCATGTCGGCCATGCCGGTTTCGGCGTTGGAGAGCGTGAGTTCCCATCGCACCAGCGTGTTGTAGAGCTGATACCAGTCATCGATGGTGCTTGCCATGGCTATTTGCTGGCTGATGCTCATAAACTCCTGCTGATAGTCGCTTGTGGCTTTTTGCGCCACCAGCGCCTCGCTGTGCAGGTTTTTCTTGATGGAAAGCAAAATCTGCATCGGGTTCACAGGCTTAATCAGATAGTCGGCAATCTCGCTGCCGATAGCCTGATTCATGATGTTTTCCTCCTCGCTTTTCGTAATCATAATCACGGGCACATTGGGCTGCGCAATCTTGATTTGCTGCAGCGCCTCCAGTCCGCTGATGCCAGGCATATTCTCATCGAGAATGATGAGGTGGAAATTCTGCTGAGATATGGCGTCGAGCGCGTCGCGGCCGTTGGTCACGGTGGTCACCTCGTAGCCTTTGTTCTGCAAAAACAGAATATGCGGTTTCAAGAGATCGATTTCGTCGTCGGCCCAGAGAATTTGTTCCTTGTTCATATAAGTGTGTTTATTTTTTTGTTAGGATATCGATGAGTTCTGCCACACCCTCGGTGGCTTTCTTGGCAATCACATGCACATACGATGGCACTGCGGCAGGCTTGGGGTCGATGTAATAGACCTCGGCTCCTGGAGGCGCATACTGGAGCAACGCCGCTGCGGGATACACCACCAGCGTGGTGCCGATGACCACAAACACATCGGCCTTCGAGGCAATGCGGCAAGCCGGCTCAAAGTTGGGCACAGCCTCGCCGAAAAACACGATATGCGGGCGCACATGGTCGCCATAGGCATCTACGGTGTCGACGCTGGTTTCAAGCCCCTTGTCCGACAGTTGGTCGCAAGGCAGCGTGTAGATGCGTTCGGGGTGCGTCATCGAGCGCACCTTCATCAACTCACCATGCAGGTGCAGCACATTTTTCGAACCGGCACGCTCGTGCAGGTCGTCCACATTTTGCGTGATGACATTCACATTGAAATATTTTTCCAGTTCCACCAGTCCATGGTGTGCGGCGTTGGGCTGCGCATCAATCAGCTGCAATCGGCGCTCGTTGTAGAACTTGTGAATCAGGGCAGGGTCGCGAGCGAAGCCCTCGTCGCTTGCCACGTCCATCACTTTGTAGTTTTCCCAAAGCCCACCTGCGTCGCGGAAAGTGGTGATACCGCTCTCTGCACTCATGCCCGCTCCAGTGGAGATAACCAAGTTTTTCATCTATATTAAAATTAAAAGAGTATTCTATTGGGCAAATTTAAACTTTTTTATTCAAAAAATAGCGTTCAAAACTATAAATAACTTTAACTTTGCAGATAATTTGCAATATAAATAAATAGATAAAAGATTTTTTTTACGACATGGACAAACTTAGCTATGCATTAGGCCTCAGCATGGGCCAAAATTTCAAGGGTTCAGGCGTTGACAAACTCAATGCTGATGATTTCGCAGATGCACTCCGCGCAGTGTATGGCGAAGGCACTCCAGCAATGACCTATGACGAAGCCAAGCAAGTGGTGCAAGAATATTTTACCAATCTCCAAGCCAAGGCTGGCGAAATGAACGCCAAGGCAGGTAAGGAATATTTGGCAAACAACGCCAAGGAAGAAGGCGTGAAAGTGACTGAAAGCGGTCTGCAATACCTCGTGGTGAAGGAAGGCAACGGCAAGAAGCCTGGTCCAAACGACGTGGTGACCGTTCACTACACCGGGCGACTGATCGACGGCACAGTGTTCGACAGTTCTGTGGAGCGCGGCGAGCCTGCCACCTTCGCTGTGGGTCAGGTGATTCCTGGTTGGGTTGAAGGTTTGCAACTCATGAGCGAAGGCTCAGCCTACCGCCTGTTCATTCCAAGCGAACTCGCTTACGGCGAGCACGGCACTGGCCCTATCCAACCAAACTCAACCCTCATCTTCGACGTGCAACTCCTGAAGGTGGGCAAATAATTGAAAACACAAAAACAACAATACAAACAGTTATTCTACAAAAAAAAATTATGAAAAAAGTTCTTTTCATTTTGGCAGCTGTTGCCCTCTTGGCAAGCTGCAACAAGAAAGGTGAAGGCACTACTCCTACTGAAGACTCTTTGAGCACTGCCTACGGCACAATGGCTGGTTACGGTATCAAGATGCAGGTGAGTGGCACCCCCGACTCTGTTAACTACGACGAATTTTTGAAGGGTTTGGAAAAGGCTCTTGCAACTGAAGCCGATACTTCTGTCAACGCACGCAGCTTCCAGATGGGTGAGCAAATTGGCGCTCAACTCGGTAGCAGCTTCACAGCCATGAAGGAACAAGGCGTGAACATCAACAAGGAATTGTTCCTCGCTGAACTGAAGAAGGCTTTCAGTGAAAAGAAGGAACCAGACCAGGCTAAGATGATGAACTTGCAAATGACTCTCCAAAGCCTCATGGGCAAGGTGCAAGCTCAAGCAGCTAAGAAGAAAGCCGACGAAGGCGTGAAATATTACCAAGACGCTGAAAAGAGTGGCAACTACAAAAAGACCGCTCAAGGCGTGCTCTACAAAGTGGAAAAATCAGGTAAGGGCGTTAACTTCAAGAAGGGCGACGAAGTGATGCTCAAGTACAAGGGTATGCACATCGACGGCAGCGTGTTTGACCAAAGCTACAAGGCTGTGATGTTCCCAGTTGATGAAACACAACTCATCAAGGGCTTCGTTGACATGCTTACCAACATGAAGCCTGGCATGAAGGTGACTTGCATCATTCCTGGCAAGCTTGCTTACGGCGACCGTGGCAACCAAAACATCGCTCCAAACGAAACCCTCGTGTTTGAGATTGAAACTGGTAACCTCGCTACTGCTGCCGACAAGAAAATGGCTGGCGGCGCTCAGGCAGTTGCCGACTCTGCGAAGTGATTTTAATTTCTAACCGATATACCGCACTTCCTTTCCAGCCCTATGTGCTTTGCAATATGGTGAGCGGAGAGGAAGTGCTTATTTTTAAAGGAGAACAATGATGAAAACATTATTATTGTGGATTTGCGCGGCGGTGATGGCGGTGAACTTCACCAGTTGTGGCAATAAGCAGACCGAAACCAAACTCGACCCCGAACTCGAAAAGCAGTTGGGCACAATCAAGACTGCCGCCGAGGAAGGCGCAGAGTTTATCGCTGCCCAAATGAAAGCCGACCCCGCATTGAAGAAAACCCAATCAGGACTGGTGTATAAAATCACCGAGCAGGGCGCGGGCGACACTTTCAAGCCCACCGACGTGGTGAAGGTGGTTTACACCGGCAAGCACACCAATGGCGAGGAATTCGACTCCAGCCATGGCGAGGCAGTGGATTTTCCATTGCAGAACGTGGTGCCAGGGTTCCGTGAAATGATTACGATGATGCGCCCAGGTGCCAAAGCCTACTGTATTCTCCCAAGCGAGATTGCGTATGGCGAACGCGGCAACCAAACCATCGCGCCAAACGAAACCCTCGTGTTCGAAATCGAAACACAGGGATTGGCAAACTGATAACACTATATTAACACTTACATTTTACTTAGACTAATGAAAAAGATGATTTTAGCCATCGCTATGCTGATGGCAATGGGTATGCAAAGCGCCTCTGCCGCTACAGAAGCCGAATTCAAAGCCCAACAAGACTCGCTGAGCAAGGCTTACGGAAAATATTTCGGTCTGGTGCTCGCATACATGGGTGAACAAGACAAGAAAATCAATATCGACGAATTTTTCAAGGCGTTCGACGTGGTGATGCAAGCCGACACCGCCAACCAAGGCTATATGAACGGTCTGTTTGTGGGTATGGAGCTCACCAGCAAGATGATGCAAAACAAGCTCCATAAGGGCATCACACTCGACAAGGCACTCATGGTGCAAGCGTTGAAAGACGCTGTGGCCACCAAGGGTCTTGACCAAAGCACCGTGAGCAAGGCTTACAGCGACATGGCTGTGCTGGAGCAAAACACCGAACTGATGGGCCGTGCGTTCAACCCCAAAACCATCGCTATGAAGAAGGCTGGCGAAGAATATATCGCCAAACTCATGGCTGCAGGTGAAGGCTATGTGAAAACTGCCTCTGGCTTGGTTTACAAAATGGAAAAGCAAGGCAACGGCAAGTGCTATGGCGACAACGAGGATGTGCGTATGCTCTACACCGGCAAGCACGTCGATGGTTCAATCTTCGACCAGAGCCGCGACACCACATCGCTCAACTCCGGCCGAGTGGTGGAAGGCTTTAAAGAAGCGTTGATGCTCATGAGCCCAGGTGCCAAGATGATTGCTGTGCTCCCAAGCGACATTGCCTACGGCGACCAAGGCGCAGGCCGTCGTCAGAGCGGCGAATACTCCATCAACCCAGGCGAAACCCTCGTGTTTGAAATCGAAACCTTCGCACCAAAAGCAGAGGCAAAAGCCGCAGAAAAGGCCACTACACCAAAAGTGACAAAAGCCAAGGCAAAAGCAAAAACCGTAACCCCCGGAAAAATGCCCAAACCAAAAGGAAAACAAAGAAAATAACACAGCGATTTACCAATCGCCAACGTAGAATCAATCAAAAGGCACAAAGCTGACTGCTTTGTGCCTTTTTTGTATCCAATTTGTGACGGAAACTAATCTATATAGCGTAATTTTTTAGGAAAGGATAATTAGGGTGGAAAATTTTTAATAAAATGTTAGGAAAATGTTGTTTTTTGCGAAAAAATGTATAATTTTGCGTGGGTAGGAGAAAATTTATATACCCCATATACACTATAATTTTTATCCTATTATACTATAACTTTCTGTTTATTAACTAATTAATTTTTTCCTCTATGACGAAGAAGTTACTATTCTGCCTGCTTACATGTGCAGTGGCCTTCTGGGCTAACACTGGGCGGGCGCAGTCATTTGAGCAAACGGCACAGTTATTGAAAGCCGGTTTCGAAGCCAGCCCTACGGCAACTGTGACGCAAGCCACAATGACTCAGCACGACGCGGAAGCCGTAAAGGAGTTTGAAACCCAAATTGCTGTGGCAAAGGGTCTCAAATCTGCCGAGAGGTCAAGCGCCGGTAAAGAAGTGAACGCCACTGGAGAAAAGGCTATGACTCTGCTGAAGCAGAAGTTTGAGCCCGGATCCTGGCAAGTGACTAACGTAAAGGGTGCCCGCCGTGTGGCAAAGGCTCCATCTGCGATGCCAGATGTGCTCAATGCTGCCGAATACGACACTCAGTATTCCGACGGCGCAACCGTTGTGAGCGGCGTGGTGACCATCAAGAAGGTGGACGACTCTCACGCTGTGCTCTACAACCTTTGGGGCGTGCCCGACACGCTGCAATGCACCTACGATCTGGCTGCTGGCACCGTTGCCATCACCCCAGGTAAAATCTACGACCATTCGACATACGGTCCAATCTGGGCTTGCTCAATGGATTTGGCGAACCGTGTTTACAGCACCACCACTCCTATCACCGGTACAATCGCTGCCGACGGCACCATCACTCTCGGTGCTTGGGGCGTGCTTGTGGTGACTGGCGAATCGAAGGGCGGCTCGTTTGGCATTTTCACAAAGAGTGTGTTTAAGCCCACCAATGCCACCATCAGCGAGGTGATTTACGACGGCAAGAAGGTGACCAACACCGACTCGGTGCGCACCTATCCTGTGTATATCAACCAGACCTACGACAATGAGGTGGAAATCGTGAATTTCACCGGCAATGGCGCTGTGGTGAAAATGCGTCTGAAAGCCGACAAATCGACAAGCATTTCTCCACAACTTATCTTCACCAACGCTATGTATGGCCCATTCAACTGCTATCCTGCTAACTGGGCTAAGAGCAAGACTGCACAAAAAGGCAATATCAATGGTGCTGGCACCGACACCCAAATCACCTTTGGTAACTATGGTGTTTTCTGTGTGGGTTCACAATCCCTTCGCTCACTTGGTGTGCTCTCTGCCACCCTCGACTTCAATAGCGGCGTAGTCACTTATCCTACCGCCACAGCACAAGACTGGACTGGCGAAGGCACTAAGGCGTCGCCATACGTCATCACCACAGCTTCACAACTCAATGCCTTTGCCGAAGACGTAAGTGCAGGCAACGACTACAAGGATAAATATGTGAAACTGGGTGCCGACATCGACATGAGCACTTCCACACTTGCCTTCACTCCTGTGGGCACAAGCGAGGAAACTCCATTCCGTGGGTCATTCGATGGTGCCAACTACACTGTTAAGAACCTCAAAATCGCCGTTGGTGCTGAAAACTATCAAGGTCTGTTCGGTTATGCCGACAGCGTGAGCAGCATCAGCAACCTGAAGATGCTCGATGCCAACATCTCCACAGGCGGTAATTATACCGGCACCGTGGCTGGTTGGTGCTCAGGCACAATGACCAACATCACCGTAGAAGGTAGCGTAATCAAAGCCACCGACTATTGCGCGGCTGGTGTGGTGGGCTACTTCAATGGTCCAAAACTCGAAAACTGCGTGTTTACAGGCACCATCACAGGCGCTGGTGAAAATGCCGGTATCGTGGGTACTATCGCTGGTCAAGCCGTGGGTAGCCGTCTGCAAGCACACGGTAGCATCACCGTCACCAGTTTGGCTAATACAACTTGGAAATCGGTTGGTGGTATCGCAGGTACTGCACTTCCTGGCAAGGACTGCAATGCACTCGTCACCGACTGCTATAGCGATATGCAACTCACCACTAAGGTTCCATCGCCTTACGTAGGTGGTGTGGTAGGTTCTATCCTTGAAGCAACCGTACAACGCAGTTTCAACGCTGGTCCTATCAGTGCCGTGTCAGAAACCAGTGGCACCACCACCAAGGGTGCTGTTGGCGGTGTGGCAGGTAACATCTATGGCGGCGAAATGTACGACTGCTACAATGGCAACATCGTTATCAACTCGGCAGCCTCTAACAATGTGGGTGGTGTGATTGGTAATGTGGTCACTCCTGCCTACAGCATCAGTTCATCAAATCCTGAAAAGCAGTGGTTCAATCTCTCAAAGATTCAACGCTGCCTCAACTATGGCGAAGTTCGCAACCTTGCCACACGCAATTCTATGGGTGTGTATGGTACAACATATCGCGATAGCGTATTCACCAATGTGTATTACGACACCAAGATGGTGGGTGTGGTTGCTCCCGACTCTGTTAAGCACATGGAACTCACCACAGCCCAACTCACCAGCGGCAAGGCTATCGAAGGTCTTGACCCATCAGTATGGGTGTTCACCGAGGGTCTTTACCCACGCCTGAAAACCTATGCCGATACCAACGCCGCTTACATGAGCGTGGCTCCTATATTCTTCCACGAGAACGACAACGTGTCGAAAGTGCGCAACACTTTCACTCTCTCTGACAAGAACAACATCATTTGGAAACTTTTCGACGGCAAGACTTTCTCCAACGAAACCACCGGTCTGAAGATTGATGGCAACACCGTGACAGTAAAGAACACTTATTCAAATGAAGTGCTTGTGGCACTCTCATCTGTGGATAAGAGCCAATTTAAGATGTATGCTCTCGCAACCGTCAACCCATCGCTCTTCAGCGGTTCGGGTACAGAGACCGACCCATATTTGATTAAGACCAAGGCCGACCTTGAGTCGCTCAACAAGGGTATTTCTGAATATGGTCAAACCTTCAAGGGCGACTTCTTCAAGCAAGTGAACGATATCGACGCAACTGGCTTCGGTGGCATTGGTATGGGCGGCAACAGCGCACGCCAACTCAACGCCACTTATGACGGCGGCGGCTTCGCAATCCACAACCTCAACATCGACGGTGTGGTTTACGGCGACGACGGCAAGGCCGACAACAAGAAATCGCTCTTGGCAGTAGCGTTTATCGGCTTCGTAGGCGAAAACGGTACAGTGAAGAACCTCACAATGGCTGGCGACTGCTCATTCAAGGCTTACAACTACGCTTCTGGTATTGCAGCCGTGAACTATGGTCGCGTAATCAACTGTAAGAACTACGCATCTTGCGTCACTTCAACCAGTTACGCAGGTGGCGTGGTGGCTCTCAATCAGCCCGACGCACTTGTGGAAAGTTGCTACAATGCTGGTCGCATCGTAGCCGGCAGTTCTTATGCAGCCGGTATCGTGGCACAATCAGCAGGTATTGTTCAATATTGCCAAAACGATGGTTTCATCGTGGGCGACAGCATCGACGCAAGCCACAAGGCTAACGCACAGACCAACATCGCAGGTATCGTGGGCAACGCAGCCTCAAGTTGCGTGATTCGCGGCAATGTGAACACTGGTGCTGTGTACGGCACTCGTATCGTGGGTGGTATCACCGTTTCTGCCTCAATGAAGGGCACATTGGAAAACAACCTCAACTACGGTACAGTGGAACGCTACGACACCAAGAATGCTGCTCGTGGCGCTATCACAGCAAATGCTCCTGGCGCATCATACGATGTGAGCAACAACTACTACGACGGTCAAATCGGCTACTACGGTGGCGCAGCAAGTTCTACCGTGCCAAGTGCAAAGGGTGTGAACACAAGCGTGCTCACCAGTGGCAAGGCTCTTGAAGGTTTCGATGCCGACCGCTACGACTGGACCGCAGGACTCTACCCTGTAATCAAGGCGTTCAAGAACGAGCCAGCAGCCATCGCTAACCGTAAGATGGTGGTAACATTCGCCGACGGACAGAATGCCGACGACGTATATACCGACGCTCAACTCTACAAGGCCGACGACCTGCAATGGACTCTCGCCGATGGCAAGAACTTCACCGCAGCCAATGGCGCACTGAAGGTGACCCTCACCGCCGACACCACTTCGCTCCGCGACGTGCTGACCGCTACTGTGGGCAACTACACCAAGAGCATCGCGCTCCGCGCTATGCCTAACGTGTTTGAGGGTAAAGGTACAGCCGACGACCCATTCCAAATCAAGACCAAGGACGATATGCTCAAGTTGGCTAAGTTCACCAACACCGAGGCTTATCCATTCAACGGCCGCTACTTCAAGGTGCTCAACGACATCGACTTCGGCACCACTACTTACGATTGCGTGGGTGTGGACGCTGGTAGCTTCAATGCCGACTTTGATGGTAATGGCAAGCAATTCCTCAACATCAACTGCTCTTTCGAAAAGACTGAAAGCGGCCGTGCCCTGTTCGGCAACGTAGGTCCACAAGGCGCTGTTCACGACCTGATTTTGAAGAGCGGCACCATTTCAGCATATCGCGAAAATGCTGGTATCGCTGGCAAGGTTTACGGTAAGGTTTACAACTGCGACAACTACGCCAACATCTACTCTACAAGCAGCAGTGCTGCCGGTATCGCTGGCTATGTGAAGACTGGTGGTTCGGTAGTGAACTGTAAGAACTACGGTATCGTGGATGCTAAGGGCAACTACATCGCTGGTATCGCCTACAACGTAGAAAAGGATGCATTGGTTGAAAATTGTGTGAACGACACCCTCATTGGCACCAACGCCAAGAAGAACTATGTGTCAGGTATCGCAGTTTACAACAGCGGTGTGATTCGTAACTGCGTGAACAATGGCATGATTACCGGCGCCACTTCTGTGGCTGGTATCGTGGCTTCTTCTAACGGTGGCGACTCTATCCTCTATTGCCACAACGAAGGCGAAATCATTTCCTCTGGCAGCAATGTTGGCGGTATCTTGGGTGGTAGCAAACTATCTACCACTCCAATGGTGATGATTGGCTGTTACAACACCGCTCTTATCACTGGTAAGGGTTCAATCGGTGGTGTGGCTGGTCAGCTCGCTGCTGGTTCAGAACTCATCGACTGCTACAACACAGCCGACGTGGTAAGCTCATCATCAAGCAGCGTTGGTGGTGTGGCTGGTCAGCAAGGATGGCGCAATGGCTATGTGGCACGCATGATTCGCTGCTACAACACTGGTAACGTGAGTGCAGTAAGTCAATATATCGGCGGCGTGGTTGGTGACACCGACGACGGTTGCTACTACGAAGACTGCTACAACACTGGCGATGTGACCACTGGCGGCAAGTTTGCCGGTGGCTTCGCAGGTGCCATGAGCGGTACTGCTGTCAACTGCTACAACACTGGTAACGTAGAAGGCGGCGACTACGGCCTCGGCGGTTTCTCAGGTCTTGGCGCTGGCACTATCATCGGTTGCTACAACCTCGGTAATGTGACCTCTACCACAACCAAGCCTAACAAGTTTGGCGTGGCAGGTGGTCTCTGGGGCTACGGACGCTGCAAGATGTACGACAGTTACAATATGGGTAAGATTTCCGCTAAGGGCTATGTAGGTGGTATTGCAGGTGGCGTGTTCGACGACTTCACTCTCGTGAACGTGTACAACGCTGGCGAAATTGCTTGCGAAGACGCTACTACCGTGGGCAATATCTCCCCTGCTTCTGACAAGGACATGACCCTCACCAACGTGTATTACGACACCGACGTGAACAAGGGCATCGAAGCCTCCAGCGTAGATGCAAAGGCTAAGGGCGTAAGCACCCGCGACCTCGCTCTCTGCAAGGCTCTTGAAAGCGACACAGCATTCTCGATTCTCCCTGGTATGTATCCTACTCTCAAGGCTCAAGCTCAAAACGAACTCGCTAACTGGTTCGCTGCTGTGCCTGTGGTGGCTGAAGGCGAAGACTACGAGCACGTGCGCTCTGTAATCACTATCGGCACCCCTGACGGCACTGTATGGACCGCAAGCGACAACTTCGCCATCTACGGCAACTTGTTGAGTGGTAAGGCCGACGGCGAGGGCTGGGCAACCAAGACCCTTGGCGAACGCACCAAGACCTACAAGTTCTTCGTTGAGCAGCCTTCTGGCATTAATGATGTAAACACCGACGCATCAATCGTTAAGAGCCTCTACTTCACCATCAGTGGTGCAGCTCTCGGCACTCAACGTCCAACCGATGCTGGCGTATATATCGTTAAAGACATCATGAACAACGGTAAGAGTGCAGCACGCAAGATTGTGGTAAGATAATCCGCCACAGTGCTCCACGCACTCCCAACAAAACAGAGGGGAGCGGCTCCACAAAAGCCGCTCCCCATTTTTTGCTCTTTTGCTCTCTTTTGAAATCACGCTATAGCGTGATTTCTGGGTAATTTGGGGATTTTTTTATATATTTGTGGGGCTAAAAAAATACTATGAGCGGTATTTTACTTTTAAATAATTATTTCACCTATGTCGATTTTGTGTCGGCGTTAGTGACATTTGTGGTGGCTGTGTTTTTGGCGAAACTACAGGTGCCGTGTGCCGACAGCAGATGGGCTCCCTTCAACCGTATGCGCTGGCTGATGGTGGGTGCCTACACCGCTCTGGGCGTGTCCAACATCATGAGCGCGCTCCAGCCCCATGAGGTGGAAACCGACATTCTCAAGGCGGCTGTGCTGATTGTGGGCATGGTGCAGGCGCTGCTGTTCACCGCCATGTGCATCACGTTCATTAATCCGCAAAAGGTGTCGATACGATGGGGGCTTTACAACTGTCTGGCGATTGGCTGCGCCGCTGCGCTAATCGTGGCGGGGCACAGCGTAGGTGAATGGGAGTTTGCCGCGGCGGTGAATATCTCCACGGCGCTCTACATTGCGGAATTGGTGGTTTTCTCCTGGAAATTCTTCCATACCTACACCAAAAGCAAGCAGTGCCTGGAAAGCAACTACGACGAGGACCTCTCCAGCCGACTGCGCTGGATAAAATGGTGCTTTATCTCCGCCCTTGTGGTGGGCGTGATGGCGCTGCTGATTGTGGTTTTCCCCATCGGTGATGTGGAAATGTGCTATTTCACCGTGTTCTACACGCTGTATTATGTGTATATGGGTGTGCATATCGTGAACTATCGCATCACGGCAAACTTTATCCTGAAAGTGATGACTGACGAAGAAAAGAGCGACACACAGCCCTCCGAGCCAGCCGCGGCACCGAAGCCAACCCCACACGCCATACACGAGAAAACCGAAGCGATGAAACGCGCGCTCGACGAATGGGTGGCGCACCGCTTCTTTACAAACGTGCTTTCCAGCTGTC
>OIXU01000467.1_pt1 | contig 14206 bp, 11 predicted proteins | sample 1587921 | NCBI WGS metagenome assembly OIXU01 (sample SAMN03283238) | human gut metagenome | biome: human-associated habitat; material: feces | host: Homo sapiens | place: Peru | collected 2012
CGTGCCTGACCAATGCGCTGCCCAATCGCGCCGGTGGCCTGACGGTGCTGTGCGACATGGGTGCCAACCCCGATGTCACGGTGGACGACATGGTGCGCTTTGCCCAGATGGGTAGCGCCTATGCCCGCGTGGTGTTGGGTATCGAGCACCCCCGTGTGGGCCTGCTCGCTAACGGCACCGAGGACGAGAAGGGCTCCAACTTCACCAAGTCCTGCTTCCCGGCCATGAAAGCCGCCGTTCCCGGCTTTGTGGGCAACTGCGAGGGCACCGACCTTACCTCGGGCAACTTCGATGTCGTCGTTGCCGACGGCATGTCGGGAAACATCGCGCTCAAGGCCACCGAGGGTGCTGCCAAGTTTTTGCTGCAGGAGCTCAAGGGTGCCTTTATGTCTTCGCTTGGCACTAAGATCGCCGCGCTACTCATCAAAAAGCAGATGCGCGAGATTAAGGCCAAGCTCTCGGGCGATGCCAAGGGCGGGGCGATTCTGCTGGGCCTGCGCGGTGTCGTCCTGATCGGGCACGGCGCCACGTCGGTCGAGGCCGTCAAGAACGGCACGCTTGCCGCGGCCCAGGCCGTACGCGCCGGGCTTGTTCAGGACGTTGCCGATTCCATGGACGGTATCGTTTTGTAAGAGCCCCGTTACGTGGCTCAATCTGTACCGCGTGGGGTAGAATCGGAGCCGTATTGCAATGCGGCGCCGACTGCCGCGTTGCGTTGTGTTCCATGACATACGGGAGGAAGCGCTATGGACCGCTCCGAAATCTTCGATAAGATCGCCGAAGTCGCCGCTGACGTGCTGGGCGTCGATGTTGCCGACATTAGCGACGAGACCACCTTTGACGATCTCGATGCCGATTCGCTCGAGCGTCTGCAGTTGGTGACGGCCATCGAGGACGAGTTCAACCTCGAGATCGATGACGAGACCCTGCTGTCGCTCAACTCTGTCGCCGACGCCGTCGACGCTATCGAAGCTGCCAAGGAGGCCTAAGTCTTGGCTTTATCCGAACGACTTACGCGCGCCCAGGAGATTCTGGGCCACGAGTTCAATGACAAGGTGCTGCTGCGCGCAGCCCTCACGCATCCTTCGGCCGTCGAAGGCCAGCCTGTCTCGGCAAGCTACGAGCGCTTGGAGTTTTTAGGCGATTCCATTTTGGGTGCCGTCGTCGCCCGTTCGCTCTTTGAGGCCTACCCCGAGTTTGACGAGGGCAAGCTCACCCGCTTGAAGGTGTCGCTCGTCTCGGGCGCCACGTTGTCGGAAGTGTCCCACGAGCTGGGTATCGACGACATCATCATCTTTGGTGCCTCCGAGACCGGTACGGGCGCACGCGGCCTGCATTCTGCGCTCGAGAACGTCTATGAGTCGCTCGTGGGCGCGCTGTACCTGGATGCTGGTTGGGATGCCGCGGCGGAGTTTATTCACCGCACGCTTAAGCCGCACCTGGCTACCGAGCGTGCCGAACACCCTGCGAACCCCAAGTCGTTTTTGCAGGAGTGCGTGCAGGCCGACGGCCACGAGCCCCCGGCATACAAGCTGGTGGGTTCCGAGGGTCCGGCGCATGCGCCCACCTTTACCGCCGTGGTGCTGATCGATGGCATTCGCCAGGGTCGCGGCACCGGTTCCTCCAAGAAGGAGGCCGAGGGAGCCGCTGCGCTCGAGGCGCTCGACCGCATGGGCTACACCACCAACGGCGTGATTCTCAACAAGAAGCTCGTTTAAGCGAGGAACCGTGTATCTCAAGTCCCTCACGCTCAAAGGGTTCAAGTCGTTTGCCGACCGCGCCCATATGTCATTTGAGCCGGGCCTGACCGTCATCGTCGGTCCCAACGGCTCGGGAAAATCGAACATCTCCGACTCCATCCTGTGGGTCCTGGGCGAGCAGAGCGCCAAGCAGCTTCGCGGTCAGGCCATGGAGGATGTCATCTTCTCGGGCTCGTCGGCGCGCAAGCCGGTGGGCGTGGCCGAGGTCACGCTGGTGCTCGACAACTCGGACCATATGCTGCCCGTCGACTTTGACGAGGTCGCCATCACCCGCCGCATGTATCGCTCGGGCGAAAGCGAATACCTCATCAACTCGAGCCCGTGCCGCCTGATGGACATCCAGGACATTCTGCACGATTCGGGCCTGGGCAAGGATACGCATTCCATCATCAGCCAGGGCAAGCTCGATGCCATTTTGCAGAGCCGCCCCGAGGAACGCCGCGCCCTCATTGAAGAGGCCGCCGGCATCTCCAAGCACAAGCGTCGCAAGGAGCGGGCGCTCAAAAAGATTAAGTCGATGGATGAGCACCTGACCCGTGCCCGCGACATCAACAAGGAAATCGCCCGTCAGCTGCGCCCACTGGAGCGTCAGGTCGATCGCGCGCGCAAGTACAAAGAGCTGTCCTCGCGCGCGAACGAGCTTACGCAGATGCTGGCCGTCGACGAGCTGCGTTCGCTGCAGTCGCAGTGGAACGACCTGGAGAGCCGCTCCAAGGAGGGTGCCGCCGAGCTTGAGCTTGCGCAGTACCGCCTGGGCGAAAAGGAGCGTGAGCTCGAGAAGCTCCAGGTCATGCTCGAGGAAAAGGGCCTGTTTGTGGGCGACTTGGGCGAGCAGCGCCGCCACATGCAAGATGTGGTCGGTCGCATTAACTCCGACATGCGCCTGCTCGAGGAAAAGGGCCACAACATGGTGTCGCGCCTGTCCGACATGCGCGGCCAGATCTCGAGCTCCGAGCATCAGCGCCGTCGTGTGGTCGAGGAGCTCGAGGATGCGCGCGCACAGCTTGAGGAAGTGACCGGCGCACACATGCAGGCCCAAGAGGATGTCGACGCCGCCGGTCCTGCTGCCGCCGAGCTCCATGAGCGTCGCGTGGCGCTCGATAATCAGATCTCGCAGCTCACGCGTGAGCAGCGCGATGTGCAGCGTGTGGCCGATAACGCCGCGCTCGAACTTGCCAAGGTGAAGGATTCTCTGAGCAATGCCGAGGTCGAGGACAACATGTATGCCTCGCGCCTGGAGCAGATCGACGAGCAGCTCGAGGAGGTGACGGCCTCGCTTGAGAGCCGTCGCGACCGTGCTGAGGAGCTCGACGGCGCCCTTGAGGAGGCTCGTCAGGCCCAGACTGATGCGCGTGAGGCAACTGAGGTCGCGCGTGCGGCTCTCAAGGACCTGCGTGCCCGCGAGAGCGAGGCGCGTAATAAGCTGTCCGAGGTGCGCTCGGAGCTGGCCAGCCAAAAGAAGCTCGACGCCCGTATGGCCGACAGCTCGCCGCTCGTCAGCCGTCTGATGGGGGCGCTTGGCGACGATGTCTCGGGTCGTCTTGGTGACGTGCTCGAGGCCCCGCGAGAGCTCGAGGGTCTGGTCGAGCAGCTGCTCGCCGGCGATATCGACGCTCTGCTGTTCGATGATGCCGCCACGCTGGAGCGTGCCGGCCGTGCAGCCTTGGACCAGAAGAAGGCCTCGGGCGAGGCGCTGCTGGTGGCGCGTGGCGTGAGCGGTTCTGCGGCCGCCCGGGGCGCTGCGGGCACCCGTCTGGTCGACCGCCTGTCCGTGCGTGCGGGCTACGGCCCGGTTGTCGAGGCCCTGCTCGGCGGCTATTACGTGGTGGATGACCTGGCTGCCGCACTGACAGCGCCGGTCGTTGAGGGCGTGACCTATGTGACCCCCGACGGCGCCCGTGTTTCCTGCGGTGGCCTGGTGCGCGTGGGGCTCGACGCTGGCGAGGCTTCGGGCGCCTTGGAGCGCAAGCGTCGTATTCGTGAGCTGGAGGGCCTGGAGCCCGATCTGGCTACTGTGTTTGAGCACGTGTCGGACCAGGTCATCGAGGCCAATGCCGCCGTCGAGGAGGCGCGTTCCGCCGAGGGCGATGCTGCCGGCGAGATTGCCCGTCTTGAGGGCGAGCGCCGCTCGCTGCTCTCCGAGATCGGCCGCCTGGAGCAAAGCGCCAACAACGCCGAGGTCGAGCGCGTGCGCATTTCCAAGCGCCGTGAGCAGGCTGCCGAGGCCGTCCGCGCCGCACGTCCGCGCGTGGATGAGCTCACCCGCTCGCGCGATGAGGCCCGTGCGCAGGCAAGTGACCTGGGCCTGCAGATTGCCGAGGCAAATGATGAGCTCGACCGTGTGCGCCGCGACGACTCCGAGGCCGCCGGCAAGCTTGCCGACGCCAAGGTCCGCTTGGCACAGACGAGCGAACGGCTGCGTTCGCTGAAGGGCCGTGTGCCCGATCTGGAGCATCGCCTGGAGGGTATCGACCGGCGTATCCGCGGGACGCGTCAGGCCTCGCGCTCGCTCGAGCTGCTGCGCCTGCGTGTCGACCCTATGCATGAGCGCTATTCCGCCCTGTTGGAGCGCGCCTCGGATTGGGCCGCACGTCTGCGTGACCAGGCTTCGCTCGAGGAGGCGGACTCGGCTTCGCTCAAGAAGACCATCGAGGACGCCAAGGCCGAAGTCGCCCGCGCCAAGGAGAGGGTCGATACCGCCACCGCGACGCAAAACGAGTTCAAGGTCGCACGCGGCAAGCTCGAGGTGCAGGTGGAGGCAGCCATCAAGGCCATCACTGCCGGCGGCACCACGGTGCTCGAGGAAGCGCTCATGCTTCCCGCGCCCACCGACCGCGACGCCGCCGAGCGCGAGCTCAACCAGCTCGTGCGCCAGATCAACAACCTGGGCCCTGTGAACCAGGTTGCCATGGAGGAGTACGAGCAGCTCAAGCGCCGTGCCGACTACATCGAGGAGCAGCTGGCCGATCTGGAAAGCGCGCGCAAGGCGCTCACCAAGATCACCGTGGCCATCGACCGCAAGATGCGCAAGGCCTTCCTGGTGACCTTCGAGAAGGTCGATGCGAATTTCCGCGAGATCTTCGCCATGCTCTTCCCGGGCGGTCAGGCTCACCTCGAGATGACTGATCCCGAGCATCCGGCCGAGACGGGTATCGAGGTCGTGGCGCAGCCGCGCGGCAAGCGCATCACCAAGATGATGCTCATGTCGGGCGGCGAGAAGAGCCTGACGGCGCTCGCCCTGCTGTTTGCCGTGTACCGTACGCGCACGGTGCCGTTCTATGTGCTGGACGAGGTCGAGGCGGCGCTCGACGACGCCAACCTGTCCAAGCTCATTGGCGCCCTCGATGTGTTACGTTCCGATACGCAGCTCTTGGTAATCTCGCATCAGCGCCGTACTATGGAGGACGCTGACGTTCTCTATGGCGTCTCGATGCAAGCCGACGGCGTCAGTCGCGTCGTCTCGCAAAAACTCGATCGCGAAACCGGAAAGGTCGTGAATGCATAATGGGATTCTTTGACGCTCTCTCGCGCGGACTTGAGCGCAGCCGCGAGGCCCTCAACGAGGTCTTTTACTTTGGCGGCGAGGTCGACGAGGATTTTTGGGAGGACCTTGAGGACACCCTCGTCATGGGTGACATGGGTGCCGAGGTCGCCATTCAGGTCTCCGACGACCTGCGCGATGCCGCGGCCAAGAAGAACCTCAAGACCGCCCCGCAGCTTCGCCGTGCCCTGGCCGAGCAGCTCGAGGGTCACTTTGTACCTGTAGAGCGCGATCCGTTTTCCGATACGCCGAGCTGCGTGCTGTTTGTCGGCATCAACGGCGCCGGCAAGACCACCACGGTCGGTAAGATCGCGAGTGCCATTGCTGCACGCGGCAAGAACGTCGTGATCGGTTCGGCCGATACCTTCCGCGCTGCCGCCATCGAGCAGCTCGATGTGTGGGGCCAGCGTGCCGGCGTGCCGGTCATCAAGCGTGACCGCGGCTCCGACCCGGCGAGCGTGTGCTATGACGTGCTCGACGAGGCCGATAAGCGTGGCAGCGACCTGGTGCTCATCGATACCGCCGGCCGTCTGCACACGAGCCCCGAGCTCATGCGCGAGCTTGCCAAGGTGGTCAACGTGACCCGTAAACGTGCCGCCAATATGGCCGCCGGCCCCATGCCGGTCTCGGTTGTCCTCGTGATCGATGCCGCGACGGGCCAAAACGGCCTGAACCAGGCGCTCGAGTTTAACGAGGCACTGGGCTTGGACGGTATTATCATGACAAAGCTCGACGGCACGGCAAAGGGCGGTATCGCCATGGCCGTGGCCGAGAAGCTCAAGCTTCCCATCCTGCGCATCGGCGTGGGCGAGCAGGTCGATGACCTGCAGGAGTTTAACGCCAAAGATTTCTGCCGCGCCCTGGTGGGCGAGTCCAACTAAGGAGTAGCTAGTGTTTGATTCCCTGAGCGATCGCCTCAACGACACATTTGACCGCCTGCGCGGCAAGGGTAAGCTGACCGAGGCCGATATCACCTCGGCCATGCGCGATATTCGCATGGCGCTGCTCGAGGCCGACGTCAACTTTAAGGTCGTCAAGGAGTTTGTCGCCAAGACCAAGGAGCGCTGCATGACCGCCGAGGTCATGGAGTCGCTGTCGCCGGCGCAAAACGTCGTCAAGATCGTGCTCGACGAGCTCACCGAGATGCTCGGCTCCACCGAGAGCAAGCTCGTCTTTAGCAACCGCATCCCCAATGTCATCATGCTCGTGGGCCTGCAGGGCTCCGGTAAGACCACGGCAGCCGTTAAGCTGGCCTACCTGCTCAAGAAGCAGGGCCGCTCGCCGCTGCTCGCCGCGTGCGACGTCTACCGCCCCGCCGCTGCCGACCAGCTGGCCACGCTCGGCGGCGAGATCGGCGTGCCGGTCTTCCGCGGCGACGGTGCACACCCTGTCGACATCGCCAAGGGCGCCATTCAGGAGGCCGTCGACCACCTGCGTGATGTGGTCATCGTCGATACCGCCGGTCGTCTGCAGATCGACGAGCAGATGATGCAGGAGGCCGTTGACATCAAGAAGGCTGTCAAGCCCGACCAGGTGCTGATGGTCGTCGACGCCATGACCGGCCAGGACATCGTCAACGTGGTCTCGACGTTTGCCGAGCGCACCGACTTTGACGGCGTGATCATCTCCAAGCTCGACGGTGACGCCCGTGGCGGCGGCGCGCTTTCCGTGCGCCAGGTGACCGGTAAGCCCATCAAGTTTGTGAGCATGGGCGAGAAGCCCGATTCGCTGGAGCCGTTCTATCCGGATCGCATGGCCAAGCGCATTCTGGGCATGGGCGACGTCGTCGGCATTATCGAGAAGGCCCAAGAGGCGGCCGACGCCGAGCAGCTCGAGGCTGCCGAGCGCATGCTGCGCGAGGGCTTCACCATGAACGACATGCTCGACCAGATGAAGGCCGTCAAGAAGATGGGCGGCATGAAGGGCATTCTGGGTATGCTCCCTGGCGGCCAGCGCGCGCTCAACCAGATGGGCGGCAACCTGGACGAGGGCATCTTCGACAAGAACGAAGCCATCATCATGTCGATGACCAAGGAGGAACGCCTGCGTCCCTCCATTATCAACGGTCAGCGCCGTGCCCGCATTGCCAAGGGCGCCGGCGTGACCCCCACCGAGGTCAACAGCCTTATGAAGCAGTGGGGCGAGATGAACAAGATGATGGGCCGCATGCGCACGATGGCCAATCAGGCGCAGGCCGGCGGCAAGAAGGGCAAGAAGGGCAAGAAGGGCAAGAAGATGCGCATGCCCAATATTCCCGGTCTGGATGCCATGGGTCTGGGCGGTATGGGTGGCCTGGGAACGGGCGGCCCCAAGTCCGATATGGACCTGCTGCGCCAGATGGAAGCGCAGATGCGCAATAAAAGGTAACGGCTAACTCAGTCGTGTATGGCGAAGGCCGCCTGGAAAGTATTCCAGGCGGCCTTCGTCGTTGGTGCGTGATTTGTGGTGTTCACAGACGCGTGATGGCGTCGATTGCCTGCTTTAGTGGCAACCGCAGCCCTCGTAGCCCTCGTGCTCGTGATGGCCGTGGCAGCCGCAGGACTCGCCATGCTCGTGGGTGTGCTCGTGGTCGTGACCATGGCAGTCGCAGGTGGCCTCGCCGCTCTGCGCGAGCGTGCCGGCGATGAGGGCCTCGACGCAGGCGTCGCAGCTGCCCTGGGCGCCCGCATAGACGGTGATGCCGGCCTGGGAGAGTGCGTTGATGGCGCCGCCGCCGATGCCGCCGCAGATGAGCGTGTCGACGCCGCCGTTGGCGAGCAGGCCCGCAAGGGCGCCGTGGCCGGTGCCGCCGGTGCCCACGACCTGCTCGTTGAGCACCTTGCCGTCCTGAATGTCATAGATCTTGAATTGCTCGCTGCGGCCAAAGTGCATAAAGATGTTGCCGTTGTCGTACGTGGTTGCCACCCTCATGGTGTCGACCTCCTTTGCTGGCCATGCGGCCGTTGTTGTGGTGATGGGGGAGTACGCGATATTGCCGCCCTCGATGACGAGCGCTCGTCCGTTGACCAGTGCGTTTGCCACCTTGCGATGCGCGCGGCTGCAGATGGCCGCCACGGTGGCACGTGCGATGCCCATTTGCTGGGCGACCGCCTCTTGATTGAGACCTTCCAGATCGCAGAGGCGCAGCACCTCGAGCTCGTCGACGGTCATGTCGATGGCGTCTCCGCTGGCAAGGCCATCAGGGGTAAAGCCGCGGTACTCGGGGATAATCCCGACGCGGCGCAGTTTTTCGCGTCTTCCTGCCATACACTCTCCAAATCTGACATATGTCAATAATAGGATAGCGCATGAGTGCTGCAACACAAGGCATTTTTGGCATATGTCAGAAAATGACGGCTTATGTTAGGGCTGTGGGGTCGAACGCGCCTGGGCTACAATAAATCTCGCTTGTAGGCGACTGACAGGAGGGTCAATGAGCAAGGCTGATCAACAGTTTGTAGCCATGTGCCGCGATATTTTGGACCATGGCACCACCACCGAGGGCCAAAAGGTCCGCCCGGTGTGGGAGGACGGCACCCCTGCCTATACCATTAAAAACTTTGGCGTTACGGCACGCTACGATCTGCGTGAGGAGTTCCCCGCGCTCACCCTGCGTCGCACGGCGCTTAAGTCTGCCATGGACGAGATCCTGTGGATCTATCAAAAGAAGTCCAATAACGTGCATGACCTCAACAGCCATATTTGGGATGAGTGGGCCGACGAGACCGGCTCCATCGGCAAGGCCTACGGGTACCAGATTGGCCAGAAGAGCCATTATCCCGAGGGCGATTTCGACCAGATGGACCGTGTGCTGTACGACCTTAAGCACACGCCGTACAGCCGCCGCATTATGACGAACACCTATGTGTTTAGCGACCTGTCCGAGATGCACCTGTACCCGTGCGCGTACAACGTGACCTATAACGTCACGCAGCGTCCGCAGGACGATAAGCCCACACTTAACATGATTCTCAACCAGCGCAGCCAGGACATTTTGGCCGCGAACAACTGGAATGTGTGCCAGTACGCCATCTTGTTGATGATGGTTGCGCAGTCGGTCGATATGATTCCCGGCGATCTGCTGCATGTGATCGCCGACGCCCATATCTACGACCGTCATGTCGATATTGTCCGCGAACTTATCGAGCGTCCGCAGTTTGCGGCGCCTAAGGTAACGCTTAACCCCGACGTGCACGATTTCTATGCGTTTACGACCGACGACCTCATCGTCGAGGGCTACGAGCACGGTCCGCAGGTCAAGAACATCCCCATCGCGGTGTAGGTGATTTGGTTGGCTTGTAAGCTTTCCGCCATCGTCGCCGTGTGCGACGACTGGGGCATTGGCTGCGAGGGCGACATGGTGGTGTCCAATCGCGCCGACATGCGCCATTTTGTAGCGTGTACCAAGGGCTGCCCGGTCATTATGGGGCGCAAGACGCTGTTGAGTTTTCCCGGTGGGCGTCCGCTCAAGAATCGCCGCAACATTGTGCTCACGCGCGACGAGAGCTTTGCGCCCGAGGGCGTCGACGTGGTGCATAGCGTTGACGAGGCGCTTGCCGCGGTTGCCAATGAGCCAGTCGCATGGGTGATCGGTGGCGGCGAGGTGTATCGGCAGTTTCTGCCGTATTGCACCGAGGCCGAAGTCACGCATAACCACTGCGTGCATGCGGTGGATACGTACTTTCCCGACCTTGATGCCGATCCTGCGTGGGAGATTGCGCAGGCCGGTGAGGTCGCGACCATTGCTGCTGGCGAGGGCGACGAGGGCCTCAAATATGAGTTCGTCACGTATCGTCGCATCGAGGCGTAAAACCGATTATCCCTTCGGTATTATCGGGTTGGAATGAGTGACGGGGCAGCGCATGGCGTTGCCCCGATATTTGTATAGGTGCTGCAAAGAAAGGTGCGGGCTGGCTGCTATGACTGATGCCGTTGAGGTTCTGCGAATCGATTCGCTCGAGGACGAGCGGCTCGATGCCTACGTGCGACTGACCGAGCGCGAGCTGCGTTGCGTGCTGGAGCCGCAGAAGGGCATCTTTATCGCCGAGAGCGCCAAAGTTATCGAGCGCGCGGTGCGAGCCGGATACGAGCCGGTGAGCTTTCTTTTGGGCGAGCGCTGGCTCGACCAGATGATGCCGCTGTTCGATCGTCTGGCCGTGCGCGAAGGCGTTGGTCCGGTTCCTGTTTTTGTAGCCTCGATGGAGCTCATGGAGCAGCTGACGGGCTTTAATGTGACGCGCGGTGCGCTCGCGGCATTTCGTCGTCCGCGCCAGATTCCGGTTGCGGAATTTTTGGACGGCGTCGTCGAGGCGGCGGGGGAGCGCCCGGTGCGCGTGTGCGTGCTCGAGGGCATTGTCGACCATACCAACGTCGGCGCGATTTTCCGCTCGGCTGCCGCGCTGAACGTCGATGGCATTTTGGTGAGCCCCACCTGCTGTGACCCGCTGTACCGCCGCTCGGCTCGCGTGAGCATGGGCACGGTGTTCCAGGTGCCCTGGACGCGCATTGGCAGCGAGGCGCGCGTGTGGCCGCATGACGGGCTGGCGGCGCTGCACCATGCCGGGTTTTCGTGTGCTGCGATGGCGTTGACGGACGACTCGGTGTCGCTGGACGACCCTGTGCTGCAGGAGTTTGACCGCTTGGCGATCTTTATGGGTACCGAGGGTGCCGGCTTGGGCGCCAAGACCATCGCGGGCTGCGACCGCGCCGTGCGCATTCCGATGGCGCACGGGGTCGATTCGCTCAACGTGGCCGCGGCGAGTGCCGTCGCCTTTTGGCAGCTGTGCCCGCACGTGAGCAATGAGTATCACTACCAGCCAGGTTTGTATCACTAGGCAGATAGTTCGCACCGGGCTCTGATTCGGGGCGTTTCGGTCGACGCCGGTCGGTGCTAAGCTGATGTCGGCTTTGGACTTAAATCGCCGTTTTGTTGTTTAACGTACGCTGGTGGGGAGGGCGTGTGGCTAAGAAATCTACGGCTATCGATGTAACGCAGGGTGTTATATGGCAGCAGTTGCTGTCGCTGTGCGTCCCCATCTTTTTTAGTTCGTTTTTTCAGCAGGCCTACACGCTTATTGGTACGTATATCGTTGGCCAGTTTGGCGGCAAGCTCGCGCTGGGTGGCATTCAAGCCACGATGGTGCTCACCGAGCTCTGCATTGGCTTTTGCGTTGGCGTCGGCGCCGGCTGCGCGGTCATTACCGGTCAGTATTTTGGCCAGCACGATGATGAGCGACTGAGCCGTTCGGTCCATACGGCCATGACGCTCGCGCTGGTGGGCGGTATCGTTTTCTCGATTCTTGGCATAGTGTTCGTTGAGCCCATGCTGGTGCTTATGAACACACCGCATGAATTATTGGCCGAGGGCGTGGCCTATGCTCGTTGCTATTTTGCCGCCATGGTTGCGGCGCTGCTGCTCAATATGGGAACGGCACTGCTGCGCGCCGTGGGCGACACGCGCGGGCCTGCTGTGATCATTGCTTCCGGCTGCCTTGTTAATGCGGTTCTGGATATCATCTTCGTTGCCGTGCTTCATATGGAGGCTCTGGGCTGCGGCATCGCGGTGGCGCTGACCATTTGCTCCAACGCCACGATGATTGTGATTCGCATGATGCGCGCGCCAGGTGCATGGCGCTTGTCGCTCTCTAAACTCGGTATCGATCGCGGTATTTGCAAGAGCATGATCTCGTGCGGTCTGCCGCTGGGATTTCAATCGGCTGCCTATTCGATCTCGAACGTGCTGATTCAGGTATCGGTGAATTCGTTTGGCGCCGACGTCACGACTGCTTGGGGTCTTTCCGGTCGCTTGGACGGGATTATCTGGATGGTGACCGAGGCGCTCGGCGTGTCGATTACAACGTTCTCGGCGCAGAATTTTGGCGCGCGCAATTACGAGCGCATGCGCAAGGGCTACCACACGTCGCTCGTGCTGTCGTTTGTGCTGATCGGTGGTCTCTCTGCCGTGTTGATGGTGTTCTCGGGGCCGTTATCGCGCCTGTTTATCGATGATGCCGCGATTTCGGGTTACACCACGACCATCATTCATTTCATCGCACCGTTCTACGCGATCTTCTCGATTATCGAGAACGCGTCGGGCTCCATTCGCGGAGCCGGCGTGAGTTTGCAGCCCATGATGCTTACCATCTTTGGCACGGTCGTCCTCAGGGTGATCTGGGTGTTTGCGATTATGCCGTTCGATCCGTCGCTTGAGCACCTGCTGCTGGTCTACCCCGTAACCTGGCTCATTACGGCCACGATGTTCACCATCTACCACCACAGTGGCAACTGGCTCGGCCGCGCCACCGCCTAATGATCCGTAGGGGACGGAGGAAAACGGATCATTTCTCTCTGTCGTGATGTCGATGATCCGTTTTCCTCCGTCCCCTTCGGATCAATTAGTATTCGATGCCTTGGCGGGCTAGGAGGCCTTCGTCGAAGTAGTGTTTGACGGGGCGCATTTCGGTGACGAGGTCGGCAAGGTCGGCGAGGGGCAGTAAGCCGCGGCCGGTGAGCACGAGCTCTGTGGTGGTTGGCTTCATCGTGATCAGCCCCTCGACATCCTCTCGCGTCACAAAGCCACGGCGCATCGCTTCGCCGAGTTCGTCCAAAATCATCACGTCGACCTGACTGATCTGCTCACGCGCCAGCTCCATAATCTGCGCGGCGCAGGCTTCGGGCGTGTCGCGATCAGCCTGTACAATACGCAGCCCCAATCGAGGCGCCGCGTCATGTTCGGCGCAGTGCAGCTTTTTGGCAAACTGAAGCATGAGCACGTTAAGTCCATAGCCCGTGGCGCGCAGGGCGAGCCCCAGCGCAGCCGTCGTTTTGCCTTTGCCGTCGCCCGTATAGATTTGAACCTTGCCGACTTCCAGTGATGCCATCTCTGTCCTTTCGTGACCGGCGTCGGTTTATCGCCGCCCGGGTTGGGTATTCTAGAAAGCATTATCAACCCCAGTAGATGGAGTTCAAGCAGATGGAGATGGATGACAACAAACGTAGACGGAATATGATCCTCTACGTGCTCATCGCCTTCGTCGTCTACCTCGTGCTCTCGACCGTTCTGTTCCCCAACATCGGTCACACGCAGCAGATTACGAAGACCGATTACTCGACGTTTGTCAAAGCGCTCGATAAGAAGAGCGTCGACAAGGTCGAGTACAACACGGACGATTACACGATTTATTACACCAAGAAGGGCGAGGACGAGAATATCGCCTACAAGACGACCGGTGTGCCGAATGATGCGGGCTTTACCGATCGCGTACTTGAGTCCGGTGCTTCGCTGGAGTCGGTCGTTCCCGATAAAAATTCGGGCTTGATGACCTACTACCTGCTCACGCTTATTCTCCCCATGGCGATTTTCTTCCTGATTGGTTGGTGGCTCAACCGTCGCATGAAGAAGGCCATGGGCGATGACGGCCCGTCGATGAACTTTGGCGGCGGTGGTTTTGGCGGCGGCGGACTGGGCAAGTCCGGCGCGCGCGTAATCGCCTCCAAGGACGTGGGCGTGACCTTTAAGGACGTCGCCGGCCAGGAAGAGGCCAAGGAGTCGCTCAAGGAGGTCGTCGATTTTCTGGAGAAGCCGCAGCGCTACGAGGAAATCGGCGCCAAGCTGCCACGCGGTGCTCTCCTTGTAGGCCCTCCGGGCACCGGTAAGACCCTGCTCGCCAAGGCTGTCGCCGGCGAGGCGGGTGTTCCGTTCTTTAGCATTTCTGGTTCTGAGTTCGTTGAGATGTTCGTCGGCCGCGGTGCTGCCAAAGTTCGCGACCTGTTTAAGCAGGCCAAGGAAAAGGCCCCGTGCATCGTCTTTATCGACGAGATCGACGCCATCGGCCAGAAGCGCAGCGGCGGCCAGTACGGCGGCAACGACGAGCGCGAGCAGACGCTCAACCAGCTTTTGACCGAAATGGACGGCTTTGAGAGCAAC
>OIXU01000472.1_pt1 | contig 14149 bp, 10 predicted proteins | sample 1587921 | NCBI WGS metagenome assembly OIXU01 (sample SAMN03283238) | human gut metagenome | biome: human-associated habitat; material: feces | host: Homo sapiens | place: Peru | collected 2012
GTGGATACTTCACCGCCCAAAAGGGACAGATACTGTACTACTATAGCCAAAACAGCGTGCAGCGCACCGTACCCGTGCAGGGCAGCGGCCAAGCGGTCGGTTACTACAACGATTTCTACATGCAGGACGGCAGCGTGTTTGGGCGCGGCAGCAATGGCTACGGCCAACTGGGTGTGGGCGACACGGATTCCCACAATGACTACGTTCAGATGCTAAAGATCACCGGCGCACAACAGGTGTGGAACTTCTCGAATACCACCTACATCCAGACAGCCGATGGCTTCTACGGTACAGGCTACAACAAAAACCGTGCGCTGGCCAACCTGACCACGGAAAACAGCGCTGTGCCCGTGCGCATCTTCTTCGGCCTGCAGGCCAACGAGGAACCCTTCCGCCTTGAGCAGACCAACATCACCAACGACATTCTCACGGATAGCGCCCTTGTGCTGGATTACAGCGAGTCGCTCCTCAAGGCCGATAACTTCGGTACCATAACCCTCAAGGACGGCAGCGGCGAGCTTGTCTCCCTCCGCCGTACCCTCCATCTGGATAAGCTGACCCTCACCCCCGTCTCCGGCTTCACCGACGGCGTGTCCTACACCCTGACTCTCCCCACCGGTGCCCTCCAGACCAAGTTCGGTGCCGCCAGCGAGGTCTTGGAGCTGACCTTCACCTACCAGACCCCCGCCCCGGTGGAGGAGGACAGTCTCACCCTCGGTAAGACCGTCCTCACCGGCGTCCTTTCCCCGGAAAGTGGTACAAAAGTGGATTTAGGTGAAATTAAAGAGGCTTTTAAACTTGAATTCAAGTGCGTTTCTAACCCCGATGCAAGTATCACCTGGACAGTGGCGGATAACGCGGTCGCAATGGTGGAAAATGGCAATTTAATCGCCCTTTCCACCGGCTGCACCACCGTCACCGCCGCCCTCGACGGCACCGATCTTGCGGCCACTGCCCTGCTCTACATCAGCGAGGACGATTCTGTGACCGCAACAAAATCCGTGCAGAATGGCGCGGAAAGCACCGTTTTGTTCAGCAATGGCGCACTTTTCGCCCTGCATGCTGACGGCACGACCCAGCAGCTCTTCACCGATGCTGTGGACTTCCACTGGGACGGCGGCGCCCTCTGGGTCAAGACCGCCAACGCCCTCTACCGCGACAACGTACCCACGGAGGATTTGCCAATTTCTGTCAAATATACCAATTTGCTCTCCCGCACCTCCGACACGGTTTTAGTCGGCTCCCAGACCCTGATCCTGACCGCCGACAAGACGCTCTGCGAGGGCGAAAACCTCAGTAATATAGCCATTTCCGGCGGTTCGGCGAGCTCTGTCACCTCCGGCAATCAGCTGCTCATCACCCCCTCCGCCCCCCTCATTTCCGGCACTTCCTACACCGTAACGATCCCCGCAAATTCCGTTTCCACCTACTTCGGCGCGCCCAACGAGGAGATCACTTTTACCTTTATTTATCTGGATACCCTGGCCGCTGACGCCGGTGACGGCAAGACCGTTCTGGCAAGCGGCGCCGTGTCCGACAACGAGGCCGCGGCCGCCCGCGCGTGGACGTCCGAGCGCCTGACCGCAGGCTGGAAAGCCTTCTGCGACAAGGGTTACGACACTTTGTTCTACGGCAACGCCATCCTCAACCGCTTCACGGAAAACAACGTGGAGAAGTGGCTGCGCATCACCGCGCCCAGCGCCAGCAGCTACGTCCGCTACGGCATCGGCGGCAACTACTGGGGCACCGAGGGACTCAGTGATAAGACAAAAAAGGAGGCCATCAACAAGCAGATACTGGACTTCGATGACTATCAGTCCATGGCCGACCTGAACGAGGGCACCATTCTGGAGACGATCCCCGAGACAGTGTGGCCGGTGGTGCGCTCCGTGTCCCTGCGGGACGCCAACGGCGAGGCGATTACCACCGTTGGTGCAGGCAAGACCACGTTCACCGTGACCTTCAACCGGGATATGGACACCGAAATGCCGCTGCAGGTGCGCTTTGGCAGCAGCTATCCCTACGCCGACTTCGAGGTGGCCGGGCAGTGGCTGGACAGCCGGACATGGGAGGGCGCTACCACCATGACCTCCCTGATCGCCAACGGCATTCAGTACTGGTCCATCGCCAACGGACGCTCCGCCGAGGGGCACCTGAAGCTCTACAAGGACTGGGGACGCTTCAGCTTCAACATCGACACCTCCTCCGCGCTGGCTATGACCATGCAGGCCGAGGCCGCCGATGACGGCGTGATCCTCACTTGGGCGCAGGACGACTTCGACACGCTGGCGGGCTACAACGTCTATCGCTGCGACAGGGAGGACGGCCAGTACGCCAAGCTGAATACCTCCGTCATCTCGGCGGATGTCAAGACGTTCACCGACACCAACGTGACCCCCGGCCAGATGTACTACTACAACTTCACCGTGGTCAAGACGGATCTGAGCGAGTCCAAGCCATCCGGCAAGATCTCCGTCCGCGCCAAGGACACCATGGCGCCCAACATCTATCACGACGGCGTGTACAGCGCCTTTACCGGCAGCAAGCTGATCATCAGCGCCACCGCCAACGACAACCTGCAGATCGACAAGGTGGAGCTGTTCTACCGCGTCATCGGGGCGGAGAGCTGGAAAGCTGTGACCATGACCGCTGTCAACGACCGGTATTCCGCCGTGATCCCGTCCTCCGACGTGACCACTGCCGGACTGGAGTACTATATCCGCGCCTTCGACGGCGTGAACTACGCCTATAAGGGAACGGCGGAGCAGCCCTATGCCATCGCAGTCAGCGAGGCCGTGGATCGCAGCGCTTTGGGCGACGTCAACGGTGACGGCCAGATCAACGTGCTGGATGCACTGATGGTGCTGCAGGCCATCAACGACCGGCTGAATCTGGACGCGGAGCAGTTTGCCCGCGCCGACCTGAACGGCAATAAGACGCTGGAGGCTGTGGAGGTGCTGACCATTTTGCAGTACGCCAACGGCATCATCGGCTCCTTGACGCTGTAAGGGGGCTGTTCCATGAAAGCAAAACGTGCATCCCGGCGCGCAGCGGCACTTTTGTGTGCCGCTGCGATGCTGGTGAATCTGATCTCCACCGCGTGGGCGGCCAGCGCCTTCCTGCGGGTGGGCAGCGCCTCCGCCGCGCCCGGCGAGACGCGCTCTGTGTATGTCAGCGGCTCCAATCTGGAGGCGCTGGCAGGCGTGGAGGGTATCGTGTCCTATGACGACACGGCGCTGGAACTGACCGGCGCGGCGATGGTGGGGGCTTTTTCCGGGCTGGGGACGGTGAACACAGAGACGGCCGGACAGGTGTCCTTCAACGGCGCCTGTCTGGACGGCATATCCGGCTCCCAGAATATTCTGCGGCTGGATTTCCTCGTGAAGGCGGACGCCGCGCCCGGGGAATACCTGCTGGGTATCCTGATCGAAAACGCCTACAACACGGATCTGACCACCGTGCCGCTGAGCGGCGTGTCCGGCGTGTTCACGGTGACGGAGCCGCAGTCCACCACCAAGACGCTGCATTTCTATGGACGCAGCGATGCTTCCACGCTGCATAAGGGCGAGAAGGTGACCGTCACCGCCCGCACCTATGGCGATCAGGGGCTGGCTGCCGGTAAACTGGAATTCCGCTACGATGCGGCGCTGTTCACCTGCGTGGCGGCGGAGCCGCTGTCCGCACTGTCCGGGGCGATGAAGTCGCTGGACATCAGCCGGGCGGGGTATGTGTCCGCCGCCTTTGCGTCTGAGGAGGAAATACCCGGCGGCGAGCTGCTGCGGCTGACGCTGGAGGCGGTGGCCGACGTGGATGCGGATACCTCCGTGACCTTCGCGGCCTCCGAGCTGTACGACACGGCGCTGGCCGCCATGAACGGCGTCGGCTTCACTCAGGCGCTGACCCTGCGCAAGACAGAGGTAACGCCGGAGACGCCCGCCCTGCGGGTCACCATGCCCGCCGCAGCCCGCACCGATGAAACGATCACCGCTGTGGCTGTGCTGGATAGAGGCAGCGGTCTGGCTGGTGCCGATTTCTGCATTTCCTACGACACGGCGCTGCTGACATGCACCGGCGTGAAGGTGAGCGCGGGCATGGAGAGTGTGGACGGCGTGTATATCGTGACGAATCCCAAGATTGACGGCGGTCAGGTGAAATTTACCTTTATCTGTGAGAAGGGTTTTGCGGATGAAGCGGTGCTTCTGACCATGACGTTCCAGCCGGAAAAGGAAGGGACTGTCACCCTGACGCCCACCGTTACTACATCAGCTGTCGGTGCTGACCGCCAGCCCATCACGCTGGATATGTGCGCCGCGTCCTGCGAGGTGAAGGATCCCTTCTTCGCGGTGACGTTCCGGGATGAGGGCGGCACCGTTCTCTCGCGGCAGTCGGTTCGCTATCGTGCTGCGGCTGTGCCGCCGGACGCGGTAAAAGCGCCGGACGAGGCGCATCACTATGAACTGGCCGGGTGGAGCGGCGACTATTCCAGCATCACCGCCGATGCGGAGTTCACTGCGCAGTACACAGCCATCCCCCACACCGAGGTTGTGGACAAGGCTGTGGCACCGACGTGTACCGAGACGGGGCTGACCGAAGGGAAGCACTGCTCGGTTTGTAGTGCGGTGCTGGTGGAGCAGGAGGTCGTTCCGGCGCTGGGATTCACCGTTTCCGGGTCTGTTGACGGTGCCACGGACAATGCCATGGTCACGCTGCTGAAGGATGGCGTCGTGGCGGCACGGGGTGACGTGCGGGCCGACGGCGGTTTCCTGCTGTCCGGGCTGCGGATCGGCGCGGGGACGTATACGCTGCGGGTGGACGGCGGCGGCTGCGTGGCGTGGGAAATGCCCGTTGCCCTGTCCGATGACAGCGGCAGCGCCAATGTCGCCTGTTTGCTGCTGCGCATTGGCGATGTCAACGGCGACGGCACCGGCGCGGAGGACGCGCTGCAATGCACGCTGGATCTGCAGACGCTGTATGACTATCTTGCGCTGCGGAAGGTGCCCGGTTCGTTCTGCGACAGCACTGATGCGGCGCGGAATGAGCTGCTGGTACGGTATTTCCTGCGGCTGGCCGATGTCAACGAGGACGGGCAGGTGGACATTCTGGACTATCAGCGGCTGTATTTGCTGGCGAGGAATGGCTGATGAACATACGCAAATGCAAAAGGCGGCGCCCTGTGGGGCGCCGCCTTTGTGTGTGATAGGGTTTTGTTTTTGGGGTGCAGGGAGGGACGTCGGGGACGCCGTCCCCTACGAGACGGGACGTTGGGGACACCGTCCCCTACGAGGCAGGACGGCGGGGACGCCGTCCCCTACGAGACGGGACGTCGGGGGCGCCGGTTCCTGCGCGTTACAGGTGCTTTTCGGGGGTCTGCATGTCGCGGGCGATCTGCTTGGCGTAGCGCTCCTCCTCGCTGAACACGCAGCCGCAGTATTTCTGCATGTACAGCCCCAGCTCCCGCGCCTCCTGCTGCCCCTGACGGAAGCCGGGGCGGAAGTCGCGGTAGAGAAACGCCACGCCGTAGCGCCGCGCCATCTCCTCCGCCGTCTGACGCAGCAGCTCGTGGTTCTGGTAGGGGCTGACGAAGAGGGTGCTGGAAAAGCTGTCGAAGCCGTGCAGGGCGGCGTAGCGGGCGGTCTGCTCCAGCCGCAGGCCGTAGCATTTGCCGCAGCGGTGGTCGATGTCATCGGCCACGGCGCGGCAGAACTCCCGCAGGCCGTAGTCCTCCTGCACGATCAGCTCCACGCCCACGGAGGGGGCGTAGGCCATCAGCGTGTCGCGGCGCGCCTTGTATTCCTGATAGGGGTGGATGTTGGGGTTGTACCAGTAGGACACCGGCTCGATGCCCTCCGCCCGGAGCAGCTGGATGCAGGCCACGGAGCAGGGCGCACAGCAGGTGTGCAGCAGCGTTTTGGTCATTTGTCTTTCCTCTTTTTGAAGGGTATGTGCAGCAGCTCTCGCAGCGGTCTGGCGGCGCGGGCGCGGGGCTGCATCAGGGACAGGAAGCGGGCGCAGACCTGGCGGAAGGGCTCCTGCTCCAGGGCGTCGAAGAATTTTGCGCGGTCTACGGACACCGGGGCGGGGGAGCGCAGCGCCTGATCCGCCGCCACCGCCTCGGCCAGATCGAACCGGCGGCGGTGCAGGGGCAGGGAGTCGAAGATCTGGGCGCCCTTGGCGGTGTTTACCAGCAGCAGGGACATGCCCAGCTGCCTTTCCTGGGGGGAGATGTTGCCGCCGGTGATGTCGCACAGGGTCAGGTCGCCGGTGCGGTCGGTGCTGGTGTAGCCGCAGGTGTGGCAGGCCGGGCGCAGGAACAGGCCGCGGGTGATGCCGCGCCCCAGCTCCGAGCGCAGCAGCGGCGCGTCGTACTGCCCGCCGTTTTCAAAGGAGACGTGGAAGCGGCGCACGCTGTCGCCGCTGAGCTTGCCGCAGAAGTCCACGGTCAGGGGGCGCTGCTGCTTCACATAGGCCATGGAGCGCACCAGCTTTTCCCAGATGCCGGGGCTGCACACGCCGCTGCAGGCCACGTCGCAGGTGATGAGCCGCTCCGGGTGCTCGCCCAGATAGCGGTACAGGCCGTCCACCTGACAGGGGGTGCCGGAGAACAGCACCTGCCGCCCCTGATCCAGATACAGGCGCGCCTGCTGGTAGCTTTCGCCCACGTCGCTCTGCACGGGCTTGGCGCCCCGGAGACGGGGCAGGTCGTGGAGGTTTTTCACGGCGATGTGGCTGACCTTCAGCCCATCGTCCAGCGCCGCGCCGAACACCACGCCGCCGCCCTCCAGCACATACTCCGCCAGCGCCGAAAACGCACCGCCGCAGGTGGACGCCTGCCGCACGGCCCCGTCCCGGCTCCACACAGCGAATACCTGCGGCGCCGTCCGATGCTCCCGCTGCTTCAGCACCGGACACACATGGGCGCAGTGTCCGCACTGGACGCAGCCGTCCGTTATCTCCGGGTAGAGGAACCCTTCTTTATCCGGCACCATGTGGATGGCCCCCTTGGGGCAGCCGCTGCTGCACGCACCGCAGCCCGTGCATCGGTCGCGGGGTGCAAGCTGGGGCATATTCACAGTCTCTGTCACGGTGTTCCGCCTCCTGACATTTTCTTGCCCGTATTGTACCACGCCGCCGTAAAAAACACAAGTTCGGCGCATTGTCCGTTTTTCGGGACACATCTCCTGTTATGATGGCTACACTGAAGCAAATGAGACACATCACAACAGCAGGAGGTATAGAGTATGCATAAGTTTTTCGATTATCTGGTACCGGAGCTTCCCGTCACCGTCATCCGCGACCTGCTGGGGTATATCCGCCGGTTTACGGCGCTGTTCAGCGACGGCGTTCCTGTGGAGGGGGTCATGAACGGCGTAGGCTTCTGCGCCACGGAGCAGGATCCCGGCAGCGTCCGTGTCCATTGGGTGCAGGTGGGCCGCCAGCGTATCCCGCTGGATGCCACCGTTTGAGCATCACACAAATACCCCGCAGGCAATGCCTGCGGGGTATTCCGTTATGTGTATGCTTCCAGCACGGCGGCGCAGTAGTCCCGGAACTCCCGCCGGATCGCCTGCGGCCCCACCAGCTCCGCCTGCGTCCCCAGCTGAAAGAGCCAGCCGAAGAAGGTAGGCCCTACCTCCACCGGCGCCGTCACCGCCACGCCGTCGCCGTCGGGCCGCAGGTGGGCGTCGGCGCCGAAGCGATCCATCACCACGTTGATGAGGCTCCTGTCGAACCGCAGCTGCACCGTCTCCGTCCGGCCATTGAACATATCGAAGATGCGCCGCACATAGTTTCCCAGCTCAAAGCCCTCCGGCAGCGGGTCGCGGGCTGTGTCCGTCACCGTCAGCCCCTCCATCCGATCCACCCGGTAGTGGCGATAGTCGCAGATGGCCGGGTCGTAGGCCACCAGATAGTAGTGCCTGTCTACGCACAGCGCCACCGGATTCGTCTCGTACAGCGCCCCGTCCCGGCGATAGGCCTTGCCGCCCTCCGCCGTCCAGTCGAAGTAGCGGAACGTCACCTTTTTTCCCTCGTTGATGGCGGTGCTCAGGCCGTCCACGGCGTAGTACAGCCGCTCGTTGTGGGTCTTGACCCGGTTCACCACATACACCTGCCGCCGCAGCTGCCGGGCGTAGGGGCGGCTGGTCAGCTTTTCCAGCTTGCCGATCAGCTCCATGCTCTTACTCTGGGTCAGGAAAGGCGACGCCTGCACCACGTCGATCAGCAGCTTCAGCTCCGGCAGCTGAAAATCCCGCTCTCCCAGAAAATACCCGTAGCTGCGGCTCTTTACCGACTGCACATCCATGCCGTACACCCGCAGCAGCTCCAGATCGTCGTAGAGGCTCTTGCGCTCAGCGCTGATGCCGCAATCCGCCAGATAGTCGATCATATCCTGTATGGTCTTGGGATGCTGCTCGTCGGTCTGCTCCTGTAAATACCGCGCCAGATACAGCAGCTTCAGCTTTTTGTTGGCCATACCCGTTCCCTCCCGGTCTTTTTTCCTATTGTACCAGAGATCCCGCCGAAAGAAAACCATCTTTTTCCGCTTCCCGCTTTACACCGCCGCCGGTATGGGCTATAATGAAGTGTCATTCTGCGAAAAAGAAGGTGGGGCGTTGAAGGTGAATCAGATACGGGCGGGCGCCGTGCTGTCCTATGTGTCCATGGCGCTGAGCACCATCATCTCACTGGTGTACACGCCCATCATGCTGGAGCGTCTGGGTGACAGTGAGTTCGGCGTCTATCAGGCCGTTCTGCCCATCATCTCCTATCTGAATCTGCTGAGCTTCGGACTGGGCAGTGCCTATGTCCGGTACTATTCCCGCTTCCGCGCCACCGGCGACAAAAAGGGCTGCGCCAAGCTCAACGGTATGTTCCTCATCACCTATCTGGTGCTGGGCGCGGCGGTGCTGGTCATCGGCTTCGGCCTGTCCTACTGCGACGTGATCTTCGGCAAAAAGCTGACGGCGGAGGAGATCGCGCTGGCGGAAAAGCTGCTGCGGATCATGACGGTCAACGCCGCCCTGACCTTCCCCATCAGCGTCTTTGAGTCCCACGTCACCATCAACGAGCGGTATCTGTTCCAGAAGATCGTGACCATGGGCAAGCAGGTGCTCAACCCCCTGATCATGATCCCTCTGCTCATCATCGGCTACCGCTCCGTGACGCTGACCGTCGTCTCCCTGATCTTTACCATCCTCAGCGGCATCCTGAATATCGGCTACTGCCTGACGAAGCTGCGGATGCCCTTCTCCTTCCGCCGCTACGACTTCGGTCTGCTGCGGGAGATGTTCAGCTTCACGCTGTACGTCTTTATCAGCATCGTGGTGGATAACTTCAACTGGGCCATCGACCGGCAGCTGCTCACATGGTTTCAGGGCTCCACCTCCGTCACCGTGTACAGCATCGCCGCCCAGCTCAACACGTTCTATCTGGCCTTCGGCAACGCTATCTCCAACGTGATGACGCCCCGCGTCCACCGTCTGGTGGCGGAAAACGCCCCCATGCGCACGCTGGACGCCCTGTTCACCCGGGTGGGCCGCCTCCAGTTCATCCTGCTGGGCGGTATCCTGCTGGGCTTCGTGGCCATTGGGCAGTCCTTCGTGGTGCTGTGGGGCGGCGATGAGAAGTTCGCCGTGGACTACTGGGTGGCGCTGCTGCTGTTCTTCTCCTGCCTGTGGACCAACGTCCAGACAGTGGGCATCGAGATCCAGCGCGCCAAGAATATGCACAAGTTCCGCTCGCTGGTCTATCTGGGCGTGGCACTGGGCAACGCCGCCATCTCCGTTCCCCTGTGTATCAAGTGGGAGGGGCTGGGCGCCGCCATCGGCACCGCCATCGCCACGCTGATCGGCAACGTGCTCCTGATGAACTGGTACTACTACCGCCGGATCGGGCTGAACATCCCCTGCTTCTGGCGGCACATCTTCCACCTGATGCCGGCCATGCTGCTGCCCACCGTCACGGCGGTGCTGCTGGCGCTGAAGGTACACCCCACCACCTATTGGCAGCTCATTCCGCCGGGTCTTATTTTCGTGGCGGTCTACGCCGTCTGTATGTGGCTGTTCGGCCTGAACCGCTACGAGCGTGGTCTTGTCACCGCGCCGCTGCACCGTATTTTCCACCACTGACAGAAAGGAGCGTCCCCCATGCCTACCAATGTCAAGTATATCGCCCGCGTCCTCACCGGCGTCCGCTGGAAGAAGCTGAATTACATCCTCGGCGTGGTCAGGGAGAAGTCCGGCCACAGCAAATTCACCACGTTTTTTGACATCCTCTGGTGCGCCGCCCGCTACGGCGCGGGGTACTACGACTACGCCATGTACGGCTTTTACGACCTGACCGGCAAGCAGCGGGACACCTATCTCACCCGCATCCGCAACCGCAAGGTCTTTGACCTGATGAACGACCCCGCCTACAACGACGATTTTGACGACAAGCTGCGCTTCAACGAGACGTTCCGCGCCTACCTGCACCGGGAGACGCTGAACGGCGAGACGGCTACCGCGCAGCAGATGGCGGATTTTGTGGCGGGACAGACATACATCTTCGCCAAGATCAACCACGGCGACAGCGGCCGCGGCGTGGAGCGCCTGCGGGTGGCGGACTTTGATTCCCCCGCCGCCATGCTGGCCTACATCCGGGAGAAAAAGATGGTGGTGCTGGAGCATCCGCTGCTCCAGCATCCCGACATGGCGCGGCTCCACCCTGAAAGCGTCAACACCATGCGCATCGTCACGGATAACGTGAACGGAAACGTGACCATCGCCTACATCGTGGTGAAGATGGGTACCGGCGGCAGCGTGTGCGACAACTCCGGACAGGGCGGCATCCTCGCCCGCGTGGACGAGTCCACCGGCTGCATCCGCACCCCCGCCACCGACGATTATTTCCATGTCTACGACAAGCACCCCGACACCGGCATCCCGCTGGTGGGGTATCAGCTCCCCATGGTGCAGGAGGCCATCGCGCTGGCAAAGGACGCGGCGCAGGTGTTCCCCCGGATGGGTCATGTGGGCTGGGATATGGCCATCGGCCCCGACGGCCCCGCCATCATCGAGGGCAACAACTTCCCCGGCACCGACCTGTGCCAGCTGGCACCGCTGTGGCCGGAAAAGACCGGTCTGTGGCCCTACTATAAACGGATTCTCAATTTGAAGTAAGGAGGCAGCGATCATGCGCAGAAACGAGCTGGAGCGGGACGAGCATTTCGCGTGGGAGGTGCTGCGAAAGGCGCACTATGCCACGCTGGCTATGACCGGCGCGGACGGTACGCCCTACTGCGTGCCTGTCAACCATGTGGCGGACGAGGCGTACCATGTCCTCTATTTCCACTGTGCCGGCGCGGGCGAAAAGTGGAAGCTTCTGGAAAAGGAGCCGCCTGTCTGCCTCACCGCCGTGTCCCGTATGTCCATCGTCCCCAACGAATTTGAGACGGCCTACGACTCCGCCGTGGTGCGGGGGCAGGCGCAGGTGGTTACCGACGAGGGAGAGCGCACCAAGGCGCTCCTGCTGCTGGTGGAAACGCTGGATCCCAAGGGTATGGGCGGTCTTGCCGCCTGTATGGAACGGTGCTTCGCCAACACGCAGATCGTGAAGATCGTCCCCCGGCAGATCACCGGCAAGCAATCTCATCCCTCACCCAAGCCCACCTTCGGCTGCGGTGAGCATTGAGTCTCCCAGACGCAGAAAAGAGCGCTGTTCCCTCCGGAACAGCGCTCTTTTTCTTGTGTGGGGGTCATGCCTGCGGCGCAGGCTCCTCCGGCGTCTGCGCGGGCGTCTCCGGCGGCAGCACCTCCGTCGGCGCGTCCGCCGATACAGGCGGCGTCACCGGCACAGCAGCGGCAGTCTCCGCCTTGGCCGCCTCCTCCTGCCGGGCGGCCTCCCGCGCAGCAGCTTCGGCGGCAGCGGCCTCCGCCGCCAACCGCTGGTTCTCCGCCCGGTTGGCGGCCTTCTCCTCCCGCCGTGCATCCGCCGCGGCGAAAAACGCCTGCACCAGCGCCAGCAGCGTCAGAAACGCCACGATCCCGAAGCCCACCCAGCCGGCAGGCCGGATGCGGTAGAAATCCCGGATGGTGAAATACTCGTCGTACATCCCCATATAGTACAACACCACGCCGCCTACGGCGCATACGATGCCCAGCAGCAGCTTCAAGGTCGCCTTGAACCGGTGCTTCTTCCGCCCGGCGAAGTAGGCGATGACCAGCACCGCCGCCGCCAGAAACAGTCCCGGCGACTGGCAGCACAGAATATATCCCAAGGTCTTGTCCAGCATTGTCTATCTCCTCCCGCTCACAGGCAGCACTTGCCGCGCCGGATGTATTTGCCCTCCGGCCCTGCCAGCACGCGGCCCTCGTTGACCGCCAGCTTGCCCCGCAGCCACACTTGCTTGACGGAGCCGCGGGTCACCACGCCCTCGTAGGGATTGTAGTCCGCGGCACCCACCATGTCCTCGGCGCGGATGACGTGATCCGCCGCCGGGTCGTACACCACGATGTCCGCGTCCGCGCCCTCGGCGATGACGCCCTTGCGGGGGAACATCCCGTACAGCTTGGCGGGATTTTCCGCCAGCACGCGGCACATGGCGGCCAGACTGATCTTCCGGGTGGTCACGCCGAAGGTGTACACCAGCTCGCCCCGGGTCTCCACGCCGGGCAGACCGCCGGGAATGGTGGTAAAGTCCTCCCGCCCCGCCAGCTTCTGCGCCGTGGTGAAGCTGCAATGGTCGGTGGACACGGTCTGCACCTCGCCCCGGCGGATGGCCTGCCACAGCGCCCTGCGGTCCGCCGCCTTGCGGATGGGCGGGGCGCAGACGTACTTGGCCGCCTGTAACCAGTCCTCGTTGTCGTACACGCTGTCATCCAGCACCAGATACTGGGGACACGTCTCCACATAGACCTTCTGTCCCCGCCGCCGCGCCGCCTCGATCTCCCGCAGCGCCGCCGCGTTGGTGGTATGTACGATCACCACGGGGATGTCCACGGCCTCCGCGATGTGCAGCAGCCGTCCCACGGCCTCCGCCTCCAGAAAGTCCGGCCGCGTCCGGGGGTGGCTGCCCACGCTGCCCTGCTCGCCGGCGGCCTTCTTCTCCTCGATGAGGGCGTCGATGACCCCGGCGTTCTCACAGTGTACGCCGCAGATGCCGCCCTTCTCCTTCAGCTTCTTCAGCGCCTTGTACATGGCCTCGTCGCCGATCATCATGGCCGGGTAGGTCATGTACATCTTGAAGGAGGAGATGCCCTCGGCGTACATGTCGTCTATCTCACTTTCGATCGTCTCGTTCCAGTCGTCGATGGTCATGTGGAAGCCGTAGTCACAGGCGCACTTGCCGTCCGCCTTCTCGTGCCACAGACGCAGACCGTCGTGGAGCGTCTCGCCCTTGTTGGGGCAGGCAAAGTCAATGATGGTGGTGGTGCCGCCGTGGAGCGCGGCGCGGGAGCCGCTGGCGAAATCATCCGCCGTGGTGGTGTTGCACACGTCCAGATCAAAGTGGGTGTGCGCGTCGATAAAGCCGGGGAACAGCAGCATCCCGGACACATCCACCACCTGCGCACCGATGGCCGGAATGTCGCGGCAGACGTCCAGTATCTTCTCGCCCTCCACCAGAATATCCGCCCGGCGGGGCCCCTTGCCGGTGATAACGGTACCGCCCTTGAACAGCAATCTCATCACAAGACCTCCTCATTTGCGTAGATTTCTTGGGGATATTGTACCACACTTCCCTGCGGGGTACAATGGTTTTGTGGAGGCCTCCCTATGTGCGGAAGAAAACTTTCGGGGAAAAAGAGGATTTCAGCAAGTTTTTTGGTATAGTATATTGTACGAAAATCGGCCTGCCGGAGCGCGGCGGGGGAAGGGAGGCGTCTCATGCGGTTCAGCGAAGCGTTTTTGGATGAGCTGGCGGCGCGCAGTGACATTGTGGACGTGGTGTCGAGCTATGTGGAGCTGAAGCGCAAGGGCACCAACTATTTCGGCCTGTGCCCCTTCCACAGCGAGAAAACGCCCTCCTTTTCCGTGGCGCCGGACAAGCAGATGTACCACTGCTTCGGCTGCAAAAAGGGCGGCGGCGTGTTCAACTTCATCATGGAGATCGAGAACCTCACCTTTCCGGAGGCGGTGGAGTTTCTGGCCAGACGTGCCGGTATGTCCCTGC
>OIXU01000474.1_pt1 | contig 14114 bp, 12 predicted proteins | sample 1587921 | NCBI WGS metagenome assembly OIXU01 (sample SAMN03283238) | human gut metagenome | biome: human-associated habitat; material: feces | host: Homo sapiens | place: Peru | collected 2012
CTGTGTTTTTAATTCATGATAATTTATAGTCATTGAATACTTATTTAAAGTATTTTGATATTCAGAAGCTGTTAAATCCGATGATTTTACTGCCTGATACTGATCATAGAATAAAACGACATGTTTTGCACAATTAAGAACCCATTCTAACTGATTGGTTTCTTTTGGATCAAACCCTAATTTTTTTGATGTATCATCAAAATTTTTATATCCTGTTAAATTTTTTCTTTTAGTCAATCTATGTGACTCATCAACAAATAGTATGTCATAGTCTTCCTTAACCACATCACTTGGTCCTATCACCATTTCTTTAACCAAGCCATTTCCACATTCTTTAAATACATTTGAAATCGTTGTTCGAAAGCCTCGTATTGGTAATACAAAGCCAATTTTAAAAGGCTTCCCATTTCTCTTTTTAAGAATATAATCCTTCAATTCTTTTAAAGCAGCTATTTTTTGTTTATCAATATCATCATCAAATTCTCCAACACTATCCTCTTCAATATCCAATGTATTCATCAGAGAATTTATGATACTTATCGCCACAACCGTTTTACCAGTACCTGCGCAACCATTCACTAAACTGACACCCTTTTTATCATTAGTAAATGTATTAATAATATCCATAATAATATCTGTTCCCACTTCATTCTGTTCACCAGTTAAGCAATTATATGGAGAAAATTTAAAGATATTTTCATTTTCAATTTTATGCAACGTGTGATCAGCAAGACCCATACTTTTTAAACTATTCCATAATCTTTCAAAATCACTACGGTATTCATCACGATTATAATAATCATGTATGGCTTGTTGACCCTTATTTTTATTCAGTATATTTTTAAATCTACTATCTACCGCACAATACTTAATCAATCTTTGTTCATAGTCCAAAATAACAGACTTATTAAATTTATGATCAAAAACAATTGCGATTTCTTCCAAGTAATTCTTCTCATCATTACTTAGATGTTGACTCATTCGAACCTCAGCACTTGTTGTTTCCCCAATATATAAATCTTTGTTATTATGAATTAGATAAACTACTGGCCAATTTTTTCCATATTCAAAACTCTTCAGTTCATTCAAACCATCATTATCAAATGAGTATGTACGTATTTCATCAGTCCCTTTCATGGTACACCTCCGAACCCTTAATTAATCTTTAATCAATTCCACTACATCATCAAATGTACAATCCAAACAATCGCAAATACGAATCAAAGTATCCATAGATACAGTTTCCTGTTTAGATAGTTTTGCAAGTGTAGCTGGTGTTAACTTAGCCTCTTTAGCCAAATCTGTTTTTTTCATGCCTTTATCAATCAATAATTTAAATAGCTTATTATAACTTATCTGCATAAAATGTCCTCTCTTAGTATCTATTATACGTGAAACGCTTACAGTTATAAATAAAAAATATTTAGAAAAGTGAATATTTTATGAACAAAAGTTAAGTAGCCTAAAAATAAACTGTTAACAAGATTAATCATGTTAAAAATAACCAATCTGGTATGATAAATGCAGACGCTATAGCCTCTGCATTGTTAATTAAAACTTTATCCAATTACATCTTCTAATCCACTAATTACATCTTCTAGATTTGAAGCCAAATCTTCTAAAGTATCTGCATTTTCTTCCATTTGTTCTCCTCGTTCTGAATACTGCAAACCTTCTGGTAAATTCTCAAATGAATCTCTTTCATCTGATGCAACCATATCCAAATCTTCTTTTAAACTTTCTAATGACTCAATAATATCTCTGATTTCTTCTCTACGTGCTTTATTCATTATCTTTTTCTCCCACTATTCTTGTGTAAATAAAATTTCAAGCCCATTATCCGGATGATAAGACCAACTCACTGTAATATTTCCATATGTTTTTGATAATCTTCCATCAAGTGCTCTTGTCGATGACAACTCCTCTATTAGTGAACTCGGTAAATCTAATGCATATACTGTTTCAATAACGCCATTCACTGCATCATCATTTGAATAGTCTGAATAATCATCAGGATTCGTATCAATTTTTAGATAAGATCCATCAGAAGCAACTTTTGCATATGAAGAATCTAAATATTCGTCATAAATCGCTTCAAAATCATACTCATAGCCACTTTCTTCAACTTCATAATCTTCATAATCATAATCGTCATTATTATTTTTACTATTCGAACTCAATAGTGCAATAACACAGATAACCAAGAATACAATAACTACCATCATTATAGTTTTTTTCTTCTTTTCTTTATTAGATTGATTAACATTCTTATCATCCTTATCAATTTGATTTTCTTCAATTAAACTATTACCACAATTGACACAAAACTTTGCATCTGCTAAATTATCAAATCCACACTCACTACATTTTTTCGTTTGTTCCATGCCCTATTTCCTACTTTCCGTACTTATTAAAATCAATACCATATTTTTCTTCCAAATAATTAAGAACCTCTAATAAAGCTTCACCAATATGTAAATGATTCGAACCAAATTTGTATCTCATTGATCTAATATCATCCATTGAGTTACATGAAGCTTTAAATCTAGTTCTATTGTCATTCTCTCCATACCATACTGGATATCGAAATGAGCAACCCTCAATATCATTCCATCCATCATAAGAATTTGGATTGTAACATGAACTTCCAATCATGTACTCCAATTCATTAATAAGTTCAATTTTGTTTTTGTTTGCCATAATACATATCTCCTTTTGTTTACACTTTTAGTTTAATATAGTCCTATAATGCAGATGTAATTTTCGTTGACACCACAAATCACATACATAAATTTTGATATAGGACTGTACTTTGAAGAGCTCTACTAAATGAATTAGCCGTTAATTTTATCTGACCACCAGCTCTTGCAATAATCATATTTGGATAACAATTCTGATTATTTAAAATATGCGCAATAATTCCAGACGATCCATTCGTACCTTTTGTTTTATGAGGTACTGCTGCAAAAATAATGTCCGAATACTTTTTAGAATTGATTAAATTATCAAAATCAAAACGACTCAACTCTTTGTACTTATTAACAATCTCTATTTGATTTTCACCAATACAATAATCCTTTGCTATTTTTAACATTTCATGCTTACCAATCCTCATCTCTCCAATAACCAATATCTTTTTGTCTGGATTCACAAAATATTTTGCACACCTCTTGTCGCAAAACTCTTTAGAACATGTTCTGCAAAGAAATTCTTGTAGCCTATTTTTTTCATTCGCATCATCTATTTCATTAAATAATTCATCCATCAACATAAACTTCAATTCATTTAATTGTTTCTCATTCAATCGTGTCATTTTTTTATTTCCTCTCTTTCTGACACCTAAAGTTTATCAATAAGCCTTTTCCTATTTGTAACTTTCAATGACGCAATAAAAAAAGCTATAATCACAATTGACTATAGCCAAGTATTTCATTATTCACTTTCAGACAAAAATACAATCTCCAATCAAATCTCTAAAAACATCTAATGGATTTTCGTTAGAATTAAAATAAACCGAACCACAATATACAAATAACCAATCAAAAGGATTTCCTAAATACAATAGTGGCATATTCGCATCATCTAAATACGAATTGATTTCATCTTGATAATCTTCAAAACCAAATAAATAATTCTTCTTATAGTTGTAATACCAAAATTTATAAGAAGCCATAAGAATAATCATCTTTCTTAATTCTTCATAACTAGGATCCTTCTTAGAAAATGTATGTTCTGTAGGCAATCTAGTAATAATATCCTTTGGTAATTTAGCCTCTTTTAAATAACTCTTACCAAACTCTTTTTTTACTTTTCTAAAATTCTCTCCATAAATAATTGTCAACATAGTCGCATTCGATGTTAAGACAATATTAGGAGCAATAGCCTCACGACCTTCTGCTTCTATTAATTCAGCAACTTCCTGAGCCATAATACTATTTCTTTTAGAAATCTTTTGTTGCTCAATCAACGAAATTTCTTCAGGTTTAATTTTTATTTCATCCAACAAACCATTTAATATACGTATAGCCGATTCATTATTTGTACAAAAATCATTCGCATGTTTTTTTATACAAACAAGAATATCATCCTTACTATGAATTTGCTTCATATCCGAAAGAATCTTCTTAGTATGAATTGTATGACCTTCATTGGTTTTTAAATCCAATTGTTTAGCTTCACCAATAATCTTTTCAGCCGTTTGATAATTAGTACAAAGATTTAAACAAACATAATACACAAACTCATCAACAATTCTTACATTAAAAGCTCTATCCTTATATACCTTACTAAATAGCTCAATAGTTTCATGACAACTTAATTCTAATGTGAAAGCTATTTTATAAAGCGTATTACGAGCTTCTTTAGATTTCTTTGGACCCGTTTTATTAAACCAATTATTTATAGTATTCCGATTAAAACTTATATCCTTTTCTTTAGCCTTCTCTTTAAAATAATCCATGACCAAAGACTCATCCACATTTCTTTTTTCTGAAACAAATCTTCGTAGTAATCTTGGAAAGTCCATAAAACCATATTGAGAATCTTCATTATTTAATATAGACAAAACTTTCTCTTCATCTATTTCAACATCGTCAAATCCTTGATCAATTATATCTCTTAAAACATCTGTATACCGCATTAAAAATCACCTAATGGTATTGTATAAATAAAAACGAATAAATTCAATTCTCCGTTTTATTAAATATTTCCTCATTCAACTTCTTAAATCGTTCCATAATATCATTAAGTGAAAACTCTTTTCCATAGTCTTCTGGAAACGGAAAGACTTCATCTAGATATTCAATATACTTTGCTTGGTAGTCCTCTTTTGAGTGTTCTTCATTCTTCCACAATTCTATTAAATCATTGCATTTTGAATAATATTCCTTGCATCTTTCTTCACTCCACACGTCTTCAAAACGTTCATCATTTTGATTTAGATAATTCTCGGGAATAAATATTTTCGAGAGATATTCAAAGTGTGAAAGATATAAATTAAAGCATTCATTCACATATGAAGTCCACTCATTCTGTTGTACTTTATTTGTAAAATTTAAAGATTTACAAATATCGAATAAATTGTGTAACGTAAAAGTAAGTGAATTTAATTCATAATAGTCTAATTGAGTTAATACTGTCATTAACCAATCTTTAAGTAAGTATGTACAAAGTCGTTTATAAATAATAGAATTAGAGTCTTCAGTAAATTTTATACTTTGAAGAAATAATCCAATCGCATTAAATACAAGGTAGTCAAATTTACCATTGTGTTCTTGATGTTTTTTGCCATAATTGACTATTTGATTTATATATTTACTAGCCTCATCTCGATTACCCATGCATAAATATTGAAATGCAATTTCTTCTAACACAAACAAATGATCTAATGCATCTAAATTATCATTCTTTATTTCCAGCATTCTTTCTAATATCTTTACACTTCCATGATACTCACTCGGTATATAGCAACAATTTTCATTTTCAAAATAAAAATTAAGGTAAATTAAACGCATCATATCAAACATAGATAATTCTAAATCACAACTCTTGAGCAATTGTTGTCTATAAAATTCTGAAATTGATTCATTGGATAAAATTTCTTGTTTTATAGAAACTTTTTCTTTCTCATCAGCATCTATAATTTTTTTGAATATTTCCAGCACATTTTTCCATAAGTTCTTTGAAGATAAGCACTGTTTTTTTCCCATTTCACTATCTTCATAACTAATATCTAATTTTGAGACTTGAACCCTACCATCCTTTACTAATTTCAACAATTCTTGATCATGATATTCATTCGCATAATATTCACAAGTATTATAAAACTCACTAACATTTGAATTATTCCTATCATACATTAAGTAATCTGTGGATTTTTTTGAATATTCTATATTTTTTTCTGTTACCACATTTTCACAATATAAACGCAATATTTCCAATGTATAATATGGATCTTTGATGTATTCCAAAAAGAAAGCATCTATATGTAAATGTGGTTTATAAATCCCAAAAATACTGGTTAAAGTAACATCATCCTCTTTATGGCTATATATCTTTAATGAAGTTAATACCTCGGCTATAAACATATAAGTATTTTTACGAGCATAATGTTCATAAATATATTTTTCAAAATATGAGGAATGATTAAAATAGAGATTTCCAGCCATCATCAGACAAAAATAAATATCCCATTCCATATTTGGATAGTCAGAACCAATTTGAATCTCTTTATTTTGATGAAGCAAATGATTATGTGCGCACTTATGTTGTACCTTATCATAAATATTTCCAAATGGTAATTGAATACCTTTATCCATTTCCGCTATGAAAGGATCTGTCAACATATCAAATACTACTTCATATGGATCAAATATATGTTTTACCTCTCCAACTTCTTCTTTTTCAGCTTTAGTCCCTTTTGAATCAACATCTACAAAATGTTCTGTCTTTTTGGGATGCAAAGATTCTTTTAATTCTTTAAGTTGCTTTTCAAGCTCAATATCTTCATATAAACTTATAAAATGATTTGTCAACTCGTCCAATGTATACAAATCACATTTATCATAAACTTCTTGTAGTTTCTCATAAATTTTGCACAAAACCTCAATAGTATGATGATTATATGTATATCCAAATTCAGAAGCACTACTAAAAGATAAAGAAAGAAGCAAATTATACGGCAATTCCATATTATAGCCATTTCGATCACGGTTATAAATTCTTAAAACTTGTTCAAATTCTTCTGCAAATCGATCTTTTAATACATTTCTTCCAGAAAAATCTGTAAATCTTTTATCATTCATTTCCGATGCAAGGACAAACAAAAGATAATCCATTTCTTCATCTTTATTTAATATTGAATAAATATTATCCTTATCCAATTTATCTCTTATCTCTTGAAAATAAGTTTCTGCAATAGTAGGCAAAAATTGTAATTGTTTAAATATAAACCTTCTATTTTCAACACGAGTAAAATCCATATTTTTTATCATTTGAATAAACATTTGAATGAACGTATCATAAGTAATCTTTTCCAAAATCTCAAAAAAATCTAAATCTAGATAATATTCAAATATACTGTAAGAATAATCATCTTCTTGCATAAAGGAATATAATACTTGGTTATATACATTCAACATTAATTCCTTGAAAAATTGACAATTCTCTATCGTGAACTCAAATTCAAATAATGAAATCTCCCGAATAATATTATGTGCATATACATATTGTGTTTGTGCTTCTACTTCTAAATATCCCTTATCGATCAAAGAATTAATAACACTTAAATCAGCATTCTTATTTAAATCACTAAGCCAAGACTGTACTTCTTCATAAGTTCTACGTTTAGAATCAAAACTCCCTTTAAACTGTCCTGCAAATGCAGCTAAAGTGCGCTTACTTATTTTAATATTTCCAAGTAAGGCAAGAATATATAGAACTACTTTTTCATCTTCCCTTAATGAGAATACTTCAAAGATTTGTAATGCTTGATTATAGGCTGTCGCATTGATTAATTTATTATCCTTAAAGTGCTTTACTAATGTATTTGATATACCTTTTAAATGATTGGATTTAAAATGTTCATACATCTCACTAGGCAGATAGTCTTCTAACATCATCTGTTTTGCTAAAATAGGCACCATCAAAGATAATCCACCAATTTGTTGAATGATTCGAGACACAAATTCTGTTTCTTCTAAACTGATCTTCTTTGTATAGTATTGATAAAAGATTTTTTCTAAATCCTCATAGCTCATAATGTCTAAAGTCAATACAGTAGTGCTCATGCTCTCAGAAATAATACCATTCAAGTTGGCTCGTGTTGTAATTAAAATCTTACAAGGTAAAGACATTAATTTATCTAGATATGGATCTTCTAATACATCTAAATTGTCAATACATATTAGTGTATTCTCATCCACCAATTGACCTATTATTTTAATTTTATTCTCATCTGCAGCATCATAATTTGAAATACTAAATATTTCATCATCTTTAAAAAGAGCCCTTAACCCATTTACACATTTACCAAACACGATAGTGTGATATTGACACTTTCTTGAAATCAAATAATATTTTGCGAGTTCCGTCTTACCAATTCCACCACAACCATTGATAATCACAACATTTTTATCCTTGTAAGCATCATCAATTAGTTTTAACTCCTTCTCACGTCCAATAAATGATATTCTTTGTTCAACTTTTATTGAATTCAAAAACAACGCCTTTGGATCAGATACTTTAACTAATTCTTCTAATGCATAAACTAACTCATCATCATTTTTATAACGACGATTCACATTATTCGAAAGTGTTTTATTAAATAAATCATTTAATAAGACATACGTTTTTGGATTGAGTACAGACCTATACTCTGATTCATCATAATCCGGAACAAAAGAAATACTTCTTTCTTTGGCCGTGACATATTTACCAAAAATTTTATTATAAATAATCGCACCAATCGCATAAAAATCTGTTCGTTCTGAAATTTTATTGATATTCAACTGCATCAATTCAGGCGCTGCCCACTTATCAGAAAAGGACAATGTAGGATTATTCTTTACCAACTCCAATTTACTAACGATACTATCAAAATCCAAATATTTAATCAGTTCATTCGTTTCATGAATTGTTAAAAAGTTTTCTGGCTTAATATCCAATAATAAATAACCATTTTCATGATACTTTTGGCAAATTTTTGCCAACGCAAGAGCCGTTTTTAATATTTCTTGAACCGATTTTGGTGTATATCTATTAAATGTTTGTCCAGCTGAACAATCCAATACAATATATTTTGTATTATTTCCATCAAACAATACATCTGTAATCAAACTAGAACTATTCGTAAATGAACTCATATTCTGAAAATGAATTTGTCTTTTGTATAACTTTTCAAATTCAAAGAAAAATTGTTCTTTGCTCTTTTCATCATCCCATACAATATCCAAACAATCCCTTTTTAATTCACAACCATTTACTGGAAATAATTCCTTGATTCTAACTTTCCGTAATAGACCTATATCATCTAAATAACTTGCCTCATAAACTAGACAAGAAGCTCCTTCTCCAATACATTCATCAATCACATACTTTTGATCAGCTGTACCATTATGAAGATTAAGAATTATTCCATTCTGCAATTTTTCTCTCATAAATTATCCTCCGCAATAATATTAAAATGCTTATTTTATTCAGATGTAACTTTTGTTGACAAGCATTTAATACCATGTGTTAATATAATCCAAAAATCTAACCACTATCAAAAGTATATCACTGAATCCATTAATCTGAACACTCTAGTTACTTTACAATATATTCACAAACTCAAAATGGGAAAACAGTCTCATAAAAATATTTTGTTTATAAGTATGGTTTATGATGAGGCTGTAAATAAGGAGGCCAAACATATGTCATTAGCTATCGGATTCAATTTTAGTATTAGCGTAGAAGATCAAATGTATTACGACTTGGTAGAAGGAAGAAATGATATTCTAACTCTTCCCTATACAAAGGATTCTATTTTTAAAGGAGATTTTTTAACACTATCTCCAAAGAGTGCAAACTACGAACAAATGGGCTTTGAAATCATTGGACACGTAAACACGATTGAAGATAAGGATGGTAAACCCATTGAAAAGAAAATGCGCGTTACACCAATTTTTAAATGTGATTCGAATCAATTTTCAAAACTTATGCAAAAATGCCATTTTAAGCTAGTCTATTTAAACGAAATGAAAAAACGCATTCAAGAACAAATCCAATCTTTAGATGAACAAGTCAACTACAACCATAAGTGTTTAAGTGATTGGGAAAGCACATTAAACTATACAATTCTTTGTCTCAATGAAAAAAGACAAGAACTAAGCATGCAAGAACTTATGGATTCACAATCTGTTCTTTCTAGATACAATGTTAAATTAACGGACAAAGAAAAACTAGAAACAAAGATCAATAAAATAACAACACAAATTAAAAAGGATATCCAAGAATATAAGGATTTAAAAAGTGAAACAAATACCCTTGAAACCCAACTTAAATCTAGCATGGAACTCAAACAATATATCGTAAGTCAAATCACTTCAAATAAGAATGAGATCGTGGATTATCAAAAACTGATTCAAACTCGAAACAATGAATTTCCAATAAACAAAAAACACTCTTAGGAGTGTTTTAATGCCTCATGATATTCATCTATACTACTATAGTCACAAGGATCAATGTTTGTGTATTCATTATTTGGATCATACTTGTTTTTCCAAGCCTTTCTTAAATTGATTTGATGCTTATACTGAATTAAATTGTCATAATTTGATGCATCAATTTTAGAATACATACCTTCCGGATCACATTGTGTGGTCCAATTCATTCGATCATCTAATTCAACTAGATAATCATCAATGGTAGTGAATTTATTAAAGTTAAAACCATTAAATTGATGCTTGGAATCATATGTCTCTTGCCAATCGAGTATTAGTGCATTTCTGTAATCTTCTTCAGTATCATAATCATCTACATCAATATTTGTTTTAAAGCTTGGATCATACTTATCTTGCCAACAAAATCTTAGTGCATCCAAATATTCTTCTTCATACTCATAATCACTAGGATCTAATTTATATGCATTATTCTTGTCATATTTATTCATCCAATTCTTTTTATTTTCAATTGCGTTTGAATAATCATCCTCATTTGAATAATCATTTGGATCTATCGAACTAAACTCATTAAAATAATCATGTTTCTCTTTCCATAATTTTCTTAAAACATCCACATATTCATCTTCATCATCAAATTGACTAGGATCTATATTATATTCATTATTTGAATCATGCTCGTCCTTCCACTCTCTACACTCATCTATTCGATCCTTATACTCATTTACATCATCAATCAATTCTAAATCAATGTATTCAAACTCATCATAAGGATCCAATTCCTTTTTCCAAGCCCGCTTTAAAGCCTTAACATAATATTCTTTATATTCAAAATCACATGGATTTACATCAAACTCACAATCCCGATCCATTTCATCACGCCACTCTAACCTTGTTCTATATACATCTACATCATAAGCATAATCATCATAATTTGAATATTTAGATACATCCACATAATCCTCAAATTCACATTCAGGATTCTCATATTCTTGCCACTTCTCTTTAAGCGCTGCCAAATATTCTTTACAACTCGAATAATCATATTGATTCACATGAAACTGATTCTTAGGATCATACTTCTCAGCCCAACCATCCTGACGCAACATTTTACCAATCGCAAAACCCAATATTCTTCTTCTAACCATATACCTAATTCCTTTTCTTTGATTATACACCAAGAAAGCCGCCATATTATTATAGGCGACTCAGTTATCATCTTCACTTTTTCAAATTTCTAGAATATGACTATTTCAACAACTCCATAATTTCATCTTCACTCTTCGACAATGACTTAGAAATAAGCTCTAAACTCATCCCGTTTGTTAGCATCGCTTTAATCCCTTATTCATTACTTGATTCATCTGCACGTTTATTTGCTTCTTCAATTTGTTTATTCGCATCTTCAAATCTCTTTTCAGCTTCTTCTTGTAATTTTCGAACATCTTCTTTTACTCTTTGAAGCTCTTCAATTTCAAGTTGTCGTTTCATTCGCTCTTCATTTTCATGCAGTTTTTGAAAACCAACATTTTCTGGAATCGTATTATCATTTAAAACCTTATACATATATTCCATTGAATTCATCCACGTTTCAAATTCACTATGTGCTGTATGCCTACCCATTTTTTCTAATATTGTATTTTCTATCTCTTCGGCAATGTATAGACCTCAACACTATTTAAAAAATTTTTTATTTCCTCGTAAACTAACATAAAAACAACCCTTTTCTGATACTTAAATAAATTATACACCCATTTAATTATTATGTAATCTAACCCACTAAAAAGTAACAGATTTCCTTTATCTTCTTTGAGATTATTTGATTTAATAAGAAAAGACAAATTCTAATTGAAAACCTGCCTCTATATGTCAAGCATTTGTTATATTTTAAAACATTCATCCACAATATCATCCAACTGCTTACTTAATTCATTGAATGGTTTATTTAAATCCAATGTTTTTACTAATATTTGATTACCTTGCATTTGATACGCTTGATCTGGTTGTATTTCTTCATTCGTTTTTGCATACAATAACATACCTGCAACTCTATGTTTTTCAGCCTTGAAGGTATATTCTTCACATAAGTAAATATTAGATACAAGTTATTTGAATGAATTGTATTTTTATTAAATTGTGATTGTGTTGTATGACTATAATACTTCGCATCTATAATCAATACGTTATTTCCTTATTGAAGATGAATATCTGTCTGCATGACTGGAAGCATTTTAGTGAAATCATCATCTACTGCCCAAGGAATTTAAGAAGCTGATACATTTGTTAGATAATCAAGGTAAATTTCCCGTTCCCATTTCTACCGCAGCCGTATGATTTTCCAGATGGCTGCATAGCGAATGACAGCTTTACAAAAGGCGTTGTGCTTGCACCGGATATGCTCTTGATAGACGTCAATCTCGGTCATGGAAATTCCCCTCTCTGAATAATAGTGCGGGGCAACGTTCATTTTACTGTTGACTAGCTCAGCTAGCTTTGTGCTATTGCCTTGTAGTAAACACAAATAGAAATGATTGCTGTAATCGCTTCCGTGATCCAAAACGCATTCCAGACGCCAACCGCTCCGAAAAGCCTGCTGAGTAAAAACGCAGTTGGGATGATAACCACAACATACCGGCAAAGTGAAATCAGTAATGAAGGAGTGCCTTTTCCAAGTCCCTCCAGTGCGCCGGAAGATGTAACGGAAACCGCCGAGACGATAAAACCGGCGCCGATGATACGCAGGGCTGTTTCCCCGGTCTGGATTGTCGCTTCTGCGTGGGTAAACAGCCCAATAAGCTGGCCGGGGATTAGCAGACATATCACTGTCCCAAGCACCATAATGATACCGCTCATGCACAAGACGATTTTATAAATCTGGCTGACTCTTTTGTTCTCCCCCGCACCGTAGTTATAGCCGATCAATGGGCGCATCCCCTGAACAATGCCATTAGCCGGAAGATAGATGAATGTCTGCAATTTGTAATAGATTCCCAAAACCAGAATATACACTTCGGAATATGCCGCCAAAATAGCATTGAGTGCCGAAATCAAAAGAGATGGGAGCGCAAGATTCAAGGTTGCGGGAATGCCGATGGAGTACAGCTTTATTACCATCTTTTTGCTGAGCAAAATGTACTGCCTGCGGATATGCACGCGAATTGGCCGCACAAAATAAACGACCAGATAAATCGCAAGCGTTAAGGCCTGCCCAATGCCGGTTGCCAGCGCGGCACCCTCGATTCCCATTTCAGGGAATGGACCATAGCCAAAAATCAGAACGGGGTCTAAGACAATGTTTGTTATACACCCACACATCAAGCTGATCATGGTTGTTTTCATGTTTCCTACAGCTTGGAATAGTTTCTCGAATGTAACACCAACAATGATAATCAATGTAAAAGCGAACGCAATAACAGAATAGCGGACGCCAAGTTCAATCACTGTCTTGGATGAAGTGAACATTCCTAAAAAAGCCGGCATCATTGTAATACAGCAGACTGTCATAACAACGCCGTGAATCATGGCAAGCACAAGTCCCTGCGTGGCAGCTTGATCTGCTTTTTTGTTATCTCCAGCGCCTAGATAGAAGGCGATCACTGCGTTGATTCCAACGCCAAATCCAATTCCAACAGCATTGATAAAATTTTGAACCGGGTAAACCAGTGATAATGCCGTCATAGCTTCCTCGCTGATCTGCGCGACGAAAAAGCTGTCGATAATGTTGTATAGAGAATTAACCAGCATGGATAAAACCATAGGCAGGGACATGGATAAAATCAGCGGTAATACCGGTTTTTCTTTCATAAAAGTATCGTTCATCATTTCTCCTCCTTGGAACATGTTATAAGATATTTTTGTGGCGATGCCATGCCATTATTACGAGAGCAATGAGCATAGTGGCGGTTTCCGCAACAGGAAATGCAAGCCAGATTCCGTTCAGTTGGAATAATTTGTCCA
>OIXU01000476.1_pt1 | contig 14104 bp, 14 predicted proteins | sample 1587921 | NCBI WGS metagenome assembly OIXU01 (sample SAMN03283238) | human gut metagenome | biome: human-associated habitat; material: feces | host: Homo sapiens | place: Peru | collected 2012
ACTGCATGCAGCAGCTAAAGCTTCATCTAAAGTTTTTCCAGTAAATTTAGCGAATTCCATATGTTCTACCTACTTTTTATTCATAACTTGGTGTAGGATCAATGATTGACATACACGAATTACACTTGATACTAACCAATAGAATGACATTGCCATTGGCCATGAAATATACATAATACAAATCATAGCTGTCATGAAGTACATTGACATATTCATGCTGTTAGCCATAGGATTTGTTTCTTCTTGTGCATATTTTTTAACTTTAACGTTATCTTTCTTATCTTGCCATTTCTTTAACCATTGAGGTAATTTCATTGAAACAATATAGAAAATAACCATTAATACATAAATTGCGATATATGCGATATCTAAAGCTTTAAATCCATCAAGTGGTGTACCCGCTAAAGAAATGCCCATAAAGCTTCCACTTACAACGCTTACAGAACGCATTGTAGCATAATACATACCCATCATGATTGGTAACTGAATGAAAGTAATCAACATTGAGCCAAATGGATGAATATCATATTTTTGATAAAGATTTTGCATTTCTTGAGCCATTTGCAATTTAGAACGCTCATCTGTTTTATCTTTATATTTATTTTGGATCTTTTGAATTTCAGGTGAGATTTCCTGCATTCTTTGTGTAGACATTTGTGATTTACGTGTAAATACAAATACAAGCATCTGAATTAATAATGTTGTTAAAATGATACCTACACCCGCATCTGTTTTTGAAGAAATTAAGTTAATAATTTGTGCAATTGGCCAAACAATTAAACCTTCAAACCATCCTTTAGACATAGAATCTTTAAAAGTTGTTGGTTGAATTGTATATTGTCCATCTTTAATATTCTTTTTAATTTCTTTCTTTAATTTCTTATCAGAAATGTCTTTGTAATTGATTTTGCTTGCATCAATTGTTGTCTCTTCACTTGCAATAATTTGGTCTGCTAATGTTTTTCCATCTCTACCTCTTGGATTTGCACAAGCCGTACATGTTAATAATACCAACATACATAGAAAGACCAATTTTGCTTTTTTCTGCAAAAATTGTTTCATTTTTTATTCCTCTACTTTTTCAAAAATCTTTTATTTATCCGATTTTGATTTTCTTTCATTTCATTTTTATTTTCTTCAAACGATTTATTCGTGTAGGCAGGTCGAACTATAATAATAACATCATATCCCTCTTCAAAGGTAAATACGTCATCAACGATACTACGTAGTTGTCGTTTCACTTTATTTCGACAAACCGCATTTCCTAATTTTTTGCCAACACTGATTCCGACTCTTGCATGGTCCAATTTTCGTTTTTGAAAATAACATACAAATGACGACGACTTAACAAATTGTCGATTCTGGATGATGGAAGAAAACTCATAGTTTTTTAATACACGAAACTCTTTTTTCATGTTATTTCCCTATCCAGACAAAAAAATCACCTAGCAGGTGATTTCTATGCGGATAAAACCTTTCTGCCTTTCGCTCTTCTTCTAGAAAGAACGTTACGTCCACCAACAGTTGCCATACGAGCACGGAAACCATGAACTTTTTGGTGTTTTCTCTTACTTGGCTGATATGTTCTTTTCATCTTGATTACACCTCTCAGTCTTTTCTTCTTCTAAATTTTCAAATAAGATTGCTCAAACATTATAAACATAAAATAAAATAATTGTCAATAAAATAATTATCACATATGCTTACTTTTCAGTATTTTATATGCTTTTTGTGTTAAACGATACATGAATGGATATACAGGAATATCAAATTCACCAATAAACTCATTGATTGTAGGATTGAAATTATCTTTGAATTTTGTTAATCCATCATCTAAAGTTCCTTCTACACCTCCCATGTTACTCCATGAACATCCTTTTTCAAATGCCCATTTAAAGTTTTCAACATATTCTTTATATTGTGGCGTGGCATGAACTTTTTAAATCTTTCATCCATTCCTGCATACAACATTTCGCAAGTATTTCCATATTGAATACTAAGTATTCCTGCAATTGCGATATCTTTGTTTTCTTGCCCAAATTCAGAAAATATTTCTTTAAATTCTTTTATATCTTTATCTACACTTCGCAATTGATCTTCTAAACGATGCAATTTCTTTTTTGCATTTTCACAAGTTTGAGCAATTTCCTTTTCAAGTTTTACCTTTTTTATTTTTGCTTCTTTATTCAACTGATACACATTACACATAGCTAGAAAGATGACTCCACCATCCTGATAATTTTCTAACAATATCTTAAAATAGCCTTTATCTCTTAGTGCAACTCCTTTTCTAGATTCAGTTAATTCAACCAATCGGCTAAATTCATCTAGTAATTCACTTTGTCCATGAATAATTTGAACATTTCTACGGTCTGCATCCTTGATTAAACGTTTCGTATGTTTTGGCAATGTTTCATCTATATTTTCATATGAATATACGTTCGATTGAAATCTTGGCTGCACTGTATCCGCAATACTTGTCGTATATCCATGATGAATTGCTTTACAGCTTTTAAATGTATCTAAATATAATTCTGTTTCCTTATATCTATTTATATTATATGATTTTGAATCATAATCATTAACATGAATAGCAGGATCAAACTTGATAAAGATACAATGATCTTTTTGGGCTAACTTTTTTAATTGATCAAAATAATATTGAACAAGCTCTTTATCCTTATAATCCATAATAGGACCTCTAGTTGACATACTCTCATCATTAAAATGACGAGATTCTCTTTCTCACATCGTGAAAAATGGAGCATCGCAAAGCTTTCAGCATGGTTCTAGACCTTGCATATAGTCTTTGCATAGCTCTTGTTTTTCGAACATTTCCAATCCATATGGACTGTACTTTGTATACTCATACTACATCCAGCAGGGCTTACGCCTAAGACCTGAACTAGATGAGGAATTCTTTAAGCTAGAATCCAAAGCAGTGTTTCATTGTGTGTCCACATTTTTTCTTATTTAGAATCAATGTATCCTGCATCTTGACAAAGTGTGGAAAGTCAAGATGACAGGTTTCAAAATCAGGTGCAGTCAATGTATCGTCCGTATGACAAATTAGAAAAGCAGAATACAAATCTCTTTGTACTTTATGTCCTTCAATCGTTTTAAATCTTTCACTTAAAGTAGGCTTGATGTATTCTCCAGTATCATGGTGAAGTTGAGAAGCACGATATTGATGAATATCGATTTCATAGTATGGAATTCCATACTGTGTTGCCTTTGTTTTTAAATCGGCCTGCATAAGACCTGGAGAACGGTTCTTGATGGAATGTCCATAACGCTTTTTGCGTTTGTATTTACATACCATTTTCAAAGAGCCGTCTTTTTGTTTAACAGCCGTTACCTCATCTTTACGCTCTGTCTTCTTTGATCTCTTCTGCAGAGCTTTGAAGTTCATTGGTTCCAGAATGAATTCGCTTGTGTTCTGAACGACTCTGTTTATAAAGGTATGATGTGAAGTCTTAATGTAAGCAGATTGTTTTCGATAGAGAACCCGAACTTGGCGTTTTAAACGTCTACATCGTTTTGTGGTTTTCCATTTATGTTTTCCCTTTTTGACTGTACCATTCTTGTTGTAGTTTTCTGGATTATGTTTTCGCATAGAGGCATCCACCAGATTTTGCTTGTAGCGGATTTCCTTTTCATATTTAGCTGATTCTGGAGCCAGTTCTTCCAGATGGACCTCGTTGTTTGAGACTGTCGCAATCGTTGATGTTCCAAAGTCAACGCCTGTACGATGTCCGCCATCTTCAGATAGTTTAATTTGTTTTGGTGTATCACCTCGAAGTGTGATTACTACATAATATTTGAATCCACTGTTGAATTCGATTCTTTTTAAAAATGAATAAACAACATCTTCTTTTAAATCAACAGATGAAATAATGTTCTGGATATATTCATTCTTTGGGACACGAACTTTGTAGTAATGTTTCATAAAACATATTGTATCCCATCTTAAAAGACGCACTCCTGTTGCAGCACATTTTTGTTTGATACAGTCAAAACTATTGTATCTTCGATAATGAAGATGATGTCCATCCTCAAAAAGAACCTTTTCTACTCCCTTATATACAGCTTCAGCTTCTGCCTGTGCCTGATGAGAGTTGATGTAGTTCTTGTATTTCTTTTGTTCTTTGGATACGAACTTACACAAAGAAGTCTTCGTAAGATTATACTCTTTTTGTTTCATGCACATGATATTTGACAATTCTTTTTTCTTCTTCTTTTCAGAAGCTGACAGTTTAGAACCTTTCTTTTTAGAAAATTCAGCTTCTCCATAAGCTTTGCGTGCACCCACATATTCTTTATCATGAAACAAAGCATTCAATCGATTTGTAGCATATCGAACCAACTGATTATGCATCTGATTCGCATAGAAAAAAGACTTCGACAAAAACCGTTTTTCAGATTCACTTAGTTCCAATTGAAAACGTACTGTATACATATGGAAGTCTCCTTTTTTACGATGTATTCTACGCATATATTATATCATGATTCCCAAATAGAAAGTGTTGAAAAACTGTTACATACGTCATTCATCTCACGACTGAAGTCACGAGCGTTCTGACTTTAACAGTAAACATATTCATTATTTTTAAATTCTACAATACTACCTGAATCCATGTTTCCTAATACGGAAATATCTTCTTCCATCGACTCAGTCAGTTTCGTCAATAAGAAATCAATTTTTTCATCTTGATCAATCTTCTCTTTTAAATACCGACAATACCTTTTGGGATACAATTGAACTTTACATGTATCAAACTCTATATTTTTGGTATGATCTAAAGATTCAATTCGCGTTTGAATCGAATGAAGTGTTGTATTTAATTCTTGAATCTGTTTTTGAATCAATCTTTCTTCTTCCTTTAGAAACGCAATTGTATTATTTACACTGCGATTATCCAAATATTCTTTGATTTGCCATGTATCATAACCTAGTTTTAAACAATCACGAATAATATTTAAAATATAAATATCATTCAATGTATATAAACGATAATTCGATTTTGAACAAAGGATGAATTAAACCAACCTCTTCATAATATCTTAAAGAGTCTGCCTTAACATTGTATAATTTTGCAATTTCATTGATTTTATAATACTTTTTCATATATCCACCTTGACTTTAGTATTATACTAAGGTTTACACTTAAATTGGTGATTTTATGTTGAAACAATATCTTAAATTTGTCATACCATCCATATGTTCGATGGTGATCTTTAATCTATATACTTTAGTAGACGGTATATTTATTGCCCACTTTGAAGGCGATACGGCATTAGCTTCCATAAACGTGGCAAGTCCTTATGTCACAACCATCTTCTCCATTGGAGTCTTATTTGCGATTGGATCAAGTACAGTGATGTCCATCTATCGTGGTGCAAGTGAAGAAAGAAAAATGCATGAAGTATTCTCAATGAATACCATCACAATTTCTTGTGTGGCCCTATGCATTGCAATTTTATCTTTTATAAATTCACATCATATTACAGAATTTTTGGGAGCCAATGAAGATGTATTTAACTATACAGATACCTACATAAAAGTATTATCCTGCTTCTCCTTCTTTTATATTGTCTCTTATTGTTTTGAAGTTCTCTTAAAGGCCGATGGCTTTCCACAAAAATCTATCATGGGTATTTGTCTAGGAGCTGGAACCAACCTTGTTCTTGACCCATTATTTATGGGAGTTTTCAATATGGGAATTAGTGGTGCTGCCTTAGCTACAGGCTTATCTCAACTTGTAACTTTCTGCTTCTTCTTTTATCATTTTGCGTTTAGCCACAAATCGCATTTCCATTTTGTGAAGGCAAACTATCCTTGGCATGAATATTCTAGAATTCTATCTTTAGGACTTCCCGATTGTATTTCTGAAATTTCTCCAGGCATAATGATTACAGTATTTAACTATCGTATCAATCAACTCCTTGGTACTAATGGACTTATTACTTTTACCGTCTTAATGTATATCTATAACTTAGTATTGATGGTGATGGTGGGAACCAGTCAAGGAACACAGCCTTTAGTTAGCTACTACTATGGTCGAAGCGATAAAAAAGCCGTTTCAACTTTCCATAAATATGCACGTGTTTTAGTCTCTTGTGCTGGAGTTTTATTATTCTTAATTGTAGAGATATTTGCACCAAATATCACGGCTGCCTTTATTCTAGTAAATACAGAAAACTACTTTAATACCATTACAGCCCTACGCCAATTTAGCTTTGTCTTTTTGATTATGGGACATGTCGTGATCACTAGTGGCTACATGGTCGCTTTAGAAGAGCCTAGAAAAGCCTTTGTGCTTTCGATTTCTCGTGGTATTCTCTTTGTCTTATTATCTCTATTTGTTTGTACAACATTATTTAAGGAAAATGGAATTTGGATCAGTTGTACCGTCTCTGAAATCTTCTGTTTAGGTATTGCCCTTTATGATTTAAAAACACAAAAGAAAATATAATAAAAGACAGATATTCAGCATAATTTTGAATATCTGTCTTTTCTAATATTAAATACCTAAAAACAAATGGCAGAACAAAGCAGCAAGTAATGCACCTACAAAAGGAGCAATTCCTGGAACTAATAGTCCATATTGCCAATCATTATTGGCTTTATTTTTAATAGGTAATAATTGGAAGGCCAAACGAGGTCCTAAATCACGAGCTTGGTTCATCGCAAATCCAGTTGTTCCTCCAAGACCCATACCAACAGCCCATACAATAAGGCCTACTCCAATTGGTAATTGTGTTTCATATTTTGTAGCAACCGCTAAAATTGCACTCAAGAAAACTGTTGTTGCGAGTGTTTCGACAAAGAAGTTTCTTGGCAAATTTCTGCAGTTTGGATTTGTAGAGAAAATATTACGAATGGCGATTGGATTTACATTTCCTTCACTTTCTGTAAAGTGATCCTTATACATCACATAACAAATCAAAGCTCCTACAAGTGCGCCTAAAAATTCGGCAATAACGTATGGAATAAAGCTTGTCCATGGAAGCATGCCTAAAACACATTGTGCAAGTACCATGGCAGGATTCATACAAACGCCACCAAAGATATATAGACAAACACTGATGCCAAAGGCCCATGTTGTGATCGCAAAAATGTGTCCGCTTCCGTGATATTTTGTGTTTGTCAAAACTTCATCGCAATGCACTCCCACACCAAATAAGATCATAAGTCCTGTTGATAAAAATTCCGCAATTAAATTGTGTAACATAAATTCAAATTTCCTTCCTTACATATTTACAACGACACCCAAACCATCAGGAATGACGGCAACTTTGGCATCTTTTCCTTTTATTTCAAATGCTTTTTCTAAAGCTTCATCTACAGTTGTAGCTAAATCCATATGCATATCTTTCACAAGTTGAGGATCTACTAAATCCGAAACCAAGATTACTTTGTGATGAGCTAGAATACGTGCACAGATTTGAGATGTCCATTGATCTGGAACGGTTTCTAAGCGAGGTGTATGAATCGCTTTTTGTTCAAATTCTTCTGGATCTTTTACATCCGCAATATTGTGGTAGAATCCAATTCCTCCATGTCCATCACGACAACCTGCAATCATGATGATAATACCATCAGGATTTAATGTAGCTTCAGCAGCTGTCATACCTTTAATGGCTTGATAAATGTTTTGATCCAAAGGATAACCACCATTCGTACTGATTGCGATATCACAAGTTACTTTATTTACACTTGCCAAAGAACGAACAAAATCACAACCTTTTTCATGAGCTTTTTCCATGTCTCCGGCAAAAGAGCCAATAATCTCATGATTTCCATTCAATACGACATTGACAATAAAGGCAAGTTTAGCCGTTCTTGCCGCATAAACCATATCTTCATGGATTAAATTGTGCTGCAAATTTCCTGGACGTGATTTTTTATCATTGATAAATTCACCACTATGATTTGCCATAATTGTTTTATAAGAAGCAATACCAGGCAACACTGATTTTCTTCCTCCAGAAAATCCTGCAAAGAAGTGGGCTTCAATAAAGCCTTCAGAAATCAATAGATCGGCTTCAGCCGCTACTTTATTGATGATGCAGTCGCCTCCACTTGGTAATTGTCCGATTTTTACCATAGAAGAATCATCTGTCGATACGTGCATAACAATTTCTTCATTTTTTACAATTTCTTCACCATATTTCGCTACAAGTTCCTCGTGTGTACTTGGTCTATGAAATCCTGTCGCTACTAAAATACGAATACGTGCATCGGGTGAAACACTACGAATTCTTCTTAAAAGAATAGGTGTAATAATTTTTGAAGGCACAGGACGCGTATGGTCTGAGCTAATAATGACAATATTTTTCTTATCCTTAGCTAGTTCTTCTAAGCTTTTTGAACCAATTGGATTGTCCAATGATTGTTCAACAATTTCATTTTCTGAAAGTGTAGTTTTATAATCGCTTTGTCTTCCCTCTAAAACACCAGCTAAATTCTTATCTTCTAATTTGATTTTCATTTGGCCTTTATCATAAGGCACATTCATTTCAAACATTTTTATCTCTCCTTTTTTCCCGAATTAATATAATCCGAATTAAAAAATTGTGAAACCTCATTTCATGTTAACATTTGTTGTTTCACAAAGTTTGGAGTATTGTTATAATCCAAAACTGGTAAAGGAGAACGGATATGGACAATGAATACTTATTAAATTTTTTAAAAGAGAAAAATGTGCCTATTATACAGAAAAAAAGACACACCTATTTAGCATATTATGGGCTTGAACAACAAGATACCTATGTGTTAAAAGAAGGGGTAATTAAGACAAGTATCATCCTGCATGATGGTCGTGAATTCAACATTTCTTATATCAATACACCTGATATTATTTCTTTATTAAAAGATGAAGTAAGTCAATATACATCGGCTCCATTTAATGTTCGTGTTGAAAGTGATGTGGCCACATTCTATAGAATTCCTCGAGTGTTATTTTGGAGTTATGTAAATCAAGATCAAAAATTACAAGATTATGTAAACGCATATTATCGAGAAAAATTAACGGAAGCTATTTTTCGCCAACAACTTATGATGATGAATGGAAAAACAGGTGCAATATGCTCCTTCTTATATCAATTAATCCATTTATTTGGTCGAAAAGTAGAAGCGGGTATTCTTATTGATTTTCAAATCACAAATGATGATATTGCAGGATTTTGTGGAATTTCCACTCGAAACAGTGTGAGTCGAATTCTTTGTGAGCTAAAAAAGGAAGGCGTCATTAAGATTGTAAATCAAAAAATATTAATTCTAGATATCGATTATTTAAAACAATATGTGCAATGTTAAATCTTAATCTGTCCATACATCCTTACCAAGTATATTTTAGAAGAAGAGGTATTTAATGATGAATAGTATCACCAAAAAACTAGTATCTTGTGCTTTATGCATCGCTTTAGGTGTATTACTTCCTATGGCATTTCATGTGATTCCAAATGCTGGAAGCATATTTTTACCAATGCACATTCCTGTATTAATTTGTGGATTATTTTGTGGATGGCCATATGGTTTAGCATGTGGAATTATTACACCATTTCTTTCAAGCGTAATGACAGGTATGCCTCCTGCAATGATGTTACCTAAAATGATTATTGAGCTTGGTGTTTATGGCCTTGCAGCTGGTTTATGTACACAATATATTTCAATGAAGAATGAAATGTCTAAACTATATGTAAGCTTAATTATTGCGATGCTTGCAGGAAGAATTATGAATGGTCTAGTTAACACATTTATTCTTAGTACACAAGGCTATACATTATCTGTATTTATGACAGCCAGCTTTATCACTTGCCTTCCAGGAATCATTATTCAATTGATTATCATTCCTGTTTTAGTGCGTATTTTAAATAAGAGTATCAATAAATAGCCAGAAAAAGTTTTAGCTTAATGAACCAAAAAGACCGAATATTCAGATTTTAATCTGACATTCGGTCTTTTCTTATTGTCGATCAAAATATTTCTTACCAGAATCTGGATTAAAATAGATTCGAATATACCCATCCGTTGAAACAACCACAAATTCATTGGTATTTTCTTTGTAGTATACATCATCTCCATCTTCTTTTTCTGTTTTATGTAAGGACTCTGGATTATTGACTACATCACTGGCACTCATTTCATATTCTTTTGATGATGAAAATCCCATTTCTTTACCGTGTTTTTCATAGTGAGACTCTAACAAATCTTCATTACGAAAATGGTATTCTTGATAGTCTACGACTACTTGTTTTTGTTCCTTAATTTCACATCCTGTTGGAAGTACAAGTGAGAATATACAAAGGAATAAGAGCAAATATTTATTCATGATTCTTTTCATATCGTTCTTTATACTCCTTCAAACTTAGTTTATTGGCTCCACCTTTTAAATTTGGATCTTTATATTGCGCTTTATCATTTTCCCATCCACATACTGGACAGATTTCATAGCTTCCTGGTCCAGATTGAAATGTATATTTTCCACAAACGGGACATTTAAACACAAAAACATTTGATAGTGTTTTAATAACTTTATCCATATCGATTGGCTTTGCGATATGTCCGTTCATTCCAATGGATAATGCTTTTTGTTTATCCTCTTCAAAGGCATTGGCCGTCATCGCCACAATTGGAATATCACTAAATTCACGAATCTTTTGTGTTGCTTGATAACCATCCATATTTGGCATTTGAATATCCATCAAAACCACATCGTATTCTTTTTCTTTGACTTGTTTTACACAAGCAATTCCATCACTTACGTGATCTACAATCAATCCATAGTCAAATAAAAGTGTCATCGCAATTTCTGCATTTAAATCATTGTCTTCAGCTAGTAAAATGTGTTTTCCTTTAAGGTCTATAATATTCGTTTCTTGATTTTTTTCTAACTCACTTTCTTTGGCAATTTCAAAATGAAATTGCATTCGAGTTGTTGTCCCTTGATTGACTTGACTTGAAATTTCAATCGTACCATGCATCAATTCAACTAGAGATTTCACAATCGATAAGCCAAGTCCTGTACCTTTTACGCTCGTTTGCGTACCTGATTTTTCTCTAGAAAAGTCTTCAAAGGCATGTGGCAAATACGCTTCGCTCATTCCAATACCTGTATCTTGAATCATGCATTGAAACTGGCCAGATTCTACTTCTTCAACGTGAATCGAAATATTCCCATTTTTAGTATATTTCACGGAATTTCCAACCACATTCAACAATATTTCTTCAAACTTAATTTGATCACAATACACATATGGATGTTGAATATTTGTCGTACATTGATATTCTAAACCTTTTTCATGCGCTAATTTTTCAAAGACAGAATTCATAGATTCAATAATATCATATATATTACATGCCTTTATATTCAACGTTTCTTTTCCACTTTCAATGCGTGCCATTTCTAAAATGGAGTTGATTAAATCTAAAAGAAATTTACTGGAAGAGCGAATTTTGGATAGATAATCTCTTTCCTTTTCAACATTTCCAATATTCTTTTCCATCAATTCCGTATATCCCATGATTGCGTTCATTGGCGTACGAATATCGTGTGACATACTAAATAAGAAGCGTGATTTAGCTGTACTTGCTTCTTGAGCTTTTTTTGCCTGCAATTCAATTTGACTCGCATATTCTAAATCTTTGCGATGGCGAATCTCAAGTTGGGCAATGGCTGCCGTCACAAGAAAATCAATTAGAATACTTGCGACAACAAGGTTAATCATTAGATATTGATTGATCCAGCCTTGTTTTGGCACAATTTCAAAATTCCACTTATTATTTGGAAGTTTACACTTTATCAATAATGTATTTGAATCTATGTCGTTTGTACTTTTTGAAACAATGATCTTTTCATTTGTATTACGATCCTTTTTCCAAATCACAAAATCATAAGATGCTTTTTCTAAATCTTTTAAGTGAATTTCATCTAAAAAGACATCCCAGTCAATGACTAGAATGGAAAAGCCCCAAAATTCATCGTTCACATAGATTGGATCATATAATAGGGCTCCTTTTCCACCTTGTTTAAGATCATAAGGACCTTCAAGCGTATATTTCTTTGTATCTTTTGCCACAGTAGCAGCTTGTTTACGACCACGCTCTGTCAACATATTCATGCCAATTACGTTTTCATTTTCCTTAAGTGGATATACATTTTGAATCACACCATTTGGAGCTAGTTCAATTGTTTTAACAGCAGGATCATCCCCATATAATCTAGATGCGATCGATTGAAAATAGGCATCATCTAATTCAATACCAGATTCAATCGTTTTCTTTAAAAATTGCACTTTTTCAATATACGTCTCTAATTTTGTTTCAACACGATCAATGGTTGATTTCGCTGTATATTCAGCCTTTAATTTTTCTTGCGTAATCACACTATTTCGAATAAACAAACACGCCACATTTGTCACAAGTGATACCAACACAAAAAGAATCAGGATTCGATAAACTATATTTTTATTTTTCATGCTTCTATTATAAACCATCACGCATCTTTTTCGTCAAATTTAGTACTATAATGATTCTGCATAGCTTGCCAATCCATAAATAAAACGTAGAAAACTCGTCCGAAATGTTCGCTTTCCACAATTCTTCCTTGATCCAGTACAGAAATATACGTTCCATCGGCTTTGCGTAGATGATAATGAACATAATCATCATTACTTCCATTTTCAATTTGGGACCAAATACTAGCTTCTACCAATTCTTGTTGGTCTTCACGAATCAAATTGCGGAAGCTTTTCTTTGTCCCCTTAAACAACGCATCTAAATTTTCATATCCAGCCATATCTAAAAATTCTTTATTGGCATAGAAGATTTCATCATTCAATTTATCTGCCTTATATATCATAAAGGCTCCAGGTAAATTTTCAGATATGTCATTTAATACAAATCCAAGTTGTTTACGAACTCCAGATTGAAATTCTTCTTTGTAGGCCATACATCCATTTTTTCCATGAAGTTTTACTTCATATAAAGCTGCATCAGCACAACGCATGAGTTGAGAACGTTCTGAAGCATTGTTTGGATATTCGGCATATCCTAGTGAAATTGTAAAGGTATATGTTTGTCCATTATACGTAAATATTTTTGGGATTTTTGAGAATTCAATCAATAATTCTTTGGCACCATCTGGTAAAAGAATACAGAATTCATCCCCACCATTTCTTCCTAGAAGTGCAGACGTTGGAAAAAATTCCTGCATACTTGTAGCTAACCGAATCAAAGCTTTATCTCCATAAGCATGCCCATATATATCATTTATGATTTTAAAATCATCCACATCTAACATGGCAGCTACGTAATGGGCTTGAGGATTTTTTGAAATCATTTTATCTGCCAACTCATCAAATCCATACCGATTATAAAGCTTGGTCAATCCGTCTTTATGGGCCAATTCTTTTAACTCGATTCTTCTTTCATCTAAAAGTAATGAAGCTCTTGTAAGTATTGTAAGAAGAAGTACAATGATGAATCCACAAAATAAAACCATGGACACTTCTTTTGTATGATTCCATCCATCTTTTGGCATTACTTCCAATTTCCATTTTACTTGCCCCACAATAAAATCATACGATTCGGGTTGAATCATTTTGTCTGTTGAGGCATAGACTTCTTTATATTTTTTATTCCAAGGACTTTCTTGTTTTGAAATCTTATAGTTATATCTAAACTTAGATAGTGCATTTGTAGAATCCTCAAACACTTTTGGCACACGAATAATCACAATTGTAAAACCCCAAAAGTATTCTTGGCCACTTTCATCTTCTAAATAAACTGGATTACGAATCGCAATGCCAGAACCACCTTGTTTCAATTCAAAAGGACCTTGGATAATGGTTGTATGATAATTTTTTGCGTAGTTAGAAACTTCACTTCGATCCAAATCATTCAACAAATCAATTTTACCCATTTCATTTCCCTCTTCAGGATAAATTTCTGAGACAACTCCATTGGGTGCGAGTTGCACACTTTGTATAGAACTTGTCATCATATATTTTGCGATTTTAGAAAAATCATAAACTTGTCCATCGGAATTGATCAAAATTTGTTCTAAAGAATTGGTAATTTGAACCCCTACCTCTAGAT
>OIXU01000479.1_pt1 | contig 14063 bp, 11 predicted proteins | sample 1587921 | NCBI WGS metagenome assembly OIXU01 (sample SAMN03283238) | human gut metagenome | biome: human-associated habitat; material: feces | host: Homo sapiens | place: Peru | collected 2012
GGTCCACCACCCCGATGTGGGCAGAGCGGGCGGGGACGAAGGAGCCCATCTGGGCCATCAGGACAATGAGGGCCACCTGCCGCATATAGGTGGATTTGCCCGCCATATTGGGGCCTGTGATAATGGCCGCGCGCCCCTCTTTTTCGCCCATATAAGTGTCATTGGGCACAAAAAGGGCGTCGGGGCGCATCTTCTCCACCACCGGATGGCGGCCGTCGTGAATCTCCAGCACGTCGGAGTCGTCCACCGTGGGGCGGCAGTAGTTGTTGCTCACGGCCACCGCCGCAAGGGAGCAGAGACTGTCCAGCTCCGCCACCGCAGAGGCCGCCGCCTGAATGCGGCTCACCTCGCCGGCCACGGCCAGACGCAGCTCCGTGAACAGCTCATATTCCAGCGCCGAAACGCGGTCAGCAGCGGTGAGGATGTCGCTTTCCAGATTCTTCAGCTCCTGGGTGATGTAGCGCTCGCCGTTTACCAGGGTCTGCTTGCGGATGTAGGTGTCGGGCACCTGATCCTTGAAGGAATTGGACACCTCGATATAGTAGCCGAAGACTTTGTTATAGCCGATCTTCAGGGTGCGGATGCCGGTCTTCTCCTTTTCCTGCGCCTCCATGGAGGCCATAAGCCCCTTGCCGCCGTGGAGGATGCCACGAAGGCGATCCACCTCCGGATGGAAGCCGTCCCGTATGAACTCGCCCTCCCGCACGGAAAAGGGCGGCTCGTCCTGCAAGGTGTCCGCAATGCGCTGCGCCAGATCGTCCAGCGTGTCCAGCGTGCGGTACAGCTCCCGCAGACGCCCCTTGGGGAAGGCGGCCAGCAGCTCCTTGACGGCGGGCAGCTTTTCCATGGCCATGCGCAGCGCCACCAGGTCGCGCCCGCCGGCGCTGCCATAGACGATGCGGCTCATGAGCCGCTCCATATCGCCGATGCCGGAGAGCGCCCGCATCAGCTCTTCTCTTGTGACGGTGTCATTCACCAGCCGCTCCACGCAGTCGGCGCGGCGGTCGATGTCCTGCACGCTGAGAAGCGGACGCTCCAGCCAGCTGCGCAGCATGCGGGCGCCCATGGCGGTCTTTGTTTTGTCCAGCACCCAGAGGAGGCTGCCTTTTTTCTCCTTGCTGCGGAGGGTCTCCGTCAGCTCCAAATTGCGCCGAGCCGTGATGTCCAGCTCCATGAACTGCCCCTGCTCGTAATAGTCCAGCGTGTCGATGTGGGACAGGTCGCCCTTCTGGGTGTCGTGCAGGTAGCCCAAGAGGTTGCCCAGCGCCAGCAGCGCCGCAGGATTTTCCCGAGGAAGACGGCCGAGAGCCTGCTCGCCGAACTGGGCGGCCAGCAGGGTGCGGGCGGTCTGCGCCTGCGTTTCGCGCACTTCCCTGTGACAGGAGAGCTTGTTCTCCGTGAGCATACGCAGGGCGGCGTCCTCAGCGGCGGCAGGATTCATGATGATCTCCGCCGGAGAAAAACGCGCCGCCTCGTTGAGCATATGCACGGCGGCGTCACGGCCGGAAAAGGCGGTGGCGTGGGTCTGGCCGGTGGAAATGTCGCAGGCGGCAAAGCCGGCGCACGCCCCCTCCAGCCACGCGGCAGCGCAGAAATTACTGCGTCCGGCCTCCAAGGAGGCGTCGTCCAGCACCGTGCCGGGAGTGACCACGCGGATGATGTCCCGCTTCACAAGCCCCTTGGCCGTGGCGGGATCCTCCGTCTGCTCGCAGATGGCCACCTTGTAGCCCTTGGCGATGAGGCGGGCGATATAGCCCTCGGAGGAGTGGTAGGGGATGCCGCACATGGGCACCTTTTCGTCAAAAGATTTATTTTTGTCCTTGTCGCGGGTGGTGAGGGTGAGATCCAGCTCTCGGGAGGCGGTCCTGGCATCGGCGCCGAACATCTCATAAAAATCGCCCAGACGGAAGAACAGAATGGAGTCCTTGTTCTGCTCCTTGATCTCCAAATACTGCTTCATCATGGGGGTCAGCTCAGCCATAAACAGTCACATCTTTCTGCCGCAGAGGCGGCGCATCTCACCCATTCAGGTGGAAAACTTTGTGGAAAAGTGAATTATTGCGCCTTTTCAGGCGAAAAAGGTCACCTTAAACTCGCTTAAACATCTTTTCGATCTCATAGCGGGAGAGCTTCACCGCCACGGGGCGGCCGTGGGGGCAATACTGGATCTCGCCCGACTGCACCCGCTCCACCAGCGCCCGAAGCTCGGCGGGGGAGGTGTGCATGCCGGCCTTGATGGCGGACTTGCAGGCCATGGTCTGCAGCAGGCGATCCCGCGCGCCATGGGGGTCGGCGCGACCCAGCCGCAGATCCTCCGCCAGCTCCTCCACCGTGGCGGCGGCGTCCTCCGGACGGATGTCCGAGGGAATCTGGCGCACCAGCAGCGTGCCGGCGCCGAAATCCTCGCAGGCAAAGCCGAACTCCTCCAAAAGCGGCAGCTGCGACAGGGCGGCGGCGTAGTCGTCCGCCTCCAGATCCACCGTGAGGGGCTGCAGCAGAAGCTGGCTCATAGGCGGCTCCTGCCGCTCCTTTAGGGCGTTGAACCGCAGGCGCTCGTGGGCGGCATGCTTGTCGATGAGCCAGAGGTTCTCCGCCTCGTCCTGACAAATAATATAGGTGTCCAGCGCCTCGCCCACCATGCGCCAGGGGGCGGGCGGCTGCGCCATGGCCTGCTGAATGGGCAGGTCGATGGTGTTGCGCAGGGGGGCGCTTTCTTCCGTGGGGACGGGCTTCTGCGCCGAAGCGGCAGGCTCCGCAGCGGGGGCAGGCTCCGGCTTCATGGCGGGGACGAAGGCGGGCGCTTTCCTCTCCGCCGGTGCGGGACGCTCCACCGGCGCGGAGGCGGGGCGCTGCGCGCTGTCGTGCAGGGGGAGGGGCGCATCGGGGTGCACCGCCGGCCGCACGGCGTAGCTGCCCAGCGGCTTTTTCTCTGTGGGCGGCGTCTGCCGCTCCTTGTATTCCTGCACGGTCATGGACTGATAAAACGTCTGCTGCGCGGGCTTGGGCGCGGGCGCTTCGCCGGCGGTGAGCAGGTCTTTGACGGTGTAGTGCACGGCGTCGAAAACGGCGCGCTCATTCTGGAATTTTACCACGGTCTTGGCGGGGTGGACATTCACGTCCACGGTGTTTTTGGGAAGGGTGATATGCAGCACGCAGCCGGGGAACTTGCCCTTGAGCAGGCGGTTGCGGTAGGCCTCCTCCAGCGCGGCGGCAAGGAGCTGGCTCTTTACGAACCGGCCGTTCACGAAGAAAAGCTGGCGGCCGCGGGTGCCGCTGCCGTTTAAGGGCTTGGTGACAAAACCCTCCACCTGAATGTCGCCGCCGCAGCCGGAGACCGGCAGCAGCCCCATGGCAAAATCACGACCCATGGCGGCATAGATGGCGGAGCGGAGCTGGCCGTCGCCGGGGGTGTGGAGCACCTCCGCCCCGTCCCGGATCAGCTTCACGGACACCTCCGGATGGCTCAGCGCCAGATGGGTGACAACGGCGGTAACGGCGGCGCCCTCGGCGGTGTCTTTTTTCATAAATTTCATGCGGGCGGGGGTGTTATAAAACAGGTCACGGACGCAAATGGTGGTGCCCTCCGGACAGCCGGCCTCCGCCACGCTGCCCGCTGCGCCGCCCTCCAGATGGAGAGAAGCGCCCTGTTCGGCTCCCCGCTCGCGGGAAAAAATGTCCACCCGCGACACGGCGGCAATGGCCGCCAGCGCCTCGCCCCGAAAGCCCAGGGTGCCGATGGCGGAAAGATCCTCCGCACGGCGGAGCTTGCTGGTGGCGTGGCGCAAAAAGGCCGTGGGCAGCTGGCTCGGCGCTATGCCGCAGCCGTTATCCGTGATGCGCAGGTAGGTAAGTCCGCCGTGCTGCACCTCCACCGACACGGCGGAAGCGCCGGCGTCCAGGGCGTTTTCCAGCAGCTCCTTGGCCACGCTGGCGGGACGCTCCACCACCTCGCCGGCGGCAATGAGGTCGGCGACGTGGGGGTCTAAACACTGAATAGTCGGCATGAAAAACGCCTCCTTTGCGTTGGAAGATTTGAGTTGGTATGGCAGTGGCGGGGGGACGGTTTGCCACACCAGCCTGCGGGCTGGTTCGCAATGACACATTACATGGGGTGCGATAGTGCGGCGGGCATCGACGGCGGGGTGAGGGCACCCCGCCCTACGAGGGACGGATTGCCACACCAGCCTGCGGGCTGGTTCGCAATGACACATTACATGGGGTGCGGCGGGGCGGCGGGACACATGGGTCCCGCCCTACGGGGATTTATTGGTCTGCGTAGGGGCGGCGCTTCGACGGTTTACCCGCCCGCCGATACACGATAGTTCCCCGTGAAATTGTCATTCCGAGGAGCAGAGCGACGTGGGAATCCGTATTCCCACACGGCAAGCGGGTGCGGCGCAAAGGGATCACGGATTGCCACACCGGTGACGTCGGTCATCGGTTCGCAATGACAGCTTTTTGGAGAGTGCGGCGGGCATCAGGCGGGACGATGTGGGCATCGTCCCCTACAAGCGGGTTTGGGCGTTACACCATCTCGCCGAACAGCGCCCATGTGTTGCTGTCGGTGATCTTCACGTCGCGGTACTCGCCCAGCGCGGCCTTGTCGCCCACCAGATGCACCAGGCGTCCCCCTGCGGTGCGGGCGGAGAGCGGCCAGCGGGCATCGTCCGTTTCGCCGTCCACCAGACAGCGCAGGGTCTTGCCCACATAGCGGGCGTGGTGGCGGGCGGAAATTTCATTTTGGGCATTGCAGAGGGCGTCAAACCACTTCTGCTTCTCCGCACGAGGCACGGGGTCGTCCATTTTTGCCGCGGGCGTGCCGGGGCGGGGGGAGAAGATGAAGGTGAACAGGGCGTCAAACTCCACCCGGCGCACCAAGTCCACGGTTTCCATGGCCTCGGCCTCCGTTTCGCCGGGGAAACCGATGATAACGTCCGAGGTCAGCACCAGATCGGGCATGACCTTGCGGGCATAGGTGATAAGCTCCAGATACCGCGCCTTGTCATACGGCCGGTTCATGGCGCGGAGCACGCGGTCGCTGCCGGACTGCACCGGCAGATGGAGCTGGTGCGCCACATGGCGGCTGCGCGCCATGGTGTCAAAGAGCTTGAACGAGGCGTCCTTGGGCTGGGAGGACATGAAGCGCAGGAGGTATTCGCCGTCGATCTTGTCCAGCTCCGCCAGCAGATCCGCAAAGTCCTGCGGAATGTCCAGATCCTTGCCGTAGGAGTTCACGTTCTGCCCCAGCAGGGTGATCTCCTTATAGCCCTCCGCCACCAGCTGGCGGACTTCGGCAACGATCTTGTCCATGTCACGGCTGCGCTCGCGGCCCCGCACATAGGGCACGATGCAGTAGGCGCAGAAATTGTTGCACCCGTACATGATGGACACCCACGCTCTGGTGCGGCCTTCCCGCACTACCGGCATATCCTCGGCGATGGTGCCGTGCTCGTCCTCCACGGAGAAGACCCGTCCCTGTCGGGTGTAGACCCGATAGAGCAGCTCCGGAAACTTCCACATGGCCTGCGGCCCGAAGACCAGATCCACATGGCGGTAGCTGGTGCGGACTTTCTCCGCGATCTCCGGCCGCTGCGCCATGCAGCCGCACAGGCAGATGATCTGCTCGGGATTGGCCTTTTTGGTGTGGGTCAGGGCGCCCAGATTGCCGAAGACGCGCTTTTCGGCGTGATCCCGAATGGCGCAGGTGTTCAGCACGATGATGTCGGCTTTTTCGGGCGCGTCGGTAAACTCGCAGCCCATGGCCTGCAGCATGCCCATGATGTGCTGGCTGTCCGCCACGTTCTGCTGGCAGCCGAAGGTGTCCACCAGCGCCAGAGGCGTCCGCCCCCGCCGGCTGTGCAGCGCGGCAATTTTCCGCTCATATTCACGCTGGCGCAGGGTGTCCTCCGCCGGCAGTACCACTTGCTTTCTGTCCAAAATACCCCTCCGTGGGCGCCACGGGAAAAATGGCGCTATGATTCGACTTTAATTATGAAATTATACCACATTCACCGCCGCAAAACAAGCCGTATGCCGTTGCAAATTTCCCCCAATTCGTGTATGATAGGGGCAGCAACATCGGCAAAGGAGCTTACGGCTTATGGTATGGAGCATTGCATTGCTGGTCGTCCTCATGGGGGCGGATCAGCTTCTCAAATACTGGACGGTGACGCATCTGGCGCTGGGGGAGTCCGCCCCGCTGCTGCCCGGCGTGCTGCAGCTCACCCGCCTGCACAACTACGGGGCGGCGTGGTCGAGCCTGTCGGGCAAGACCGTGGTGCTGCTGGTCATCACGGGGGTGCTGATGGCGGCCGTGGCCTATCTGCTCCTCAAAAAGATCGTCCGCCACCCGCTGGGGGTGACGGCGGGACTTTTTATTCTGGGCGGCGGTCTGGGAAACATGATCGACCGCGTGTGGCACGGGTATGTGGTGGATATGCTGGACATTTCGCCGCTGTTTGACTACCCCATTTTCAATCTGGCGGACTGCTTCGTGGTGGTGGGCGCCATACTGGGCGCCGTGTACTACCTGTGGTTCTATGAAAAATACGACAAGAAGGGGCGCACCCATGGAAAAGAGGACGCTGACGGCCACAACTGAAGACGCAGGCACGCGGCTGGACAGCTTTCTGGCCGGCCGTCTGGAGGGCGTGACCCGCTCGGCGGCGGCGCGGCTCATCGAGAGCGGCTGCGTCACCGTGGACGGCAGACCCGCCGGCAAAAGCGTGCGCATGACCGGCGGCGAAACGGTGTGCGTGCTCCTGCCGGAGGCGGAGGAGCCGGAGGCGAGGCCGGAAGACATCCCGCTGGACGTGGTGTACGAGGACAGCGATGTCATCGTGGTGAACAAGCCCGTGGGCATGGTGGTGCACCCCGCTGCGGGGCACCCCGACGGCACGTTGGTCAACGCCCTGCTGCACCACTGTGCCGGAAGCCTTTCCGGCGTGGGGGGACAGCTGCGGCCGGGCATCGTCCACCGCATCGACCGCGACACCAGCGGCCTCATCATTGCCGCCAAAAACGACGCCGCCCACGCTTTTCTGGCGGCGCAGCTGGCCGACCACACCCTGCGCCGCACCTACGAGTGTCTGGCGGTGGGGAATTTCAAGGACGACAGCGGCACGGTGGACGCCCCCATCGGGCGGCACCGGACAGACCGCAAAAAAATGGCCGTGGTGCCGGACGGACGCCGCGCCGTGACCCATTGGACGGTTCTGGGGCGCTACAAGGGCGTGACCCACCTGCAATGCAGGCTGGAAACCGGCCGCACCCACCAGATCCGCGTGCATTTGGCCTACATCGGCCACCCCATTCTGGGCGACACGGTGTACGGCGCGAAAAAGCCCGTGGCGGGGCTGACAGGCCAGTGCCTGCACGCCACAGGGCTGGAATTTATCCACCCCACCACGGGAGAAAAGGTCAGCCTGACCTGCCCGCTGCCGGAGGAATTCACGAAGATGCTGGCCAAGCTGGAGCGGCAAAAACAAGTTGACAGTTAAAAACGGAAAGTGGAAAGTTAAAAAACGGATAGGGCAGGATCTCATCCGTCCCATTGTCCCCTGTGGCATGTCATTCCGAGCCGGTTCTCAAACCGGCGTGGGAATCCGCATTCCCAAAACGGATGCTCAAAATAAAGAATAAAAGAAACAAACACCTTACTACTGCAAATTGCCGCATCCGGCAGCTTCATACATTATAAATGTTAAAAGGCCGACCCTGCAAACAAGGGTCGGCCTTTTGCGTTTTTTGGTCTTCAGCCCTGGTGCTCCTTGGCATGGCGGCAGATGGCCGCAAAGGTCTGGGGGCTGATGTCGTGCTCGATCTTGCAGGCATCGGCCTCCGCCGTTTCCGGATCCACGCCCAGACGGACGAGGAAGGTGGTGAGGGTGTGGTGGCGATCCAGCATCTCCTGCGCTATGGCCAGACCCGCAGGCTCCAGGGTGATAAGCCCCGTTTTGTCCATGGTGATGTAGCCGTTTTCCCGCAGGCGCTTGGTGGCGTAGCTGACGCTGGGCTTGGTGACCCCCAGATGCTCCGCCACGTCAATGGAGCGGATGAAGCCGTGCTGCTGCTGCATCATGAGCATCGTTTCCAAATAGTCCTCCGAGGATTTTTGAATTTCCATAATCGGTACACTCCGTTGTTTATTTATACCCAGCGTAGCACAGCGGCGGGCAAAAAACAAGGGGAAGTTAAAAATATTTTACTAAAGCCTATTGACAAAGTAAGTTTTTAGGGGTATTGTAATCATACCTAATAAGTAGGCAATAGATTTTTCATAGCGGGAGGATCAGCGCATGACTATTTATACCGATAATGCCGCCACCACAAGGATGAGCGACACCGCCGTAGCCGCGATGCTGCCCTGTTTGCAAGGCAACTACGGCAACCCCTCCAGCCTGCACTCCGTGGGTCAGCGAGCCGCCGAGGCGCTGCAGGGCGCCCGTGAGACCGTGGCCAGGTGCCTGGGCTGCGACCCCAAGGAGATCATCTTCACCTCCGGCGGCAGCGAGGCCGACAATCAGGCCATCATCTCCGCCGCGCGCTTCGGCGCCCTGAAGGGCAAAAAGCACATCATCTCCACCGCCTTTGAGCACCACGCCGTGCTGCACACCCTGAAAAAGCTGGAAAAAGAGGGCTTTGAGGTGGAGCTGCTGGACGTGGGCGAGCTGGGCACCGTCACCCCTGAGCAGGTGGCAAAGGCCATCCGGCCGGACACCGCCTTGGTGACCATCATGTACGCCAACAACGAGATCGGCTCCATTCTCCCCATTCCGGAGATCGGCGCCGTGTGCCGCGAAAAGGGCGTGCTTTTCCACACCGACGCCGTGCAGGCGGCAGGCCATCTGCACATCAACGTGCGGGAGCAGAACATCGACATGCTCTCCCTCTCCGGCCACAAGTTCCACGGCCCCAAGGGCAGCGGCGTGCTGTACGTCAAAAAGGGCATCCCGCTGGTGAATGTCATCGAGGGCGGCGCTCAGGAGCGAGGCAAGCGCGCCGGCACGGAGAATCTGCCCGCCATCGTGGGCATGGCGGCGGCCTTGCAGGAAGCCTGCGACCACATCGACGAGAATGCCGCCAAGGTCACAGCGCTGCGGGACAAGCTCATCGCGGGGCTGTCCAAAATTCCCCATTCCGCCCTCAACGGCGATCCGGTGCACCGGCTGCCGGGCAACGTGAACTTCTGCTTTGAGGGCATCGAGGGCGAGAGCCTGCTGCTTTTGCTGGACGCCAAGGGCATCTGCGCCAGCTCCGGCAGCGCCTGCACCTCCGGCTCCCTGGATCCCAGCCATGTGCTGCTGGCCATCGGCCGCCCCCACGAGGTGGCCCACGGCTCCCTGCGGCTGAGCCTGTGCGAGTGGAACACGGAGGAGGAAGCGGACGTCATTTTGCGGGAGGTGCCGAGAGTGGTGGACTACCTGCGCAATATGAGCCCCATGTGGAAGGATTTGGTCAGCGGCAAGAAGCCGTTCATGCTGAAATAAGGAGGCAATTATCATGGCACTGTATACCGACACCGTAATGGATCACTTCATGCACCCGAGGAACGTGGGGGAGATTGCAAACCCCAGCGGTGTGGGCGAAGTGGGCAACGCCAAGTGCGGCGACATTATGAAAATGTATCTGGACATTGAAAACAACGTCATCAAGGACGTGAAGTTCGAGACCTTTGGCTGCGGCAGCGCCATCGCCTCGTCCTCCATGGCCACCGAGATGATCAAGGGCAAGACCGTGGAGGAAGCGCTGGCCATCTCCAACAAGGACGTGGTGGACGCTCTGGGCGGCCTGCCCGCCCACAAGCTGCACTGCAGCGTGCTGGCCGAGGAGGCCATCAAGTCCGCCGTGAAGGACTACTACGACCGCAACGGCATCCCCTATGACCACAGCCAATTCCCCGACTGCGAAAGCTGCGAGAGCTGCCGGATGGTGTAAGCCCCTTGCGAAAGGAGAGGGTCTGTGGTATCATAAGCGCAGGAGGGGGAGTGCGGCATGAAAATTTCTACCCGAGGGCGGTACGCCCTGCGGATGATGCTGGATCTGGCGGAGAATCAGGGCGACGGCGTAGTGGCTCTGAAGGACATCGCCCAGCGGCAGGACATTTCCAAAAAATATCTGGAGCAGATCATTCCCGTGCTGAATCGGGCAGGGCTGCTGCAGACCTCTCGGGGCTTTCAGGGCGGCTATCGGCTGGCCAAGGCGCCGGAGGACTACTCCGTGGGCGAGATCCTGCGGGCGGCCGAGGGTGGGCTTTCCCCCGTGGCGTGTCTGGAGCAGTCGCCCAACGCCTGCCCCCGCTGCCACGAGTGCGAAACGCTGCCCGTGTGGACAGGTCTGGAGCGGGTGGTGAACGAGTATCTGGACGGCATCAGCCTGCAGGACGTGCTGGACGGCGTAAATAAATAGAAGGATTCATCCACAAAAAGGCGCTTCTTTGCAAAGAAGCGCCTTTTATTAATACTGCGTAGGGGGCGGCGTCCCCGACGCCCCGTATGCGCCGCGGCTCCGCACCCTCCGTAGGGGCGGACACCTCTGTCCGCCCGCTTGCTCTGCACCCGCAAATAACCTGTCATTGCGAACCAGCGCGCACGCTGGTGTGGCAATCCGTACTCCCCCCCGCACCGCACCCCTTGTCGTAAGGGGAAATACGGATTCCCACGTCGCTTCGCTCCTCGGAATGACATTTCTATGGAAATGCTGTGTTCCTCACCGGCGGCTCTTCCCCGCAGACGAAAGACCCTTCTCCCGCACGGAAGAAGGGTCTTTTTATTCTGTATTTTACTGCTCCGCAGGGGGCGCGGGAGGCTGCTGCGCCGGCTGGGCGCGGAGATAATCCTGCACCAGCGCGTAGATCACCGAGCACACCGGCACGCCCAGCAGCATGCCCAGCACGCCGAAAGCGCCGCCGCCGATAGTCACCGCCGCCAGCACCCACAGCCCCGGCAGACCCACGGACTTGCCCACCACCTTGGGATAAATGAGGTTGCCCTCCACCTGCTGCAAAATCAGCAGGAAGATGAGGAAGGTCAGCGCCTTCACGGGGCTTACGAACACGATAAGAAACGCCCCCGTGGCCGCGCCGATCCACGCGCCGAAGATGGGGATGAGGGATGTGAAGCTGATGATGACCGACACCGGCAGGGCATAGGGCAGCCGCAGGATCAGCATGCCTAGGCAGCACAGGGTGCCCAGAATGAACGCCTCCGTGACCTGACCGGTGACGAAGCTGGAAAAGGCGCCGTTGGTCAGCTTCAGGATGTGCATGGTACGCTCGCCGGCTTTTTGAGGCAGGGCGGCCAGCAGCAGGCGCTTGCTCTGCGCCAGCAGCTTTTCCTTCTGCGCCAGCATATACACGGAGAACACCAGCGCCAGCAGGACATTCACCAGCGCCCCCAGAATAGAGGTGGTGATGTTGATGGTGGTGTTCACCACGCTGTCGCCGTTGCTGGTGAGGAGCTTGGTGATGAACTTGGTGGCATCCTCCACGTTCATGGAAAGCTCCGGCAGGGTGATGCCGTGGTCGGCGGCAAAGGCCGTGAGGCTATCCCACCAGCCCTGTATCTGGGTGATATACGTCGGCACATTGGCCACCAGCGTGGTGCCCGCCTCCTCCAAACGGGGAATAAGAATGAAGATAATGGCAAAGATAATGCCCAAAAACAGCAGGAATGCGAGGGTCAGGCAGATGGGGCGCTTCAGCTTCACCCGCCACAGCTCCGGCGCCTTTTTCAGCGCCTTGTCCCACAGCCGCTCAATGGCCATGAGCAGCAGATTCATCACATAGGCGATGCCCACGCCGATGAGCAGCGGGGAAAACAGGGACAGGATGCTGCTCAACAGCCCGCCCAGAACGGACAGGTTGTTCAGCCCCCAGTACAGAAGGATGGCGCAGGCTATGAGCAGCAGAACGCGCTTGATATTTTTCTTATTCAGCTCCAACGGGATCCCGCCTTTCTGAAATGTGCAGCGGCGCAGCGGCACGGTCTGCGCCGATCATTCCCATATATTGTACCATGTTCCATTGGAAAAAGCCATGTATTTTTCCGCGAAAAACGCCGGCGGCCTACTTTTCAGCCACAAAAAGAGCCAGCGCGCCCCATGAAAAACCTTTTTTATGCGGGAAAAGCAAAAGACATGTTCCGTGAGATATTTACCTCTCCATGACCATGTCTTTTGGGAAAATCGCGAGCGGGGTCTCTATATATTCTTCTCCGGGCACTTGTATGCAACGTTCGCCGCAGTCCCTTTTCCCCCATACCGCTTCAGCTCGTACTTCTTCGGGAAAGCGCGCAGCAGCTGGCTCAGCTTTGTGTACCCGTAGGTTCGGCAATCGAAATCCGGCTTTGTCCTCTTGAGAAAATGCCCCGCCGTGGCAACATACACATACCCGTCCTCATCCTGATATGTGTCATAGGCCTTTCTCAGCAGCGCGTGGATCTCCTCGATGCTGTCGGTCTCGTCCGCGTCAGCGCGGGCAGCGGTGTCCTCGGCCGGCTTGCTTTCGGAAGCCGGCTTGCCTTCCGCCGGCTGCTTGGACGCAGCAGCGTCCGCCTTGTCGGCAGCGCCGGCGCTTTCGGTTTTTGCGGGCTTTTCCTCCGCGGGAGCGGCCGCGGCGCCTGCCTGCGGCGTTTCCACGGCGGCGGATATATTCTCCAGGAACAAAAACTCGTCGCAGGCGTTCCGGAAAGAGACCGGCGTTTTCTTTTCGCCCACGCCCATCACATACACGCCGGACTCATGCAGCTTGATGGCCAGAGGGGTATAGTCGCTGTCGCTGGAAACGATGACGAAGGCGTCGTAAATATTCGTGTGCAGAAGCTCGATGGTGTCAATGACCAAGGCCATATCCGTCGCGTTTTTGCCGGAAACATAATCAAACTGCTGCTCGGCCTTGATGGCCAGACCCTTGATGGGCGTTTCCCAGTTTTTCAGGGTGTCCTTTCGCCAGTTGCCATACGCCCGCTTGACAACGATGCGCCCCCGAGTGGAGATCTCGCGCAGAATATCGGCCATTTTGGAGAGCTGCGTGTTGTCGGCGTCGATCACGACCGCGATTTTCTGAAGTTCGCTCATGGTCTGCCCCACTCCTTTCCTTTGCAAACATATACATAATTAAAAATGGTGCGGGCATGGGGACTCGAACCCCAACGCATTGCTGCACGAGAACCTAAATCTCGCATGTCTACCAATTCCATCATGCCCGCAAGTATTCAACTTCAACTCCCGCCGGTTCGGTGCAAGTATAGCATACTTCTGCGGCGGAAACAAGGGGATTTTCCGTCTGGTATTATCCGGCGATGCAAAATTGGGTCTATTATTATACCCAGTCGTGTGCTATGCTATCGGCGACTGACGAAGAAAGGCGAGGGGCTGACCATGAAACGAGTGGCAAGCATACAGGACATCTCCTGCCTCGGCCGGTGCTCCCTGACGGTGGCGCTATGACGACGACGAGTGGTATGAGGAGACCGACGGAGAGGTGATCGCCATGCAGGTGCTCTTCAGCAGCGATAACCTCCGACAGAACGCTGTCAACATCGAGGAGAACTTCCAGGACGTGGCCATGCAGAAGAACACGACGGAGGTGCTGCCCCTGACGCTCTCCACCATCGGCAAGCAGGGCCTCAAGAGCTTCAAGTATGTCACCACGAGCGCTGGCAAGGTGATCGAGGAGCAGACCGTGACGCTGGATGAGCCCATCAACGAGATGGGTGGCAAGTATGTCCACGAGTTCCAGCTGAACTCCGGCGACGAGGCGGGCGTCTATCCCACCACCATCGAGATCACCGAGGTCAACGGTGCCGAGAACGAGGGCGCTACCAAGGCGCTGGTCGCCATGCTGGAAGGCTGCGACTGCGACTGCGAACTCAGAAACAAGATCCTTGCCAACAAGCAGTACCTGTCCAAGAAGTCCGTCTGGATCTTCGGCGGCGACGGCTGGGCCTATGATATCGGCTTCGGCGGCCTCGACCACGTGCTGGACGTGGGCAGCGTGGGCAAGGGCTATGCCGTGGAAATGGCATGTCAGGCAGCCGAGGCCCGCGGCCTGACCAGTGCTCTGG
>OIXU01000480.1_pt1 | contig 14062 bp, 11 predicted proteins | sample 1587921 | NCBI WGS metagenome assembly OIXU01 (sample SAMN03283238) | human gut metagenome | biome: human-associated habitat; material: feces | host: Homo sapiens | place: Peru | collected 2012
GGCCTCGGTCGCGCGCATCGACGCGCGGCGGATGATCTCATGGACTTGCTGCCGGTCGCCGCCGCGTTCGACAGCTGCCATCAGCAGATTTTCCGTGGCGATGAAGGGGAGGTATTCCCGAACGGCCTTGCCAATGATCGCCTCATTTACAACAAGTCCGTGGGTCACATTCCTGCAGAGACGCAGGATCGCATCGGCGCAGAGGAATCCCTCCGGCATGGAGATGCGGCGGTTGGCAGAGTCGTCCAGCGTGCGCTCCAGCCACTGTACGGACGCCGTCATGGAGGCGTTTACGGCGTCCGAGATCAGAAAGCGGGACAAGGAACAGATCCGCTCACTGCGCATGGGGTTTCGCTTATACGGCATGGCGGAGGAGCCGATCTGGTTTTCTTCAAAGGGCTCCTCCAGCTGCCGGTCGTGCTGCAGCAGGCGAATATCGTTTGCCATCCGATAGGCACTCTGTGCAATAGAAGACAGACAATTCAGGATGCGGCTGTCCACCTTTCGGGGATATGTCTGCCCGCAGACGTCAAAGCAGTGCTCAAATCCGAATTCCGCACTGATCTGGCGGTTCATCTGGTCGATCTTGTCGGTATCCCCGTCAAAGAGGTCCAGAAAGCTCGCCTCGGTTCCGGTGGTCCCGCGGCAGCCAAGAAATTTCATATGTGTCAACACATGGTCCAGTTCCTCCAGATCGGAGAGAAAATCCTGCATCCAGAGTGTCGCCCGTTTGCCCACGGTAACAAGCTGCGCGGGCTGATAGTGGGTATAGCCGAGGGTGGGCAGAGACTTGTATTTCTCCGCAAAGTCCGCAAGATTTTTCAGCACGTCCAGCAGCTCCTTGCGGAGATGGCGCAGACCGTCCCGATAAAGGATCAGATCCCCGTTATCGGTTACATAACAGCTTGTGGCCCCTAAATGGATCACGCCTGCGGCGCCGGGGGCCGCTTTTCCGTAGGCATAGACGTGCGCCATCACATCATGCCGTACCTCCCGTTCCCGTTGTGCGGCGCACGCAAAATCAATGTCATCTATGTGTGCTTCCAGCTCTGCGACCTGCTCTGCCGTAATGGGCAGGCCGAGATCATGCTCCGCCCGGGCCAGCGCGGTCCAGAGCCTTCGCCAGACCTGAATACGCTTTTTCTGGGAGAACAGATACAGCATCTCCTCTGATGCATACCGGGATGACAGGGGCGATTCATATTTTTCGTACATCGTGCTGCCCTTTCTCTGCTTTATTCCGCAGTGACGACCATGCTGCGCGTGGGTTTATCGATATCATAAATTCCTCCCGCTCACCGCGCGATATAGGCATCCCGCTCCGGCCCGACAGATATGTAGCCGATGTGACAGCCGATGGCCTTTTCAACATACGCAACATACGCCTGCGCTTGCGGGGGAAGCTTGTCCCATGTGCGGACGCCGGAAATATCACACTTCCAGCCGTCCAGGTACTCCGTCACGGGCTTTGCCGCCTCCAGTAGTGCGGGGAAGGGGAATGCGTTCGTTTCTGCCCCGTTGACGGCATATTTGGTGCAGACGGGGATTTTGTCCATATAGCTGAGAACATCCAGCTTGGTCAGCGCGATGACCGTGGCCCCTTGGATCTCTACACCGTAGCGCGTGGCAACCGCATCAAAGGGACCGACGCGGCGGGGACGCCCTGTTTTTGCGCCATACTCGGAGCCGGCCTCCCGCAGCCGATCGGCCTCGGGGCCTGACCACTCACAGACAAAAGGCCCTTCGCCCACGCAGGTGGAGTAGGCCTTCACCACACCAACGACCTCATCCAGTTTGGCGGCAGGAAGCCCGGAACCGACAGTCGCGTAAGCCGCCACCGCGTTGGAGGAGGTGGTGTAGGGATAGATACCGTAATCCAGATCCCGCAGCGCCCCCAGCTGCGCCTCAAACAGGATGTTTTTTCCGTCCTGTGCGGCCTTGCGCAGCCAACTGCCGGTGTCGCAGATGAACGGCTTCAACTGCTCTCCGTAGGTGCGGAGATAGTCGCACAGCTGCGCCATGGTATAGGGCTTCGCACCGTAAACTCTGGTCAGGGTCAGGTTCTTCCATTCCAGAAGATCCGCCAGATGGCGCGTCAGATGCTCCGGGAAAAAGAGTTCCCCGGCTTGGATCGTCTTTTTTTGATATTTATCCGAATAAAACGGGGCGATCCCTTGTCTGGTGGAGCCGTACTTTTTGTCCTTTAAGCGAGTTTCCTCCAGCTCATCCAGCAGGATATGCCACGGCAGCACCAGTGAGGCGCGGTCGCTGATTTTCAGGTTATCCGGCGTCACGGAGACGCCCTTCGCGGTGATGCTTTTCAGCTCGGTGCAGAGGCTTTCCAGATCCAGCGCAACGCCGCTTCCCAAAACGTTGACGACGCCCGGCCGAAAGATCCCGGAGGGCAGCAGATGCAGCGCAAATTTTCCGTATTCATTGATAACGGTGTGCCCTGCATTTCCACCGCCTTGATAGCGCACCACCACATCATAGTCCCGCGTGAGCAGATCGACCATGCGGCCCTTCCCCTCATCTCCCCAGTTGATCCCGACAATGGCACAAGTTTTCATGGATTGACCTCCCTGTTCTTGGTTTGCTGCTTTTTTCGTGAAGCCGGCTCGTCGTCCGGCTGTTTTCCGCAGGCGGGCTGGTACACCCGCCTGCTGTTATGTTCCGCTGTCGCCGTAGTTGGCAAGCACCCGGGCAGAGGGGGCGTTCCCATCACAGCCCTTCCATGCCTTGTTGGGTATCCAAAAATCCACGATCATCTCACTCTGACCGGGTCAATGCGCATCACATATTCCACAAAATCCAGATCGCCGAAGGGTACCCGTGCCTCCAGAGAGTTGACGGAGATGCAGCGGTCAGCCCGAAGCACATCGTACATATGCAGCTCCCGGATGCGCTTGACCGCCTCTTTCTGAAACTCCGCCGCCGATGGGGCAAAATCGGTGTATTTATAGCCGAATAGAACACATTGCATTGACCTCCTAAACTGTATCCCTACGCAGCGGGGAAATCGCCGCCCTCGCGGCGCCGCCTGCCTGATGCCGCGGTCACTTGACGCTGAACAGCAGATCACCGTAGGTGGGGAACGGCCATGCGCTCTCTGCGGTCAGCGTCTCCGCCTCGTCTGCGGCCACCCGCAGCGCTGTCATGCGGGCGAGCATCTCGTCCCGTATGAAATTTGCCCCCTCGGTCACATCGCAGAGGGTCTTGAATTTGGCGATCGCGCCGTCCAGCGCGTCGGCGCGCGTGTCGATACTTTCGGTCACTGCCGTCAGCTTTTTGACGAGCTTCGCCTCGTAACCGCAGCTGATCCCGGTATCCAGCGCCTTCTTGCCGGCGGCATCCCGGGCCACGTCTGCGGCGTAGTGTGCCACAGCGGGCAGGATCTGCTTGCGGGCCATATCGCTCATGGTCTGCGCCTCGATGCACACCGTTTTGCAGTAGTTTTCCAGCATGATCTCGTACCGGGAGCGCAGCTCCGCCTCGGTGTAGACCTTCTGGGCCGTCAGCATCTCGACATTCTTCGCTTTCAGAAGCTCCGGGATCGCGTCCGGCGTGGTACGCAGGTTGAGCAAGCCCCGCTTCTCTGTGGCCTCCCGGATCCATGTGTCGTCGTAGCCGTTTCCGTTGAAGATGATCCGCTTGTGTGCCTTGATGGTGCGCTTGATCAGCTCGTGCAGGGCGGCGTTGAAGTCCTCCGCCTGCTCCAGCTCGTCCGCATAGAGCTTCAGCGACTGTGCTACCGCGGCGTTGAGCATGATGTTGGCACAGGCGATGGAGTTGGAGGAGCCCAGCATCCGAAATTCAAATTTGTTGCCGGTAAAGGCAAAGGGGGAGGTGCGGTTGCGGTCTGTGGTGTCCCGGATAAAGCGGGGGAGCACATCAACACCCAGCTTCATCTTTTTCTTTTCCGCGCCGACATAGGCGGAATCCGTCTCGATGGCATCCAGCACGGCGGTCAGCTCATCGCCCAGGAATATGGAGATCACGGCGGGAGGCGCCTCGTTGGCCCCTAACCGATGATCGTTTCCGGCTGTCGCAACGGAGGCTCTCAGCAGCCCCTGATAGTCGTCCACCGCCTGAATGACTGCTGCCAGAAACAGCAGGAACTGGGCGTTTTCGTGGGGCGTTTCGCCGGGAGAGAGCAGGTTGACGCCGGTATCGGTGGAGAGGGACCAGTTGTTGTGCTTGCCGCTGCCATTGACCCCGGCAAAGGGCTTTTCGTGGAGCAGGCACACCATGCCGTGCTTGGCGGCCACCCGCTGCATGATCTCCATGGTCAGCTGGTTCTGGTCGGTAGCGCGGTTGGTGGTGGTATAGATGGGGGCAAGCTCATGCTGGGCAGGCGCTACCTCGTTGTGCTCTGTTTTGGCCAGGATGCCCAGCTTCCACAGCTCGGTGTTCAGCTCCTCCATAAAGGCGGCTACCCGGGGCTTGATGGAGCCAAAATAGTGGTCGTCCAGCTCCTGTCCCTTGGGGGGCTTGGCGCCGAACAGTGTCCTGCCGGTGTAGACCAGATCCCTGCGCTGTTCATACAGCGCCTTGTCGATCAGGAAGTATTCCTGCTCCGGGCCGACAGAGGGCGTCACGTGCTTGACCGCCTCGTTGCCGAACAGCTTCAGCACCCGGAGTGCCTGCCGGTTCAGTGCCTCCATGCTGCGCAGAAGGGGCGTTTTCTTATCCAGCGCCTCCCCGCCGTAGGAGCAGAAGGCTGTGGGGATACAGAGGGTCTTGCCCTTGATGAAGGCGTAGCTGGTGGGATCCCATGCCGTGTAGCCCCGGGCCTCAAAGGTGGCGCGCAGACCGCCGGAGGGGAAGGAGGAGGCGTCCGGCTCCCCGCGGATCAGCTCCTTGCCGGAGAATTCCATGATCACTCTGCCGTCCGGCGCCGGAGTGATAAAGCTGTCATGCTTTTCCGCCGTGATCCCGGTCAGGGGCTGGAACCAGTGGGTGAAGTGGGTCGCGCCGTTCTCGACTGCCCAGTCCTTCATGGCGGCGGCCACCGCGTTGGCCACAGACGGATCCAGCTTGGTTCCTTTTTGGATGGTATGCTTCAGAGAGTGGTACACCTCTCCGGACAGACGGGCCTTCATCACGCGGCTGTCAAAGACCTTACTTCCAAATATTTCCGGTACAGTCGTCATAGTAGGTCACCCTTTCAGAAAAATAAAAAGAGACACCGGCGTCACGGGAGGCTCTGCCTCCGAGACGCCAATGTCTCTCAATATCGCAAAATATACATCCCGCCGACCGGAAAGTCAACTGTCGATTTGTTGAAAATCCCTTTTTCCGGGACGCAATTTTTGGTAAATTATAACCTTGTAAAACGGCGGTTTTTCTCGTATTTTAGACAAAGAACGAGGATGTTCTGCGGAGTAAGTACGCTTTTTCCGCAAACAGGCCCCGTTCTTTTTCTTCTTTAGGGGGTGTGGAGATATGAACAGAATCGAAGGACAGATCCGGATCCCATCCGGCTGTGCGATCGCCGCCGTGATCTCCAGAGAAGGTCAGCTTATGACCGGCGAAACGATCATCGAAAGCATGAAACCCATGCACGACCGCTCCAACGGATTGGGAGGCGGCTTCGCGGCCTACGGGATCTATCCGGAGTATCGGGACTTTTTTGCCCTGCATATGTTTCTGGACGACCGCACCGCCAGAAAAAACTGCGAAGCCTTTCTGCGGGAGACGATGGAGATCGTCCGCGAGGAGCGGATCCCCACCCGGAAGACGCCTGCCATTACGGACGAACCGCTGATCTGGCGCTTTTTCGTGACGCCGCTGCGCAGCGTGCTGGCCTCCATGCAGATAGACGAGGAGGAGTGCGTGGCCCGCACGGTCATGACGATCAACACGCAGATGAAGGGCGTGTACGTTTTTTCCAGCGGAAAGAATATGGGGGTGTTCAAGGCGGTGGGCTTCCCGGAGGATGTGGGACGCTTCTACCGTCTGGAGGAGTATGCGGCTTATAGCTGGACGGCGCACGGGCGGTATCCTACCAATACGCCGGGCTGGTGGGGCGGCGCACACCCATTCGCGCTGCTGGACCGCTCCATCGTCCACAACGGGGAGATATCCTCCTACGACGCCAACCGCCGTTTCATGGAGATGTTCGGCTATTGGTGTACCTTACAGACGGATACAGAGGTCATCACCTACATTGCGGATTACCTCCTGCGCAGGCAGGGGCTTTCTCTGGAGGAGCTGTCCGCGGTGATCGCGGCCCCCTTCTGGTCCACCATCGAGACGAAGGGCGAGGCGGAGCAGACAAAGCTTCGCTATCTCCGCACCGTGTTCTCCAGTCTTCTGATCACGGGCCCCTTTTCCATCATCCTGGGCTTTGCGGGTGGCTTGATGGCGCTGAATGACCGGCTGAAGCTGCGCAGTCTGGTGGTGGCGGAGAAGGATGACAAGGTCCTGATCGCCAGCGAGGAGGCTGCGATCCGTACCATGGAGCCGGACGCGGAAAATCTGTTTGCCCCCGCCGGCGGCGAGCCGGTGATCGTGCGGGTGAAGGAGGGACGGTACTGATGGGGATCGACTATATCTATCCGCAATTTGAGGTCATTCGCCGCGCGGAGCGGTGTACCAACTGCCGCATCTGCGAGAGGCAGTGCGCCAACGGTGTCCACCGGTTCGATGCGGAAAGGAAGACCATGGTCAGTGACGAGAGCAAATGCGTCAACTGCCAGCGATGCGTCTGCTTTTGCCCCACCTATGCGCTGAAGATACAAAGGAGCAGCTGTGCGCTCCGGGAAAACGACAACTGGGACGAGGAGACCGTCAAGGAGCTTTACCGGCAGGCCGGGAGCGGCGGCGTGCTGCTGTCCTCTATGGGAAATCCAAAGCGCTTTCCTGTCTATTGGGACAAGATATTGATCAACGCCTCGCAGGTGACGAATCCGCCCATTGATCCCCTGCGGGAGCCTATGGAGACAAGGGTGTTTCTGGGCAGGAAGCCGGAGCGTATGCGAAGAGAACCGGACGGACGGCTGAACTGCGATCTGCCGCCGCAGCTCCAGCTGTCCATGCCTGTTTTGTTCTCCGCCATGAGCTATGGCTCTATCAGCTACAACGCCCACGCCTGCCTTGCCAGAGCAGCGCGGGAGCTTGGCATCTGCTACAATACCGGCGAGGGCGGGCTCCACGAGGATTTTTATGACTACGGTGAAAACACCATCGTACAGGTCGCCTCCGGACGGTTCGGCGTACATAAGCGGTATCTGAATGCCGGCGCGGCCATTGAGATCAAAATGGGGCAGGGCGCAAAGCCCGGTATCGGCGGACACCTGCCGGGGGCTAAGATCGTCGGCGACATCTCCCGCACCAGAATGGTGCCGGAGGGGACCGACGCCATCTCTCCCGCGCCCCACCACGACATTTACTCCATTGAGGATCTGCGGCAGCTGGTCTATTCCCTGAAGGAGACGACCGCCTACCAAAAGCCGGTTATCGTCAAGGTGGCAGCCGTCCACAACATTGCGGCCATCGCCAGCGGGATCGCCCGCAGCGGCGCGGATATCATCGCCATCGACGGCTTCCGGGGCGGCACCGGCGCAGCCCCTACCCGCATCCGGGATAATGTGGGAATACCCATTGAACTGGCGCTGGCCGCAGTGGATCAGCGGCTGCGGGAGGAGGGGATACGCAATCATGTGTCCCTGATCGCCGGCGGCAGCATCCGTTCCTCCGCCGATGTGGTCAAGGCCATCGCGCTGGGGGCGGATGCCTGCTACATCGGCACGGCCGCCCTGCTGGCGCTGGGATGCCATCTGTGCAGAAGCTGTCAGACCGGGCTTTGTAACTGGGGGATCACCACCCAGAGACCAGAGCTGGTCAAGCGGCTGGATATTGACGAGGGGAGCCGGCGGCTTGTCAATCTGATGACCGCGTGGCGGCACGAGATCAAGGAGATGATGGGCGGCATGGGCATCAACTCCGTGGAGGCGCTGCGGGGAAATCGCTTGATGCTCCGCGGCGTCGGCTTGACGGACAGGGAGCTGCATATCCTCGGAATTTCTCATGCCGGAGAGTAATTTTAGATAGAAAATCGACGGGAGGCGTGGTATCATGTTTCATATCGATGCGTCACAGCTGGATCATCGCCAGTTGAATGAGCGGATCCAACACAGCTCCGGGACGCTGCTGATCACCGGCTGCCTTGGACAGAGATTCATCGGCGCCGGGGCGGAGCAGGGGCTTCTGGAGATCGCGGGGACGCCGGGGAACGCGCTGGGCGCCTATCTGGATGGCGCCTGCATCGAGGTGCGCGGCAACGCGCAGGACGCCGTCGGCGATACGATGAACGGCGGACGGATCATCGTCCACGGCAGCATCGGCGATGCGGCGGGATACGCCATGCGGGGCGGCGAGATCTATGTACAGGGGGATGCCGGCTACCGTGCGGGCATCCACATGAAGGCGTACGGCAATAAAGTACCGGCACTGGTCATCGGCGGTACGGCGGGGAGCTTTTTAGGGGAATATCAGGCGGGCGGGATCATCCTTGTTTTGGGGCTGTCCCAAACGGGCCGTCCCATCGTGAGTAATTTTCCCTGTACCGGTATGCACGGAGGAAAGCTCTATCTGCGCTCAGACGGCAGCGGCCTGCGGCTTCCCGGACAAGTCAAGGCACGGCCTGCCGGGGCGGATGACCTGACCGAGATCAGCAACTATGTGCAGAACTACTGTGCGTTTTTCGGAGGAGACCGGGACGCCATCATGGGCGCACCCTTTACCGTGATCACCCCGGATACAAAGAACCCCTATCGCCAGATGTATGTTTTGAATTAAGAAAAGCAGGTGAGAACATGAAGTACACGCCGGAAGAAGTGATACAATTCGTGCAGGAGGAGGACGTCAAGTTTATCCGCTTAGCCTTCTGCAACGTCTATGGAAAGCAGCACAACGTGGCCATCATGCCAAGTGAGCTCAAGCGCGCCTTCACCTACGGGATCGCCTTTGATGCCTCGGCGGTGGAGGGCTTCGGCGGCGAGATCCGCTCCGATCTGCTGCTTCACCCGGATCCCTCCACCCTGATCCAGCTTCCGTGGCGGCCGGAGCAGGGCAAGGTGGTGCGGATGTTCTGCGACATCTCCTATCCGGACGGCAGACCCTTTGAGCGGGATACCCGGAGCATCCTGAAGCGGGCGGTGGCAGATGCCGACGCCCGGGGCGTTCAGTTCGCGTTTGGCGCGGAGATGGAGTTCTACCTGTTTCGCCTCGATGAATATGGCGAGCCTACCAGCATCCCCTACGACCATGCGGGCTATATGGACATCGCGCCGGACGACAGAGGGGAGACGATCCGCCGGGAGATCTGCCTGATGCTGGAGCGGATGGGGATCCGGCCGGAGAGCTCCCACCATGAGAGCGGCCCGGGCCAGAATGAGATCGATTTCCGGTATTCAGACCCCCTCACGGCTGCCGACAACGCCGTTACCTTCCACGCGGTGGTCCGCACCGTGGCGGCGCAGAACGGGCTTTGCGCCAGCTTTTCCCCCAAGCCCTTGGCAGACTGGGACGGAAACGGGATGCACATCAACGTCTCGGCCAGATGTGACGAGAATGCCCAGCCGCTGCCCGGTGTCATTGCGGGGATCCTGGAGAATATCCAGGATATGACGCTGTTTATGAATCCCTGCGAGGAGTCCTACGATCGCCTTGGCCACGACAAAGCACCCCTCTATGTGACATGGTCTGCGGAAAACCGCTCCCAGCTGATCCGCATCCCGGCGGCGGTGGGCGAATACCGCCGGGCCGAGCTGCGCTCTGCCGATCCGATGACCAATCCGTACATCGCCTATGCGCTCATGATCTACGCCGGACTGCATGGACTCGAGCATGACCTGCAGCTCTGCCCGGCATCGGACTTCAATGTCTACACCGCGCCTGCGGAGGTGCTGGATGGACTGAAAAAGCTGCCCGGCTCACTGGCAGAGGCTGCCGCGCTGGCAGAGGCAAGCGCATTTATCCGCAAGCATCTCCCGGAAGCCGTGATCTCCGCCTATTGCCATCAGTGAGTGACCTGCCGGAAGCAGGTGAAAGGAGGGGAGAACATGGTCTTTCAGGAACGGACATACAGTGTTCTGATCGTCACCGCCTCGGACAGCTTTACCACGAAGATCATGCCGCTGCTCCCCGTGACGGATTACTGGCCGGTGACGACGGTACACAGTGTCGGAGAGGCGCGCCGCAGGATCGCGGAAGCGGCATTCGATATCGTGCTGATCAACGCGCCGCTGCCGGATGACTTCGGGATGCATCTGGCGGTAGACATCTGCACCGGAAGCGGCGCCGGAGTCCTGCTGCTGGTGCGGAACGATCAGTTCGACGATATCTACGCAAGAGTTGTCGGGTACGGCGTGATGACGCTGTCCAAGCCCACCGGCATGCAGATGGTGGCGCAGAATCTGCGGATCCTCTGCGCCACCCGCGAACGGATGCGGCGGATGGAGGCGAAGCAGGCCACGGTGGAGGAGCGGATCGAGGAGATCCGGCTGGTCAACCGGGCCAAATGGCTGCTGATCGAGTGCCTTGGCATGACAGAGCCGGAGGCCCACCGCTATATCGAAAAGCAGTCCATGGATCAGCGCATATCCAAGCGGGAGGTGGCGGAATCCGTGATCAAGACGTATAAATAGCACAAGCCTTCCGCATACAGGGATGCTCTGAATCATAAAAACACCGCTTGACAAAGCGCCGCAGGCCGCAGTAAAATACCAACTGTTGAACAAGGACGTTCATCGGGGGACTTTTGCCCCCTGATGGGCGTCTTTTCTTTTTTTGAATTTTGCATGGGAGGGCGACACATGACAAAGTATATTTTTGTGACGGGCGGCGTTGTTTCCGGACTGGGAAAGGGCATCACGGCGGCTTCCCTGGGGCGGCTGCTGAAGGCGCGGGGCCTGAAGGTGGCGGCGCAGAAGCTGGATCCTTACATCAATGTAGACCCCGGCACCATGAGCCCCTATCAGCATGGCGAGGTCTATGTGACCGAGGACGGGGCGGAGACGGATCTGGATCTGGGACATTACGAGCGGTTCATCGACGAGGATCTGAATCAATACTCCAACCTGACCACCGGAAAGGTCTACGCCAATGTTATCGCCAAGGAGCGCCGGGGCGCGTATCTGGGCTCTACCGTGCAGACCATCCCCCACATCACAGATGAGATCAAGCGGTTTATCTACAATGTGGGCAGCAAGGCGGAGGCTGACGTCGTGATCACCGAGATCGGCGGGACCATCGGGGATATTGAGAGCCAGCCCTTTATCGAGGCCATCCGGCAGGTGGGGCGTGAGGTAGGCCCCGGGAATGCCCTGTATATCCATGTCACGCTGGTACCCTATCTAAAGGCGTCCGGCGAGCATAAATCCAAGCCGACCCAGCACTCTGTGAAGGAGCTGCAGGGCTTGGGTATCACGCCGGACATCATCATTCTGCGCTGTGACGAGCCCATTACCGACCCGGGTATCTTTCGTAAAATCTCGAATTTCTGCAACGTAAAGCCGGACTGCGTCATTGAAAATCTGACCCTGCCCGTTCTCTATGAGGCGCCCCTCTATCTGGAGCAGGCAAACCTGTCTGCGGTGGTGTGCCGTGAGCTGCGGTTGTCCACGCCGGAACCGGACCTGCGCCAGTGGCGGGACATGGTCGCCGCCATCAAGAGCCGCAGCAGATCGGTGACCATCGGCCTTGTGGGGAAATATGTGCAGCTTCACGACGCCTATCTCTCCGTTGCGGAGGCGCTGCGCCACGCCGGCTTTGCCCTTGGCGCAAAGGTGGATATCCGATGGATCGACTCGGAAACCATCACGGAGGAGACGCAGGAGGAGCTCCTCTCCCACCTTGACGGGATCCTTGTCCCGGGCGGCTTAGGGAGCCGCGGCATCGAGGGGATGATCCTGGCGGCCCGGTACGCCCGGGAGCATCACGTCCCCTATCTGGGCATCTGCCTTGGTATGCAGATCGCCGTCATCGAATTTGCCCGCCATGTGCTCGGCCTCGCGGATGCCGATTCGGGTGAATTTGCCCCCGAGTGCCGCCATAAGGTCATTGACTTCATGCCCGGTCAGGGGGAGGAGATCGACAAGGGAGGCACCCTCCGGCTGGGCAGCTACCCCTGCGTGATCGCCGACGGAACGACCATGGCGCGGTGCTACGGGAGCAAGGAGATCCGGGAGCGTCACCGTCACCGCTATGAGTTCAACAACGACTATCGGGAGCCTATGCAGGCGGCGGGCCTGACCATAAGCGGACTGTCCCCCGATGGAAGGCTGGTGGAGGCCGTGGAGCTGTGCGACAGTCCCTTCTATGTGGGCGTGCAGTATCACCCGGAGTTCAAGAGCCGCCCCAACCGCCCCCACCCGCTGTTTCAGGGCTTTCTTGATGCTGCATTGAAGGGCGATAAGTAATGGGGTGGCGGCGCAACGGAAGTATAGCCGTCATTCTGACCCGAGCTACTCCTCGGTATGCCGCGACCGTGTTTTTCGTTAAACTGCCTGTATCGGATATATCCCTTTGCGTGGGCGAGGCTGCGCCCTGTCCCTCTCGTAGGTTACATCGGAATGGACATGACAGTCAAAAGAATCGCCAGAAATGCAAAGCTGATCCCGGAAAACAGGAGAAGAAAACTCTTTCCGCCATTGGGAACACGGCGCGTATATTCCCGAAATGTAATGAGGCTTGCAAGAGAAGCCACCAGCGTCCCTGCACCGCCCACATTGACGCCAACCAGAAGAGCGCGGGCATCCTGCGTGAAGCGACTGAGCAGAATGGCGGCAGGGACATTGCTGATGATCTGGCAGGTGAGCGCGGAGATCAGCATCGTTCCGTGGGACAAAAGGCGGGCGAACAGCACCCGGACCGATTCCATCCGGGCAAGATTGCCGGAAAAGGTGAAGAAAGCGGCGAAGGTGGCCAGCAGTCCCCAGTCTACGGTCTTCAATGCGTGCCGATCCAGAAACCAGAGTACCAGAACAATGACAGTCAGGCCAAGAACATAGGGTGCCAGCCGCAGCACCATGGCAACGGCTAAACAGAACAGTCCGCCATAGACGGCAGCCTGGCGGGAGTCTACTGTGACCTGCACTTCCGGCACGGAAAGCCGGTCTTTGGGAAATGCCAGGCAACACAAGAGAATGAGAACGGTAGACAGAATGAAGGGCGGCAGCATTGCCGAAAAGAACATCCTTGCGGAAAGATCGTAATAGCTGAAAAGATAAAGATTCTGCGGATTTCCGAAGGGTGTGATCATTCCGCAGAGATTGGCGGCGCAGTTTTGCAGAATGAACAAGAGCGCGGCGTGCTTTTCCTGACCGGTAGAGGAAAGGACAAACCAGCCAAGCGGCAGAAATGTCAGCAAGGCGGTATCATTGGTCAGAAGCATAGACCCGAACATGGTGATGACCACCAGTGCTGTACATACGCCCCGAACCGTGGAAAAGGTGCGCACCATCCGCTGCGAAAGAGCGGAAAAGATCTGCAGGTCTCGCAGAGCACCTACCACCGCCAAAACACTAAACAGACAGGAAAGCGTTTTGAGGTCGTAATAGCCTAAGTAGTCCCTGTCGGGAGGGACAAAGAACGCCGTTGCAGCCGCAGCCAGCAGTGAAATGGCCAGCATAGCATTCGTACGGCACCAGCATTGAATCTTGCGCATAAAAAAATCCCTTTCGCGTGAATATTTCCGTGAAGAAGATAACACATTTCGGGATGATTTACAATGAAGTTCTATTAACCCGGCAAACACCAAGCGGCAACGCAAATCGGCGCATATTTTGCGCTGCTGGAAACAATAAAAAGACCATTTCAAAAATGGTAGCTTTCCGCGCAAAGTTGTGGTATTTGTGTTTGCTGTCAAGAAGGGAGTTGATTTAATGGCCAAGAAACGCGCCAACGGCGAGGGTAATATCCGCAAACACGCAGATGGTCGCTGGGAGGGCCGCTACGCCGCAGGATACACCGCAGAAACTGGTAAGCGCATCATCAAGAATGTCCTGGGCAAGACGCAGGCGGAGTGCAAGGCAAAGCTGGCCGCTGCTATGGAGGC
>OIXU01000481.1_pt1 | contig 14050 bp, 5 predicted proteins | sample 1587921 | NCBI WGS metagenome assembly OIXU01 (sample SAMN03283238) | human gut metagenome | biome: human-associated habitat; material: feces | host: Homo sapiens | place: Peru | collected 2012
CCAGACCACCCGCCGCAGCGATGTGGAGGAGACAGAGCCGGAGGAGGACCGAGACGGGCTGCAGACCATTGCGGACGCTGTTTACAACTACTTCAGCCGGCTGCATCTGGGGCCGGTATGGTGGGCGTATGTGGCCGCGTGGCTGCTGGCCGCGGCGCTGGCGGTGCTTTTGGTGCGCCGCGCCGTCGTGTGCCGCAGGCGGGAAAGGCTGTTTGCCCGGGAGGACGACCGGGCGGCTGCGGCCGCCATGTGCGCCTATGCGCTGGAGCTGGCGTGGTGCAGCGGGGCTGTGCGGCGCAATGTGCCGCTGGCGCAGCAGCGCGATGAGCTGCAAAGCTGGGCGGGAGACGTGCTGGACGCCGGCGAGCTGCTGGACATCAACGACCGTGCCCTGTACGGCGGCAGCGGCGTGACGGCGGAGCAGCGGGAGACGGCGGAGGAGGACATGACCGCCGCGCTGGAGCTGTTCCGGAGGAAATGCGGCTTTTGGAAACGACTGTATCAGCGGTGGATCCGCTGCTTGTATTGAGATTGGAGGGATGACGGTGAAAAAAAGGATAGTGTCATTCCTGCTGGCGCTGGTGATGGCGGCATCCTGCGTGCCCACCGCGCTGGCGGCAGGAGAAGGGCGCATGGCCGTGGCGGTGAGCACCGCCGAAGGCGTGGTCATCGCGCCGCAGTATGTGGACTGCGCCCAGGGGGAAACGGTGTGGCAGGTGCTCTCCCGGATGGAGGGGCACACGTTCACGCAGGGCGCGGACGGGTTCGTCACGTCCATTGACGGCGTGGTGGCAAATTACAGCCGGTTCGACAGCTCCGGCGACTATAAGCTGGAAAAACCCGCAGCAGATGCGGGCGCGTTCGTGTTCACGGACACGGAGATAAAGGACATGTCGGGCTACTGCGATATGGTGCGCGCTATGGCGGACTATAACGGGGCGGACGCACCGGTGCGGCGGTACGCGGAGGCGGAATATGCCGCGGCGGAGAGCGGGCTTTCCTCCGGTACGGCGGACTACGCTGCGCTGGCACAGACGCTGCGGGAGAAGATGGCCGCCTATGAAAAGGAGGTCATCGGCGCGGACAAGGTGACGGCGGCGCTGGCGGTGACCGACCTGGACGGCGGCGCGCTGACGGGGTATACCGTCACGGTTGAAAACGCCTACGGCACGGAGAGCGTCTTTCAGGCCGGGGAGCCGGTGCAGCTGGCGGCGGGCGAGTATACGTTCCGGGTGGAAGCCGGGCACAGCGGCGCGCGGGGCACCCTGACGCTGGAAACAGACGGGATCGTGCGCATTGACGGCAAGGCCGTCACCGCGCTGGCCATTCCCGCCGGGAAGGAGTGGCTGCAGGCGCCTATCCTGCACCGGACATCCGGCAAGCTGGAGGGCGATGCCTACACCTCCGAGGGAGGTGGCGGTCACGCCGCCGTATACTATGTGCCGGACGCGGTCAGCGGCAGCTATCTCTACTGTGTGCCGGGCAGCGATCTGACGGAGAGCGGTACATACAGCACCGCCGCCGTCCGGCCGGTGGGGTATTACACCGACATCCACGGCGCGGAGCGGGTCAAGACCGGTATGCCGTGGCAGAGCATGGCTGCATCGCTGGCAGAGCTTCTGACGGCCTCCGACGCGGGAAATACCGTGCGGGTGGAGGCGCAGTACACCGGGGGCGGCTACACCGCCTACCAGTGGTTCGATATGACCGTGGTGCGGACGCCTACGCTGGCGGCGCTGGAGGTGACGGTGCAGGGCGTGGCGCAGAGCATCGGCTTTGCGCCGGAGAGGGAGACGTATGAGCTGTCCGTTACGGCGGATAAGCTGGTCATAACGCCCACGGCCTTTGCATCGGGTTACACGGTCACGGTCAACGGACAGGAGACACCGTCCGGCACAGCCGTGACGATGCCTGTGAACGCGGAGGGCGCGGAGATCGTTGTAACGGTCAGCGGCGGGACCCGAAGCCGGACGTATACGCTGACGGTACAGCGGGTGGCGGCTGTGGACGTGACGGTGCGGCACGACAGCGACGTGACGGTGCATGTGTTCAACAGCGCCTATGCGGAGATCGGCGCAGCGGAGCAGGGAAGCGGCTTCGACCGGTTCGCGCTGGTGCCGGGTGAGGCCTATACCTATGTGACGGACAAGCAGACGTGGTATCACGCCGCAGGAGGCTTTACCGCGGCGGAGGGACTGACTGTGGACGCGCAGACGCCGGATACGATTGACGCGCTGGACAGTCTGTATCTGGCCACCAAGGGCACGAAAATACAGAGCAACGATCAGGTGTGTCTCGCCGTCCCGGCGGATGCGAAGCATGCATACGCTTTTTCTGTGGCAGATTACAGCAGCAGCCTGTACTGCTGGGCGAAGGCGGAGGGCTATACATTCACCGCCGTGGAGACGGGGAATACCATCAAACCCAAGGCGGCAACGGCTATGGGGCAGTATCTGACCAACTTCCTGAAAACCGGGGACGCTACGCAGACGCTGACCATCCGGGCTTCCCGCGATGGAGAGGGCGTGACCTTCTATCAGGACTACGTCATCACCATATATAGGACGCCCACGCTGACCGATAAAACGGGGCTTTCCCTGGCGGCAGAGGGTGCAGATGTGCCCATCGCCTATAAGACAGCAAGCGGAGAGGCGACGGGCTTTGACCGAAGTGTAACGGAGTACAGCGCCACCATTCCCCGCAGCGCGGAGAGCGTCACCGTGACGCTGAAGCCCTTCGGAAAGACCTACGGGCTGTATGTGAACGGCAAGCGGTACGCGCTGAGCGTGGACAGCGAGACGGGCGTACAGGCGGACACGGTGTCGGTAGAGATTCCGCTGAACAGTCAAAAGGACAGCGAGAGCGTCTCGATCACACCGGTCAGCCAGCAGATGCCAGTCGTCGCCCAACGGCGCAACTATCAGCTGACGCTGAACAAGAAGGAAGCGGTGCCTACCGCGTTCCGCGTGACGGACGGCAGCGGAAATACTGTCCGGGACGCGTTGGTATGCGTGTATGACGGCCGGACGCAGGCACGTATCTGGCCGGGCGGCGACGGCACGTTCGCACTGGTGGACACGCTGCCCTACACCTATGTGGTCACATGCAGGGGCTATGTAGGCGTGTCCGGCAGCTTCACCGCCGACGCGGAGAAGCGGGAGATAGCCGTCTCCATGAAAAAGGCGCCCGAAAGCAGCCATGGAGCGGGTATCACCTCTGACTGGAGCTCCTTCCGGGGAAGCGATACCTCCAACGGCGTGGTGGCGGACAAAACGCCCATTACGGCGGAGAACGCCGTGCTCAGCTGGGCATCCAAGCTGGGCGACGGGTACAGCTCCGGCGCCGTGGGCTGTCCCATCACCATTACGGAGGGCGGGTATGACTATCTGATCGTCTACGCCGCCGACAAGCTCTATAAGGTGGACGCGCTGTCCGGCGTGACGGTGGCGGTGGGGCAGATGGATCACAGCTCCAGCTTTGCCATCAACTCGCCCACCTACGCCGAGGGAATGATCTTCGTGGGACTGTCCAACGGCGCGGTGCAGGCCTTTGACGCCGCCACGCTGGAATCCCTGTGGATATACCGGGACAGGCTGGGCGGTCAGCCCAACTGCCCCATCACCTACCATGACGGGTACATCTACACCGGCTTCTGGAACAGTGAGGTGGCGCAGGCGAATCTGGTGTGTCTCAGCGTGACGGACGAGGATCCCGCGCAGACCACGGAGGATAAGCTGGCTACGTGGACGTATGCCTCCGCCGGAGGCTTTTACTGGGCGGGCGCCTATGTGTGCAGCGATTATCTGCTCATCGGCACCGACGATGGCGACAGCAGCTGCATCAGCGAGACTTCGGCGCTGCTGTGCATCGATCCCGCTGACGGGCGGCTGATGGATTCCGTCACCGGGCTGCGGGGCGACATCCGCTGCAACATCGCCCGCGACGGGGAGCGGTTCTATTTCACGTCCAAGGGAGGGTATTTCTACTCGGTGGCCGCGCCGGAGGAAAAGGGCGGCGACTGGCTCCTGGATGATGGCAGCCTGCGGGCGGTGGCACTGGAGAACGGCGGCGATGCGGCGCATCCGGCTATGAGCACCTGCACGCCGGTGGTGTACAACGGCCGCGCGTACATCGGCGTGTCCGGCACGGGACAGTTCACGCCCTATTCCGGACACAATATCACGGTCATCGATCTGACCGGCTGGAAGATCGCCTATTCCGTGCCCACGCAGGGCTATCCCCAGACCTCCGGCCTGCTGACAACGGCGTATGGCGCGGAGGACGGCACCGTGTATGTCTATTTCTTCGACAACTATACGCCGGGTAAGCTGCGGGTGCTGAAGGATGTGCCGGGACAGACCCGTGCGGAGCTGACATCGGAGGAGAGCTATACGGTGAAGGGCGTGACCAGCACCTACACCACGCCCTATGTGCTGTTTACCCCGGCGGACGCCCAGGCACAGTATGCTATATGCTCCCCCATCACGGACAGCTACGGCACCCTGTATTTCAAAAATGATTCCGCCCATCTGATGGCGCTGAGCAGTACCATTGAATCGCTGACCATTTCCAAGCTGCCGGACAAGACCTGCTATAAGGCGGGGGAGAGCTTCGACCCCACCGGTATGGAGATCACCATCACCTATGAAAACGGGCTGACGCGGACGATACCGGCGGAGCGGACAATGAATGGGACGGCCATACGTTACGCCGCATGGAATGAGGAGCCGCTGAAGGTGTCGGACGGGGAGGAATTCCTGATCCGGTTCGCACACAGTCTCTATCAGGACGGCGCGGACGGCGCGGGGACGAAGGTATATTCCCCGGCGGCGGTGCTGAAAATCACGGTGGAGCCGTCTATGGCCGGCGATCTGGACGGAAACGGCAAGCGGAATGCCGTGGACATGCAGAATCTGTTCACCTATCTCTCCACCGGTGTGATGGAGGGCGCGCTGGGCGGCGATGAGGAAGCCTACCGCGCGGCGGCGGACGTCAACGGCGACGGCGCGGTGGACATTCTGGACTATCAGGCGCTGTACACGACCATCAGGGCAGAGGAGGAAGCGGCATGAAAAATCACCATATCCGATCGAAGCTGCGCAGATTCCTGTGTCTGGCAGCGGCGCTGCTGATGCTGTGGCCGCAGACGGTCACAGCGGGCGGGCACATCACGGCGGCGGAAAAAAACTATACCGTCACGCAGGGCGGTATGCTCAAAATACCACTGGAGGAGGTCTTTACCGACAGGGAGGGACACGTGCTGACGTATTCCGTGGTCAAGGACGACAGGAACCAGGCTACAACGAACATTTCCGGGAGCACGTACTTCTTCACGTCGCGCACGGCGGGGGAGTATGCCCCGGTGGTGGCCGCCAGCTGCGGACAGGAGCGGGCGGAGGTCACGCTGCATATCACCGTGGAGCCGGGTGCTGAGGGTGACCCCCGGCAGTACGGCTATGACGAAACGCCGGCGGGGGAGGTGACGGTGTATGTGACCGTCTCCTCCGACGGCGTGCCCCTGATGGGTGAGGACGGAACGTTGCTGATGGGACTGCCGGTGACGGTACGGTATTTCGATCTGGCGGACTACGGCCGGCAGGATCTCTACCGCTGCGCCACACAGGGTGGTAAGGGCGGCTATGTGGGCGACACGGTGATCGAGCGTCCTACGCTGCTGCACCTGTACATCTGCCTGCTGGAGCGCTACTACATGGGCCTGCCGGCGGAGAAGTGCGGCAAGGGAACCAGCGGGCTCCTTGATTACAGGACAGATCAGCCGGTCACGAATATCAACGGTGAGACGGCCTACGAAAGCAGATTCGGCGCACTCCAGCTCACCGGCAGCAGCACCAGCATCTACATGAAGGAGTTCTGGGGACACGATGAAAACCTCATGTACTACCGGAATCACATGTTCCCGCTGATGGACACCGGATGGGGCTCCACCTGCGACTATATCCTCCTGTCGGACGGAGACACCATCGATGTGGCCATGTTCACCGACTGGAGCTTCTACAATAACGGCGGCGCGTTCTGCTGCTTCGATCAGGACCGCTACACCGTGACGGCAGGGAAGCCCCTGACGGTGCAGACGCTGAAGTATGATACGAAATCTGTCTCAGATGGCGGAACGGAGAGCTTTACGCCTATTGACAAGCTGACGTTAGGGGTCTATAATGACTCATTAGAGTGCGTTTATGCGCCATCCGGCGAAAACGGCTCCTACACCGTTGTGCTGGACAAGCCGGGAACGTATTATCTGCTGGGCATTGACCCCAATGCAGGGACAGAGGCCGCCCGCTGCGCACCGGCTGTGGCGCGGGTGACAGTCCGGGATGTGGGCGCTGCGCCTGAAGGCGGCGATGTCAACTGGGACGGCGCGGTCAACGTGGAGGACATGCAGGCGCTGTTCGGCCACCTGTGCGGCGAAAGTCCGCTGACGGGCGAGCTGCTGACTGCGGCGGATTTCAACGGAGACGGCGCGGTGGATATACTGGACTATCAGGCGCTGTATATGCGGCTGTTGTCCGCCCAGAAAAATTGAATAAAGGACGTTCCCTCCGGCCGGCAGGCCGGGAGCGGAATGGGGTGAGATGCCCCGCGAGTCGGTCACTGTGATGCCGCGCCTTCGGGCGGCGGATAAGTCAGATACGCTTGGGAATGTCCTTAGGCTCCTGCCTGTACCGGGAAGCTGATAAGCGGAATGACTGCGGCCACGCATGCGTGGACTGCATCCCCGGCCTTACGGCAGGAGCACGGAAATGTGCTTTTTGCCGTAAGGCTTTACTTTTAAGAAAAAGCAAAAAATGAAAAAGGAGATGCAGAACAGAGAAATGAACATCAAGAAACGTATCGTCTCCGCGCTGATGGCGCTGGTGATGACGCTGTCGCTGGTCAACAGCGCCGTGATCACCGCCTTCGCCGAGGGGACACAGTCTGCCGATCCCTCTACCGGGGAGACGCAGAATGCAGGCTATGAGCTGCGGGTGCTGACATTTGAGGATGCCGACTATAAGGGCGGCACCAATTTTGCCGGCAAGAGCGACTGGTCGAGCCTGATCGACAGCCCTCAGTACGGCGGCAGCATGCTGTACCCCAACGGCAGCGGCACCACGGACGAGAGCAAGGCGTACACCTGGTACGACGCCGGGAACACCGAGCTGAAGCATATGCTGCCCAAGAGCTGGGATAATTACTGCTATTGGGGCGGCGGTCATGCCGTGTCCAACTATGCTTCCAGTGATTATGTTACCAATGGCGACTTCAATCACCAGTTGACCGTGTACAAAGCGGGCGCCGAGGGCGATGTCCGCACCGGCGGCGGACACAACGGCTCCAACAACTTTGCCGTTCACTTCGGCTATAAGGACAAGTCCGGCTATACTGACAGCCAGATTCTGCCGTCCTTTGCCTTTGGCGACGGCGTGGCGCGTGTGATCGATCACATGTATGTCAACAACATCTGCTACGCGTTGAACTGCTACCTGAACGGCAACGGCCTGACCGCCAAAATCGGCGATGATGACTGGGTCAAGCTGACAGCCACCGGCTACGATGGGGAAGCGAAGACCGGCGAAGCGTCCATCTATCTGTGCAATGGCCCGAAGAACATCATTACGGATTGGACGAAGTTCGACCTGTCCGGTCTGGGCGCCGTCACCAAGGTGGAGTTCAATATCACCGGCTCCAGTGACAACGGCTACGGCTTCTCCCAGCCCGCCTACTTCGCCTACGACGATGTGGCGGTGCGGTTTGATCCCAACGCGTGCGTCCACACAGACGAGAACAAGGACAGAAAGTGCGACAAGTGCGGCGCAGACCTGAACAAGGCACCCAAGCTGGTGGAGGGCGTGAAGGACGTTACCGACAACTCGATCATCGGTGCGGCGTATCTGCTGCGCGACCTGCAGACCGGCAAGATCTTCGAGGACGCCGATGACAAGCTGAACGCCGAGAAGAATTACTTCTATCAGAGATCCACCGACAATGGGCAGACGTGGGGCGAGGAGCTGGGCTTCAGCGCGTCGCTCTTTGGTGCAACCACCATCTCCCTAACGGAAACGGAGCCGGGCACCTATATGTACCGGTTCTATGCAAAGGATGACTTCGGCGGTGACTCCCGCGGTAACGGCGAGGAAAAGACCTATTGGACGCTGACGCTTCATGTGGACAAGGCGGAAAATCTCGATTTCGATGTGAACTTCTACATCGGGAGGGATCAGAACTATAAGACCAACGGCAACAAGCTCCCCATCATCAAGCTGTGGAAGAGCGACGGCAAGTCCAACAAGGTGGGCGACGAGATCGCAGTGACCGATGCAGAGGATACAAAGAGCGGCTACAACTGCATGAAGGCCACGGTGAAGGGCGGCTGGTACGTCTATGAGGGCTATGGCTGGAACGCCGAGACGAAGGCATACGACGTTCCTCTGGGCGGTATGCAGATCAAGCTGCCCGCCGACAGCAACGTAGACGGCGCGGCCGCCGGCGGTACGGAGATCTATCTGCGGCTTCTGTCGATCTATACCACCTCCAAAAAGGTCGATGGCAGCAGCTTCACCAAGGATGATTTCACGGTGCGGGTAAGCTGCCCCATCATGCAGTGCGACGCCGTGATGGGCACGCCTTATATGGAAAGTGGCAAAACCTATTATCCCACGCTGTTTTATGCCGGCGGCAATGCCTGCCTGTTCAATGTCTATTACAATCCCACCGATACGGAAACCTACATTTTCTCACAGCAGATCAACCAGACGCTTACGGCAGGCAACTCTGTAAACACCAAATCCGGCAAGATAGACTCTGTTGTGAAGCTGACCGTCACCGTGCCGAAGACGGCAGATTTCGGGCTTTATTTCCAGTACAACAACTTCTATACGGCACAGCAGAAGACGCTGGTCGACTGGAAGGATAACGGGGATAATACCAAGACGGCTGTTTACGCCGTTTCCAAGAGCAACGGCAACTATACCTGGCGTATGACAGATACCACCGGTACGTATGTGACCAAGGGCGGCTGGCTGTCCAGCGTATCGAAGGATACGGATTATAGCTTTGACTTTGTCAACGGACAGACCAACAAGCTCAGCCATGACTTTTCCCAATTGGGCACACAGACGAGTAAGCGCGATGAGGCCGACCTGCAGGTCTTTGTCAGTGCTTCCGGCGCCAAGGCGCTGGGCAGCGGCACCGAGCGCATCCGCGCCTACCGCATGTGGGAGCTGATCGACAGCGACGCCGGTAATATCATGATGGAGCCGGACTTTGTCTGGACGAAGCTGTCCGGCCCCGCTACGATTTCTTATGCCGAGGATGCGGCCGGTGAGATAACCGGTACGCAGATCGATGGCGGCAACAGCCGCCACAACTGGGCTGATATCAACGCCAACGGCGGCACCAGCGTGTTTGCCGTCCGCTATGACGCCATCGACGTGGACAAGAGCAACAAAGCGACCCATGGCGGTTTCTACCCCGCCACCAACCCCGACCGCGTGAATTTCTTTATCGTGGCGGACGAGCTGGGCAAGGCGGAGGCACGGGTGCCCTTCAACGGTGACTTTGAAGCCAATTCCCGTCTGCCCGGCTGGGACTATATCTACGACACATGGTATTATCTGAGGACGGACACCGCCCCCAAGATGACCTTTACCACGCTGAACGCAGTGAAGGTGGAGTACGCCCTCGGTCTGACGAACGGCGCAACCATGGTGAGCACCGTATCCGACTTCACCGCGCTGACGGATGCGGAGGGTACATACACCGTTCCTCTCAAGGATATGAATAAGGATGCCAACAACTACGGCGGCACCGTTATCATCCGGATGACGGATAAGGACGGCAAGTGCAGCTATCAGCTGGTGAAGGTCGCCGGAGTGACCGCTAATGTGGAGAATGCCTCCAACAAGGGCGAGTCCATCATGCCCGGCGACAAGGTGACACTGTCCTTCGACGGCATGTACCGCTCTATCAACAAGATCTCCGGCGTCTTTAACCCCACGACTTTCAAACCCCGTTATACCGTGGCAGGGAAAGAGGTTGAGGGCACAACAGGGCAGTATCAGCAGATGGACACCTCTCGCATTACCTTCACCGTCCCTGAGGACATCGCCTTTGAGGACGGCAAGAACGAAACCGTTCTGACCGCCACAAACGGCTATGTGTACGGCAGTATGTATTCCGCTGCCAACCCCTTCAGCACCATGTACTACATGACCGATGCCGGTAAGGGCACCAACTTCAACGCAGTTACCGTGACCTTCGCCTTCCAGCACTTCGCGGATGTGGAGATCCCCGTGACCAGAAAGGTCTGGTACAACGTGGAGCTGAACATCACCGACGAGGCCGGCAAGAAGGTGGACGGCGCGACCGTTGTCCTGAAGAGCAGCGATGGCAAGGCTATCGAGCCGCAGGAGGATGGTACCTACAAGCTGGGCTATGGCTCCTACACCTACTCTGTCGCGAAGGACGGCTATGTGTGCTATAACGGCGAATGCAAGCTGAGCTCTGCGGATGCTTCCAGCGTGCAGGACGGCAAGTTGACCAAGAGCGTCAAGCTGGTCAAGTCCGCCGAGCGTGCATGGGACGGTAAGACCGCCACTGAGCCTGCCAAGGACGCCAACGGTGTCTACCAGATCAGCAGCGGCGCGGAGCTGGCATGGTTTGCCCAGCAGGTCAACAAGGGCGGCAACGCCAAGATCTCTGCTGTGCTGACCAACGATATTGAACTGGCAGGTTTCGAGTGGACGCCTATTGGCATGAACAGCTGGGGCAAGAAGTTTGCCGGTTCCTTTGATGGACAGGGTCACAAGATCAGCAATCTGTTCATCAACTATATCGGCACGAACACCCAGATTCCCTACAAGGGTCTGTTTGGTTATGTGGAAGGAAGCAGCTCCAAGCACGCCGTGATCCAAAATCTGACGGTGCAGGGCAAGGTTGTGCTTACCTCCAGTAAGAATGTGAGTGGTGCGTACTCCGGCGGCGTGATCGGCCGCGCGGATTATGCCGATATTACCAACGTCCATTCCGAGGTAAACGTGACGGTGAAGCGCGTGGGCGGCAACTGGGACAATCTGGGTGGTCTTGTCGGGTATGCCAACTATTCCACCACCATCAAGGATTGCTCCAACAGCGGGGATGTCACCGGTTATCGCTATGCGGGAGGCATTGCGGGCAACCTTTCCGGCAACAGCTCCATCATCAACTGCACCAACTCCGGTAATGTGACCTGCGCCGGCTCTGGCGCAGCCGGTATGGCGGCCAATGTGGGCAACGGCTGCGCTATTACGGGCTGCGTCAACAGCGGCACCATTAAGTCCACCGGCGCCAATGTGGGCGGCATTGCAGGTGATGTTGCCAAGGAGGCTGAGATCACGGATTGCTACAACAGCGGAAAGATTGACAGCAGTCAGAGCACCAGTGGCGCCGTGGTTGGTCGTGCGGCGGCTGGCGCCGTTATCAGGAATTGCTACTTTGCCGCGGGCACTGCCGCCAAGGGCGTCGGCTCCGCCGCGGACGCCGAGACACAGAAGGCGGAAGCTGCCGACATCGTGGCTCGTGTGGCAGCTCCCGAAAGCGCTGAGGCCGGCAAGGACGTGACCTTCAGCATCTACATGAACGCGGCTGGCGGGCTGGCCTGCGCCCAGATGAAGCTGGCTGTCACCGGCGGCGAGATCACCGCCATCCAGCAGGGCAGCGGTCTGGCGCTGGGCAAGGACGGCAAGTTCAAGGGCGAGAACAGCAAGATGTCCTTCTTGGACAACACAGCTCCTGCCGCTAATGGCATTCTGGTGGCCACCGTTACCGTCCGCGTGAATGACTTCGCGGATGAGGTGAAGCTGACCGTCAGCGATGCTGTGGCTGGCATCAGCGGCGATACCGCTGATAAGGCTGTCAGTGTGATGAACGCTGATGTGGCGGTCGATAAGGTCTACACGGTCAGCGAGTCCGAGTTCGCGCCGGGTCTGTATCTGGTCACGTACATCAAGGACGTGCCGGAGGGCAAGTCCATTACCTGCAGCGGTAAGGGTATGCTGCTGGCTGACGGCAACAAGACCGTGACGCTGATGAGCGGTGACGCTGCCGATAAGCTGAAGAACAGCTCCTTCGCTGTCAGCGACAGCGCTGCCGTGGCCGTCAAGTACGGCGACGTCAATGAGAACAGCAAGATCAACATCGTGGACGCGCAGATCGCGCTGGATGTGGGCAAGGGCATCTACAAGGATACCAAGAAGGTGTCCGTGGCCGGTCTGCTGGCCGCTGATGTGAACCACGACAACGTGGTGGATGCCAAGGATGCGTATTCCATCCAGATCTACGTTCACTACAACGCCTTTACCGTTCCGGCCGGTAACTGAGTTATGACCGTTCCCCGGAGGTGCGCATGATGCGCACCTCCGGGGCGCCGGTGTATTTCTGACAGAGGAGGGAGCCTGTGAAAAAAGCAATATGTGCGCTGTGCAGCTTGCTTCTATGTGTGCTGTGCATCTGCCCCTCCTTTGCCGCGCAGGGGGAGTACACGCTTACGCTGCAAATGAGCGGCAGTGCCGCCGTGGGCGAGCCGCTGACCGTTTCGCTGCTGCTGAGCGTACCGGAAGGGGAGACGCTGGAGCACTACGCCGTAGCCACGCAAATAAGCTATGACACGGCTGTGCTGCGGCTGGAAAGCACCGCCGCCCACGAGGATCTGACAGTGACGGACGGCGGCGCTGTACGGGGCAGCACCCGGCGGCTGGTGAAGCTGAGCAATCGCTCCATGGGGACGATGAAGGGAACGTGGGACAATCCCGCCGTGCTGCTGACCATGACCTTCGTCCCGCTTGCGGCGCAGGACACGGAGATCACCGTCTACCGGCACGGGATAGGTACCGCCTCCGGCGGCGATGCGGAGGTGACGGTACACGACCTTACCGTCCATCTTGCGCCAGACATCAGGTCAGAGTTTGACCTGAACAACGACGGCGTTACCGATATTTCTGATCTGCAATTTCTTTACGACTACCTGTCCGGCGGCTTGACGGACGAGGGGGACATACACGACAGAGCCGACTGCAACGGCGACGGCTCGGTGGATATTCTGGATTACCAGCAGCTGTACCAGCTGCTTACCGCTCCACAGGAGGGCTAACGAATGAAAAGACGACTTTTACCGCTGGCCGCGCTGCTGTGCGCTGCTGTTCTGTGCATGACAATGGCGTTTGCGGCGGAGAGCTATACCATCTCCATTGACGTGCCTGCCGGGACAAAGGACGCCGGCAGCAGCTTTACTGCGGATATCACACTGCACGGCAGGGCAGGGGAGAGCGCTCCCTCGACCTTGCAGGTGGATGTGATCTACGCCGGGTGCGTCTGTACCGACGCTGTCACCACGGTGTCGGACGCGCTGGTTACTTATGCGGAGGGACGGCTGTGCATCAGCTATCTGGAGCAGAAGGCCGTGTTTGATGAAAACGGCGCTCTTACGCTGGGCACCGCTACGTTTACAGCGGGGAGCACCAACGCTGTTCTGACTGTCAGCGACAGCGCTGCCATGACCAACGGTGAGGAGGCCTCTGTCACGCTGCCGCAGGCCGTGACGGTCGCCATTTCCGGTGCGACTGTTACGCCGGAGGTCAAGGTGGAGAAGGACGGCACCGCCTCCATCGACGGGACAGTGGTGGCCGGTACCGGCACCGCGTATGAGCCGGAGGAGGCCACAGCTGACGGCACGGGCACAGGGGATACAGACGCAGCTGCAAGCACAGATACAGCCGCTGCGGATAAGGAAGCCCATGATACACCGGCAGGGGAGACGCATACCGCATTGTGGGTAGCTTTGGCGGCGGTGGTCATTGCCTGTGCGGTGCTGCTGATAGTGAAAAGGAGAGGGGCAACAAAATGAAGCTGAAGGGTATTTTCACGGCGCTGCTGGCGGCGGCGCTGGTGTGCCTGCTGCCGGTCACGGCACTGGCCGACGCGGAAACGCAGCCGGCGCTGCTGCTGTCCGCATCCCAGACACTGGTTGAGCGATATAACACGTTTACCGTGGATGTTTTTCTGACGGGCACTCCCG
>OIXU01000485.1_pt1 | contig 14024 bp, 12 predicted proteins | sample 1587921 | NCBI WGS metagenome assembly OIXU01 (sample SAMN03283238) | human gut metagenome | biome: human-associated habitat; material: feces | host: Homo sapiens | place: Peru | collected 2012
ACGAAAGGGCGCTGACCTTCTGGTCGCGCCCTTGAAGTTGAACGTCAGATTGTCCAAATGCGGCCCGCGCAGCGTCGGCCCGTTACGGCGTTTGGTAAAACGCCGTAACTAAAAGCGGTTACCGCGGAAGCCGCCGCCGTTGCGGCCGCCGCGATCGCCACCGCGACCGCCACGGTCGTTACCACGGTTGCCGCCAAAGCCGCCACGGTTGCCGCCGCGGTCGCCATAGCCACCACGGTTGCCGCCAAAGCCGCCGCGACCGCCACGGTCGCCGCCACGGTCACCAAAGCCGCCACGGCCACCGCGATCGCCACCGCGACCGCCACGGTCGCCGCCACGGCCACCGCGATCGTCACGACCGCCGCGAGGACCGCGGTCCTCGTCCAGGCCCATGGCGACGAGCGGGGCGATAACCTTATCGAGGGCAGCCATGAGCTCGGTGGCCTCCTCGTAAGAAAGCTCGGGCAGGAGCTTCTCCTTCTTGTTGGCAAGCTCGGTCAGGCCCTCGGCGGCATCCTCGGCAGCGAAGACGACGATCTTGCGCATATCGCCCTCGGCGTCGTCGATGCGACCGACCAGGTCGGCAGCCTCGGCCTCGGCCATCAGGCCATCGAGCTCACGAAGGCGCATGCCCAGCAGGTCGGACATCTCCTTCTGCTCCATCTTGGGCTTGAGGTCAAGGAGCTTGATGGCGCGCTCGATGTTCGCCATGCGCTCGGCCTTGGCCTCCTCCTCCTTGGAAATAGCAAAGCGACGGCTGCGCAGCAGGCGGGCGGCCTTCTGCATCTTGTCCATCAGCTCTTCGTCATCGTAATCAGCGGCGGCCTCGACAACCTCGGCCTCCTCCTCGGCGGAAACCTCGTCAGCAGCCTCAACCTCGGCAGCTTCGGTCTCCACGGTCTCGACTGCCTCGACCTCGGCAGCCATGGTCTCGTTCTCGGTCTCGTTCATGATCTCTTCGTTCTCAGACATGAGACTCCTTCTTGGCCCTCTCGGGCATCATCGCCCCATTCGCGGGGCCCGTCGCGCACTCTTTGCGCTTATAAATCATGCCTCTCGGCAAAACGTCCATTAGTTTATGGTGTCGTCCGTCAATCTAGCTGCAGAATCTATGTGCACACATTAATGCGACATGTGCGACTCGCGACGAGCGTACACAATCGACACCGCAAATCCGACTACGGCGATTATGGCCGCCACGCGCACGGCAGCGGCAAAACCAATGGCCTGGGCAACGCCAGCTGCCGTGCCCGCAGCGCCGGCAGCTACCGCAGAGCTCGAAAGCAGACCGATAAACAGCGAAGGGCCAAACGATGCGGCAATCATGTTCCACGTATTGAGCAGCGCCGTTCCATGGGGATGCTGGGCGGCAGGCATCGTCTCCAAACCAGCCGTCTGCGAGGGGCTCAGCACCAAGCCAACACCGGCGTACACCACGACGGTCAGCGCCACGACAACACCGATGTTCATGCTTGCCGCCGTCATCGAAATGGTAATCTGACCCACAGCGATCAGGGCAAAACCAATCGGCAGCAGCGGCCATGCGCCATGAGCATCCATCACGTGTCCGCCCGCAATCGAGGTCACTGCGTTAAAGGCAATTGCGGGCAAAATAAACAGGCCCGCGGCAAGCGCCGTCATGCCGTATGCGCCCTCAAAATACAGCGGCAGCAAAACGCTCATCGAAAACGTCGTCATCATCGACACGACAACGAGCAGGCATGCCGGCCAAAAACGGACGCTTGCCATGGGGCGCACGTTGAGCACCGGATGCTCGAGCCTAAGCTGACGAGCAGCAAACAGGCCAAGCAGCACAAAGGCGACAACAAGTGCCACGATGCCGTTCGCCACATTGGCAGAGAACTCACCGACGGAGTACACAAATGCCGTAATGCCGGCCGCCAGCAAAACAACTGAGAGGATATCGAGCGAAACATCCAGGCGCTCGCCAACGTTTTGCACGAGCTTTGCACCCACGACGGCAACCACGATACCGCCCACCAGTGGGACGATAAACACTGCCCTCCAGCCAAACAGGGTGCACATAAGGCCGCTAATCACGGGACCAAACGCCGGTCCCAACGTGATGCAAGCACCGCCCAGGCTCAAATACAGGCCGAGCTTCTCGCGCGGAGCGCAGGACAGCACCACGTTCATCATGAGCGGAAACAGGATACCCGAGCCCGCAGCCTGCAGAATACGGCTCGGCAGCAGCACCGCAAACGACGGCGCCAGCAGGCACAGAATCTCGCCGGCGACCATGCAGCCGCATGCGAAGAACAGCAGCTTGCGCGTCGAGAAGCGGCCGGACAGGAAGGCCATGATGGCCGTAAAGATAGACGTCACGATCATGTAGCCCGAAACGAGCCATTGCGCCGTGGTCGCGCCCACCGAAAAGGCAGCCATGATATCGTGCAACGCCACGTTAATGATGTTCTCGTTAAACGCAGCGACAAAGGCGGCAACATACATCACGACAAGAAACGCCGAGTTCGCCGATGATGATTGAGTTTGCTTCTGGGATTTGGTCCCCATGAAATTCCTTCCTCTTAGAACGACAAATGCATCGCCCTAGAGGAATAGTCCAGGGCGAAAATGAGCCCTAGACTTACACCGGACAGCGCAAACGGCGCATCCGGCAACATGGTTCAACATCGAAAGATTGTAACGCGAGCACACGGCATGGTCCCCGCGTTATTATTGAAAGTCCACGAAAGCATGAGATGCAAGGAGCCCGCCATGATCAAGCCCATCATGAAGTCCGAGTTCTTTTTACGCCTGCCCTCCGAAGATGCCGGCCCAGAAGATGCCGCGACCGGGCAGGATCTTCTGGACACGCTGCACGAGCACGAGCATGAGTGTGTAGGCCTCGCCGCCAACATGATTGGCGTGCGCAAACGCATCATCTGCGTAAAGGACGGCAGCAGGTCGTTGCTCATGTACAACCCGCAGATTCTTGAGCAGGTTAACGCCTACCAGACAAGCGAAGGATGCCTTTCGCTGATCGGCGAGCGCCCTTGCACTCGTTATCGCCGCATTAAGGTGGAGTATCTGGACGAGAACTTCGTCCACCGTATCAAGAACTTCTCGGGCTACATCGCCGAGATCATCCAACACGAAATCGACCACTGCCAAGGAATCGTAATCTAGTTCCGCCGATTCAAGAAAGCTCCCTGCAGCAAAACAACTGCAGGGAGCTTTTCATAGTGCGGAGCTTCTATCCCACTAGCTCTGGCGGTAGTGATCGAAGAAGTCGGCGAGGTCTTCGAGCGACTCTTTGAGCACTTCCATGCGCGGCAGGTACACGATGCGGAAGTGGTCGGGCTCGGCCCAGTTAAAGCCGCCGCCGCGCGTGATCAGGATCTTCTTCTCGTGCAGCAGGTCGAGGGCGAACTGCTCGTCATCGGTGATGTTGAACTTCTTCACATCCATCTTGGGGAAGATGTAGAACGCCGCGCGCGGCTTGACCACCGAGATGCCGTCAATCTTGCTGAGCGCCTCGTACACAAAGTTGCGCTGCTCGTAGACACGGCCGCCCGGGCGGATGTAGTCGTTGACCGACTGATGGCCGCCGAGCGCCGTCTGGACGATCGACTGAGCCGGCACGTTGGAGCACAGGCGCATGTTGGAGAGCATGTTGATGCCCATAATAAAGTCGCTCATGCAGCGCTGGTTGCCCGAAAGCACCATCCAGCCAATGCGATAGCCCGCGATCATGTGTGACTTGGACAGACCGCTAAAGGTGACGCAGGGCAGATCGGGGGCGAGCGAGGCAATCGAGACGTGCTCGTAGCCGTCCATGCACAGGCGGTCGTAGATCTCGTCGGCAAAAATCATCAGCTGGTGCCTGCGCGCGACCTCGACGATGCCCTCGAGCACCTCGCGCGGATAGACGGAACCCGTGGGGTTGTTGGGGTTGATGATGACGAGGGCCTTGGTCGCGCTCGTGATCTTGGACTCCATATCCTGCAGATCGGGATACCAATCGGCCTGCTCATCGCACAGATAATGCACGGGATGACCGCCGGCAAGGGTTGCGCACGCCGTCCACAGTGGATAATCGGGGCTGGGGATCAAAATCTCGTCGCCATTGTCGAGCAGCGCGTTCATCGAAAGCTGAATGAGCTCGGACACGCCGTTGCCCGTGTAGATATGCTCCATCTGAACGTTGGGCAGGCCCTTGATCTGCGAATACTGCATGATCGCCTTGCGCGCAGAGAACAGGCCGCGCGAGTTGGAATAGCCTTCGCAGTCGGGCAGCTGCTGGCGCATGTCCTTGATGACCTCGTCGGGCGTGCGGAAACCGAAGGGCGCCGGGTTGCCAATATTGAGCTTGAGGATGCGCTCGCCCTCGTCCTCCATACGGGCGGCCTCGTCGACGACGGGGCCGCGCACGTCATACAGGACGTTATCGAGCTTGGTGGATTTAGAGAAAGTACGCATGGTGGTGCTCCTTGCAATTTGAGCCGCGGGGCTAGGTTCGGATTTGGCAACGTTATGGGACGAGGGCGTCTCGCCTTGGTCGGCGTCACTGGCGAGCAGCCAGGTAACATCGACCTCCAAAATACGGGCGAGCAGCTCTGCCACATCGCGCCGCGGGATCGTCTTGCCGCTCACATATTGGCTCATCTGACTCTTGCCGAGTTTTTTGCCGAGCATCTCCGATGTGCGGATTACGTCCGACTGGCGAACGTCGCGATCGGACATAGCCTGTCGCAGGCGATCGCTAAACGTCTCTTGGGCCACAGGAACCTCCTTGCTGGCAAAGTTCAATTTATAGAACACGAATTGAACCCGAGTTCAATTTAGGCAGCAGTATAGCGCGGTACCACATCGGAAAGTTCAATTTCACAACAAAATGTTCCGAGCCCCAAGATTTGCCCCAAAGTGGACAACGGGTACGTGCATTTAGAGATATTCAAGGAAACGAGCCGCAGCAAGCGAAACGTCAGCTGTGCGATATATGGCATTGATCTGGCGATGGGGACGCCCCTCCAGCGGCCGAATAGCGACATCGAACTGACAGCGGCGCAAGATAAGTGCCGGAAGAACGCTCACGCCCAGACCGTCCTCGACCATGGCCATAATTGCATAGTCATCCCAGGTCGACAGCTTAGAGCGTACCGTTAGGCCCGCACGGCGGAACAGTGGCGTAATCTCGTCATCACTTCCGCGTTCCAGCAGAATAAACTGCTCGTCGGCCAAATCGGCAAGAGAAACGGCCTTTGCAGTAGCAAGTGAAGAGTTTGCCGGCACCACCGCCATCAGTTCATCTTGCACCAACGCTCGCGATGTCATGCCGGCGCCGCGCGGCTCGCGCGGGATAAAGCCCAGGTCGCAACGACCTTCCGCCACCCATTGTTCAATCTCCGAGTAATCACCCATCAGTAGCTCATAATCGACATCCGGATGATCGGCACGAAAACGCGCAATGACCGGCGGCAGGACATGGGTCGCCACACTCGAAAACGTACCGATGCAGATTTTGCCGCGCATAAGCCCACGCATCTCGTCCACGTGTCGCTGCAGGCGGCCAAACTCCTCGCAGAGCGCCTCGACCGCTGGCATGATCTGACGTCCATCGGCAGAAAGCACCACGCCCTCGCGGCTGCGATCGAGCACTTTAAAGCCCCAATCGGCCTCAAGATCGCCCACCATGCGGCTCACGCCCGATTGCGAATAGCTCAGGCGCTCAGCGGCGCGCGTAAAGCTTCCGGCGCGTACCGTCTCGAGCAGCACTTGCATCTTTTGAATATTGGTCTCCAAGGCACGTCCCCGCCTTTACATGAGTATTTGTCATGTCAACCATGCGTTATATTCGCTTTTCTTCTATAGCCCGCTACCCCATAGTAAACATGCACGGATATAGAGGGGACGGCATTGCATGAACAACGGATTGGCTACGTACTTAGCATCATTGCTACTGTTTGGATCCAACGGCATCATTGCCGCCGCGATCGCGCTGCCGAGCTCCGATATCGTACTGTTGCGCACGCTTTTGGGCGCACTGTCGCTTGTTGTCATTCTTGCCATCACCCAGCGTCATAAGTTGCAGGCGCCATCTCGTCCCCGCGAAGCTGCGGCTCTTCTCCTTTCGGGAGCCGCGCTGGGCGCCAGCTGGATTTTTCTGTTCCGCGCCTACCAGACGATCGGCGTCGGCGTATCCTCGCTGCTGTACTACTGCGGCCCCATCATTGTCATGGCGCTCTCCCCGCTCATCTTTGGCGAAAAATTGACCGGCGGCAAAATCGCCGGGTTTATCGCCGTTGCTTGCGGTGCTTTTCTCATTGCAGCGCAAGGTCTAGGCGGCAATATGCCCATTGCGGGTATCGCCTGCGGCATCGCCTCGGCATTTTGCTATGCGCTGATGGTCATCGCTAGCAAGGGTGCGCCACACATCGAAGGCCTCGAGAACTCCACGCTCCAGGTGAGCGCCGCCTTTGTGACCGCGCTGGTCCTCACGCTCATCACGCAGGGCGCGCCCTCGTTCCTGTCCGCCGGCATCGCCGCAGGCATCGATTGGCGCGCCGTCGTCATGCTCGGCGTCGTCAACACCGGCATCGGTTGCCTGCTCTACTTTAGCGCCGTCGCCAAACTGCCCGTGCAGACCGTCGCCGTCGTCGGCTACCTTGAGCCGCTTTCGGCCGTCGTGTTCTCGGCCGTCCTTTTGGGCGAAGCCATAACACCGGTCCGCCTGATGGGCGCCGCGCTTATCATCGGCGGCGCGATTTTTTGCGAACTCGCCGGCAGACGCGCAAACGCCAAGGCTGGCATCGCCCAGACAGCACGTGCTTAAAAGCCCCTGCTTTGAAATGCCCCTGCGTACATGAATAATCCCCAGCTGGGGATTATTGTCTAAAATAACCCGATGTGCCAAACTGCTCTTATATGTATAAAGATGGCATAAAGGTCTACTGCTCGTGGCAGAGGCCAGATGTCCAAGGGAGTCCACGTGGCACACAACAAGCTGGAGGCAAGCCTCCAAGACCAGCGTAGTCAAGGCGGACATGGAGCCATTCCCCTCTCCGCTGGCATGCTGCTCGTAACGCTCGGCGTCGTCTATGGCGACATCGGCACGAGCCCCATGTACACCATGAAATCAATCGTCGCCAACAACGGCGGCATCGGCACCGTCAGCGAGGACATGATTCTGGGCGCGCTTTCGCTCGTCATCTGGACCATGACGCTCGTGACCACGGTCAAGTACGTGGTTATCGCCATGAAGGCCGATAACCACAACGAGGGCGGCATCTTCGCCCTGTTTAGCCTGGTGCGCAAAGTGGCACCGTGGCTGATTCTGCCCGCCATGATCGGCGGCGCGGCATTGCTCGCCGACGGCATCCTTACCCCTGCCGTCACGGTCACCACAGCCATCGAGGGCTTGCGCACCATTGAGTGGGGCCATGCGCTGCTGGGCGACGGTCAGACCAATGTGATCATCATCACCATCATCATTATCTGCGGCCTGTTTGCCATGCAGCGCGCCGGCACCTCGTCGATCGGCAAGCTGTTCGGCCCGCTCATGACGCTGTGGTTCCTGTTCTTGGCTGGTGCCGGCCTGTTCAACATGCTCGGCAACCTGTCCATCCTGCGCGCGCTCAACCCCATCCGCGGCATCATGTTCCTGTTCTCGCCCATCAACCATTCGGGCATTATGGTGCTCGGCTTCGTCTTTCTGTCGACGACCGGTGCCGAGGCGCTCTACTCGGACATGGGCCACGTGGGCAAGGCAAACATCTATGCATCCTGGCCGTTTGTTAAGGCGGCCCTTATCCTCAACTATCTGGGTCAGGGCGCTTGGCTGCTCGCCAATAACTCCAACCCCCAGATGCTCGCGATGGATATCGTCAACCCGTTCTACATGATGCTTCCCGAGCCCCTGCGCCCCTTTGCCATCGTGCTTTCGGCCGTGGCGGCCATCATCGCCTCGCAGGCGCTTATCACCGGCTCGTTCTCGCTGGTATCCGAGGCAACGCGCCTCAACCTTATGCCGCATCTGCGCATCCACTACCCCAGCGACACCAAGGGCCAGCTCTATATTCCGCTTGTCAACAACATCATGTGGGTCGGCTGCATCTTCATCGTGCTGCTGTTCCAGAACTCCGAGCGCATGGAGAGCGCCTATGGCCTCGCCATTACCGTGACCATGCTCATGACCACGACGCTTTTGACGAGCTACATCGCCGGCATCCTCAAGCACAAGCTCGGCGCCTGCGTCTTCGCCCTGCTCTTTGGCGCCATTGAGCTCTGCTTCTTCGCCTCGTGCCTCACCATGTTCTTTGACGGCGGTTACGTCATGATCTTCTTGGCCTCGCTGCTGTTTGGCCTTATGTATGTGTGGCGCCGCGGCACCGCCATCGAGCGCACGCAGACGATCCTGCTGCCCGTCTCCAAGTACATCGACCAGCTTGATCGTCTGCGCAACGACGAGACCTATCCCGTACTCGCGGACAATCTGGTGTTCCTCACCAACAGCCCCGACCCGCTCACGCTCGACCGCGACGTGCTCTATTCCATCTTGAACAAGCACCCCAAGCGCGCCAAGGCATACTGGTTCATCAACGTGCACGTTACCGACGAGCCCTATACGCACGAGTATTCCGTCGAGACCTTTGGCACGGACTTTTTGTTCCGCGTGCGCCTGGACCTGGGCTTTAAGGTCAACCAGCGCGTCAACGCCTACCTGCGCCAGATCGTCGGCGACCTGATGGCCTCGGGCGAGCTGCCGCCGCAGCACCACACCTACTCCATCTACGAGACGCGTGGCAACGTGGGCGACTTCCGTTTTTGCATGCTGCGCAAGATGCTCGCCCCCGAGACGGACATCAACCGCAACGACCACCGCGTCATGGCCATCAAGTACGCCGTCCGCCGCGCCTGTGGAAGCCCGGCACGCTGGTACGGCCTTGAGAACTCGGCCATCATCATCGAGTATGTGCCCCTCTTTGCCCGCATGCGCCCGGCAGTCAAGCTCGTACGCACCCAAGTTCCGCTCGAGGTTCAGGTCGAGGAGGCCGAGGAAATGGAAGTCGACATCTTCTCGGACGACCTGGTCAACGGCAACGAAGCCGGTAGGAATATGAGTGTCGATCCTACCGAACAGCTCGAAAGCGTCGCCGACACGCCCGAGCAGCAACAACTCGACGGCCTCGAGAGCGTCCAGCTCAACGACGCCAACTTCTAGCGCCGTCACGCATCGACGACAGCGGCCCTGTACCTCGCGAGAGATGCAGGGCCGCTTTGTATTGCAGTAAAGCTATCGGCTACGAACGACGCGGTTCGGGAACCACGAGCCTATCGGGGCTCGCGCCTTCGGCATCCATTAGGCTCACGTAGCGAATCGACGGGTCCTCGTACGTTGAGTAATAGTAATTGCCCGTTCGCGCGCTAAAGCAGCCGGTGTAAATGGTCTTCTCGAACTTGCCGTCACCCATCTTGGACGCGCCCTCGATCATCGCCACGCCCTCGAGCGAGCGGAACATGCGGAGGACGTTTTCGGCCTCGCTCTCCTTTTGCGGGTAATTGGCGTTAAGATATGCCGCCTTTACAAAGCGACTCGGTGAATAGCAGTCGCCCGGAATGCCACGCATGCCGGCGCCGGCGCCATAGGGCTTGAGCTCGGCGCCGCGCCACGTTGCCGTCTGCGGAAAATCGTTCGTGGCGGTGATATAGGTGCGCAGATTTTCCATGTGCCACGGGAAGGTCGGCTGGTTGGCGAGGGTGTCGACCGGATCGTCGTATACATGCAGGCCGTCGGCCATCATCTCGACCACGATGCTGCGCTGGCTGTCGCCGATAATCCAATGGAGCAGCGACACGCCCAGACCCTCGCCTGCGGACTTGGCGACAATCGCCGTGTTGCGCAGCGCGGCCTCGACCTCATCGACCGTCGAGAACGTCGACGCCACCCACAGGGGAAACTCGTAGGCTGCAATGTTGGTCTTGCCCTCAACAGGGCCCTCGGCATACTCGGCATAGCCGGGAAAGTTAAGGCCCGCCACGGCGAGGCCCGCGTCGTTACCGCAATCAAAGAACATGGGGTAGTTCTTGTAATCGATGCACATGCCAATCACCGCATGCGCAGCCGTCGCATCGTCGATAAACGAATACGGAATATGGAACCCGCGCGGCATAACGCGGACCTGCTGGCCATAGTCAAAGCTCCAGTCGAGGTTGCGACCCAAATACATGTGGCCGGAATTATCGGTAAATCGAATGCTCGTGCACATAGCGCCTCCTAGCTTTACGTTCTTGCTAAGGTCATTGTCTCCAAACAAAGAGGCGCTAAACAACAAAGCCCGGACATGACAACAATGTCATGTCCGGGCCAAAAGGCACCGGTTTGATCCCCGACCGGATCGCTCGACCAGAAATAACCGAACAGATCGGTTTAAAGTGTCGAGGTGCCGCAGATTGACGTGAAAGAGGAGCGCAGCGTACTAATAGTACGTAAGCGACGATTGAACGCCAAGGTGCGGTGCATCGGCGCTTTAAACCAACTTTCCAAGACAGTGGTCGATCATGTGTTGGATCATTTGTGCTTCGAAGCCGACGAAGTCCTGCTTGCGCTCGCGCATCTTGCCGTCGACGATCACGTCATAAGCGACCTTGCACTTGATATAGCGCGTGGACTTGGTGACCTCCTCGTGCGTCAGGCAGCTCTCCTCCATCTTGCTGGCACCCAGGCCAAACACCAGACGGGGGTTGTAGAGCACATGGGGCTCGCCGGCATCGTCCAGATAGACGCAGACCTTCTTGGTGACGCCGATCTGGTTGGCGGCAAGGCAGCCGGCATCGTCGAGCGACTTGATGGTATCGATCAGGTCCTGGGCCACCGACTCGTCCTCGACGGTCGCAACCTCGCAACGCTGGGACAGAATAGCCTCGTCGTGGCAGAGCTCTTTAATCATACGTTCCTCCATAGGGGTCGTTGTAACTGCTTAAGTATACGGTACTACACATTTTCATACGGAAAATACCGCCCGTCTGCTACATTGCGCCGAACATCAACATGTGGGGAACACCAATCTTGCAAAGGCGATATAGTAGGTAAGTTCGTGTCAATCGGCCTAAACTCGGGGCCGAACAAGGAAAGGGTATGCATGGACGAACTATTTCACGTCAGCGAGCGCAAGTCCACAATCGGGACCGAACTTCGCGCTGGACTGACAACGTTCCTGGCAATGGCCTACATCATCGCCGTCAACCCCGCGGTGCTCTCGGGCGCCGGCATCGATGCGGGAGCGCTCGCTTGCGCCACCTGCCTGGGCGCTGGCATCATGACCATCTGCATGGGCATCTTCGCTAACCGCCCGCTCGCCTGCGCGTCGGGTCTGGGCATCAACGCCATGATCGCGGGCATCACCACCACCATGTGCGGCGGTGACTGGCACGTGGCCATGAGCGTCATCTTCCTCGAGGGTGTCGTCATCTTGCTGCTCGTCCTTTGCGGCCTGCGCGAGGCCATCATGGACGCCATCCCCGTGGTTCTGCGCCACGCCATCTCGGTGGGCCTGGGTCTGTTTATCGCCATGATCGGTCTGTGCGACGCCGGCATCATCACCGCTGGCGCCGGTACGCTCGTCGGCCTGGGCGATATCACCTCCCCCACCTTTATCGTCGGCATCATCTCCATCGTCGTGACGGTTGCCCTGGCCTCCCGCAACGTGCCGGGCTCGCTGCTCATCGGCATCATCGTCGCCGTTATCGCCGGTATCCCGCTGGGCGTTACCCACGCCCCCGAGGGCCTCATCGCCCCGCTCGACTTCTCGACCTTTGGCGCCCCGTTTGCCAGCACCGCCGATGGCAACATGGCCATCGTGAAGGTTCTGACCGACCCGATGCTGCTCGTCGTCGCTTTCTCGCTGCTCATGAGCGACTTCTTCGACACCATGGGTACCGCGATGGCCGTCGCCAAGCAGGGCGAGTTCCTGACCGAGGACGGCAATGTCGAGGACATTCGCCCTATCCTGGTCGTTGACTCCGTGGCCGCCGCTGCCGGTGGCTTTATGGGCGTCTCCTCCATCACCACCTTCGTCGAGTCCACCTCTGGCGCCGCCGACGGTGGCCGCACGGGCCTCACCTCCGTCACCACCGGCGTGCTGTTCATTCTCGCCGCGTTCTTCTCCCCCGTCGTCTCCATCGTTTCCAGCGCTGCCACCTGCGGTGCTCTGGTCTACGTCGGCTACCTCATGATGAGCGAAGCCTCCGAGATCGACTGGTCCGACGTCTCCGAGGGCTTCCCGGCGTTCATGATCGTCGCCGGTGTGCCCTTCACCTACTCCATTTCTGCCGGCATTGGCCTGGGCTTCATCGCCTACGTGGTCGTCGCGCTCTTTAAGGGCGAGGCTTCCAAGATCAAGCCGCTCATGTGGATCGCGGCCCTCGCCTTCCTCGTCTACTTCTTCGTGGCGTAGCGGCACAGTCTGCCAAAGCAGAACACCAAAGCGCGGAGTCGCCATGCGGCCCCGCGCTTTTCTTTTGTCGACAGCGCACATACACCGGCGTGCGACAATCGAAGCTATCGAGGCCGCATACATTGAGAGAAGCCCATCATGGAAGCGCACCAAAAGCAGGTAACCGTATATTCAGAGCATGCAGAACGTGTGCCCACCATCTATCTTCCCGTTGTCATGGGCAACGGCAGCGAGGTCTACAGCCGCTGCCGCGAACTCGATTGCCCGCCGTTCACCCTTGTTGCCATTGGCGGACTCGACTGGAATCGTGAGCTGAGCCCCTGGGCATGCGATGGTACCGTACGCGATAGCGAGCCCTTTGGTGGGCAGGCTGCCGGTTTTCTTGATGAGCTGCTGAATCAGATAATCCCACAGGTCGAATCATCACTTCCCTGCCCGCCTTCCTGGCGTGGCATTGCCGGTTATTCGCTGGCGGGCCTCTTTTCGCTTTGGACCCTCTGGCAAACCGACGCCTTTGAGCGTGCAGCGAGTGCATCGGGGTCGCTGTGGTTTCCTGGCTTTATCGACTATGCTCACGAGCACACGATGGCAGTTACGCCCGACTCCGCCTACCTGTCGCTTGGCAAAAAGGAGACCAAGACACCCAACCGCATGATGCGACACGTACTCGACGATACGCGCACGATGGAAGAGCTGCTTATCGAGCGTGACATTCCAACAACGCTGGAGCTCAACCCCGGCAATCACTTTGCCCAAACTGACCTGCGCATGGCGCGCGGCATCCACTGGATACTGACGCATTAAAAATGGCGTCCACGCGTACATACGCATGGACGCCATTTTTAATTTGGCTGAACGCAGCTACTATTCAGCAGTCTCCTCAAGCTCGGAAGTATCGAACTCAAAATCATTGCCGGGCAGAATCGCGTTGAGCACAATGCCCACCAGCGAGCCCACGGCAAGGCCCGAAAGCGAAATCGTCACGCCGCCCAGCTCCAGCACGATGGCACCGGCGGTGCTGTAGGCAATGCCGAGCGAAAGCACGAGCACCAGAGCTGCCACCAGCACGTTGCGGTTGTTCTGGAAATCGACCTGGTTTTCGATAAGGTTGCGTACGCCCACGGCACTGATCATGCCATAGAGCACGAGCGACACGCCGCCGATTACACACGCCGGCATGGCCGCAATGACGGCCGCGAACTTGGGGCAGAACGAAAGCACGATGGCGCAGCACGCGGCAATGCGAATCACGCGCGGGTCGAATACGCGCGTCAGGGCGAGGACACCGGTGTTCTCGCCATACGTGGTGTTAGCCGGAGCGCCAAAGAGCGAAGCCAGAATCGTGGCAAGGCCGTCGCCGAGCAGCGTGCGGTGCAGGCCGGGATCGGCGATGTAGTTACGCTCGCAAGTAGAGCCGATAGCCGAGATGTCACCGATGTGCTCGATCATGGTCGCAAAGGCCAGCGGCATGATGGTGATGATGGCCGTCGTGGCAAGAGCGCTATCGAACTGCGGCCCAAAGAGTGCAAACACGGTGTTGTCCCACACGATGGGAAGACCGACCCAGGGAGCTGCTGCAACGCCCGAAAAATCAACTTCGCCGAGCAC
>OIXU01000494.1_pt1 | contig 13909 bp, 14 predicted proteins | sample 1587921 | NCBI WGS metagenome assembly OIXU01 (sample SAMN03283238) | human gut metagenome | biome: human-associated habitat; material: feces | host: Homo sapiens | place: Peru | collected 2012
ACGTCGTTCAGGTCGGCGGTGGCCGCCTCATACGCCAGATTCACCGGATGCTTCAGCGGCAGGTTCCAGATGGGGAACGTCTCGTACTTGGCGTAGCCCGCCCGGATGCCCCGCCGGTTGTCGTGGTACAGCTGGCTCAGGCAGGTGGCCATCTTGCCGCTGCCGGGGCCGGGCGCGGTGACAACGATCAGGGAGCGGGTCGTCTCGATGTATTCGTTCTTGCCCAGCCCCTCGTCGGACACGATGTGCGCCACGTCGGAGGGGTAGCCTGCGATGGGGTAGTGCTTGTAGCTCTTCACGCCCAGCGCGCCCAGCCGCTTGATAAAGGCGTCTGCCGCCGGCTGACCGGCGTACTGGGTGATGACCACGCTGCCCACATAGAAGCCCAGCCCCCGGAACACATCGATCAGCCGCAGCACATCCGTGTCGTAGCTGATGCCCAGGTCGCCCCGCATCTTGTTCTTTTCGATATCCCCGGCGCAGATGGCCACCACGATCTCCACATCGTCCTTCAGTGTCTGCAGCATCCGGATCTTGCTGTCCGGCTGGAAACCCGGCAGCACGCGGGAGGCGTGGTAGTCGTCGAACAGCTTGCCGCCGAACTCCAGATACAGCTTGCCGCCGAACTGGGCGCGCCGGGCCGTGATGTGCTCCGCCTGCAATTGCAGGTACTTCTCATTGTCAAATCCGATCTTCACCCTGATACACCTCTGTCTCTCCAAAATTCCTGCCCATTATACTATACCTTGTGGAGCAGGGGAAGAAAAAATCGCAAGGTTTGGCAGGGAAAATGTAACGAAGTTTTTCCGGAAATTTTGGCAAAACCCACCGTTGCTTTTTGACACGCCGGGGCGTATACTAAACAATACACCCCTATTGCACGGAGGTATGCTATGCGTTTTCATGTTGTCTGGCGCAAGAGCCACGAGCCGGAGTCCGCGTACCGCGACTTCTTCGAGACGAACGATATTTTCGAGGCCAAGGACTTCGCCATGCGCCTGGCCTTTGACGAGACGAACTGCGTCTACGTCCATGACGCCCAGCGGGACGAGATCGTCCGGGATTTTGACGCGGAGATCTACCGCTGAACCAATAAACTGACCACCTTCGGCCATACTAAGGCCGGAGGTGATTTTTTATGCCCAAACGCAGACACAGTGGGGAGGGCTTCCCCTACGACGCCACGCCGGATGTACACCGCTTTCCCGGCGTGCCCCGGAGCAGCTTCGACGTGGTGAATATGTACGGCACCTATAACATCCAGCCCACGTCCGACACGGAGAACCTGTTTCCCCTGATCGCGCCCGGCCTGCCCAAGGCGTACCGGGACATGCATCTGGATAAGGACGATCTGGAGCCGTGAGCCATCAGCCGCATGGGATGCTTCAATAGACGTGCGTAGGGGCGGACGACTCTGTCCGCCCCTATGCCCGCATATTTTTCCTGTGGGGCGATGTGGGCATCGCCCCCTACGAAAGGACAAGCGGAGCGCCATGCGGCTCTCTCGTGCTGGCATGACGATTTCCAAAAAGTGCAACATTTCGACCGCAAAAGCGCCGAAAGTTTTAACCATTTAAAGTGCGGCTCGGTACAATGCACAGATAATTGTTATTTCTTTGGCAATTCACACAATTGACGCATTTTTAACAAACCCGTATAATGTAGATAAACTGGTAAGACCAGTGGTGCCGTTTACGCGCCCGGTCAGGGAGGTATCCATGTACACCTTAGGCATCGACATCGGCAGCACCACTTCCAAGTGCGCCGTGATAAAGGACGGAAAAGAGCTGGTGGCGCACAGCCTGCAGACCGGCGGTCTGGGCACCGGCGGCCCCGAGGAGGCCATGGCGCAGCTGTGGCAGTCCTGCGGCCTGACCCGGCAGGACATGGACTGCGCCTTTGTCACCGGCTACGGCCGCAAAAACTACGAGGGAGCCGACGGCGAGATCAGCGAGCTGACGGCCCACGCGCTGGGCGGCCGGTTCGTGTTCCCCGACCTGCGGACGGTCATCGACATCGGCGGGCAGGACGCCAAGGTCATCGCCCTGTCGCCCTCCGGCAAAATGGTGAACTTCGTCATGAACGACAAGTGCGCCGCCGGTACGGGGCGGTTTCTGGACGTGATGGCGTCCATCCTGCGGCTGGACGTGGACGCGCTGGACACCGAGGCGGCCAAGGCCACCGCCCCCGCCGCCATCTCCAGCACCTGCACGGTGTTTGCCGAGAGCGAGGTCATCAGCCAGCTGGCCAACGGCGTCAGGCGTCCCGATCTGGTGGCGGGCATCTGCCGCAGCGTGGCCAGCCGCGTGGCGGCGCTGGCGCGGCGCGCCGGCGTCACGGAGCGGGTCTGTCTCTCCGGCGGCGTGGCACAGAACGACGCGGTGCGGCAGGCTCTCAGCGACGAGCTGAACGTTCCCGTCAGCGTTGACCCTCTGGCGCAGTACTTCGGCGCCATCGGCGCGGCGCTGTGGGCATATAAGCAGCAAGCATAAGTAAGATGGAGATTTTTGCATAAAGGAACGAGGAGGAACTGAAATGGCAGAAGAAGTGAAGAAAGCCCCGAAGCCGGTGGATCCCAATTCCGCCAAGTACAAGCTGGGCAAGATCGCGGCGGACGCCTATGTGGACGCCATCGAAGCCAAGAAGCGGGGCGAGAAGGTGGCATGGGTGTCCAGCAACTTCCCCGTGGAGATCCCGGAGACCATGGGCATCGCCACCGTGTACCCCGAGAACCAGGCCGCCGGTATCGCCGCCCGCGGCGCGGGCACGAGAATGTGCGAGGTGGCGGAGTCTGAGGGCTACTCCAACGATATATGCGCCTATGCCCGCGTGTCTCTGGCCTACGCCAAGCTGAAGTCCTGTCCCGAGCAGGACGTGGCCATGCCCGACGTGCTGCTGTGCTGCAGCAATATCTGCTCCTGCATGATCAAGTGGTACGAGAATCTGGCCCGCGAGCTGAACATCCCCATGATCCTGCTGGACATTCCCTTTAACCCCGATTACGAGGTGTCCGACGCTGAGGTGGCCTACGTCACCGGCCAGTTCTGGGACGCCGTGAAGCAGCTGGAGGAGATCACCGGCAAGAAATGGTCCGACGAGAAGTTCAAGGAGGTCACCGGCTTCAGCTGCCGCTCCAGCCGCGCATGGCTGGCGGCCACCGGCTGCGCCAAGTATGTGCCCTCTCCCTTCAACGGCTTCGACCTGCTGAACCACATGGCCGTCATGGTCACGGCTCGCGGCAAGTCCACCGCCGCCGACGCCATGGAGACGCTGCTGAAGGAGTATGAGGACAACCACAAGAACGGCGTCTCCACCTTCCGCGGCGAGGAGAAGTACCGTATCATGTTCGAGGGCATCGCCTGCTGGCCGTATCTCCGCGCCACCAGCACCGGCCTGAAGTCCCGCGGCATCAACATGGTCACCACCATCTACGCCGACGCCTTCGGCTTCGACTACAACACCTTTGACGAGATGATCCGCGCCTACTGCAAGGTGCCCAACGCCATCAATCTGGAGATGAGCCGCGACAAGCGCATCAAGCTCTGCAAGGACAACCACGTGGAGGGTATGCTGGTGCATACCAACCGCTCCTGCAAGCTGTGGAGCGGCTTCATGTACGAGATGAGCCGTCAAATCGGCAAGGAGTGCAACATCCCCGTGGTCAGCTTCGACGGCGATCAGGCCGACCCCCGCAACTTCTCCGAGGCGCAGTACGACACCCGCGTACAGGGTCTGACGGAGATCATGGAAGCCAACAAGGCTGCGAAAGGAGTGTAAGGCATGAACGACATCCTCAACAAGCTGCATGAAGCGGCAGCGTCCCCCAGGGCGCAGATGGACGGCTATCTGGCCCAGGGCAGAAAGATCGTGCTGTGCGCTCCCGTCTATACCCCGGAGGAGATCATCCATTCCATGGGCTTCGTCCCCATGGGGGCGTGGGGCGCCGATGTGGAGCTGAACCGGGCCAAGGAGTATTGCCCCGCGTTCCTGTGCTCCATCGTCCAGTCCCTGCTGGAGCTGGGTATTGCCGGGGCCTACGAGGGCGCGTCCGCCATCGTCATCCCCTCCCTGTGCGACACCCTGAAGACTGTGGGCGAGAACTGGAAGTACGCCGTGCCGTCCATCCCTTTCATCCCCATGACCTATCCCCAGAACCGCAAGCCCGCCTACGGCGTGGCCTACACCAAGGCCGGCTACGAGCGGGTCATCCGCGACCTGGAAAAGCTGGGCGGCACCTTCTCCGAGGAGAAGCTGCGCTCCTCCATCAAGGTCTATAACCGCCACAACGCCGCTATGCGGAAGGTGGACGAGGTGCTGGCCAAGCACCCGGAGATCACCGCCGCCCAGCGCAGCGACATCTTCAAGAGCGCTTTCTTCATGACCAAGGAGGAGCACACCGCGCTGGTGGAGGCGCTCATCGAGAAGCTGGAAGCCAAGACCCCCGCCGCCGAGAAGCTGCCCATCGTCATTTCCGGTATCCTGACGGACGCCCCGGCGCTGAACGCCATTCTGGACGAGATGGATATGCACATCGTGGCCGACGACGTGGCCGCCCAGTCCCGCCAGTACCGCACCGACGCGCCGGAGCGCGCCGACGCCCTCAACGCGCTGGCGGAGAAGTTTGCCAATATGGACAACTGCTCCGTGCTGTATAACCAGGATAAGCCCCGCGTTAAATGGATCGTGGACACCGCCAAGGCGAGAAACGCCAAGGGCGTTCTGGTGGTGCTGACCAAGTTCTGCGACCCGGAGGAATTCGACTATGTGATGATCAAGAAGGCCTGCGAGGCCGCCGACCTGCCCCTGACGCTGGTGGAGGTGGATCGCCAGATGGTACGCTTCGAGCAGGTGCGCACCAATCTGGAGACCTTCCGCGATCTGCTGAAGATGTAAACAACAACCTATAACATACATGGAGGAACGATATGAGTGAAGTGAAGCGTCCCCTTGAAGGCGTGAAGGTGCTGGAGCTGGCCACCTTTATTGCCGCTCCCTGCTGCGCCCGCTTTCTGGCGGATCTGGGCGCCGAGGTCATCAAGGTAGAAGCCCCCGCCGGTGACCCCCTGCGCTACACCGCCGTCAATGAAGGCCGCCCTCAGGATCAGAAGGAGAACACCTCCTACGATCTGGAAAACGCCGGCAAGACCTGCGTCTGCCTGAACACCAAGACCCCCGCCGGCCGCGAGGCACTGGAAAAGCTCATTGCCGAGGCGGACATCTTCATCACCAACTGGCGGCAGAACCCACTGAAAAAGGCCGGTCTGGACTATGAGACGCTCCACGCCAAGTACCCCAAGCTGGTGTACGGCTTCGTGTCCGGCTACGGCGAGAAGGGACCCGACAAGGATCTGCCCGGCTTTGACTTCACCGCGTTCTTTGCCCGCGGCGGCATTCTGGGCACCCTGTTTGACAAGGACGCCCTGCCCATGCTGACCATCGCCGGCTTCGGTGACCATCAGGTGGGCATGTATCTGGCCTCCGGCGTGCTGGCGGCGCTGTACCGCGCCCGGGAGACGGGCATCGGCGACCGCGTGGTGGTGTCCCTGTTCCACAGCGCCATCTGGGACGTGTCCCTGCTGCTGCAGGCCAGCCAGTACGGTGATCCCACCACCCAGTATCCTCTGTCCCGCCGCACCCTGCCCAACCCGCTGGTGGTGGCGCACAAGACCAAGGACGACAAGTGGCTCCAGATCGCCATGCCCCAGTATAACCGTCACTATCCCATTTTCATGAACGCCATCGGCCACCCCGAGCTGGCGGAGGATCCCCGCTACTATCCTCAGACCAACCTGCAGGCCAACATCGAGGAGTTCTACGACTTCCTCGTCAAGGAAATGGCCAGCCGCACGCTGGACGAGTGGTGCAAGCTCATGGACGCCAACGACCTGCCCTACGCCGTGGCGCAGACCTGGGATCAGCTGCTGGTGGATAAGCAGGCATGGGCCTCCGGCTGCTTCTACGAGATGGAATACCCCAACGGCGCCAAGCGCACCATGGTGCGGCCTCCCGTTATCTTCGAGGAGACGGAGCTGCCTCCCTACAACCGCGGGCCCTATCTGGGCGAGCAGACCGAGCTGGTGCTGAAGAACCTGGGCTACACCGACGAGCAGGTGGCTGCCATGATCGCCGCCGGCGAGGCGGTGCCCATGGATCCGGCCTTGAAGGACTGATTGCGGCGGGATCTTTTACGCCAATACTTCGTTGCAGGTACTTGACGTACACAAAGTACGCCTGCGTCCCTGCGCCTCGTCTTGGCGAAAAATCTCTCCGCCGTGCGCGGAGGGCTTCGAAAGTGATCACCCCGGCGACTTGAGGAAAAGCAAAATATAGGGGCGCGGCGCGTTGAAGAGCGCGCCGCCGCCCGAAAATATGAAGGAGAAGAATCATGAAAATCGCTGCTTATGAAGTACGTCCCGACGAAAAGCCCGTTATCGAGAACCTGTGCAAAAAATATGGCATCGACCTGATCTCCACTCCCGCCAATCTGGATAAGACCACCGCCAGCATGGCCGCCGGCTGCGACGGCGTGACCACGCTGGGGCAGAGCGACTACTGCAACGAGGTGCTGGACGAGCTGAAGGGCTACGGCGTCAAGGTGCTGGCCAGCCGCTGCGTGGGCTACAACCACATGAACTGCGACTACGCCCGCTCTCTGGGCTTCCGCCTGTGCAACGGCGCGTACGCGCCCAACGGCGTGGCGGAGTACACCGTTATGGCCATCCTGATGTGCATCCGCAAGTTCAAGAAGGCGCTCTACAACACCAACGACAACGACTTCACCCTGAAGGGCAAGATGGGGCGCGAGCTGCGCACCATGACCGTGGGCGTCATGGGCACCGGCAAGATCGGCTTCACCGTCATCAAGTGCCTCAGCGGCTTCGGCTGCCGTATCATCGCCAACGATGTCTATGAGAACGACGCCGTCCGCCAGTATGCCGAGTACGTGGATCTGGACACCCTGTACCGGGAGTCCGACATCATCACCATCCACACCCCGCTGCTGCCGGAGACCACCGGCATGATCAACCGGGAGACCATCGCCAAGATGAAGGACGGCGTGGTGTTCATCGACAACGCCCGGGGCGAGCTGATGGATATCGACGCTGTCACCGAGGCGGTGGAGTCCGGCAAGTTCGGCGCCCTGTTTATGGACGCCTTCCCCGGCGAGACGGGCATCATCCACGTCCCCCACGACGAGGACATCATCCGCACCCCCGGTATGCCCTACTTCAAGCTGAAGTACCTGCGCTCCTTCGTCAACGTGTACCACACGCCCCACATGGCCTTCTTCACCGAGGAGGCCGCCGAGCAGATGGCGGAGTGCGGCGTCAACAGCATTTACGAGATCCTGACGGAGGGCAAGTCCCGGCACGAGATCCCCTGCTGAGCAAACAGCAGCTATACTGAACAGGAGGAAAACTATGATTTTCGACGCAAAGCATGAAATGATCCGCAAGCTGGTGCGCCAGTTTGCCGAGACCGAGCTGACCACCGAAGTTCTGGACAAGGTGGAGGAGACCGGCGAGTTCCCCGAGGAGATCGTGGACAAGATGGCCAAGTGCGGCTTTCTGGGTCTGAAGATCCCCCGGGAGTACGGCGGCGCCGGTGCCGACACGCTGGCCTATATCATCATGATCGAGGAGATCGCCCGTGTCTCCGCCGTGGCCAGCCTGTACGCCAACACCCCCAACTCCCTGGGCGGCGGCCCCCTGATGCAGGCGGGCACCCCTGAGCAGCTGGAGAAGTACCTCCGCCCCTCCGTGGAGAACAAGGTGAAGATCGTGTTCGGCCTCACCGAGCCGGGCGCCGGCTCTGATGCCAGCGGCATGGTCACCACCGCCGTGAAGGACGGCGACGACTATATCCTCAACGGCCGCAAGTGCTTTATCTCCGGCGCACCGCTGGCGGATTACTGCATCGTCTACGCCAAGACCGATATGACGAAGGGCAACAAGGGCATCTCCGCCTTTATCGTGGACATGAAGGCGCCCGGCGTCTCCTGCGGCAAGCACGAGGCCAAGATGGGTCTGGTGGGCTATGCCACCTCCGACGTGGTGCTGGAGGACGTCCGCGTCCACAAGAGCGATATGCTGGGCAAGGAGAACATGGGCTTCATCAACGCCATGAAGACGCTGGACGGCGGTCGTCTGGGCGTGTCCGCACAGTCCATCGGTCTGGCGCAGGGATGCCTGGACGAGGCCATCAAGTACTCCAAGGAGCGTGTCCAGTTCGGCAAGCCCATCTGCAAGAACCAGGCCATCGCCTTCATGCTGGCGGACATGGCCACCAAGCTCACCGCCGCCAAGGAGCTGGTCTACATGGCCGCCCAGATGAAGGACAGAAACGACCCCAACGCCTCCATGTACTGCTCCATGGCCAAGTATTTCGCCTCCGAGACCTGCAACGAGATCGCGGCCAAGGCCGTGCAGATCCACGGCGGCTACGGCTACATCAAGGAGTATCCCGTGGAGCGCAAATACCGTGACTGCCGCGTGTTTACCATCTATGAGGGCACCTCTCAGGTGCAGCAGATGGTCATCTCCGGCAATTTGCTGAAGTAACGCGGAAAGGAGCAAGAATAGAATGAAGCTTATCGTATGTGTCAAGCAGGTGCCGGATACCTCCGGCAAGGTGGCCGTCAACGCCGATGGCACCCTCGACCGCGCCTCCATGCAGACCATCATCAACCCCGATGATATGAACGCCATCGAAGCCGCCCTGACCCTGAAGGATCAGCTGGGCTGCCCCGTTATCGCCGTGTCCATGGGTCCCCCTCCCGCCGCCGGTATGCTGCTGGAGCTGAAGGCCATGGGCGTGGACAAGGCCGTGCTGGTGTCCGCCCGCGAGTTCGGCGGCTCCGATACCTTCGCCACCTCCCAGATCCTGGCGGCTGCCATCAAGAACCTGGGTGTGGACGAGGATGACATCATCTTCTGCGGCCGTCAGGCCATCGACGGCGACACCGCCCAGGTGGGCCCCCAGATCGCCGAGAAGCTGGAGATCCCCCAGGTGTCCTATGTGGCCGACATTCAAAAGGACGGCGACACCCTCACCGTCCGCCGTATGCTGGAGGACGGCTATATGACCGTGCAGGTGCAGACGCCCTGCCTGCTCACCTGCATCAAGGAGCTGAACACCCCCCGCTATATGACCATCCGGGGTATTCTGGACTGCGACGCCGAGCCTGTCACCGTGCTGGACTACAACGCGCTGAAGGACGACCCCCTCATCGAGGTGGACACCATCGGCCTGAAGGGTTCTCCCACCAATATCTACAAGAGCTTCACGCCTCCCCGCAAGGGCAGCGGCATGATGCTGGAGGGCAGCGGCAAGGAGACCGTGGAGAAGCTGTTCGGCATCCTGTCTGCCAAGCACATTATCTGAGAAGGGAGAAACGATATGTCTACTTTTATGAATACTGACCCCAAGGCGTTCTCCGGCGTGTGGGTCTTTTGCGAGCAGCGTCAGGGCGTGATGATGCCCACCACCTTCGAGCTGATCTCCGAGGGGCGCAAGCTGGCCGACGAGCTGGGCGTCCAGCTGTCCGGCATCCTGCTGGGCGACAACGTGGACGGCATCGCCGCCGAGCTGGGCGGCTACGGCGCGGACAAGGTGTACGTCTACAACAGCCCCCTGCTGAAGGACTATACCACCGACGCCTATACCAAGGTCATCACCGACGCGGTGCACGAGTTCAAGCCCGAGATCCTGCTGTTCGGCGCCAGCCACATCGGCCGCGACCTGGCGCCCCGCTGCGCCGCCCGTCTCCACACCGGCCTGTGCGCCGACTGCACCCATCTGGACGTTGATCTGAACGGCTACATCAACTTCCTGCGCACCGGCTCCTCTCTGGACGTGGACTCCATGAACTTCGAGACGAAGCTCTTCGACGTGAACACCAACCTGAAGATGACCCGTCCGGCCTTCGGAGGTCACCTGATGGCCACCATCGTCTGCCCCCGCTTCCGTCCCGCCATGGCCACCGTGCGCCCCGGCGTCATGAAGAAGCGCGACTTCGACGAGGCAGGCGTGAGCAAGGTGGAGATCGTCCATCCCGCCTTCACCCTCACCGAGGCCGACATCCACACCAAGGTGCTGGAGATCGTCAAGGCCGCCCGCGCCATGGTGGATCTCACCGGCGCTGAGGTGGTGGTCTCCGTGGGTCGCGGCATCGCCAAGGACGTGGAGAAGGGTATCGCCATGGCCGAGGAGCTGGCCGCCCTCATGGGCGGCGTGGTGGGCGCGTCCCGCGCCGTGGTGGACTCCGGCTGGATGACCGCCGACCATCAGGTGGGCCAGACCGGCAAGACCGTCCATCCCCGCATCTATGTGGCGCTGGGTATCTCCGGTGCCATCCAGCATAAGGCCGGCATGCAGGATTCCGAGTGCATCATCGCCGTCAACAAGAGCGACGTGGCCCCCATCTTCGAGGTGGCGGACTACGGCATCTGCGGCGACCTGTTCAAGGTCGTGCCCATGATGATCGAGGAAATGAAAGCGCTGAAGAAGTAAGATATTCTCCCTCCCCACAAAGGGAAAAGCCCGGAGCCGCCGGCTTCGGGCTTTTCTCGTCCCGGCACTTGCCATTTGCGCCGGAATGCGCTATAATACTGCCCATATTTTTTCGGAAAGGAGGGACGACCCATGCCGGAAGCCGCACATATCGATTGGAAGCCCATCGGCGACAGGCGCGCCAGTGAAGCCATCTATGAGCAGCTGCGGGAGCTCATCACCTCCGGAGCGCTGCGCCCCGGCGACCGTCTGCCCTCCGAGCGCGCCATGATGGAGCAGCTGCACCGCTCCCGCCCCACCATCCGGGAGGCGCTGCGCATGCTGGAGCAGGGCGGCTATGTGGCCTCCACCCACGGCGCCAGCGGCGCGGTGGTGCAGGAGCTGACCATCGACGGGGTGGAGCAGCCGCTGACGGCCATGCTCCGGCTGAACCAGATATCGCTGGAGGAGCTGGGCGAATACCGCGCCGTCAACGATGGTACCATCGCGGGCTGGGCGGCGCTGCGCCGCAGCGAGGCGGATCTGGCGGACATGGAGGCGTGTCTGCTGGCAGCGGAGCAGGCGCTGGGCGACGGCCGCCGCTTTGCGGAGCTGGACGTGGGCTTCCACAGCCTGCTGTCCCGCGCCACGGGCAATCAGGTGGCCATGATCGTCACCGAGGTGCTGGGCAAGGTGGAGCAGCATGTGCTGCTGAAGAAGATGTCCACGCTGAACGATGCCCAGCAGCTGGCGCTGGCGCGCCGCATCCTCGGCCGTCACCGGGAGATACTGGACGCCATCCGCCGCCGGGACGATGCCGCCGCGAAGCAGGCCATGCGGGAGCATACCCGCGCCGCCGGAACCGACCTGAAGGTATAAGAGAGATATAAAAAAGCATGAAAAAAGACCGCCCCCGGCGGTCTTTTTTATACCTCCCCCCGTGCCAGCATCCCTGTCGGTGAAAGCGATATACCCTTTGCAGCCCTCTCTGCATAATACCCCCGGCTTTTGGCCATCCTTCAGAGAGAAAACAGGCTGCATGGGCGCTCTATCCACGATTATTATACACGATTTCCGGCATGAGGTCAAGTGACCTCATAGAAAAAGGCCGCTCCTGTTATCATAAACGCAGCGGAGGTGGTCGAGTGGTAGATGCAGTATTGGTAGGGCGGGTCTTGCAGACCTATCGGACGCGCAAGGGAATGTCGCAGGAGGTGCTCAGCGGACTGGCTGGGTTGGACAGAACACATTACAGCAAGCTGGAGCGCGGCTTGCGCAGCCCCACGCTGGACACGCTGTTCAAGCTCGCTCAGGCGCTGGATGTGCCGCCCCACGAGATCATTCAGGCCATCGAAGTACAGATGAGAATATAAAAGAGACAGCCCGCAGGCTGTCTCTTTTTTCATTCCCCAAAATACCGCTCTGTCTCGCGGATGTTGTGCTGTATCTCCTGCCGCAGCTCCTCCAGTGAGGCAAATTTTTTCTCGCCCCGGAGACGGCGGCAGAACTCGATGCGTATCTCCTGTCCGTACAGGTCGCCGTCAAAGCCCAGCAGGAACGTCTCCACCGACACGGCGTCGCCGTCGGTGACGGTGGGGCGGGTGCCCACGTTGGTCACGCCGTGGTACATCCGGCCGTCCGGCAGGTACACGCAGGTGACATACACCCCATGGGCGGGCGCGAGCACATGCTCCGGCACCGCCAGATTCACCGTGGGGATCCCGATGGTGCGCCCGATGCGCTGACCGTGCTGCACCGTCTGGCTCAGGCAGTGGCGGTGCCCCAGGAATTCCGCCGCCCGCTCCATGTCGCCCGCCTCCACCAGCGTGCGGATATAGGTGGAGCTGACGGTGATGCCGTCCCACTGCACCGGCGGAATGATGTCACAGCCGATGCCCAGTTGGGCACATTTTTCCTGCAAAAGCTGCACGTTCCCGGCGTTCTTATGGCCGAACCGGTGGTCGTGCCCGGCCACAAAATGCACCGCGCCGTAGTCCCGGAGCAGCATCCCGATATACTCCTCCCACGGCATGGTCATCATCTGCCGGTCGAAGGGCGCGAACACCACCCGTTCGATGCCGTACAGCCGCTCCATCAGCCCCTGCCGGTCGCGGCTGGAATTGATGAGATACACGGGCTGCCCCGTGACCACCTCCTTGGGCGGCCTGTCAAAGGTGAATGCCGTGGGCACGGCCTGCAATTCCCGCGCCCGCTCCGCTGTTTTTTCCAGCAGGGCGCCGTGCCCACGGTGTACGCCGTCGAAAAAACCGAGGGCTATGACTGCTTTTTCCAAATCCTTCACGCTCCGAAAAAGTTTTTCTCCGAGGTCAGCACCCCGTTTTCCCACCGGCTCAGGCACAGAAACGTCCCGTCCGTGCCGTAGACCCGGTACAGCCCCGGCTGCAAGCCCTCCGCCGCCAGCGGATTCCCGCAGCGGCAGCGCCTGTCCGCCTGCTCCGAGGGAATGCGGTACGCCGGGTACTGCCGGAACAGGGAGTCGGTGGCTGCCAGCAGGCTTTCGCCCTGCTGCTGTACCTCCTCGATGGTGCGGCACTCCGCCAGTGTGAACCCGGCGGCCATGGTGCGCCGCAGGCTGCTCATGCAGCCGCCGCAGCCCAGTGCCTGTCCGATGTCGTGGCACAGGGTACGGACGTAGGTGCCCTTGCTGCACCGGACGCGCAGCCGCCAGTCGCCGCCCGGCTCCTCCGGCTCCAGCAGCTCCAGCCCGTGGATGGTCACGGTGCGGGCGGGACGCTCGATCTCTTTTTTGGAGCGGTAGACAAGGGCGGCAAGCTCCTCCCGGGTGGGGTAGCTGACCAGCACCGGCACATCCTGCCACACGATGCGGTTGGCGGCAAGCTCGGCTGCCCGCAGGCCCTCGGCAGAAATGGGCACGCTGGTGTCCATGCGCACAGCCTCGGAACCGATGTGGAAGCCCACGTTCTCGGCCCCGAACATCTGGTGCAGGATGCCGGAGAGGATGTGCTCGCCGGTGTGCTGCTGCATTTTGTCAAAGCGCCATTCCCAGTCGATGCAGCCGGAAACAGCGGTGCCGGGAACAGCGTTTTCCGGCAGGGCGTCCACGCTGTGCCAGAGGATGCCGTCGCGCTCGTGCACATCGGTCACATTCAGCGTGGTGCCGTCCGGCAGGGTCAGGGTGCCCCGGTCGGCAGGCTGACCGCCGCCCTCCGGGTAAAACACCGTGCCGTCCAGCGCAATGCGCCCGCCGCCGGTCTTTTCGTCCGGCTCTGCGGCAAGGATGACGCTCTCGCACTGGGTGCGGAAGGCGTCCGGTTCAAAGTATTTTTCTGTGCGCTGCATGGCGCGGGTACCTCCTGTACATAGAACGATTGACAATAGGAGTAAGAGTCTTTGCCGAGGGATAATCGTTGCGCTCTGCGGGGGAAGTTCCTGCTTG